>Ga0315276_10003053_pt1 | contig 15334 bp, 13 predicted proteins | sample YL17G05_0_MG_FD_204542 | JGI IMG/M metagenome (GOLD analysis project Ga0315276, IMG submission 204542) | Sediment microbial communities from Yellowstone Lake, YNP, Wyoming, USA - YL17G05_0 | ecosystem: Environmental > Aquatic > Freshwater > Lake > Sediment | place: USA: Wyoming | collected...
ATCCGGCGAAGTGTGGTGCAGAAGCCGAAAAATTTCCCTTGAATTTTAGCAATCAAAGGTGTAGAGTGCTAATGGTTCGACCTTGCTCACCATTAGCATTAGGAGAGATCAAAAGGCTAATAGTCAATGAGATAATATTATGATGAAAGAGTTAAATACAAGACAGCAGGAAGTGCTCGGGATGATCGTGCGCCACTATGTCGAGACGGCGGAGCCTGTCGGCTCGCGCTTTATCTCGCGCAAGCTTGATCTCTCGAGCGCCACGATCCGTAACGTCATGGCCGACCTCGAAGATATGGGGCTGATCGCGCAGCCGCATACCTCCGCGGGGAGGATCCCTACCGACAGCGGCTACCGTTATTTCATCGACTCGCTGATGCATATAAAGCACCTGAACGAGCGTTCTGCCAGGTCGGTCCACGATGAGTATTCCTGCGCGGTAAAATCCCTTGAAGACGTCCTGCAGCGCGCGACGCACCTGATGTCGGACATGACCAACTATGTCGGGTTGACGCTGTTCGCGCAGTACGACCGGCTCTATCTTGACGGGGCGAGCCACATAGTCGAGCAGCCCGAGTTCCATGACCTGAAAAAATTGTATGCCCTCCTGCGCTGCCTCGAACAGAAGCGCGACCTCCTGAGCGTGCTGAGCCACGACTTCGACAGCGATAAGCTCACCATCCATATCGGCAAAGAGAATGTGACGAGCTCTCTATCCGATTGCAGCGTCGTGACGAAGGGGTACAAAGTAAGAGGGAAGGTCTCCGGCAGGCTGGGAGTCATCGGACCCAAGAGGATGGTCTACGAGAGGGTCATACCGGCTGTTGAATTTTTGGCCGATACTGTGACGCACATACTCGATGAACTGGAGATCAAATAACAATGCTCCATAAGAATAACAAGAGCGATGGCGGCAAGGATGAGTTGGACGCGCATCAGCCCGCCGGAGAGGCGGTGACGCTTCCGCGGCAGGAGTACGACGCGCTCAAGGCGAAAGCCGACGAGCGGGACGGTTACTACGACCAGTTTGTGCGGGCCCACGCCGAGTTCGAGAACGTGCGCAAGCGCATGGAGAAGGAGAAGGCAGATTTTTTCAGGTATGCCTACGAGGGCCTTTTGATCGAATTCCTGCCGATCATCGACAATCTGGAGATGGCCGAAAAACACATAGCCGAAGCCAGGGATTTCAAGGCGGTGCAGGAAGGCGTCGACATGATACAGCTCCAGATCCAGAAGTTCCTGAAAGATATAGGCCTGGAGCGGATCAAGGCGGTCGGCGAGAAGTTCGACCCGCACATGCACGAGGCGATCGAGACCGAGGAGTCGAAGGATAAGGAAGACGGACTGATCGTCGCGGAGCTGAAGCCCGGCTACAGGTTTAACGGCAGGCTCTTAAGGCCGGCGATGGTAAGGATAGCGAAGAGAACAGAAATAAAGAATGACAAATGACAAAATTCGAATGACAAAACAAATTCAAAGTTATAATCTTTGAATTTTAAAAATTTGTAATTCAGTTGTCATTTGTGCTTTGACATTTGACATTTTATAAAGGAGGTTAAGTATGGCAAAGGTAATAGGAATTGATTTAGGTACTTCAAATTCCGCCGCGGCGCACATGGAAGCGGGCCGGCCGGTCATCATACCGTCGGCAGAGGGCGCCGGGGTCGCCAGCGGCAAGGCGTTCCCGTCGTTTGTCGCGTTCACGAAGGACGGGCAGCGTCTCGTCGGTGAGCCGGCGAAGAGGCAGGCCTCGATAAATCCCGAGGGCACGATCTTCGCGGCAAAGAGGAAGATGGGCACCGACCATAAGTATAAGGTATACGGGAAAGAGTACACGCCTCAGCAGATCTCGGCGTTTATCCTGCAGAAGATAAAACAGGACGCGGAGGCGTACCTGGGCGATAAGGTCGACGAGGCCGTCATCACGTGCCCGGCGTATTTCAACGACAACCAGCGCCAGGCGACGAAAGACGCCGGCGAGATAGCGGGCTTAAAGGTCCTGAGGATCATCAACGAGCCGACGGCCGCGTGCCTGGCATACGGGCTTGACAAGGCCGGCAAGGAACAGAAGATAATGGTCTTCGACTTCGGCGGCGGCACGCTCGACGTCACGATACTCGAGATGGGATGGGACGACGAGCACAAGGCGGCGACCTTTGAGGTAATGTCGACCTCGGGCGACACACAGCTCGGCGGCACCGACATGGACAACACGCTCGTCGACTACATCGCCAAGGAGTTCAAGAAGGATACCGGTATAGACCTGAAGAACGACAAGATGGCGATGCAGCGCATACGCGAGGCGGCGGAGAAGGCGAAGGTGGAGCTGTCGAGCACCCTCTCGACCGACATGAACCTCCCGTTCATAACGGCTGACCAGACGGGCCCCAAACACATGACGATGTCGCTGAACCGCTCGAAGCTCGAAGAGCTGATCGGGCCGATCATCGACCGCTGCCGCGGGCCGATCGAGCAGGCGCTCTCCGACGCGAAGATCGCGGCAAAGAACGTGGATAAGGTGATCCTGGTCGGCGGCCCCACGAGGATGCCGATCGTCCAGAAGTTCGTCGAAGATTATGTCGGGAAGAAGATAGAGCGCGGCGTCGACCCGATGGAATGCGTCGCGCTGGGCGCCGCGATACAGGCGGCGATCATGAAGGGCGAGACCAAGGATGTGCTCCTTCTCGACGTCACGCCGCTGTCGCTCGGCATCGAGACGCTCGGCGGGGTGGACACGAAACTCATCGAGAGGAATACGACGGTCCCGACGAGAAAGAGCCAGATATTCTCGACGGCGGCCGATAACCAGACGGCGGTCACGATCCGCGTTATCCAGGGCGAGCGCCCGATGGCGGATGCCGAGGGCAACGTGGAGCTGGGCAGGTTCGACCTGATCGGCATACCGCCGGCGTCGAGAGGGGTCCCGCAGATAGAGGTGACTTTCAATATCGATCAAGACGGCATCGTCCATGTCTCCGCCAAGGACCTCGGCACCGGAAAAGAGCAGTCGATAAAGATAACGGCGCCGAGAAAACTGTCGAAGGAAGAGATTGACAAGATGGTCAAGGAGGCCGAGAAGTTCGCGACCGAGGACACGAAGAAGAAGGAAGAGGTCGAGACGATAAACCAGGCGGATTCGCTGGTCTACGCGACAGAAAAATCGCTCAAGGAGTTCGGCGAGAAGGTCGGCCAGGGCGAGCGGGCCGAGATAGAGTCGAGGATCAACGACCTGAAGCAGGCGATGAAGGATAAAAATATCGCCAGCGTCAAGCGAGGCATGGAAGAGCTGACCAAAGTATCGCACAAGCTTGCCGAAGAGATCTACAAGAAGACGGCCGGCGGTCCGAAGGCAGGGCCGGGGGCCGGGGCGGGGGCGCAGCAGGAGGGGCCGCGCGAAGAGACAGGGCCCGAACAGCAGGCAGCCGGCGGCAAGGCAGAGGATATCATCGACGCTGAGTACACAGCCGAGGATGAGAACGGAAAGAAAAAGAAAAAATAATGTCAAAACGCGACTATTACGAGGTCCTCGGCATTGCGAAGACCGCGGGCGCCGATGAAGTGAAGAAGGCATACCGCAACCTTGCGCTGAAGTACCATCCGGACAGGGTCTCCGCTGACAAGAAGAAAGAGGCGGAGGAGAAGTTCAAGGAGATGTCCGAGGCGTATGAGGTCCTGATCGACCCGCAGAAGCGCCAGAACTACGACCAGTACGGCCACGCCGGCGTCGAGAGCCAGTTCAGGCAGGGCGGGTTCAGCTGGCAGGACTTCCACCACTTCGACGACCTTAAGGACATATTCGGCGGGATCGACGTAAGCGACCTCTTCAGGGGATTCGGCGTAGGCGGGGATATTTTCGGCGAGTCCTACGGCGGCGGCAGGCGCTCGGGGGGCAGGCGCGGCTCGGACCTCGAGTTTCAGATGGAGATAAGTTTTGAGGACGCCGCGTTCGGCACCGAAAAGACGATATCGATACCGCGCCACGAGACGTGCGAGCGGTGCGGCGGCACGGGAGCGAAGGCAGGCTCGAAGCGCGAGCGCTGCCCCGACTGCGGAGGCCGCGGGCAGGTGAGCTCGTCGAGCGGGTTCTTCAACCTGATCCAGACGTGCGGGACGTGCGGCGGCGAAGGGACGACGATAAAGACGCCGTGCCCCGAGTGCGGCGGCAGGGGGCGGGTCAAGACCAAGCGCAACATCAAGGTGAAGATCCCCGCGGGCGTCGATTCGGGCTCGAGGCTCAGGATCCACGGCGAGGGAGAGGCCGGCGAGCGCGGCGCCCGGCGCGGAGACCTCTACATCCTGATATACGTGAGGGCACACGAGATATTCGAGCGGCACGACGCCGATATATACTGCGACGTGCCGATAAGCTTTGCGACGGCCGTCTTCGGCGGCGAGATCGAGGTGCCGACGATAGAAGGCAAGATCATGATGAAGATACCGCCGGGTACGCAGGGCGGCAGGACGTTCAGGCTGAGGAACAGGGGCATCACTCATCTGCACGACTCGGGCAGGGGCGACCAGCTCGTCAAGGTCCAGGTTGATGTCCCGACGGAACTGACGGCGGAGCAGAAGCGCACACTGAAAGAGTTCGCCAGGGTATCCGGCGAAGGATCGGGGCCGCTGTCGAGGTCGTTTTTGGAAAAGATGAAGAGGATATTCAGGTAAAGAGGAGACGGAAGTGCCGACATACGACTACCAGTGCGATACATGCGGTGACCGGTTCGAACAATTCCAGAAGATGACCGACGAGGTGCTGAAGGCCTGCCCGAAGTGCGGCGGAGGCGTGCACCGCCTGATAGGCTCGGGCGGCGGGGTCATTTTCAAAGGCAGCGGTTTCTACGAGACCGATTACAAGAAGAAGCCGCCTCCCGCATCGGGCGATACCTGCCCGGGCTCCAAAAGCGACGGCTGCAAGGGCTGTCCGAAGAACAAAGACAGCGCGTGAGGCCCCTGAGGACGATACTCGTATTCTGGGTGCCTCTCGTTGCGTGGTTCCTCGTCATTCATAACTTCTCCGTGACCCCCGGCCAGGACCTCCCGCACGTACGTATCCCGTTCGCGGACAAGATCGCCCATATGGTCGAATACTTTGTCCTTGGCGTCCTGCTCATCAGGGCGTTCGATCACTCGGCTTCGCCCATGACCACTAAGAGCGATTTTAACGTCAGCCTTGCAAAATTATCGGTTTTGGCTATAATTATAGCATTATGTTACGGAGCCTTTGACGAATGGTTCCAGCGCCTGGTGCCGGGCAGGTCATGTGATATTTTTGATTATCTCGCAGATTGCGCCGGCTCGCTTGCGGGCGTATTTCTTTACATCGCTGACAGCAAAGAGAGAAGGGGGTAGCCTTGCCGCAGATAAGGCCGTTCAGGGGAGTAGTATATAATCCAAAAAAGATAAAGAACCTGGCACCCGTCGTCGCCCCGCCCTACGATATTATCCCGAAGAAGCTGCAGGACCGGCTCTACCGCGCCAGCCCGTATAATTTCGTGAGGATCGAGCTGAACAGGATAACTGCGTCCGACAATGCCCGCGACAACAGGTACACGCGCGCCGCGAAGCTGTTTGACGCGTGGCTGAAGAGCGGCGTCCTCGCGCAGGACGACAAGGACACGATATACGTCTATTCGCAGACGTACGAGACGGACGGCAGATCCATCGAGCGGATAGGGTTCATCAGCCTCATGGAGATAGAGAGTAAGGGTAAGTCGGTCCTGCCGCATGAGAACACGCTCATGGCGCCGAAGACGGACCGGCTCAACCTCATGCGCGAAGTGAAGGCGAACTTAAGCCCGATATTCGTCCTGTACGACGACGCATCCCACACCATCCTCAAGCTTCTGAAGAGGACCGCAACCGGCAAGAAGCCATTCATGGATGTGGTCTTCGAGGGCGTGAGGAACAGGGCATGGCGCCTCGACGACCCGGCAGGCATCAAGAAGCTGGAGCGGCTCATGGCCGATAAGGACACGTTCATCGCCGACGGGCACCACCGTTTTGAGGTCTCCCGGATGTACTCGAATGAGGCGCGGGGGCCCGCGTCAAAGTATGTGATGGTCTATTTCGTCGAATCGAGCGAGACAATGCTCACCGTCCTTCCCGCGCACCGGCTCCCGATCGACATGGGGGGCCTTACGAAAGAAGAGATTACAGGCCGCCTCAAAAAATTCTTCCGGATCGAGAAGGTCTCCGGACTCAAAGCCATGATGGCGCGGATGGAAGCCTTACGCGCACAGCACGCCTTCGGCATGTATCTCGGCAGGGGCGGGTGGCATATTCTCGTGCTGAAGGACATCAAGGCAGTCGATGAGGCGATACAGAATAAACCGCCCGCCTGGAAGCGGCTCGATGTGTCGATATTGCACCTCTTCATATTCCAGCACGTGCTGGGGATACGTGACGACGACGAGAATATCGAGTTCGTCAAGAGTCCCCGCGAGACGGCGGCGTGTGTGGATGCAGGTGACTTCACCTGCGCCTTCTTCCTCAACCCGACGAAGGTCGCGGAGGTCAAACGCATCGCGAAGCTGGGCGAGAAGATGCCGAGGAAGGCGACGTACTTCTACCCGAAGCCGATATCGGGCGTCGTCATCAACAAACATTAGGACATCATGAGAGAGAAAATACTGGACGATATCAGGAATGCGCTCATGAAGGGCGACCGCGGCAGCGTTTCCGCTTTGACGAAACAGGCGGTCGAGCAGGGGCTGGAGATCAGGGACGTGATGGATAACGCGCTCGTAGCCGCCATGGAGGTCGTCGGCGGTAAATTCAAGCGCAGCGAGATATTCATCCCCGAGGTGCTCATATCCGCGAAGGCGATGCACGCCGGCATGGCGGTGCTTGAGCCGCATTTCACGAAACACGGCATAAAGCCGGTCGGCAGGGTCGTGATCGGGACGGTCAAGGGCGACCTGCACGATATAGGCAAGAATATCGTCAGCATGATGCTGAAGGGCGGGTGTTTTGAGATCGACGACCTCGGCATAGATGTCAGCCCCCAGAGATTCGTCGATGCCGCCAGGGCGAAAGAGGCGAATATCATCGCGATGTCGAGCCTGCTCACCACCTCGATGAACGCGATGAGGGATACGATCAGCGCGCTGAAGGATGCCGGTATCCGCGACAAGGTAAAGGTGATGGTCGGAGGGGCGCCTATCACGCAGGATTTTGCCTCCGCGATCGGCGCTGACGGCTACGCAAAGGACGCGGCGAGCGCCGTCGACAAAGCCAGAGAGATGCTGAAAAAATAATATATGCCGCTATTCCCCCGGAAACCGAAGTACACCATCGTAAAGGTCACGAAGAAGCGCGATATCCCCAGCGACCTCTGGACGAAGTGCGCCGACTGCGGCGAGCTGATCTACAACAAGAAGCTCGACGAGAACCTGCGGGTGTGCCACAAATGCAACTACCATTTCAACCTCGACGCATTCGCGAGGATACGGCTCCTGGTAGACGACGGGACGTTCAAGGAGGCCGATGGGGAGATGCAGTCGCTCGACCCGCTCATGTTCGAAGGCCCCAAGACGTATAAGGAAAAGATCAAGCAGGACCAGGAGGCCACGGGCCTCAAGGATGCCGTGGTCACGGGTACCGGCAAGCTTAGCGGCCGGGGCGTCGTCATCGGCGTGACGGACGCGCGGTTCATCATGGGTTCGATGGGCTCGGTCGTCGGAGAAAAGCTTACGCGGGCCATCGAGAAAGCGACGAAAGATAAGCTCCCGCTCATCATAGTCTCCGGTTCCGGCGGAGGGGCGAGGATGTACGAGGGGATGTACTCGCTGATGCAGATGGCGAAGACCTCCGCGGCCTTAAGCCGCCTCGGCCGCTCGGGCGGGCTCTTCATCTCGATCCTGACAAACCCGACGATGGCGGGCATCATGGCGAGTTTCGCGTCGCTGGGCGACTTCATCATAGCGGAGCCGAAGGCCCTGATAGGCTTCACCGGCCCGCGCGTCATAGAGCAGACGATACGGCAGAAACTCCCGCCCGGATTCCAGAAATCGGAATTCCTGCTCAACCACGGCCTGATCGACATGATCGTGCACAGGAAAAATATGAAGGATACGCTGACGAAGCTCCTGACGTATTTTTGATTACGCTCATCCCTGCGGGTATGTTACAATAGAAGGTGATATGGCACAGGTAAGCCTGAAGAACGTCTCAAAATGTTTCTCAGAAAACGTCTGGGCAATACGCGATATCAACCTGGGTATTGAGAACAGGGAATTCGTCGTCTTCGTCGGACCTTCCGGATGCGGAAAATCCACGACGCTCCGGATCATCGCCGGCCTCGAAGAGGCGACCGGAGGCGATGTCTACATAGGCAACCAGCTCGTCAACGATATCCCGCCGAAGGACAGGAACATCGCGATGGTCTTCCAGAACTATGCCCTCTACCCGCACATGTCGGTCTACGAGAACATGGCGTTCGGCCTGCAGCTGAGGAAATATCCGAAGGCGGAGATCGCCTCGCGCGTAAAGGAGGCCGCCACGATCCTCGGCATCGAGACGCTCCTGCACCGCAAGCCGCGGGAGCTCTCCGGCGGCCAGCGCCAGAGAGTGGCGGTCGGCAGGGCGATCGTCCGCAAGCCGCTGGTGTTCCTTTTCGACGAACCCCTCTCGAACCTCGACGCGAAGATGCGCGTGCAGATGAGGACCGAGATAAAGAAGCTGCATATCAGGCTCCAGACGACGATGATATACGTCACCCATGACCAGGTCGAGGCGATGACGATGGGCGACAGGATCGTCGTGATGAAAGACGGCCTGATCCAGCAGATCGCCGATCCGATAACCCTGTACGACAAACCGGTCAACAGGTTCGTCGCCGGCTTTATCGGCACGCCGCCGATGAACTTCGTCAACGGCACCGTCATCAGGAAGGATGCCAAGCTCTATTTCAATGAGGGCAAGTTCCAGGTAAAGATCATAGATGCGATGGCCAAGGCGGTCACGCCGTACCTCGACAGGGAAGTGACGTTCGGCATACGGCCGGAGGACATATACGATAAGCTCTTCGTCTCTGAGGCCGCGCCGGAGAACACGATCAGGGCGACATGCGAGGTGATAGAGCCGATGGGCGCCGAGGCGTACCTGTATCTGAATACCGGTAAGAGCGCGCTTATCGCCAAGGTCGGCGGCCATGACAAACCCACCATTAACCAGGACATGGATTTAGTGTTCGATATGTCTAAAGTCCACTTCTTCGACAAATCGACGGACACAACTATCGTCTAAGTCCGGAAAATACGATGATCTCTTCTCGCGGTAGGCCAATTGCCGGCGTCCTCTCACTGACGGTCCTGACCGCGCTTGTCTGCCTCTCATCCAACCTTTCATTCAAGGTAAGTTCAGGCTCCCCGTTCTACCTCACGTTGATAGCGACGGCCATATCCGGTCTCAACATTCCGATACTGCTTGCCTGGATGGGATTCGGCATGATCGGCGGCGTCACCGTGACCTCCGCTGCCATCATCGTCGTCCTGCTGCTGGACTTCAGGATGGGCCGTTACGGGTATTACGTACTCGCGCTGCCGTTCATCTTTACCGCATACCTGGGCTACGCGTTCGCCAGCGCCCGGCATAAGATCAACCAGCTGTATGTGTTGAAATCGGAGAAGCTCGACGAAGAGATCAATATCCTGCACAACGATACCGGCCAGAAGAACAGGGGCATCAGCGCGTTCGAGGAGAAGCTGATGAAATATTCCCTGCTGAGGGAGGTCGCCGAAGCGCTCAGCACCGTTCTTGTCCTCGATGAGATCAACAGGCTGATCATCGGGAAGACGCTGAAGACGATCGGCAAGCCCGGCAGGGCGCTCCTCTTCCTCGTCGATGCCGACAAACAGGAGCTGATACTCTCGGCCTCCAGCGTAGAGGACGATTCGGTCATAAAGACGAAGAAGGGCGACATTTTCGACAGCTGGGTGCTGAGGCACCGGAGGTCGCTGCTCGTCGAAGACGTGATCAAGGACTTCCGCTTCCCTTTAAATGAGATCGAGGCCGCGAAAGAGACCTTCGGGTCGCTCATCGCCACACCGCTCTCCAGCGAGAACAGGGTCATCGGGATCCTCAGGATGGACGCTCCGGGCGAATCCGTCTACACGCAGGACGACCTCAGGCTGCTCGATATCATCGCCAACATCGCCGCCGCCGCCGTCGAGAACGCCTATCTCTACGCCAGGACCCAGGAGCTTGCGATACGGGACGGCCTGACCGGGCTGAAGGTCCGCCGTTTCTTTATGGAGAGCCTCCACCGCGAGATAAAGAGGGCGTCGCGCAAGCGCGAGAAGCTTTCGGTCCTGATGCTGGATATAGACTACTTCAAGAAATATAACGATACGTACGGCCATAGCGCCGGTGACATCATCCTGAAGCACCTGGCCAAGGCCATCACGTCGCTCGTGCATGAAGATGACGTCGTCGGCCGGTACGGCGGCGAGGAGATCGCGGTCCTGCTCTGCGGCAGGGGCGCCCGGGAGGCCGCCGCCGAGGCCGAAAAGATACGCGCGACGATAAAGGAGAATCCCCTTACGCTGCGCCGGGAAGAGGCGACCCTCACGGTGTCGATAGGCGTCGCGACGTATCCGGAAGACGCCGTTTCCGAAGAAGAGATGATCAGGGCCGCCGACACGCGGCTCTATAAGGCAAAGGCCGAAGGGAGAGACAGGGTTTGTTCAAGCTGAAGAGCGCGTATACCGTATGGATCCTGCTGTCAATGCCGGTATTCCATATCCTCTACACCGGCCGTGTGATCCCGTACGCCTCCGTCATCTTCTTCCTCCTGTTGATAGCGCCCAGCGGATACGTCTACGCGGAATCCGTTTCGTATGCGATCGCCGCGCTGTCGTGGGCCGTGCTCTGTCCGGTCTGCATCATCGCCTACCGGGTCGATCCGCTGAACGCGGCCTTCCCGATCCTGATATTCAACGCGCTTCAGGCGATATTTATCTGGCATAAGAAGCTCTTCCGCCGCGAAAACAGGCGCAGGGTCCGGGAATTACGGGAACGGGAGGAAAGGAAAGCCGTTCTGACGGAGGCCTGCGAAAAAGCGTCGAGGTTCGAGAGCGGCATCAAGGCAAAGGAACTCTCGATCGTCAACCTCTATGAGATCACGAAGAAGATGTCCGAGTATCTCACGTTCGAGGACATGTTCGGGGCGTTCAGCGCGCTGCTGAAGGATACGTTCATCTTCAGGAAATGCGACCTGCTGATCCTGAAGCGCGACGGCGAGAAGCTGCGCGTCGAGAGGGAATACAGCGTATGGCGGCAGGAGGCGAAGGACCTGGGAGGCAAACAGGCCGACCGCGACAGGCTGATAGCGCTCTTTGCGGCGGGCTTCAGGGATATCTACATCGCGCGGGACGCCAACGCCCAGGCCTTCAAGGACCTCGGCATCGATAACGACGCGGTCAGTGCGATGGCCGTCCTGCCGCTCCTCAGCGAACGCAAGCTCGTCGGCATCCTTGCCGTGGAAAACCTGCCGAAGACCGACCTCGAACGGTTTGTCATCCTTTCGATGCAGTTCGCCCTTGAGATAAAGAAGGTCCTCCTGTATGAGATGGTCGAGAAGATGGCCATCACCGACTCGCTCACCGGCCTCTATGTCAGGCGCTATTTCTACGAAAGGCTTACCGAGGAGCTGCAGCGCTCGAAGCGCTATTCCTTCCCGTTCGCGTTCCTGATGATAGACATTGACGATTTCAAGCGCTGCAACGATACCTACGGCCACCTCGTCGGAGACTTCGTCCTGAAGGAGATCGCGCGCATCATCAAGGAGAACGTCCGTGAAATAGATATCGTCGCGCGCTACGGCGGCGAGGAGATCTCGGTCGTGCTGCCCGAAACGCGGGTCGAAAATGCGCTCGCCGTGGCGGACAGGGTCCGCAAGAGGATCGCGGAGAATGTCTTCAAGGCGTATGACGAGCGGCTGCAGCTGACAATAAGCACCGGCATCGCGGTATACCCCGAAGACGCCTCCGAAATGAAGGACCTGATCGACAGGGCCGACCAGGCGCTGTATTCGGCAAAGAAATCAGGAAAAAATGTTGTATGCGAATATAAAAAAGATTATAATAATACGCCATGAAACTGCTCACGGATACCGCGAACATAGACGAGATCAGGGGGGCGGGCTCCCTCAAAAGCAAGATCATCCTGATACTGATAGTGATGCTCGCCGCTTCCGGCGCCGGCGCCGAACAGGCGATCCCCGGCAAAGAAGCGATCGTCGTCAACGGCGACAGCGTCGAGTACTTCCAGGAGAAGAAAGAGGTCATCGGCACCGGTAATATCTCGATAACCTACAAAGATATCGTCCTCACCTGCGACAAGATAATCGTCAATCTCGAGACGCGCGATGCCGAAGCCATCGGCAACGTCAAGATCAGCCAGAAAGACGCCTATTTCACCGGCGACAGGATCCTCTACAATTTCGAGTCGCGCAAAGGCTCGGTCTCGAACGGCTACCTGAACGCGAAGCCTTTTTACGGGAGGGCGGGCGAGCTGGGGAAGGCCGCCGACAAAGAAGAGTACGGGATGAGCGAAGGGTATGTCACCACCTGCGATTACGACGACCCGCACTACCGCATCCACGCCCAGCAGGTCAATGTGTACCTCGACGACAAGATCGTCGCAAAGAACGTCCTGGTGTACATCGGTAAAGTACCGGTCGCGTGGCTGCCCTACTACGTGCAGGCGCTCGGCAAGGAGCGCAAGACCCATATAACCGTGATCCCCGGCCAGAGCAAGGACTGGGGCTATTACACCCTTGCCGCCTACCGGTACTATATCAATGAAAGTTCCAAAGGCGACATACTGCTTGATTACAGGTCGAAGAAGGGCCTGGCGGCGGGCATACACCACTACCTGGACACCAAGGATGTCGGCAGGGGCGCGTTCAAGGTCTATTATATCGACGAAAACAGCAACCTTGCCTTCGACAAGTCCGGCGCGCAGATGACGCGCTACCGCTACCAGTACAGGCACCGGTGGGACATGCCGGACCTCGATACGGCGGCCGTGGTCGAATTTAACAAGCTGAGCGACGTCAACGTGATAAAGGATTATTTCTACAACGAATACGAGGAGATCGGCGATAAGCCCGATAACTACATCTCCGTCATCACGTCAAAGCGCGATTACACCACCCAGCTTCTCATCAGGAAGCGTTTCGACAATTTCTATGACTATGTCGAACGGCTGCCGGAGTACAAGATCGATATCCTGAATTACAAGATAAAGGACACGAACTTTTACTATACCGCCAACGCGAGCGGCGTCTTTCTTAACCATACATACCCGTCCTCCCTGTCGCAGAAGGACGTCAGCACCATACGGTTCGACGCGTATAACCAGATCTCGTACGCCGCGCGGCTCTTCAACGCGCTGAGCGTCACGCCGTACGCCGGCATACGCGAGACGTACTATTCCAGGAACATATGGGGCGACACCAACCTGGTGAGGACGATCTTCCAGGAAGGCGTCGACACGTCGATAAAATTCTACAGGGTGTATGACGTCCAGACGGATTTTATGGGGCTTGACATACACAAGCTCAGGCACATCATCACACCGACCGCGAATTATTATCACCGCCACCAGCCGACGATAGCCCCGGAAAACCTGAACCAGTTCGACGAGATAGATGCTTTCGATACCGACAACGGCGTCCGCCTTGCAATCGAGAACAGGCTGCAGACCAAGCGCGGGGCGGCCGACGACATGCGGTCGGTCGACCTCGCGACGCTCCTGGTCAGCAGCGACTACAAGTTCAGGCTGGATAAGAACAACTGGGACACGAAGTCCAACAAATTCGACGGCATCGATTTCAGGCTGGAGCTGATCCCTTACTCATGGATGTATATGGTATCGACCGCCCATGTCAATACCAAGAAATACCTGATGGACGAGGTGAGCGTCGACCTCGTCGCCAACGGCGGCGAAAAATGGTCGGTCTCGACGGGCCTCAGGTACGCGGACACGGAATCCTTCCAGAGCACGCTCGTCACGATGGACATCAGGTACAAGATTAACGAGAAATGGTCGCTCCGCGCGTACGAGCGGTTCGATCTCAATTCCAAGAAGCAGGAAGAGCTGCAGCTCACTGTCTCCAGGGACCTGCATTGCTGGGTCGCGGAGCTCACCTACAGCATCGGCAATAATCTCATGACGCAGGGCCTCTTCTTCGTCATGAAGCTGAAGGCGTTCCCGGACTATCCCGTAGGCCTCAAGCAGACCTATTCGACGCCGCGCTTTGGTGACGCCGGAACGGGAAATTAGCGCTGTGTCCGCGATTACAATGAGGATCAATCAATGAACCCCGCACCTTCATTGTAAAGGCGCGGGGTCAGAAGGAAGGTGTGCACGTGAATATCTGTGTAATAGGTTCCGGGTACGTAGGCCTCGTTACAGGCGCGTGTTTCGCCGACCTCGGGAACAGCGTCATCTGCGTCGACAGCGACGCATCCAAGATAAAGAAATTGAAAGCCGGCGTTATGCCCTTTTTTGAGCCGGGCCTCGACGAACTCGTCACGCGCAACGCCAGGAAGAAGAGGCTGTCTTTCACGACGAAGATAGCCGACAGCGTCAGAAGATCCGACGTGATTTTCATCGCGGTAAGCACCCCGCCCAAGCCCAACGGCGAGGCGGACTTAAGGTTCGTCGAGAGCGTCTCGAAGAGCATAGCCCTTTCCATGCGGTCCTACAAGCTGATAGTCGAAAAATCCACCGTTCCCGTCAACAGCGGGGAATGGATCGAGCATACGGTGAACGTCTTCAACGAGCGCGGGATCGAATTTGACGTCGCCTCAAACCCGGAATTCCTGAGGGAGTCCACCGCGATAGAGGATTTCATGCGTCCCGACAGGATAGTCCTGGGGGTCAAATCGAAGAAAGCCAGGGACATCCTCATCGAGCTCTACAGGCCCATCAAGGCCCCGGTCATCATCACCGACATCAAGGCGGCAGAGCTCATCAAGCACGCCTCCAACTCGTTCCTTGCCATGAAGATATCGTTTATCAACGCGATAGCTAATATCTGCGACAAGGTGGGCGCCGATGTCACCGAGGTGGCAAAGGGGATGGGATTTGACGGCAGGATAGGGCCGACCTTCCTGAACGCCGGCATCGGGTTCGGCGGATCGTGTTTCCCGAAGGACGTCGCTGCCTTCATAAGGATCGCGGAAAGGTGCGGTTACGATTTTTCGCTCCTTAAGGAAGTACAGAAGATAAACATAGAACAGAGGGCGGTGCTTCTGAAGAAGATAGAGGATGCCATCTGGACGTTTTCGGATAAGACAGTGGGCGTGCTCGGGCTGTCGTTCAA
>Ga0315276_10003054_pt1 | contig 15333 bp, 19 predicted proteins | sample YL17G05_0_MG_FD_204542 | JGI IMG/M metagenome (GOLD analysis project Ga0315276, IMG submission 204542) | Sediment microbial communities from Yellowstone Lake, YNP, Wyoming, USA - YL17G05_0 | ecosystem: Environmental > Aquatic > Freshwater > Lake > Sediment | place: USA: Wyoming | collected...
CGGAGCAGATGAGCGTGCAGGCGACCTTCCCACGGTTTGTTGAGCTGGAACAACAGTATGGGAGTGTCATTCGCGGGATGATGACGGCCCGGAAGGCCGGTTCCTCCGCCACGCACTCCGGCCCGAAACGCACGATGTTCGTCAGCCTCAAGAACGGGTTGTCGGATCTGGTCGCTGCCCTCGTCCACCGATTGACGGACCACGGTGTCACGCTGAGGGGAGGCTGTGCCGTTGACGCCCTGCGTGTGCGATCCCATCAGCTCGGTCGCTGGATGTACGATGTCATTCTCAATGACGGCTCGGCCTTGTCTGTGGACAGTCTCGTGCTGGCAACCCCGGCCTATGTGTCGGCGGAGCTGGTTCGTCCTCTCACGCCCATTGCCGGCGGGTTGCTGGAAATGATTCCCTATGCCTCTACGGCGACGATCGCGATGGCCTATTCGCGTGCATCGGTCTCCGGCGCAGCTGAAGGATTCGGTTTTGTCGTCCCGCGGGCAGAAGGACGCGACCTCATTGCGGCGACCTGGACATCGCTCAAGTGGCCACACCGCGCTCCGCCGGATCAACTGCTGGTCCGTTGTTACGTCGGCGGAGTCGGGCGAGAGGCCATGCTTCAATTGGATGATCAGGCATTGGTGGCGCGGGTCAGGGCAGAATTGGCCAGTATGTGCGGCGTGACTGCAGAGCCAGGGTATGTGGAAGTGAATCGCTGGATCAAGGCCATGCCGCAGTATACGTTGGGACATCTCGACCGGCTGAAACAGATCGAGGCGGCACTCAGCCGCTATGGAGGATTGATCCTCACAGGCGCCGGCTATCGAGGCGTCGGGATTCCGGACTGTATCCGTGACGGGACGGTCGCGGCCGAGCGAGTCGTGCGCTATCTGTCGGGAGAACGATCCTAGCAGGATGCTGAAAAAGTCCTCCAGCAGAAGAAGACCGTTATTTGGTTTATTTAGTTTGTCTCGTTTGTTTGGTTAAACCAGACAGACCAGATGAACCAGATAAACAAAACAAACCAGTTTGATCATCCTGCGGCTATGTTGACATGGTATCGCTATGCAAGATTCAAACGGTGTTTGCGTATAAACTGAGTTTTCCTGCGGCCTGTTGGAGATTGCAATGGATGCCCGGTTGAAGATTACGGATGTGACCGGCCCATACCGCGAACCTCGCGAGCAGGTGTTTTCCTATGACTATTCGATCCAACGGGCCTCCTGGCCGACCGCCCAGGCCGTGCGCGTCAAGGTCGCGATCCCAGATGAGTTGGATGTAATCCGTGGAAAGATTTTTGGGACCGTTGCAGGGACACCGGGTCAGCAACTCATGATATCGAAACTCTTGTCGCGGCATATCGCGGACGAAAAAATCCGCATCGCCGATGCTGACGGCATGTTGGCGGAACGTCGCGATACCATGGTTCCCCCCTTCACGGGGCCACTGGCTCACTTGTTCGCACGGCTCGATGCTTGGGCGGGTGAGCAACAAGAAACGTTGCGGGCAGAGATCAAAAAGCTGGTTGGACTGTAGCTGGGCGGTGACTTCCAGGAAGGCTGAAGGCCGAAGGCGAAATCAAGGTTGAGTGTGAATGCAGATGGCGAGTCGAAACCAAACCTCCCTATTGGACAGGTGGACGGGACAACAGAGCAGTCGTCTGGCTTGACGACTTTGAGGACGGCTGGTACTGTGAGCACAGTTGACGAATAGAATGGATTGGCTTATGGCCCACGCGGTCAAGACGGAACATTATTATGTCCACAAAGATCTCGCGATCTGCGGAGGCGACCCCGTCATTGTGGGCACCCGCATCCCAGTGCGTCTCGTCTACCAACGCACCCAAGCCGGTGATACGGTGGAAACGATCCTGCAGGCCTATCCGCATCTGACCCCTGCCCAGATCCACGATGCCCTCAGCTATGCCTATGATCATCTCTCAGAGATCGAACAGGAGATCCGGCGGGAAGACCAAGCCTACGAACAGGGAAAGACGCAGCCATCCCACTAATCTTCTTCCTCGATGAAAACATCGATGCCGCCTTGGCGCCGCAATTGCGGACAGGGGGCATTGATGCCCACAACGTCTACGATTTCCAGCAACAAGGTTGGTCTGATGCCGCGCTGCTCCAATCCAGTGCGGCCAACGGACGCGTCGTCGTCACGCACAACATTCGTGACTTCGTGGCGCTGCATCACACCTACCTGGCCCAGGGGCGCTCCCATGCAGGGATTGTGGTGACGCCGGTGCGCACCATCGGCACACTGCTCACTCGCCTGATAACGCTTCACGAGACGACCACCGTTGAGGAGATGGGCAACACACTACGGTTTCTCTAAGCTCCGTCTCTCGCCGCATCCCTCCCCTCCTCGCCCTTGGCTCCCCTCACACCATCTACTCGGTGGCAAGATTTCCTGGACCATTGCTGGGACACCAGGCCAGCAACTCATGATCTCAAAATGCTTGTCGAGGCATATCGCGGACAAAAATCCGCATCGCCGAGGCTGACGGCATGTTGGCAGAACGTCGCGATACCGTCGTGGCTCCCTTCACCTGCCCATTGGTTAATCTGTCCCACGACTCGACACCTGGGCGGTTGAACAACGGGAAGTATTGCGGGCAGAAATTTAAGCGTGGGTGGACGGTCGCTGAGCTGTTGTCGCAGCAGGCTGCTCAAAAAGGCAGCCAACGAGGCCGCAGGTGAGAGAAAACCGGAGGCGTACCCTCTGGGGTACGTTGAGGATTTTGTCGAACCGAGAACGAAGTTGGGGGCCTTTTTCAGCAGCCTGTTTGTTAAAAGATTTTTCGATACTGCTTCGAATGCACTCCCGACTCGTCGGCAAAGCCGAGGGACGCACTGTCGGGATTGCCGGTGTCGTTGAGATCAATTCGATAGTGCCCGCGGATGGCTTCCATCGCAATTTCAAAGGGAACGGCCTGAGGATACAGGTTGCCCGGTGCATGCGCGCCGCGGGTCAGGGTGCGGATCACGTCGGGCTGCGCGTATTGCGGGTCGGACACAATGTAGATGTCGGCGACGGCGTGGTCCCCCAGTTTGTGGCCGGGCGTTGTGGCAGGCAGGAGTTCGGTCAAGGTGCCGGAGAGCCGGTCCTTTTTAAACCGCTTCAAGAGTCCGGCGACTTGGCTCTCGGTCGCCTCCGGAGGGACAGTGAGACTGATCGCGTTCATGTCCAAGATGGTTGCCTGGACTTTGAAGAGTACAGGCGCCGCTTCGGGATCTTCGATGACCGGTCCGGTTGGCCCTTCCGTTCCGGTAGCTTGCTTGTTCTTCGAGCCGGGCACGATGAGGAACACAAAAAGCCAGAGTCCTAACAAAATGCCTACGATGACGATCAGGGGGTGGATTCCGGCGCGCTTGCCTTCTTCGTAGGGGTGTGGCTCATCACTCATGACGGCGTTCCTCGGTGAGGGTGGCAGGATTCTGCTTCTTGGCTTCGTCCCACAGTCGATCCATTTCTGCACACGAAAGGTCTCCAACCGCACGGCCCGACGCAGCCGCCTGGGCTTCGATGAATTGAAATCGTTCGACGAATCGGTTGGCGGCTTGGCGCAAGGCGTCTTCCGGGTTTACCTTGATGAAGCGGGCGAGATTCACGAGTGAAAACACCACGTCGCCGAACTCCGCGACGATCTGCGCTTGTCGGACTGTCGAGGCCTCGGCGTCGGGCTCTGTCTGGTTCGACGCGGGGACTCGGATCGCAACTCGAAGTTCCTGGATTTCTTCCTCGATCTTGCCGAGAACCTGATCGAAGCCTTTCGCATCGTGGGTCCAATCGAAGCCCACGCGTGAGGCGCGTGCTTGAAGTTGATAGGCTCTCAGGAGAGCGGGCAGTGTCTGCGGCACGCCGTCGAGCGCCGAGTCCGGTCGGCCGGAATCCCGGCGTTCCGTGCGTTTGATCTCTTCCCATCGCGCGACCACCTGGTCGGCATTCGTCGGGGTTGTGTCTGCAGGCCCATTCCCAAACACGTGGGGGTGCCGTCGAATCAGTTTGTCGGCCAGTTGCTCCAGCACGTCCTCGATGGTAAAGCTGCCGGCCTCTGCCGCGATCTGACTATGGAAGAGCACTTGGAGCAGCACATCGCCCAGTTCCTCCGGGAGTTTGGCGCGGTCCTGTCGGTCGAGAATTTCTAAGACTTCGTAGGTTTCTTCGAGAAGATAGGGTTTCAGCGACTCATGCGTTTGCTTGCGGTCCCAGGGGCATCCGTTCGGCGCGCGCAACGAGGCCATCAAATCGACGAGTGTATGAAATCGTTCCGACATCGTTGTCCTTCTTGTCACTCAGCGTTGGGCGCCTATTATACCCGGTTCTCGACAGGCTTCGTAACTACTATCAGGTGTTCAGGCTGAAGGCTGAAGTGTAAAGACTATAAATGATCTCGCAAAGCACGAATGACCAGTGGGTCAGGTGTTTAGGCTGAAGACCGAAGGCTGAAGACTAAAAGCCTTCAGCCTATCTACCTGAGTCGTTACCAGGCTTCAATCGGCTAGTGCGGCTTGCGCCTCTCCAGGACCTATGGTAGGGTACCGTCGCTGCATCTGGAGCGGGGGAAAGGCTTGTGGCCGCAGAACAAGAAGAAGGATTTGTCGTGCGCGATCGACGGGGCGGGAGTGGGCCCGATCGTCCATCCGCCATCGTTGACGCCGCGTCTGTGACACAGCCTCACCAGCAGGCTGCCCCCTCTGATCTGCACCAGGGTTCGGGAATTCCCGTCACCTTTTCATCCTTCGTCATTTCTCTGGGCAGCTCCTCGCTGATGTTGATGGGGGAACAACTGGATCCCCAGCAGCCTCCGATGCCGGCGAATCTACCGCAAGCGAAAGATATTATCGACTTGCTCTCGGTCTTGGAAGACAAGACCACAGGCAATCTCACAACGGAAGAACAAGCGGTGCTGCGGGATATGCTCTACGCCCTTCGGATGAAGTACGTGAGTTTGGCTGCCAAATAATAGTACCCCCTGCGCCTGTCGACCGCAGACGTGTCAGTCAGCCACCCTGGCTCACGCGACGTGGTGAGATACTCCCCTGATTCAATGATCGTGAGCATGTAGTCTTCCATGCGTCGAGGCCCCGACAATCGGGGATACGGATGTGAGTGACATCGAGAAAGAAACAGGTCCCCTTTCCTCGGCGAGGACGAACAGCGGCTCCGTGACCGGGGTCGCGCCGCCTCTCGCTGGGGCCGCTCGGTCTTCACGGCCATCCGAGCCTACTCCGGAGCCGGAACGCCGGAAGATGCATTTGCGGCCGGTCTGGATCGTCCTCATTCTGCTGCTCCCCTGTCTGGCGCTGACTTTTTACTATTCCCAGGTCGTGATTCCCGGTGGCGAGGAAACGGATTCCTTTCTGCCGACGACCAGTTACGCGTTCGTGCTCCTCTTGATCAACCTCGATCTGATCGGGTTTGTGGTCCTGCTGCTGCTGCTCTCCCGCAACCTCATCAAGGCCTACTTCGAGCGGCGGCATCGACTATTTGGGTCGGGATTTCGAACAAAGTTGGTGGCGGCCTTCATCGGTTTTTCGCTCGTTCCGACGGTGCTCCTTGCCTTGGTCGCGAGTGGGCTGGTGAATAAGGCCGTGGATGTCTGGTTCAGCGATCAGATTGAGCAGGTCATGCGGGACTCGTATGACGTGGCGCGGATGCAGCATGCCGGCCACATTACCCTCGCGGTGAATAGCGCCAGGGCCATCAGCCATGAAATCTATCGGGAGGATATGCTGCTGGTGGAACAACGCGATCTGCTGGTGGCCGCCATGACGCGCAAGCGGGCGGAATTCGGCGTGGCAGGGATTGAAGTCTTTTCGGCCAAAATGGAAACCCTCACCAAGGCGCTGGATCTCGACGTGCCCTCATCGGCTCTCGATCTACCGATCGGCCAGCTGGTCCTCCAAGTGATCAACGGGAAGCAGGAAGTGAGTGCCGTACAAGAGGCTCAAACCGGGCGCTTGGTGCGGGCTGCGGCCCCCATCGCAGCAAGCGGGCGTGCCGGCGAGATCGGTGGCGTGGTGGTGGTGGAGGCCTTCGTCCCCGAATCGTTGCTGGCGAAAATGGAGGGGATCGGCCATCAGTACAACGAATACAGGCAGACGAAGGCGATGAAGAATCCCATCAAGGCCGGGGCCTATCTCTTTGTCGCCGTCATCACGGTGCTCATTCTGTTCGGGGCGACCTGGTTTGGGTTCTATGTCGCGCAGAGCATCACTGTGCCGATTCAACGGTTGGCTGAAGCGACGGAGGCCATTGCCCAAGGGGATCTCTCCGTCCGGATCGAGGCCAAGGCGACCGATGAAATCGGCACCTTGATCGATTCGTTCAACCGTATGACGGCGGATCTGCAGGGGAGTAAGTCCAAGATCGAAGAGGCCAATATCTCGTTGCGCCACAGCAATCTTGAACTTGATCGCCGCCGTGCATACATCGAGACGGTGGTCGAGACGATCGCCGCGGGCTTGCTCTCCATCGATAAGAACGGGCTGATCACGAACTTCAATCCGTCCGGTGAACGGATCCTCGGGCTTGCGGCGGATCGATTCCGTGGCAGACCGGCCAATGAGGTGTTCAAGGAATTTAGACTCGATCTGTTCCAGACGGTCTATGACCGGATGCTGGCCGATCAGCGCGACACGCTGGCTCTCGAGGGGCCGATGGAAATCGAAGGCAGATTCTTGACCATCGGGCTTCACGGTTCGCGTATGAAGGATGAGTCGAATAAGGACCTCGGTATCGTGCTGGTGTTCGAAGATCTCACGGAGTTGATCAAAGCGCAGAAAGTGGCGGCCTGGCAAGAAGTGGCGCGGCGGGTGGCCCACGAGATTAAGAACCCGTTGACGCCCATCCAATTGTCCGCGCAGCGTTTACGGAAGAAGTATTTTGAGAAGTCGCCGGATTTCGATGCGATCTTCGACGAGTCCACGAACGTCATCGTCAACGAAGTGACGAGTCTCAAGCATATGGTCGACGAATTTTCGAAGTTTGCCCGGCTGCCGACTCCACAGATGGCGCATCAGCCGCTCCACGATGTGATCAACGAAGTCACGACGTTCTATCGAGGGGCCCACAAGGATGTGGAACTGATCGTGGAGTTGGACGAAGACCTCCCGTCGCTCAATTTCGACCGCGAGCAACTGAAGCGGGTGCTGGTCAATCTGCTGGACAACGCGATTCAGGCGATGCAACAAAAAGGGAGGGTGTGGCTGTCGACCAAGTATGATACGAAACGCCGGCGGGCCGTCGTGAGCGTGGCAGATGAAGGCCCGGGCATCGCGCCGGAAGACCAGGAAAAGCTGTTTGTGCCATACTTTACGCGGAAGAAGACGGGAACGGGGCTGGGATTGGCGATCGTGCGGCGCATCATTACCGATCACGACGGCCAGATTCATGCGAGCCAGAATCAGCCGAAAGGGGCCGTGTTCACGTTCGAATTGCCGGTGTAGCGCAGAGGTCAAGGGTCATTCGTCAATGGGCAATCGGAAAAAACGAGCGGCCCCTTAGGTAACGGTTAACGTTTCACGTTTGACGTTTTACGGGGGATTCATGTCTGCATCGATTTTAATTGTGGATGACGAAGAGCCGATTCTCACATCCTTGAGCAGCATTCTGCGGGATGAAGGGTATGAGGTGGCGGTGGCCAAGAACGGCGTGGAGGCGTTGCGCGTCTACACCATGGATCCGCCCGATCTCATGCTCCTCGATATCTGGATGCCGGGAATGGATGGCATGGAAACCTTGCGCCGGGTTCGGGAGCTGGTGCCGACGGCACAAGTGATGATGATGTCCGGGCACGGGTCGATCGAAACGGCGGTCAAGGCGATCAAGCTGGGGGCGTATGACTATATTGAAAAGCCCTTGTCGCTCGAGAATGTCACGCTGCGCGTCAAACATGCCTTGGACCAATACCGTTTAGAACAAGAGAATCGGACCCTCCGGACCACCGTCCAGCGGAAGTTCGAGTTGGTGGGACAGTCGCCTGCGATGCAACAGTTGCGGCAGCTGATCGAGACGGCCGGACCGACCAATAGCCGCGTGTTGATCGGAGGGGAGAACGGGACGGGGAAGGAACTTGTGGCCAGGGCCATCCATCTGCAGAGCGCACGGGCCGGTCGACCGTTTGTGGCGGTGAACTGTGCGGCCATCCCGGAGACCTTGATCGAGAGTGAGCTGTTCGGACACGAGAAGGGCTCCTTCACCGGTGCGACCTCGATGAAACGCGGGCAGTTCGAGCAGGCGGACGGGGGCACGCTGTTTCTGGACGAAATCGCCGACATGAGCCTGAGCACCCAGGCGAAAGTGCTCCGGGCACTCCAAGAACAGCAGTTTACGCGTGTGGGTGGAACCAAGCTCATGAAGGTCGATGTTCGGGTGTTAGCCGCGTCCAATAAGGATTTGCTTAAGGAAATCGAGAAAGGCACGTTTCGCGACGACCTTTTCTACCGGCTCAATGTGGTGCCGATCATCGTGCCGCCGCTCAGGGAGCGTCGGGAAGACATCCCGCTGCTCATTCGCCACTTCATGAAGGTGCATACGGAAGAGCAGGGGCTGCGGAGCAAAGAGATCGCACCGGATGCGATGGTGGTGTTTCAACAATATGACTGGCCGGGGAATATTCGTGAACTGCGAAACCTGATCGAGCGATTGATGATCATGGTGCCAGGACCCGTCATCGAGGCGGTGCAAGCGGGCCTCTCGTTGCAAGCGCGTCCGGTTGGGCCGGCGTCCCAGTCTGCGACTCCCGCAGTCAATCCACTCTTCACGCAGTCGTATGACTCGCTCAGGGACGCCCGCAATGCGTTTGAAAAGGAATATATCGCGCGAAAGTTGCGTGAGCATCATTGGAACATTTCTCGCACGGCTGAAGATTTGAAAATAGAACGGAGCCATCTCCACCGGAAGATCAAGCTTTTAGAAGTGGAAATGCGTCCGGAAATCTAGCAGGAGGCCGAAAAGGGCTGCCCTAGGAACAGCGAGGGGGCCGTGAATGGGAGTTACGAGGAACCGGTTTTTGCGAAGACTTCCTTCAAGAGATCGGTGACTCTGGCGGCAGGGTTCGTCTGGATTTTCCGTTCCTCCTTGGCCAGCATGACGCAGAGGCCATCGAGGCTTTCCCCCACCACGTCGCGATCGATGTCGATCAGGTCACTCTTGGCAAACGGAATCGCTTCGAAATGGCCGATCAGTTCCTTGTATGGCTTGATCACGCCGACGCTGTTCATCGCGTTCTCCGCTTCCGGACGGAATGCGGCGATCAGTGTGTCAGTGGTTGTGCTTTGAAGTAGTCGGTGGCTGCGGTCCGGCTTCCGTTCAAGATCTGTTTGGCGTGGGCGAATGTCATCTCTCGAATAGTCCTGGTACTTGTGCGTTGACCTCTGCAACAGCCCTCCGCTAAGATGCGCGTCCGGAGTAGGTCACGGTTGAGGTTAAGGCTGAGGGCGGAATGGTATCGCCTCGGTCCCCCTAGCAACCTCGACCTGAGCCTCAACCTTCCCTAACGCTGTTTCATATGACAACCTATCGAGATGCCGGAGTCGATATCGATGCGGGCGACGAGTTCGTCGACCGTATTTCACCATTGGTGCGGTCGACCTTCCGTCCGGAAGTCCTGACGGACATTGGCGGGTTCGGCGGATTGTTTCGGCTGCAGGCCCATCGCTATGCCGAACCAGTTCTTGTCTCCGGCACTGATGGAGTCGGGACGAAACTGAAGATCGCCTTCCTTACGGATCGTCACGATACCGTCGGGATCGATCTGGTAGCCATGTGCGTGAACGACATCGTGGTCAGCGGGGCGGAACCGCTGTTCTTCTTGGATTATTTCGCGACGGGAAAGCTTGCCGTCTCCAAGGCTGAGTCCGTGCTCAAGGGGATCGCCGAGGGCTGTCGCCAGGCTGGCTGCGCCTTGATCGGTGGGGAAACTGCCGAGATGCCGTCCTTCTATGCGGAGGGCGAGTATGACCTGGCAGGGTTCGCCGTCGGAGTGGTGGATCGACCCAAGATCATCGATGGCCGCAACATCGTGCCCGGCGATGTCCTGATTGGATTGGCCTCGACGGGTCTTCATAGCAACGGCTATTCGCTGGCACGCCGTGTCTTGTTGGATCAGGCAAAACTCAGCGTGACCAGTCGCCTGCCTGAATTCGATCAGCCTCTGGGGGACGTCCTGCTGACTCCGACCAGAATCTATGCCAAACAGGTCCTCACATTGATCCAGGAATGTCCCATCAAAGGCATTGCCCATATCACCGGCGGCGGCATTACCGAGAATCTTCCTCGAGTGTTTCCTTCGGGCGTGCGGGCACAGGTGCGGCGGAGCGCCTGGTCTGTGCCGCCTATTTTCCAGGTGATTGCGCGGCTCGGACAGGTCGAGCGTGAGGAAATGTATCGCGTCTTCAACATGGGGATTGGGTTGATTCTCGCGGTGCCGGCGTCGGCCGTCCAGTCTGTCGTCGCGCGCGCCACGGCGTTGGGTGATCCGGCTTGCCAGATCGGGACCATCGTGTCATCGACCGGCGACGTTCCATTGGTGGAGTATGTCGACTAAGCGAACGGATGCGCTTCGAGTCGCCGTATTGGCATCCGGGCGCGGATCGAATCTTCAGGCGGTCATCGACGCGATCGAAGCGGGAACGGTCCAGGCGAAGATTGTCGCCGTCATCAGCAACAAGAAAGAGGCCCCGGCGTTAGAACGAGCCCGCCAACATGGACTGTCCGCCCTCTTCGTCGATCCAAAGCCCTATGCTGGCAGACCCGATAGTCGTGAAGCCTACGATCATGAGCTCCTCGATGTGCTTCGGCGGCACGATGTGGAGTTGGTGTTACTGGCCGGGTACATGAAGATCGTGACCATGGTTCTCGTGGAGGCCTTTGCGAATCGCATGATGAACATCCATCCGTCCCTGTTGCCCTCATTTCCAGGGTTGGATGTGCAGAAGAAGGCGATCGACTGGGGCTGCAAACTTGCCGGATGTACAGTCCACTTTGTGACGGAAGGGGTCGATGAAGGGCCGATCATTCTTCAAGCGGCGGTTCCGATTCTCGATGAGGATACGCCCGACACACTGGCCGCTCGCATTCTTGAGCAAGAACACAAGGTCTACCCGCGCGCAGTCCAGCTCTTTGCCGAGGGGCGCCTGCGAGTTGACAGGCGTCACGTGTTCATCAAGGATGGAAAGCCGGAGGGTGAGGCGGTGATCAGCCCATCATAGCGCTACGCGCAGGCAAGGTGAGGTCAAGGCTGAGTCTAAGCGAAGAGAATCATATTTTCTCAGCCTCGACCTGGGCCTCAACCTGTTTCGGGTAGAGACTCAGGAAACGGTTGTGTATAATGCGAAAGACGGTGAGGCGTTCGTCTCACCGGTTGAATGTCGATCGAGTGGGGGGCTAGCTCAGTTGGGAGAGCACGACGTTCGCAACGTCGGGGTCAGGGGTTCAACTCCCCTGCCCTCCACCAGCCTTCGCTAAAGCTTCGGCTGGCAAGCCAGCTTTAGGACGAAGGCTGTCCCCCGAAGCACAGTCGTGCGAGGGGGGACGGCTTCATGAAGTACGTCTATCTCATCCAAAGTCTCGCAGTTCCAGATCAGCACTACCTGGCCCGCATTATTCATGAAGCTTCTGCTACAAGCGCGGATACGCGGCTGTGACGGGCAGTCTCGCCGTTCAGCCCTTCGACATACTGCACGAGTATGCCTCAGGGCTTCACGTCTCCGAGTGCCCGTCTCGCTTCGCGTCTGCACGCTTTCGCAACGAACCTTCATGAATATTGCGGGCTAAGGCATCACTGCCAACCTCGATGAGCGGCTTCGAGCCCATAATGCTGGCGGGTCGCCTCATACGTCCAAGTATCGGCCTTGGAAGGTAGTGCTGCATCTCTGCTTTCAGGATGAGCAGCGCGCGGTCGAGTTTGAGCGGTATCTCAAGTCTGGATCTGGGCACGCTTTCGCAAAAAGCGTTTTTTGTAGGCGTTTGTTTCGGCGACCTCCAAAGTGTGAAGCCTCCCAGCAGACCATGCGTACCGCCGGCTAACCATCGCTGTATCGTAATCATTGCCAGCGGATAATACCCATCGGTATTTGGCTCCGTCATATCACGTCCTCTCTGGCGCGCTCTTCGCCCCTCTCTGTAGGGAAAGACCTCTGGCGAGAGTGACGGCTCTTCGGATCGCGAGTGCTAGGGGCCCATTTACCCATTCATACGTGTCTTTGCCTATACGGTAAACTTGCGGCGTCAGGTCAAATAGCGGTCGGTGCCTTGCCTTGCAATACCACCATTCCCCCTCTCATCCCTTGCGCCTCTTCGCACAGCTGCCTAAAATGGTCCTCCCTGCGAGGCCCCTATGCCCTTCACGATTCGCCCATCCCGTCGCTTCCCCGTGCACTGCGCCGCCACGTACAACGCTGGCCTATTCATCAAGATGCCTCTGGCCAACTGGTCGTGTTCTGGGTCAGGGGTCAGACTCCATTAATTAAATTACGGAAGGCAATCTCCCGTCCGTCGCCGACCGCCTTTCTCACTTCCCCCGCTCCCTCAAACCCGCGAGCCTGCCGGTCTGAGTTAGGAGACTCAATTTCAGAATGATGCCTATGCCTTTCTTGTCCCGGCGTAACCGTAGGATACCAATCTTATTTACTTCTGTCTCCGTGACGTGCTAGCCTCTCTGGGATCCTTCCTGAACGGAGACCCCATTCCGCACCAATTTTTCTTCCAATCTTGCCGAGGGTTGCTTCCAAGCCGCGGTTTTCCTTGCCAACGAGCTACAACCTAATGGACCCGATCACGCACACCTGTTCCGGCATTCTACTGGGGCAGGGGCTGCGTCCGCTCACGGCGGTGCGGAGGAGGACGCTGCTGGTGGCGGGACTGGCCGCCTTCGCGCCGGATGTCGATTCCGTCAGTTATCTCTGGGGATCGGACGCCTTTTATCGTGTGCATCACACCTACACGCATACGCTTGTGGGTCTTGTCGTGGTGGCGCTGGTGCTGGCCGCGATCGAGAGCCGCTGGCTCATGAACCTGTCCTTCGCGCGTTTGCTGGGGATCAACCTGGGCGGAGGCGCGATCCATTTGTGCGGCGACATGATCGCGCTCTGGCCGCTCCGCATCCTCTGGCCATTCAGCGACCATGATTTCGTCCTCAAATGGACCAGTGACTTCGATTATGTGGTGCTGGCGGTGGTGGTCGTCGCGACCGGCTTATCTGAAACGGATGGCTTTCAGCACCGTGCCCCCTGGATTATCGCCGGAGCGTTCCTCCTACTTGTTGCCTATTTCCTGTTCATCCCCGGTTGGGGCGCGGCATGAACCCGGTCACGCATCTGCTCATCTCCTGGGTCGTGGCCTATGCCGGCGAGTTGAATACACCAGATCGGGCGATTGTCACTGTGGGCGGTGATCGTGATTCAATTCGCCTGCATAGGCGAGGCCCCCTCCATAATTTCTTGCACCCTGGGTTGTAGATAAATACCATCAATTCCCCACGCTTCGCCTTGTGGTTTGCTCCTTGCTCTTCTACACTGGGCCTCCCTGCGAGGCTGCCCATGTCGCTCCGATTCACCATCGTCCTCGTGCTCTCGTTCGTGTGTCTCGCCGTGCCCGCATGGGCCGACTTTCAGGCCGGCATGGATGCCAATAACCGTGGAGACTACGCCTCAGCCTTGCGTGAGTGGCGACCGCTCGCCGAGCAGGGAGATGCCCTCGCGCAGTACAACCTCGGGGTGCTGTATCGCAAAGGCCGCGGCGTGCCGCAGGACGATGTCCAAGCACGCCAGTGGTATGAAAAAGCTGCGGCACAGGGACAGGCCAAGGCGCAGTTCAACCTGGGGACTTTGTATTTTAACGGAGCGGGAGTCCCGAAAGACTATCGGCAGGCCTTGCGATGGTTCCGTCTGGCCGCAGACCAAGGAGAGGCTCTCGCTCAAACGAAAATTGCCATCATGTACGATGAGGGCCAGGGTGTGCCGCAGGATGTTGTCCAGGCTCATAAGTGGTACAACCTGGCGGCAACGAACGGAGATAAGCCAGCGGCCGAACTTCGTGATGCGCTCGCCAAACAGATGACCCCTGCCCAGATCGCCGAAGCGCAAAAGCTGGCGCGGGAGTGGAAGCCGAAAGGTAAATGAGCAACGCCCGCCCTACGCGCGACAGCATGTCCCTCGAAGAGGCCACCGTCTCCAACATGTGGGAGATTGCGGCGCGTGGCTGGGAGCTGGTTCATCTTGTCTATCCGGTCTTTCTGGTCTGTCCGGTTTGTTCGCTTCGGGGAACGAACGACACAACGATCGGCCCAGATCGCCGGCTTCCACAGATCGCTTGGCTCGTCCACGATGGAAACAACAGGGGCGACCCTGCACTAGGTGGGAGGTCGCCCGCGTGTGGCGCTTAGGACGCCGAAAGTGTCTCTCGTGTGCTGATCCTGAAGACCCGTGCGAGGGGTGGGTTTAAAGGCTACTCGTCAGGGAAGATACGACACTATCCCAGGCGCTTGTGTTCCTCACGCCTGCTCTGGCTCTCCACAATGGCTCATCGGTTATGTGTTTCCCTTACGCGGGAAGGCGACAGCCGATGGAGAACCGGCTAGCATGACTGACGAGGAGCCCGCCCTTAACTCGGCGGGCCGTTGTGATCCGGTGGACTAAGGTCTTCCATTTCACCTCCTCCTTGGTTCGGAATGAGTCGAAAGGAAACCGGTCTGCGCACAGTTTCATCCTTACGCTTCTTCACCGAATGTGTCAACGGGCGACATCAATTTTTTTCTGACAGGCCTACGCATAACCCGTGCCATCCAGACACTGGCTCCGCACGGAATGAAACAACGAGCAGGAGGGGCACCGTTGAAGGCCACAGGCTGCCAGCGATTGTTCTCGAGCGGGGAGCTGGTTCATCTGGTCTGTTTGGTTTGTTTGGTGTGTTTGGTTCGACGAACCAGAGAGACAAGACAGACACGCGCACCATTGGGGAGGTGATCCTTCCAGATGGGATGAATCTCAATCAGGAACTCGTGAAGCAGGGCTGGTGCTGGTGGTATCGAGAATATGCGCCGGGGGATACGGAACTGAAGAAGCTAGAGAGAGAAGCTCGAGAGGAGCGGAAAGGGTTGTGGGCCGCTGCGCAGCCGGTGCCGCCGTGGGAGTGGCGGAAGAAGTAAGCGGAAGGGGCGCGTGGCGGTCCGACTCCTTCCTGACCCTCCTCTCACCTCAGTCCAATCCCTACTGCTCATAATTCTCGACAACCTGCGGCGGGCGAACTTCCGCTTCGTCCGGGTCAAGCCCGACGTCGCGGAGGGCACGTCGCTGGCGCAAGAGGTCCCAGCACTGATCCAGTTCAACC
>Ga0315276_10003065_pt1 | contig 15302 bp, 23 predicted proteins | sample YL17G05_0_MG_FD_204542 | JGI IMG/M metagenome (GOLD analysis project Ga0315276, IMG submission 204542) | Sediment microbial communities from Yellowstone Lake, YNP, Wyoming, USA - YL17G05_0 | ecosystem: Environmental > Aquatic > Freshwater > Lake > Sediment | place: USA: Wyoming | collected...
CGTTTTCGCATCCGGGGCGGTAGTTGGACAGCGACCCGCTTTCCATGCATACCCAGATGCCGCCCTTGTACTGTGGGGCAAATTCTTCGCTGGTGCCGACAACGCTGACGTTGATCTTTTTGAGATGGTCCATAAGTGCTTCGCGTTCCATTTTGGGCTCTCCTTTGCGGCGGCTTGATTGCCGTCTGATGGGATTGTTATACTTATCGTGGCCACTTAAGTCAACCCTTTTTTTGGGCTAGATGGTTCGGGGGCGAACAGTGTGAGCTCACCCGTTCGGGGGCGAACTATATAGGATCTATGTGGGCTATATAGTAGGTGCGATCTCCATCAACCGCGCTCTATCTTCCGCCTCTTGCCACCATGTCGAGACGTTGATCCCGTTAGCCTCTCGTTGGCCTGCCAGCCAATCTAAAAACCCCTTACGGGTCAAAACCTCTTTCATCCTGCGATACCGCCTGACAACCTCCTGAAGCTCTCCTGACGGCCTCCCTTGCAGCAAGTCGGCAATGTCTTGGGTTTCGTAGAATCCTCCAAGAACGTTCGATTCCGCCCACCTCAAGAGCCAATCTTGGTGCTTTGGGTCATGTTGATCGAATCCCGCCACCGGATGCCCCCCTATCAACCCACTATCAACCCCATCAACCCAAAACGGCACTTTTCCCAATAATATCGTCACGGGTTGATAGGGTTGATGGGTTGATGGCCTTTTCAAAGTTGATCAGGGATTGGAGAGACATTTCTATTTTACTTCTGAACACTTTACCCATATCAACCCTATCAACCCTATCAACCGTTATGTAATTATTGGGTTTTTAGATTTTTTGGTCTATCAACCGCCCTATCAACCCTATCAACCGGATCATTGCATGATCATTCCATCCTTAAATTGGGCTCCAAGGTACCGATAGACCGTATTCCCTTCCAAAAGTTTCACTCCAACCTTGCGAACGCCTTTTGAGATCTCCAACCATTGCCGGAACTTACGACGCTCCGCTTCCGTTCTAAATCGCTCTTTTATGAAATAATCCATCCTGGCCGGGTCACAGAAGGGGCGGTCCCGGTCAAGTTGATGAGGCTCTCTTGGGAAGAATTCCATGGTCTGTTCGGCGAACACTTCAAAGGGCTCATCGACGGTTGATAGGTGTTCGAGAAGCAAGGATCGGTCGTAAGGAATCGGGCCATGGGCGGGGCAAAGCTCGCGGTAGATATCGAGGCACTTGCTTATAAAATAGCCAGTCTCTTCCCATAACCGGATTTCATACGAAGGATCTACTTTGATGTCGCCCAGCGGCGGCAGCTCAATAAAAAGGCACCGGCGCATATCAGCCGGTGACGATGAGATATTGGGCCTGGTATTGGAGCAGAACATCAGTTTGCATCGTAACCGAACGCTGTAAGTATCTTTGCGCTTCGGCTCAATGCGCTGACTATCACCGCCAAGGATTGACTTTATCTTGCCGCTCATCAGCATTTCAGCGGGGTCGGCGTCGGGGAAAACGACCAATCTCTTATTGAGCAATCCGTGGGTCCAAAACTGGTTATTGACGGTGGGCACAATTTCGCTCTTGAACGCGAGCCCCAAAGCTTGCTCAAGCATCCGGATAATGGCGCCCTTGCCGTCGCCCCCTTTACCATAAAGGTATAGGTATTGCTGGAGGTCGGCATCCTTCTCAAAGATACTGCCGACAAAGGCGCGGAATGCGTTGCCGTGCATCCCCATGCGATCCGTAAGATCATCCCATAGAGGGGTGGGTCCTATCCCTCGCGCCCAGGGCAGGCGGCGGTATGTGTAACCGGGCTCATCTTTCCACAACACGTCGGCGACTTCTATTAGGTCGGTAGTAACGTGTTTCCAATCGTCGACGCATAGCTGGCCGGCTTGCGTATTGACGCGGAAAACCGGGGAAAAATTGTGCTTTGGATCCCGAGTGTATCGCATGATCAAACCTGTTAAGTATGAATCATCGACCTTGCGAACGACATCAGAGCCATCATTGATGAGGATATCCCTAGCGCCGGAATTAACATCAGGCTCAAGACAATGGATCTTTGCCGGGAACTCTGGTAGCACGCTGAACTGGTCGCGATTGATCGCGTCAATTAGCATCTCGCAAACCAAGGGCGGCTTGATTTCCAAGCCTTCCAAAGCTTTTGATGTCGTGGTTTTTGGTTTCTTTTTCGGTGCGGACTTGATATCACGAGGCTCGGTCATGTAGCATCTCACTGCAACGACTTGGTTGTATTTCAGCCGCCCAGAGGACTCGACCCCTCTCGGCGGCTCGCCTTTATTCCACTCGCTATGCTGGATTCTATCTTCTTGATTGTGCTTGCAGACAGTACCTGACCTTTAAAGGTCGGGGAAGCCAAAAACATTCCCATCAGCCGTTGCTGATCAAAGCCATAACGAAAAAGTTCTTTTGACACGCCATATATGGTGTCGCTTTGCTTCCCACACGGTATTTCAGCCCTAAATGCCCGTCGCAAGTGAAGCGGTATATACCCATGCTCCAAATACAACTGTTTTCTAGCTTCCATATTTTGTTTATTGTCGATGATTTCTTGCGGCAAATCGATAACCGGCTGGGCGAACCCATCGGTGCATACGCTCACCACCTCTTGACACGGGAAAAATAGCCTTGCGCCGTCCTTGGTGCATTGATCGGCGGCATCATACTGTTTCGCGATCAACTGATAGTTGTAATTGTACTCATCGACGTTCGTTATCGACCTGGCAAAGGGCACGACGATGCGGAAGCGGTCGCATACAATCCCGTTCTTCTCCCGGTTATGGTTCTTCGTCGTCCCGATCCAGTGAATGGTATCACACCATTCCTCTCGGGCCTGCGCCAGCGTATAGCCGGGATGGTCGAAGTCTAAGACTAACAGCCGGGCCTCGACGAACGAATCAATGCGTCTATGCCCGTCGCGGAAGATGCAGGGCGACCAGACGGCCGAGGTGATGAAGTCGCTAAACACCTTGCTAGAGCGAGTTTCAAAGGTATGCCAGCCATAGGTGAAGTGACGAGCATAGCGGTTATCAGCGCGGGCGGATTCCATATCATACGGACGTGGGTGGACACTGAGCAGCATGGTTATGGGCTCCAAGGGTATTTGTGGGAATGAGCAACCATCCTGCGCCTATAGAGTTAATCTAGTCAACTAGAAAAGAACCCTTGCACAATGATTCGATTTAGGTATGGTTAGTCAACTAATCACACGGAGTATTCAAGCATGGTAGCGGCAGCAAAGAAGAAAAAGAAGAAAAATAAGATTCGACCAAATCCGTTTAGCGTCCCGTTAAATGACGAACAATTGAAGTTTATGCGCAAAGCGTCAAAAGAACACAAAATCAGCATGAGCAAGTTTCTCAGAAAACTCATTGATCAGGAGATGGGCATCAATGATTAGACCCATCACCGAAGCCATGTTTCTCTGCCCGTGCGGTAAATGCGATCAAAAGGTTAAGCCAGTTCCGGAGCTATTGGCCGACATTCAAAGCATCCAAGCGAAAGTGCCATTCAACCTAGATATCACTTCCGGCGTGCGCTGCGTTGCGCACAACAAGGCGGTGGGCGGTGCGCCGGGGAGCAGGCATTTAAGCGGCGAGGCGTGCGATATCTTGCTACCTGATTCTCAGTCTGCATACCAAATTCTTTGGTGGGCAATGTCCCGTCAAAATCTAAAATTCTTTGAGCTTTGCCCCAAGCATCTTCATGTCGATGTGCGTTGCGGTACAAAGCGAATCATTGTGGGAGCGGGCTGAAATGGCAGGTAGATCATTTGTAAGGGATGAAATCACAAGCATGTTAATTAAACTAGGACACTCGGAGGCGGTATATAAGGAAGTTGCCCAGGTCATGGTGGAAGAGGCGGCCCGCATGGTTGGCGTTCTACGCATAACGGAAGGAGACAACAAAGCCGATGCGATGCAAAGCCTGTTTATCGCCTGCGCTCATGAGGCGACTCAGGACGCCCAAGTATTCCTCGATAAATTCACCCCCATTGGGGTCAAAAGGAAGTTAAGCAATGACTACATTTGACGAGTTACTTACCCAGCTTGAAGCGGCAGACGACGAGCTGGATACGCTGAAAACAGACATGCTAGTAACGGACATAGCCGACAAGATTGACGCAATTAAGCACGTCACTGAAAAGCTTGAAAACTACATTGAATTTTTGGAGAACAAAATTGAACCCCTCGAAAAAGCCAAGCGGTCTGCAAAGAACAATCTCGCCACTCTCAAGGGAAGCCTCACGGCATCACTTCAGGACCATGGCGTTGACGAGTTTCCAGGCAATGTTTGGCGTCTTGCTCTCCAGGATTCACCTGCGGCAATTGAATACGTTAGACCAATCCCAACAAGGGAGGATTTCAAGTCGCATCCTGAAAAAGTAGAAATGCGCGTGGTGTATTCGTGGAAAACCGACGAGATCAAAAAAGCTTTGAAAGACGGCAATGAGTTTGAATTTGCAAAACTCAAACAGGGAAAGCACGTTCGTTTCTACCTGAAAAAACCGTTCAAGCGTGCTAAAAAAGCCGATCAACCGTTGCTTGAAGAAGCGGCGAGCGATTTAGTAAAGATTTCTAGGTACACACCAACATTTTAAGACCAAGAGAGCCCAAATCATGGCAGAGACCCTCATTTTCAGAAAGATGGCAGCGATTCTAAAAGGTGTCGAGGCAATCAAAAAAGACCGGCGCAACACTCAGGGCGCCGGATTCATGTATCGCGGCATTGACGATATGTACAACGAGTTGCATTCGGCCTTTTCGGATAATGGCGTATTTTGTACCACCGAAGTCTTGACCCGTGCTCAAGAGGAACGTCAATCAAAGGCGGGCGGGGCGTTGTTTTACACTGTATGCACCGTGCGGTTCACGTTTTGGGCAGAGGACGGAAGTTCGGTATTTTCAACCGTAATTGGCGAAGCAATGGACAGCGGCGACAAGGGCACAAATAAGGCAATGGCCATTGCCCACAAGTACGCCTTGATGCAAGCTTTCTTGATTCCAACCGAAGAGGACAAAGACCCGGATGGTCAATCCCATCAGGTTGCGTCCAAAGAAACTGTCAAAGCCAAGGAAATTGACCAAACGCTATATACCGCGACCGACGTGCAAAAACGCGCGGTGATGGTCTGGGCATCCAAGTACCAGATCCATGACCCTGGCGAGCTGGGGCGGATTTCGGGGCGATTGGTTGATGGGAAAGCAATGATGTACGAGCTTGAACACGCGATCCCGGCGATCATTCGCAAGCTCAAAGAAGAGGCGGCAGCAACCGCGACATAAATCAGATGCCAGCACTAGACTCGCTTGGGCGGAATGGGGCAGGATAACCCAATCAACCCAAGCGAGACTTTTAGAATGCGGCGCATCATCGGCATCGACCCCGGCAAGGATGGCGGTTACGTCGTCCTCTCCCCCGAGGGCGATGTTGTCGATGTCGTCCATTTAGACGACGGCCTAAAGATCCTCGCAGGCATGACCCGCGAAGAGTCTAAGGGCTATCATGCATTCGTTGAAAAAGCGCAGGTCATGGCCAAGGGACCTGTACGCCCGAGCGCCGTGGCGAGCTTCACCTACGGGACCGGATACGGCGAGATCCTTGGCCTCTTGCGGGGGCTGTGGATGCCGTTCACGCTTGTTTCGCCTGTGGCTTGGACCAAGACCATGCATCAGGGGACGACGGTCAGCAAGGCAGACAAGGTGCGCTCATTTGAAGCGGCGTCGAGGATCTTCCCGCGCCAGACGTGGATACTACCAGGGCGGCGGAAACCGCACGACGGAACATGCGAGGCGGCGCTCATAGCAGAGTGGGGCCGGCGCCATTTAGGAGGTGCGGAAAATGTCCCAATCCCATTCTGACGAAGCGGTCAAACGCCCGCGCGGGCGCCCCAAGCTCATCGAAGAAAGGCAACGGGTCCATATCACAGTGACCCCCGAGATCTGCATGGAGATCGCCATGAGGGATCTCACCTACAGCCAATTTTTCAGAAAAGCGGCGATGCACTATATCGCGTCATTTCCCGATCCGAATGGTGGCTGACCGGGCAGGATTCGAACCTGCGGCTTCCGCATTAACAGTGCGACCCCTTACCACTTGGGTACCAGTCATCAAAGGTGGGCCTCATGTGAGAGCCCATCGCACACAAGGCCCATCTATACCGCTAGCACATTACTCGCGCTCTTTAAAGCGCCAAGGTGAAGTTGCGGCGAGGTCAAATAGGTCGCTGGCCCCTTGCTGAACGGCCTGCATCACCTGGGCGGCTTGCTTGCGCTTGTCAATCATCTTGCGGGCCTCGAAGCCGTAGCGCAGCAAAGCCTTGGCGGCGTCGATGTCGAGGACTTGGCTTCGCTCGCTTGACCCTTGGAAATCCGCGGTCGATACAACGCGAGTCTTTTCCCTGATTGCGGCCTTGAGCGCGGTAATGCCCGTATTGATCGCATCGTTACTGAACAGCAGCAACCGCTCGTCACCCGTCCCCGCCTCGTCGGCCTTGAGCTTGGCGAGCCATTCGGTCGCGTGATCCAGCGGAATCCCGGCCTCTAGGGCCGCAGTCTCCAAAGGCACGCCTCGGCGCAGCTTGGATTGAAGCGACTTATAATCTTGTTCTTTAGGCATAGTCGCTTAATCGTACATTGTTTTTTCCCATTTTGCCCACCATCGCCCAACAAAACCCAAACAATCATTGTTTAATCCTAGACCTAGATAAAAACGCTTGCATCCCGCTATTCTGTTTAAGACCAAATCATTACATTTACCACTAAACAGGGGGCCTTTAATGGCTGGCGCATCATATGCAGACGTACAAGCTTTTGGTAACTTAAAAGAGCTGTACGATGGCGATTTGACTTTCCAAGAAAACATCAAATCGAGCTTCATTAATTCGATTCGCAAGGCGACGAAAGATGAAGTGGAATTTGACGGTAAAAACTGGAACGTCGGTGTGACATTCCAGATCAACGAAAGCTATGCCGCGCTAAACGACGGCGAGCGCCTTCCTGACCCGGATTTCCAAAAAGGCGTGTTTGCTCAGTACAACAGCAAACTGATGTACTCGCAAATCGAAGCTACGACCTATGCCGCGACTCGCGGATACAAGTCGGGCCGCCCTACCGGTAAATACCTTGATGACCTAATCAAAGGCACGTTGCTCAGCTTCGGCTCGAACAACGACTTTGACGCCTACGCCGATGGCCGTGGTTTCCGCGCCACGGTCGCAACTGCAACCCCTGCAGCAACGAGCTTTACGGTCACTTTCTCGACCCGTCTCCGCGCCGGCATGGTGCTCGACTGGTACGATGCGGCCCGTGCGGTTAAACGCGGATCTATCAAGATCTCGCTACAAGGCGTGGATCATATCAACCGCACCGCTTACATTGACACCACGTTCGGCTCGGGCGCAGTCCCAACCGGCGCCGTCGCTAGCGATGTGCTTGTGGTGTACCGCGCACTTGACCCAGGCGAGCCCGTTGACGGCCGCTACCTGGCCGGTTACAAGCGCCTCACCGACAACACGGTCGCCCTTGGCGGTCTTTCCCCAGCCAGCTACGCGCTATGGCAGTCTGTCAACGTGAACGCCGGCCTGGCGAACCCGAATCAAGAGATCCTGCAGCAAGTCACTGACCAGCTTAACATCGTATCGGGCATGTACCCGACCTTCGGTGTTATCAATCCAGCTTGGAAACGCGGTTACTTGTCGGGCTTCCTCGGCCAACGCCGTTTCAGCTCAAACAGCTACGATACGGGCGCCAGCTCGCTGACGTGGTCCGCTGTCAACATGGGCAAGGATGAGTCTGGCAAAAAGCCCCAATCGTTGGAATGGCTCGAAGACAAGAACCAAAACCCTGCCGAGCTGTTCATTTACAACAAGTCGGCCTTTTGCATCGCAAGCGACTACGCGAACGAGCCGCATTTGGCCGATGAAGATGGCAGCGAATTCCGTTACCGTATCGGCTTTGACTCCATGCAGGGCTTCATCCGTTACTGGGCCAACACGGTCGTTAAGCAACGGAATGCTCTCGGGATCATCACCAACTTCAACGTTGCAACTGGCGTGGTCTAAAGCATGAGCATTTTTGGCGGCGATGAGGATGAGCGCTATTCTGATGCGGCTATCATCAGAGCTGCCAGAAAGCGCCTCCTTGAGCAGATTGCGGCAAAAGCAGAGGGCGCACCGAGCTTTGTGAACAATGTTTATGGCGGCGGCGGTGCCCCTCATATGGGCGGCGGGGTCATGGATCAAATGGGCTCCAAAGGCGTTTCTGGCGCTGATGAAGACCCTTTTGATTACCTTGTGGACATTACGCGCACCGATACTCCTACGGGCTGGGAAAAGCGCGTGCATCGGTACCGCGAACCCAAGGACCATAAAAAAAAAAAGAAGTAAAGCCCCCTAAAGGCGTCGAACGAAGCCGGGAGTCTCGCGAAGAGGCTCGCCGGCATCATGACGACATCGACCCGCTAAAGTATGCTGGGGAAGGATGGTTTGCGACGGACGAATACGCCCGTCCAAACGACATCGCGGATAAGTACGTTCGCGGTGATGTCAAAAATGAAGGCGCATATTACCCAGGGCCAGATAAGCCAAGGAGACGAAAATAATGGCAAAAGATCATAGCACAAACATGAGAGGTCTTAGATCGGGCGGCGTCGCAGCTGGATTGGGTCTTTTGGGCGGTGTCCCAACGTCTATTCTGAGTGGATTAGAAGCATATGCAGGTCAACACATTGGAGATTCATTACTTGGAATCCCAAAAGAACATACTTTTTTAAACGAAGCGGGGCGAGGTGCAACTGGAGAAGGAATTATTGGAGCAGGGATCGGTGCAACTGGCGGAGCTATTGCATCTTCAATCAAAAAAGATAATCCGCTTTTAAAATTTTTGATGAAAAACGGGATGTCTAGGGCAAAAGCAGCAGCAATATTAATTGGAGGATTGGGAGCCGCTTCGGGGGCAGGCGGTGCATTAAGCGGCGGCATAAGTTCCGGGCTAGCAAACAGAGATTGGTAACACCATGAAAAACGCAGCTCTTAAAAAATTTCTTGCCAAAAACGGCGATGACGCAAAAAAGATCCTTAACGAAAAAGACGGCAAGGGTAAAATCAAAGAAAAAAAATACGGCGGCGACGGCGATGACTCAGAGCCAGACGACGACGAAGACGATCTGATGAAAAGCTTTGATCGAGTAGCAAAGGGCGGATACGAAATAAGGTCAATCAACAAAGAGCCCAAGCGCAAGCTCACCGTCAGCGATGATCCCAAGTGGAAAGGCAAGCTAGGAAAGCACGACGATTGCTGGAAATAAACAATTATAGGGGAAATGAATATGAGCATGGGCGAAAAGTTGATGGAGTTTCTAGCAAGGGCAAAGTCGGGTAAAGGACCTATCAAAGCATCGAGCGCATTTGCAAAGTTGAGCGAAGCACCGCACGAAGCGGCAGCAATGGTACCTTTTACTGGCGTTGGCCCACATACCGGGAAAAAAGGTCTAAGCAAGGCAGCTCTGGCAGCTTTAGGCGTCGGGGGGTTGGCGGCAGCAGGGGCAGGGGGCTTAGCCTATGACGATGACGATGAATATAAAGATATGATGCTTAAAAAATTCCGAGCCATGCACGGCGGATAATCGCATCGAAGAAGGTAAAAAATATGAGCATGGGCGAAAAGTTGATGGAGTTTCTAGCAAGATCCAAGGCTGCGGGCCATGCTGGCCTAGGCATGGGCAAAGCAGGGATCGGCGCAGCCAAAGAAGTGCCCGGCATGATCCGTAGGAACCCCATCGCATCGGCTCTTGGTGCGGGGGCAGGCGGTTCCGTTATTGGCGCCGCTGGGGGTCATATGATCGGTGGCGACGATGAACCCGAAGAACTCGACATGCCGCAAGATGACAAAGACATCATGCTTAGAAAGTTTCTTGCCATGCATGGGGGCGGAATGTGAAAGCATACTATGATGGTATGAAAGATAAACAAAAGGATGACGCGCTAAGCTCCGTCCTGGAGGCAGCCAAGTCGGGCGCCCTTTTTGGAGGTATCGGCGGTGTTACATCCGGAATACTTAGCGGACAGCGCAGCCTTCGCGCAATTGGTATGCGCGGTCTTGGTGGGGCTGCGGGTCTTGCTGCGACGGCAGCGGGCGGCGGCGCACTTGGAACGGCCCTTCTCGGAACCCCCGAAGAAGGCGAAAAGAACGCCTACGCCAAGCGCGGCGGACTTGGCGGCGCTGTCGCCGGCACAGCGGCGGGTGCGGGGCTAGGATACATCCTCGGCGCGGGCAAGCTTAGGCCCCTGACCCGTGCAGCGGGGCGCCTGGCGAGGGAGTTTGACGCCCCTATCGATAACCTCATCGGCGATCAGGTCAAAAAGCAGATTCAACAGCGAAGCCTGGCAGCCGGGCTCAAGACTGCGGGCGGACTTGGCGTTATGGGTGGCCTAGGAGGCGGCTACATGGGGATGAACGAGGGGATGGGCGTTGACTTTCTGCATGAAGACCCGGATGAGCTGCGCCAACGGCGTGCCAACGTAGAAAGATAGGTCCAAATGAAAATTTTAGACAATCTCCTCATGGATAACATCATCGGGGAGCCAAAGAACGAGACGCAAAGCAACGTAAGCGATGCCCTTGCGCGTTACTTTACGCTCTCGACCCTGAGCCAGTTTGCTCAATCGGGAAGCCCCGAATCATTGCTACGTCTAAAGCAAATGCAGCTCGACATCGAAATGAAAAAGCGTGCATTGGGCATTCCTCGGGATACGCAGTCATTCAATGACGAGTTAAATAGCCCTACCAACCACCTGATTGCAGCTCTTGGCATCAAATTTGAGGATCGGTTAGACTCGCCCAGTATAATCCAAAAATCTATTCGTGCAGCTCATCCATTAAAGGACTTGTTTAATGTCAATAGACCAATCAGCGCAGGGCTCCCAGGGGTCGGGGGAGGGCTCAGGAGGCTTCTCGGGCTCCGGTGAAGGCCAAGGCCAGGAGCCCGCAGCGTTCGACTATAAGCAGGCATTTGCGGGCCAACAAGAGGCACTCCACCAGACGCAGGCCCAGTTTGAGGCACTAGCGCGGGAGTCAGCCCAGTACCGTCAACAGACGGCAAAAGACCTTGAGACGGTTAGCCGGATGCGCGACGTGTTTAACCCGAAAGAGCAGACCGGACCCGATCCCGTCGCCGAATGGGAACAAAACCTCGATTACTACCTAGCCGAAGGGCTCAAGGCTGAGAAGGCTGGTCGGCCGATGCCTTTGACGGTCAACCTCGGGGTGAGCCACTACCAAACGCTTATCGCCCAGCACAAAGAGCGCCAGCAGTACCAGGCTCAAATGGCCGAGATGCGGCAACAGCTTGAAGCGATGCAGAACCCGCAGGTAAAAATCAACGACCAAGCCTTCTCAACCCTCGACACCGAGATCAAGCGGGGCCTCGATTCTCTATATGGGGCCGGAGCTACCAACATCAATCAAAAGCGAGCCCTTTTCCAGGCGGTGTCAAGCCAGCTCGTGCCGGTGCTTGAACGGTTACAAAAGGAAGAACCCCAACGGTGGGACATGATGCGCCGCGATCCCGCCGCGCTCTCCGACCTGGCGCAACGGGCTCTTCGCGGCACGGTACCGCCCAAGGCTCTTGCCATGCTCGCTCAAGAGCAGCTCCAAAATACTGAAATGCCCATTTCGGAGCTTAAGCAAGCTCTCATGGAGGCAAAGAGCATTGAAGATCCTGTCGAACGCAGCAGCGTTATGGGCCAGATTCGCCAGCAGATCTTTGAGCAAGCTTACAGCAACGGCAAACTCGGACGCGGCAGGCAATAAACGTGCTCCAGCTCCATACTCTTCGACCCATTCAGGCGTTGGCGGCGAGCCTCTTCTTCAAACACAAGAAGTTGATGCTCAACCTGCCTCGCCAGTATGGTGGAAAGACCGAGTTAGGGGTGCGGCTTCAAGAGGACCTGTGCTGTCGGGCTGGATCCAGCACGGGCCTATTCGTTGCAAAGAACTCCGCTGCACGCAAGAAAGCGACCCGCGAGAAATTTCTCAGGATCTTCGATCCCAAGACCTTCGCGGTAAACACGGAATTGATTTATAACAAGAAGAATCAAGCTAGCCAGATCTTTATGGCGTCCATCGATAAGGATCCATCGGCGCAGCGGGGCGGCACGGTAAACCTCCTTCATTGGTCGGAAGTAGCCTTTTCCAAGATGGACCACGGGGAGACTATCCCTGACGTTTGGCAGATGGTGCTAAATCCCATGCTTTCACAAACGGATGGTTATGCGCTCCTTGAGTCTACCAACAACGGTAACAACGGTTGGAAGGATATATGGGAAATGGCGCCGGATCTCGGGTTCAAAACTTTGCGCGTAACTTTCAGTCAAATGCTCGAACTCGGGCTCATTACTTCGGAAGAGTACGACAAGGAAAAAAGGGAGACCCACCCCCTCATTTTTGCCCAAGAGTACGAGTGCCAATGGGTCACTTTCCAAGGGCTCGTCTATGATGAATTCGAGGAAACTTTTCATGTGACTGATATGGATGGACCCGCCGAATGGCAAAAGACGGCTTTTGCTATCGACTGGGGATATCACCCATCGGCGACCTGCGTTCTGTTCGGTTACGTCCATGAAGGAACCCTCAACGTATATGATGAAATCTATGCCCACCGCCAGCTCATCGACGAGACGGCGGAAAGCTTACATGCTCGTCGGCGCCACTGGCTACTGGATACCTTAGCAGGAGTAGCCGACCACGAAGAGGATCGCAACGAAGAGTTGATCCGGCGCGGGATTGGCGTGACCAAGGCGGACAAAACCAACGTTTTAGGGAACCGCCTACAGATCAAGGAAATGCTGTGGAAGGGTACGATTAAAATCCATCCCCGGTGTGTTAACCTCATCAAAGATCTCAAATCAGCGACTTGGCACGACAAGAAAGAGGGCGATCTCGACTACTCGCTATGCTCGTGGGGGCATTACGACGCCGAGGCTGCACTCAGGTATCTAGTGCGGGCCTTTGAGAAGTACGAAGAACCAGAGCCGGAAAGAAACCCTCACCTATCCATGGACGAAGCATCAGCTCGGGCCTGGCAAATAAACAGGGGTCATGAATGAGCATAACCAGAGGCGAAATCAAATATGAGGTGCTACTGCGCCTCCAAAAGAGCGCGGTCACTAAGGGCTTCTATACGGACAGCAAAATAAACTCCGCTATTCAAGAGGCTCAAGATTACGTCGCTACCGAGATGTTCTTGGCCGACGAGGGGTGGAATCATAAGCTCGGTTACTTGGACGTACCAGCGAACTCCGTCTCGATCCCACTCCCCGCCGATATGGCTATGATCGCTCAGGTTCGTTACTTGATAGCGAATACCTACGTTCCGCTCACCTATGACCAGGAATGGGATAGTGCTCAATGGGGCGGGGCAAGCGGGATAGTGCAAGCCCCCTCTAGCTATCGTTTGGTTGACAATAACCTTTATTTTAACCCAGCGATCGGCGCAGGCGGACCCAACTACCTTCAAATTGAGTATTTCGCCTATCCAAGGCGCCTCGCGAACGACAAGGACTTTATTGAAAGCTCCTTTGATCGCTCCATGGTCTGGTTCATCGTTTATCACTCCTGCAACATGCTCGCGGGGCAGCTTCAACAGACAATCTCCGATTGGGACAAGCAAGAACAAAAATGGCTTGGACGTATGAAGGATATCATTTCGATGAGAACCCGGCAGTGCGTGCCGATTGGAGAATTTGAAGGATGAGCTTTCGATCGGCTGGCGTCACCCAGGCCAATTACATTTCTTATCTGGTTTCTCCATATCATGTCTGGTTTGTCGACATGGGATACCCGGAGCTTGATATCAAGACGTTTGAGGACGGCGAGTGGGCTTTGATTCAATACCTGAATTCCCCGACTATCCCGTCAATGACCAAGTGGCAATACGTTCTGACAGGGATTCGAAAAACCGAGATAAGCCCGTGGTGGTGCCGGAAGTATGCCGAAAACCTCGACCTTGAAAAGAACCATGTATGGGCGGAACTAGAAGCCAAAGAACGCGCCCTAGAGGACGAGACAAAAAGCCGAGAGCGCCACGACCAAGACATAGCGGACCGGCGCCACGAAGCGATCATGAAGAACCGGGGCCTGGTGGAACGAATCAGCCGGAACGGCCTACAGGAAATGAATCTAAGGCAGATCTCTAAGCATATCCCCAATCACCGTTTTCGTTAAGGTTTCAAACAATGGCTCTTTTTATCGCAGCGTCTCCATTGGTAAAAATCTTCCTGCCTGAGTGGCATGATCGCTTGATGGATGATCCGCAGCTTATCAACGACTACGATACGCCGTTTGATTTCTGGGTAAATACAGGCACGCAAAGCATCAAAATCCAGTTCATGAAGCCCCAGCAAGTCACTGGGCGCGACCAAAATCAGAACCAGTCCATTTTTAACTGGCTGACGGGCGCAAACTCCATCCAGCATGAGTCGGACATTTATGGGATTGTCGAGTTTGACCCAAAAGTCGATCTCATCCAAACCTATGACCAGCTCGGCGTGCTTGACGACTTCATTTCGGATGATCCAAAGAAGGTCAAAAAGGCAAAAGAGGAACGGGAGAAGCTTGCCCTTGAGACTAAAAATAGAGTCAGGGAAGCCCATGCCCTTGTCCGAAAAGCAAGCGAGAAACGAATCAAGCAAGCAATCAGGCTAAACCACAATAACCTGATAGCTCAATGGAAGACAAACGAGGAAATGAAGTTAGGCAAATACCCGCCGTCAATCTCCGAGCTGATGGGGGCGGAAGCTATTGCCATGGAAATTGAAAAATCCTCGGCCAAGTCTGCTAAGGTGATGGGACGATTCAACGAACTAATGCAGCAGAACCCAGCAGGACGCTAGACCATGGGCAATCTTCCAAAGCTAACGCAGTTTGTCGCGGGGTCGATGACCAAATCGATCAATATCCATTCGCCGGATATTGGCCCCGATCTTCAATATTCAAAGAATTGCATAAACGTTAGCCAGGGTATTACCCAAGGGACGGGGCCTAGGCATGGCATGGCACCGATCCCCGGACATAGCGACACTGAGGCTTTGACAGCTAACAAGTATCCGGGCTTGATGAAGTCGGAAACCGCCTGGATCACCGCCGAGTATGGACGGGTCAAGGTTTATGCAATCTACCCGATCAACCTTGGTGGACCAGATGCCGCCATTGGCATCAAATCTCAATACTACGCCGTGGTGGTGGGGCTCACTGATACGGACTTCCCCGGCAAGCTCTACCTCGACGTATTGCT
>Ga0315276_10003067_pt1 | contig 15301 bp, 13 predicted proteins | sample YL17G05_0_MG_FD_204542 | JGI IMG/M metagenome (GOLD analysis project Ga0315276, IMG submission 204542) | Sediment microbial communities from Yellowstone Lake, YNP, Wyoming, USA - YL17G05_0 | ecosystem: Environmental > Aquatic > Freshwater > Lake > Sediment | place: USA: Wyoming | collected...
TGGCGTAATGCAGATTAGATATATTGTTTCAACGATGCTATTTTGGGGGCGGGAAAATCACCTGTCTTTAGAGCAGGAATGTCAGTTCTTAAGGTCTATTGGCTTCGGAGTTGAGTTGTGGCCTTATATGAAGGGTGGAAGTGACTGTCGTTATGAGAGGCGTAATTGGCCCAGACTCGCTGCTGCTACCGAGGATATGCTGGTCTCAATGCGTTCTCGCAATGATGGGCCCACATTGGAAAAGTGGGAAGAGCAAGTCGAATGCGCCAAGCTGCTTGGAGCAAATATTGTAACCGACTTGAGAAATTTGGGTATCCCGCCTGAGCCTGAGCCGGACAGTTACAGTTTTGCTGAAGATGTAGTCAATCTGGCGGAGCGGAATAACGTGAAGTTGTGCCTTGAAACCGGCCGGCTATCGACGCTCAAGCAGGTCGGTAAAAAGCTTGAATCTGTTTGGTATTGCCTTGATACCGGCTACGCCAATATAGACCCTGAATTTGACTTCAAGCAATATGTAGATGAGCTGGGCGAGAGAGTTGCCTATTTGCATCTGAGCGATAATTATGGCCATGCGGATGACCATCAGCCGCCAGGCATGCGCGGCGGTATAGGTCGTAAAAACTGGGAGCATCTTCTGAGCGTATTAGGCAAATACGACAACGATATAATCGCCTCGTTTGAGATGTGCCCATCTATGCCGGCTGTGATGCTGCGGCAGGCCAGCGAATTTTTATTCGATGTATTGAAATGGCCTGATCGGCCCGAAAAACAGCCCGGCTACGCAGGTGTTGCTTACAACCCTACATAGGTAAATAATCACCAATTACCAGTTACTAATTACCAATGCTTAGAAGCCATACCCGGCTTGTTTTAGCTGTTCTTGTGTCGGCATTGTCGGATACGTTTCACCTCTTGGGCCGATATAAACAACGCCTTCCCTTCTCAGAGTTACAGGGGTAATAGAGCCATTGCTGTTTACGATATTAACTGTAACGGTGCTCATTTGCTGCTGCGTTTGCATATTTTGCTGCTGTACTTGCATATTTTGTTGCTGCAATTGCATATTTTGCTGTTGGAGACTTTGCATTTCGGCTTGTGTTTTTTTCTTGTCTGATTCGTTGCCTATCATATAGCCTGCGCCTGCACCCACTCCTGCACCAATCAGCGTGGAGCCTGTATCATGGCCTATTGCCTGGCCGATACCAGCGCCAGCTCCTGTGCCGATAAGAGCGCCTGTTTGTGCATCACTCTCACAGCCGCAAGCAAACGCCAGTCCCAGAGTCACAACAGCTACAGTTAGAATCGTCACGAAACTTTTAACCATTTTGCACCTCCAATATATATTTTCTCAAAAAGACCATTTTTTTCTGTCAACTTCCTGTGTTTATTTTACTATTGGCCTGACGGAGTAATCAAGCAAATAATTCTTTAGACTTGTAAATACCGATTGCGGCAGTTATATTTTTATTTAGCTTATTTATAAGGAATCCCAAATGAGACCTAAACTGATAGTTGTCGGCGCTGCGGGGCGAATGGGCAGGCGTATTCTTTCGCTGGCGGTAGAGGCCGGCCAATTCGATATTTTAGGGGCAGTCGAGAGTCCTGGCCATGCCGATATAGGCAAAGACGCCAGTCCCAATGTTAAGCTGGATAGCGACTATCCAGCCAATGCTGATGTGGTGATTGACTTCTCGCAGCCCGCAGCGGCAGATGATACTATTAATTACTGTCTCAAGGGCGGTGCTGCGTTGGTTTTGGGTACTACCGGCCTGACCGATAAGCAGCGTAAAAAAATAGAGATAGCCTCGGCAAAAATCCCCGTTATATATGGAACTAATATGGGCGTGGGGATGAATGTTTTGTTCGAGATGGTCGGCAAACTCGCTCTGATGCTTGGTGACGAGTATGATACGGAGATAATCGAGCAGCACCATCGCTTCAAAAAAGATGCTCCGAGCGGTTCTGCTCTGACATTGGCTGAGAGTATTTGCAAGGCGACCGGCAAAAAATTCCCGGATTGCCTTGTTCACGGCAGAAGTGGAAAAGACGCGTTGAGGGGAAAAGGCGATATCGGCATACATGCCGTCCGCGCGGGGGACATCACCGGTATTCACTCGGTAATCTTTAGCACGCTCGGCGAAACGATAACTCTGAACCATACCGCACATAGCAGGGACACTTTCGCTCTGGGAGCGTTACGGGCAGCCCGCTGGCTTGTCGGGAAAAAGCCGGGGCTTTATTCAATGGCTGATGTGCTGCGCATTAAATAAATACGACGGCGGATGTGCATTTCGCTAATAGTATTATAAGCCGAAAATAATATACTGATGTTTAACAGGAAATATTGATGGTTGACTATATCTTTTTGAAAGGCCTTGTTGTTGGATTTTTGGTTGCCACACCTGTCGGCCCAGTCGGGCTGCTGTGTATTCAGCGGACTTTGGGTGAGGGGAGACTCCACGGCTTAGTTTCAGGGCTTGGAGCAGCTACCGCCGATGCCATATTCGGCTTGATTGCCGCTTTGGGTCTTACGTTTGTTTCAAACTTTTTGGTTGAAGGGCAGTCGTGGCTTAGGCTTTTCGGTGGCCTTTTTCTTTGCTACCTTGGAATTAAAACTTTTCTGTCAAAGTCAGCAAGCGATTCTTCGGTCAGTGTCACCAGCCATCTTGGTAATTACGGGTCAACCCTTTTGCTTGCTTTAACAAGTCCGGTTACGATTCTCGTTTTTGCAGCGATATTTGCCGGTTTAGGTGCGGTAAGTTCAGGTGCATATTATTTTACTGTAGGCTTGTCGGTTGCAGGGGTATTTATGGGCTCCGCTCTTTGGTGGATTATGCTTTGGGGCGCCGCCGGTCTCTTTCACTGGAAGATTAGCTCTGGTAAATTGACCAGACTGAATAAAATCTTCGGAACAATCATAACGGTTTTTGGCCTGTTTATACTTTTGTTTCTGATACTGTGAACAAGTGTAATCCGGAATCTGTTTGCTGAACGTTACATGCTATATAAGGTTAATATAATGCTTGTTGCGTTAAAAAGTGAGTGGATAAAGATGGGCCGCAGGAGAGAGCCGCTTTTTTCATAAGCATATCCCATACACATCGAAAGCACAAACAGCGCGGGCCAGTGCCCTGCGTCCGCGTGTGCCAGTGCGAACAGGCCGGAAACTATTGTAATTGATAACCATGGTTTTAGTAAGACGCCGCGCAGCATTGTTTGAAACAGGCCCCGAAAAAGCATCTCTTCGAACACGGGCACTATCGCCACGGCGGTAACAATAATCAGCATCCTGACTGACGATTGTGAATATGCCATCACAAGTTCGAGTTCTTCGTGTGGTTGTATTTCGTAATCCTGTCCCCATATAAGTTTGCCAAGATATATAGTCAGAATTATCGTCGCCATTATAAGGGGCCAAACGGAGAATAAATTCAGCAGGGCCGCCGGGAAATCTTTGTGAATTGTCCTTAGATTCAGGCCGAATCCTTTTAATCGTCGGGCAAAACCGGCTCTGGCTATAAAGATAATTACCACCGTCGCTGTTATGGCGCCTGTACAGAGGATAATGTTGTCCAAAAGAGCTTTTTGCCAGTCCTGCAGGTCAGGCAGGAATTTTTCTGTAATTGACCCCGCCAGCGAAATAATCCCGGCCCAGATACATAGCGGCACAAACGGCAGATAGACGGGCATATTGTTTCGGCGGGGGACTGAATCAGATAAAGCTTTTCTGCCCAGGGATGTTTTAAGCAGCCAGATGCCGAATAACAGGGCTCCTGTAAGGAAAATAACAGAATCTATCGAAGTAGCGTAGCTGACTTTGTCATACGCGGATTTGATAATTTCAGAAACATTCATCATTATATACTTTTGTAATCTTGAAACTGCGCCCGTTTTGTATTAGATTAGCATCCTTTAGGTTCGATGTTCGTCCATCGTTTTGCGGAGTATTGCAAAATGTGGGCTGCTTTTCAAGGAAAATGAATTATGGATATATTTCGTATCGAGGGACCTGTTCGACTTTCGGGGACGATTAGTGTAAATGGTTCCAAAAACGCTTCTCTGCCTATAATGGCCGCTACTATTTTGGCTGCCGGCAAGTCGGTTATAAAATCAGTGCCCTATCTTTCTGATATTTCCGTTTTTGGCCAGTTACTTTGCCAGTTGGGTTGCGAGCTGAGCCGGAGCACGAACGGGGATTTGTGCATAGATTCGGATGTAATAGATAATCCTATAGGCGAATATGATATTGTCCGCAAGATGCGGGCGAGCATTTGCATACTTGGCCCGGTGCTTGCTCGCTGCGGCAGGGTGGAGGTTTCAATGCCGGGCGGATGCGCAATCGGTGACAGGCCCGTCGATATTCACCTGCGGGGTTTGTCTGAACTCGGCGCAAAAATCCATCTTAAGAACGGCAATATTGTTGCCGAGGCCCCTCGCGGTGGATTGAAGGGCAAAGATATTTTTATGGGCGGGCCGTTCGGCTCGACGGTGCTGGGTACGGCTAATATATTAATGGCCGCGACGCTGGCAAAGGGGAAAACGGTTATCGAGTCGGCTGCCTGTGAGCCGGAAATATCGGATTTGGCGAACTGCCTTAACAAAATGGGCGCGAAGATAAGCGGCATTGGTTCGCCTCGACTGATTATCGAAGGGGTCAAACAGCTTCAGCCAGTTGAATATCAGGTAATTCCGGACAGAATCGAAGCCGGGACTTTTATGGTCGCCGCCGCTATAACGTCGGGCAAGCTGCATATTCAAAACTGCAGGCTCGATGATATGATGGCCGTTGTTGACAGGTTGAGAAATATCGGGGTAACAGTCGAGGCTGCGGACGGAGGCTGCGTTGTTGCCCGCAGAGGCTCGATTAAGCCGGCGGATATTACCACCCAGCCTCATCCGGGTTTTCCTACCGATTTGCAGGCCCAGTTTATGGCTCTTCTGGCGCTTGCCAAAGGCAATAGTATCGTGATTGAAAAAGTTTTCCCCGACAGGTTTATGCACATTGCCGAACTGAATCGAATGGCGGCGAATTTGCGTAAAGAAGGACCTACTGTTATAGTGGCAGGTGTAAAAAAATTGATTGCCGCTCCGGTAATGGCCTCGGACTTGCGGGCATCGGCGGCGCTGGTTCTGGCCGCGATGGTTGCTGAAGGCACTACTGTTGTCAACAGGGTTTATCACATCGACCGCGGCTATGAGAGAATCGAAGAAAGATTAAATCTGGTCGGCGCAAAAATCTCCAGGGTTGCTGAAGCTTCATAGTTGCGGCAGCGGGGCGCATCTGCCGATGGAATGGTGGAAGAACTTACAGGTAAAGTTTAAGAGAGGATTGAAAAATGAAAAAGAAAACTAAAATTGTAAAAGTGGTTCTGCTGGCTGTTCTGGCTCTGATTGTTGTTGTGGTAATAGCCGTTGGCATTTTTGCCGAACGTGTCTTAAAAACGGGCATTGAGGTTGCAGCGACTAAAGCTTTAAATGTGAGGGTGAGTGTGGGGGATGTTGACCTTTCAATTATGGCAGGCAAACTCGGTATTGGTAATCTTTCGATTAATAATCCGCCGGGTTATCAATACGAAAAGATGCTTGAGCTAAAAGATGCCCGAATCGAAATTGATGTAAAGTCGCTTTTGGGTGAGCGGGTCAATATAAGAGAAATCAAACTCGATGGAATAAATATCTTTCTTGAACAAAGAGGTGTTTCCGGCAATAACCTTCAGGATGTGATAAAAAAAATATCCGACGGGCCAAAGGCCAAAGGCAAGTCTGAAAAAGGCGGGAGAAAACTGCATATAGATAATCTTGAAATTTCGAACGTAACAGTTGAGGCAAAATTGCTGCCTGTCCCCGGCAAGGTAGATACCATTACACTAAAGCTCGATCCTATCGTGATGACCGATTTAGGCAGCGATAACAAATTGGACACAGCCAAGCTGTCCAGCAAAATCTTACTGGCCATCGCGGCCGGCGTAGCCGATAAAGGGGCGGGAGTTTTGCCTGATGAGATGACCACCGCGATGAAATCAACCCTCGGCATGACCGTAAAGCTGGGCAAAGAGGGGAAAAGACTTTTAAAGGAAGGCAAAGAAGGCGGTACCGAACTTATGAAGGACCTTAAGGGGCTGCTGAAAAAGTCCGGGGAAGAGAAGTAGGAACTAAATTTTAGTTTTTCCCGCGGCATTTTTTGCTGCTTCTACTGTGTTATAAAGCAGCATTGTTGTTGTTACCGGCCCGACGCCGCCGGGAACGGGCGTAATGAAGCTCGCCTTTTCCTTAGTACCCTCAAAATCAACGTCTCCTACTGTTTTCATTTTCGGTTTGCCTTGTTCGTCCAATACTCCCTTGCCGTTATGGTCGGTGACGGGGACTCTATTGATGCCGATATCAATTACAATGACGCCGTCCTTTACCATATCGGCTTTTATCAGTCCGGGCTTACCGACGGCGACAAGTATGACATCCGCTCTTTTTGTATGAAAGCGCAGGTCTTTAGTGGCGATGTGGCAAACGGTAGGAGTGGGTGATTCCATCTGCGAAGCGAGAAGCATCAGCATAATCGGTTTGCCGACAATCTCCGAATGTCCTACCACAACGATCTCTTTGCCCTTTAGCTTGACTCCGCTTGATTTCAAAAGTTCTACCGCCGCCCGTGCCGTGCAGGGAGCAAGTCCCATCTCCCCGTAAACCAATTTGCCCATATTGGCAGGGTGCATTCCTTCCACGTCCTTATCAGGTGAAATCCTGACCTGTACCCTGCGGGCGTCTATATTTTTAGGCAGGGGCATCATAAGAATTATGCCTGTAACCGCGTCGTCCCTGTTTAGTTTATCGATGAAATTCAACATCTCATTTTCGGTGGTAGAAGCCGGCAGCTCTTTGAGTTCATATTCGATGCCAATCTCTTCGCAGGATTTTTTCTGCTGATTGATATATACTTTTGAAGCAGCGTTTTCTCCGACCTGCACCGCCGCCAGATGCGGCACAAAACCTTTCGACTTCAGGATATCGATGTCTTTTTTTAAGCCTTCCTTGATTTTAGAGGCCAACTGTTGTCCCTCTAATAAAGTTGCCGCCATTAGATCTTCTCCCTTGTTTTGCTAACGACTTCTTCCCTGATACTCCGTATCTCTTTTTCCTTTTTAGATAATTCCCGCCTGATATTTGTTACAAGACTGCGGTCCTTAATTGATGGCAGATTTATTTCAACGTTTAAAAGGGCGGCGATAAAGCCGGCCGCAATAAATTCGGCGCCCACGCCTACGTCGCTTACGAGATTGGCATTTGCTTTTTCCAGCAACGGCCGGCAGAGCTTTGCCGCCTCATATAAATTTCTGCAAACCGCCAGAGGAGCTGCCATCGCGGCCCTCAAAGCAGCCTGTATTGCTTCCGTCCTTGCCTTTTTCTGCTCTTCGGTGTCTTTTGCCATATTATAGGCGGCGGAAACCTTTTGATATGCGGCAATGTCCTCGTCCACAAGCTGTTCCAAAACTTTCCGTAATTTCTCCGATGAGGATAAAATTTCCCGGATTTCCGGCTCTACATCTTTATATTCTTTTTTGCCGAGCGTGAAATTTGCTGCCATACTGAGCAAGCTCACTCCCAGTGCGCCTACTGTGGCGGCGGCGCTGCCTCCGCCAGGGGCAGGTTTCTTCGCCGCCAAATCGTCCAGATATTCCCTAAACTTGCCTTCGAGATACATATGTTTCCTATTCAAGATTGGCGTGCTTTTGATTTATTATATTTATTGAAATTCCTTTTCGCTTCAGCAGGATATGTATCAATGCGTCAAAATACAATAGGGCAGTCTGCTCGAACAGGGTATTATTACTGGGGCCGACAATGTATTTGCACTTTTTCCTGATTTTCTCGTCATTCGCGGCAATCAAAATTATCTTATCGGCAAGTTTGGCCAGAGTGGAATCGCCGGATGCCGTTATTGCCGCGACCTTTGCGCCGGCCTGTCGTGAAATTCGCGAAAACTCTACGGTAGTCATTGTTGTTCCTCGGCAGGAAATCGCAATCATCAAATCACCTGCTTCTATTTTTTGGCACGTTGCGTGCCCCGGTACATGCACGTGAAAACCCATTTGCGTAAGCCGTGTAGCCAGACACCGTCCTATCAGACCGCTTCTGCCCTGGCCGGCGATGAAAATCTTGTTCGCCTGCAATATCATTTCGACAAGCTCTTCCGAGGTTTGTTTTTCTATTTGCCGCAGCATAACCGTCATGGCTTTTGCCCATGCGGAGATGATTTCACGGAAATTATTGTTTTTTGTTGTTCTTGTTTTCATTTTTCTTTCTTAACTGTTCCCATCGCATCAGTTCCGAGACCTTGCCCAAAGTGCTGCCCTCGTCGATTTCAGACATTTCGCGATGTTCTCTTTCGACAACTGCCTGGGCGCGGTTGGCGATTTCCACGATTTTTTCCTGCGGGATTACCACGACTCCGTCGTCGTCGCCCACAATCCAGTCGCCGCTGCGGACATATTGGCCTCCGATTCTTACAGGTACATCAATCATGCCCTGTCCCTTCGGTTCGCCTGCGACCGGAGTTATAAGTTTCGCGTAAGCCGGGAAATTCATCTTGCGAATCTCTGCCACGTCGCGTATCGCGCCGTTGATGACCACGCCGGCGAGTTTGCGCTGCAAACAGCTTTTCGTGGCTTTCTCCCCCCAGACCGCCGGCGGCAAACCGCCTGCATCTATAACAATGACCTGTCCTTCCTCGGCCATATCTATCGCTTCAACGGGCTTGCTCCAGTCGCCCGGATAGGTCCATACCGTCAGGGCACGACCGACCATTTTTAGTCCCGCTGAAATTGGTTTTATCCCTTCCATCGCGCCGGTATTGTGCAGCGCTTCAGTTATATCGGCAGCGGAAGTTTTCGCCAGAACCTCAGCAATGCTTTTTGCATCTCCTCGCTTGAAAAAGGTGGTCTCTATTCGGACTCTTTCGCTGATAGCTTTCTTTATTGTCTCTGTTGCCTTTTTGGCGTCGGGCGATTTTGTGATTGCTCCGCCGACAATAATTATAGTTGCGCCTGCCTCGATTGCGTCTAAGGCGTTTTCAGAGTTGATTCCTCCTGCCACGGCGACCGGGATGCTGACCGCCGATGCCACCATCTTCAAATCTTCGAAAGGCAGCTCGCCTCGCATCTGCATATCTATCGGGGTATGAATACAGACCGAAGATGCGCCCATTATTTTGACTTCCTTCGCACGCTGCACCATCCGCTCTCTGGTCTCTAAGCCGAGCAGGTCAACGGTGATTTTCGCGTCATAACGCCTGGCGGCTTCGATGCACTCGATTATAGTAGCGTCTGACGCCGGGCCGAGAACATGAATAATATTGGCTCCTGCCTTGGCGGCGCATTCTGTCTCCAGGCGCCCCGCGTCCATAATCTTCATATCCGCGACTATCGTTACAGATGGAAACCGCCGTCTTAGTTCTCGAACGGCGTCGAGCCCTTCGCTCTTGATAAGCGGCGTCCCTGCTTCCAGCCAGTCTGCGCCTCCCTGTATCGCCTCTTCGGCTGCCTTCAGGGCGCGGGCAAGATTTTCATGATCCAACGCTAATTGTAATATAGCCTTCTGCATTTTTAACTGCCTTACTAAAACTAACCGAAACGACTTGTCATACCTGCGAAAGCAGGTATCCAGTAATTTACAGAATAGTATGGATTCCCGTTTTCACGGAAATGACAATATCAACGGGGGATATTATATCTTCACCGCGGCGAATCTTAAAGGTAAAAGTAGCACGGGCTTCCAGCCCGTGCAGGCACGGCCAAGATGGCCGTGCTACTAAAACATCCCTGTTACTTTTCCGGTTTTGAGGTCCACGTCGATGTGCCTAAAGGCAGGGTCCGAGCCTGTTCCCGGCATAAGCTTAATCTCACCGGCCAGCGGAACGATAAAGCCTGCTCCTTTATATACGAGGAAGTCTCGGATGGGAAGTTTCCAGTTTCGAGGCCGCCCCTTTATATTGGGGTCGTGCGAAAGGCTCAAATGAGTCTTGACCATACAGGTGCCGAAGTCCTTAAAATCCTTGTTTTTCTCGAAAGCCTCGGCTTTTTTCAGGGCTTGCGGCGTGTATGTAACGCCGTCGGCGCCATAGACTTCGGTAGCGATCAATTCGATTTGTTTTCTCAAAGGTGTCCCCGTCTCATAGAGGAATTTGAATTTGGTTTTTTCCTCGCAGGCTTCGATGACAGCCTCGGCAAGTTCGATTGCGCCGTCTCCGCCTTTTAGCCAGTGTTCCGAATATACTGCCAGGGCGCCGTTTTGTTCCGCGATTTTGCACACCAATTTAATTTCAGCTTTTGTATCGCCGCAGAATCCGTTTATGCAGACAACGGGATGGATGCCGCTTTTCTTGACAATCTCGATGTGAGCGATAAGATTTTCGCAGCCGGCTTCGACCAACTTGAGATTTTCTTTTGTGTATTCCTCGCTTAGCGGTATTCCGGGCCTGACCGTTGGTCCGCCGCCGTGCATTTTAAGTGCTCGAATGGTGGCGACGATAACCACTGCGTCCGGTTTCAAACCTGATATTCGGCTCTTTAAATTCCAGAACTTCTCGAAGCCGATGTCCGCACCGAAACCGCTTTCCGTTACGTGGTACTGCGATAGTTTCGTGGCGAGTATGTCGGCGATGATTGAGCTTTGGCCTATGGCGATATTCGCGAGCGGCCCCGCGTGTATGAATACCGGCTGGCCCTCGATGGTCTGCATCAGATTTGGATTTATGGTCTCGACCATCCACGCGGTCATCGCGCCGTCAACTTCGAGGTCGGCGGTAGTGACTTCATTGCCGTTTTTATCGTAAGCGACCACCATTTTGCTTATTCTTTCTCGCAGGTCTTTGAGGTCTTTGGCCAGCACCAGTATCGCCATCAGCTCACTCGAAACCGATATGGCAAATCCCGATTCCATCTCAAAGCCGTCCATCTTGCCGCCTTTACCGATTGTGATGTTGCGCAAGGCCTGTGCGCAAAAATCAATGACCCATTTCATTTGGACTCGATTGGGATCTATATTCAGCCTTTTCAAGTTTCTTTTCGCTAACTGTTCGTCGTCGTAGTTTCTCTCGTGCTGCATTCGACTGGTCAGCGCAACCATCGCCAGGTTGTGTGCATTCGTGATATATTCGATATCGCCGGTAAGACGAATCGAAAACGGCACCAGCGGGATGCACTGGGCAAGACCGCCCCCGGCGGCGGAGCCTTTGATATTGAATGTCGGCCCTCCGCTTGGCTGTCGGATGGCGCCGGTTACTTTTTTGCCTAATTTCCCCAGCCCTTCAATCAAGCCGATGGTTGTGGTGCTCTTTCCTTCTCCTAAAGGCGTAGGGGTGATGGCGGTAACATCGATATACTTTGCGGTCGGCCCGGCCTGGTTTTTCAATCGCTCCAGAACCATAGCGTAATCGACCCTTGCCAGTTGCCGTCCCATAGGCAGCAATTCGTTGTCTTCAAGCCCTAATTCCCTGGCCAGCACGCCGACCGGTTTCATAGATTGCTCAGCCGCCTCGGCAATCTGCCAGTCCTTCATTTTTGTTGGGTCAAGTTTCATATATAGTTATATCGTCTTTATAAAACTCCCTGTTAACCCTATTTTCGCTGTTATTACCACTGGAATTCGGTTGTTTTATGTAGTGACTGGGCAGGACGGCCTGCAAGCAAAGATTCTTTAGCTTGCGGCTTCTAATACTGGGCCGGGTTGGAGTCGAACCAACGTAAGCTTACGCTAATGGGTTTACAGCCCATCCCCTTTGACCACTCGGGCACCGACCCTGTTCTCATATAGCAAAAAACCGAATTTACAATTTATCCAGTTACTTTGCAAGGAAAATTCATCGGATAAATATCGGCTGGGGTTGCCAAAACCGCCGATACGCGGTATGATACCTTCTGTTTCGCCGATGTAGCTCAACGGTAGAGCACGGCTTTCGTAAAGCCGGGGTTGTGGGTCCAATTCCCACCATCGGCTTTGCGCCTTCGCCCGAAAGCCGCGATAGACGCCGTTTTAATTCTTAAAGTTGCACACGTCGTCTTTCGTGCCGTATAGGCCGTCCCTGCCCGCGGATATAAGGATATAACCGTCCTTATTGTAAGGCCTTATTTTCATCGGATCATAAGCTCCAGCAATCGGCACAGACTCATCCCGTGTTTCCTCGTAAAATCTTTGACCGGGAGGGCCTGGAGGACCTGGAATTGCTGGCTTTTGAAAAAGCGGATGCTCGGTAACAGTTAGATCCGAAATCACGCCAAGTCCGACAAACTCGTGATTGTCGTAGAAGTTGTAAATATTGTTTGTGTTACAGGGGTCATTAACATCGTGTGAAAGCTTGGACGTATTGGCCTTGTAATATAATATAGGCATACCGAGTTTGTCGCCCTTGATGTTTCTGAAATTATTGAGTTTATACACATCACAAAGTAGTACAATCTTGCCTGAACCGTTCCAGCTTGGTGGACTCGGGAGACTATTCAAATAATCATCTAATACGCAGAGCTGGACGTCTCTGGCCTCCATATATCCCTTCCTGCTCCTTAGGTTTTCGGCATCTGGGATGCCAGGATATAAATCCTTCCCTGCGGCAGAGAGGCCATCGGCGCGAAATGATGAATCGGGATGAAATCCGAATCCATCCTGGCCTGCCATCGCTTCTGCCAGCTTCATCGCCCCGCAATATGGGGCCGCGGAAGGGCCTGCGCTTGAGTCCGGGTATTCACCGAAATCCAACTCGAACGAGTGCAGCCCTGTTTCAATGTTTTTAAGCTGGTTCTTTTGCGTTGTATATCTTGCGTACCACTTCATCGTGTTCAAAGACGGCACAAGCAGGCCAAGTAAAATCACGATGATGCTCATAACGGTCAGCAGTTCTATAATGGTGAAACCTGTTTTGGCGTGAGAATTGTTGGTGATTTTGCCTTCCGATTTCATTTCGCTCTCCTTAGTATATGGCATAATGATAAACCGCAATATCCGTAAAATACCACAATCGGCTCCCAATTTCCGCTGCATTATACAACACTAAAATCCCTTTGGCAAGCAAATTATAAACCGGACATTTGGTTATTAAGACCCAATTTTCGCATTGCTTGTGCTGCCAGAGTTTACCCCGTGGGATGCATGCCCTGTGAGATGTGAAACTATCTCTTCGGGGCGCCGTTTGCTATCCCATCGGGGTTCGGAAACCTATTTTTATTTGATTTGCTGTTACGTCCTCCAGTTCGGCCCTTGTTCTTATATTACTTCGGCCCTGCGGCCCTGCGTAATACAGATGCTCCTCATACCGGCTTCCGGAAGTAACAGCAAACTATTTTCAACTGCGAGCGACCAGCCACGAGCGACAAGCGACTAAAAACGTACCGGCCTACGGCAGCACAAGCAATCTTCCACTTCACGCATCACGTTTCACGCAATACGAATTATGGCCAAAGTTCCTGTTATAACCCATCTTGATAAAGCTGCTCGATTTCCTCGGCGGATAATGCCCTTTTATATATGCGAACATCGTCAATTGAGCCGTCAAAATAAAAATTATAATATTCCCATCTTCCGACCATAAAATTATAAGTATTCGCCAATGTAGCTGTTGTCGTATCTGTCACAGGAGCAGCATCACTTACTCCGTTTAAGTAAAGATAAAGTTTATCAGTAGCTGCATCCCTGACAAATACAGCGTGATACCATTGGTTGGCGCCAATTGTAGTGCTTCCTGTGATTCCCGTTCCTATGGTATTGGTGCCTTCAATCCCTGCGGAAAGGTTATCGTTGGATATACTCCATAAATATCCTTCATTATGTGTGCCGTTAATTACCTCTCTTTTGCAGATAAGAGTATGATTAACACCAATTATGTCTCTTTTAAACCAGAGACTTATTGTGAAACTATCACTTGCTCCGAAATCCAAGCTCCCATCAGCGGGGTCGCCCATATTAACATAGTCATTCGTCCCGTCGAAGCTCAATGCGCCGTCGATTTGGCCGCTCGTCCAGACCGGGCCGTTGACCAGCGTTCCGTTATTGCTGCCTGCCGAATCGTATGCTATCGTCCCGCTGCCTTCGTTAAATTTCCACCAGCTTGCATAACCTACACGAGTGTATTCACAAGCAGTGGTTAGAACCTCGTCGCCGCTTTTTATCTCGCATTCGTTCGTGATTGCGCTGTTGGGCTCAGCAAATTCATTAACCAGAACTGTTAGTGTGACAGAGCCGAAATCTTCGGGTTCCAATGTACCAATTTCCCATCTAACTGTATGAGAATTGCAGTCGTAAACCCCGCCTGCTGAAGCCGAAACAAAATCCGCTTCCACCGGCAGGTAGTCAATTATGTTCACATCGTTGAATTGCCCTTTGAGCCAGTTGCCGGCCAATAGCGCAAAGTCGATAAAATTAACAATCCCGTCTTTATTCTCATCCATTCCATTGCAGTCGTTATTATTAAAATCGCGAACACACAGCCACCATTCGTGAAAATCAGCAAGGCCCTCATAACCGAAATAGTCCATCTTATTATGATATTTATAATCAATTGTATATGTTATCTCGTCACCCGGCACGACACAACCACCATCGTTTACATCATCTGTTTTGCTTATTCCGAGAATATTGCGATTGATGATAATCGAATGGTTTGATAACGCTCCCGGCCCTCCCGACACAAAGAAAGTATTTGGCTCAAATCCATCGGGAGCAAGTTCCCACCAAAAATCTATACTGACATATTGCGGCCCCCACATATAAGGACTTGCTGGTTCTAAGTCGCATGGGTCACTCGGTTCTTCAGTATTATAGTAAAGCTGGAAACCGAATCCCTTTCGTACATAAAGGCCGTCGAATGTATCTGGTCCCATATCTCCCATTGGAAAGGCCTTGCCGACATTTGTGCCCGATTCAAGTTTCCAGAAGCGGGTGTCATAATGTGGATAGCCATAGTAACAGGGATTAAAGACCCTGTCATACCAAGATGCATTGCAAACATTCTCTCGTAGTATAGTATCTGAAGTAACCAGAACCCAGTTTGGGTTGTTAGGTGTGGTTTCTACCAATCCTTCAATAGTTCCTGTGGCGATATATTCCGATGAAATCCTAATATCTGTTGGATTAGACATAGGTGTTATCTCATAGTCATCAGTTTTTGCCTCAACTGTCCCGCAAAAGCTGCTGATTACAAGCCATTTCATAACCTCCTGAGCGTTATGATAAGGCAAGCGATATGAAAGAACGCATTATAAACAACAATATCACGATCCCATCTGACAACGAGTCGACGATTATTCCCCAGCCACGAAAA
>Ga0315276_10003068_pt1 | contig 15298 bp, 14 predicted proteins | sample YL17G05_0_MG_FD_204542 | JGI IMG/M metagenome (GOLD analysis project Ga0315276, IMG submission 204542) | Sediment microbial communities from Yellowstone Lake, YNP, Wyoming, USA - YL17G05_0 | ecosystem: Environmental > Aquatic > Freshwater > Lake > Sediment | place: USA: Wyoming | collected...
CTGCGGAAACGAGTGAGCAGGGCATCTACCTGGGCTCGTTGGATGACCCGACGAGCATTCGGAGGATCCTGCCCGATCTCTCGAGCGCGGTGTACGCGCCGCCCGGGTTGCTCGTCTTCGTTCGCGATGGAACACTGACGGCCGCGCCGTTCGACCTTACCACGGGGCGCGTGACGGGATTGCCGGCGCCGATCGGAGGGGCCGTGGCTGTCGACGGAGGCTTCTACCGAGCGGCGGTGTCGGCAGCGGCGGATGGGACCCTCGCGGTGCGCCCACCCCCAGCGGTTGCGCTTCTTGGAGTCAATTCGCACGTATCGAGTTCGGAACTGCATCTGGTTGACCGAACCGGCACGGGCCGCCGCGTCGGCACCGCTCAGCCGTACTCGTACTACGCGGCGCTCAACCCGGACGGCCGCCGCCTGGCGGCATCGCTCATCGACTCGCGCACCGGCACCACGGACCTGTGGCTCGTCAATCTCGAGGGCGGCGACCCAATTCCCATCACGACAACACGCGGGTATGCCGGTGCGCCCGTCTGGTCGCCCGACGGCACGCGTCTGGCCTATGCGTATCAGCCTCCTGGCCAGATGGACGACGTGTACATCAAGGATCTGCGGAACGGGCAGCTCACGCGTCTCATCGAGAGCCAGGCGGTGATGGAGCATCCCATCGCCTGGTCCCATGATGCGGCGCACCTGCTGGTCAAGAGAGAGAACTGGCTCTGCGTATGGTCATTCGCGTCGCGGACACTCACGCGCTTCGTCGGGTCATTCGCAAAGGAAGCCACCTTCTCGCCAGACGATCGCTACGTGGCCTTCTCATCCTTGGAGTCGGGTCGGTCGGAGGTCTGCGTAACGACGTTTCCCGAGCGTCGCCAGACGTGGTCGCTGACGACCGAGGGTGGTCAGGTGTTGAGTTGGCGGGCCGACGGCCGCGAGATCCTCGTTGCGACGCCGTCGGGACACATCGTGGCCTACCCCGTCTCCACGGACCGCGGCGGGTTCGCGGCCGGCCAGCCGACCGTCCTGCTGCGCGACATCGGATATGCGGCCCCGTACAGCGCGGCCACGCGCGATCACTCCAAGATCCTCATCCGCGTGAGTCCGGACGCCGCGAAGGACAAGGGCGAGATCCGCCTCCTGTTCGGCTGGGCAGACGCGTGGCGGCAAGGTAAGCCGCTCACGCCACGCTGAAGTGTGAAGTCGCAACAATGGCGCTGACCAACGGATCGCGGCTCGGGCCCTACGAAATCCTGGCTCCGCTTGGCGCCGGCGGCATGGGCGAGGTGTAGCGCGTGCGCGACGCCGAGCGGCTCGCCCGCTTCGAGCGCGAAGCACACGTCCTCGCCTCACTCAATCATCCCCACATCGCGCAAATCCACGGGTTCGAAGAAGCGCGTGGCATGAGCGCGCTCGCGATGGAACTGGTCGAGGGGCCGACGCAAGCGGATCGCATCGCGCACGGCCCCATTCCGCTCGACGAAACCCTGCCCATCGCGAAGCAAATCGCGGAGGCCCTCGAAGCCGCGCACGAGCAGGGGATCATCCACCGGGATCTGAAGCCCGCGAACATCAAGGTGCGCGAGGATGGCACGGTGAAAGTGCTGGACTTCGGGTTGGCGACGCAACATCCCGAGCGTTCGGCGGCGGGGATCGTGGCCGGGATCGAAGGCTTTCTCAAGACCGTCAGGTGAGGCGCACCGTGAATTCTTACGAACGCGCGATGGCCCGTTTGGCCGGGCAGCCGGTGGATCGGCCGCCCACGTTCGATATCATGATGCAGTTCGCCGCGCACTACATCGGCCAGCCACTGGCAAGGTACTACCTCGATTACCGCGTGTTGTGCGCCGCCAACTTCGCTGTTCAGGAGGCGTTCGATCTCGATATCCTGCAGACCATCTCCGACCCCTACCGCGAGGCCGCCGATTGCGGGGCCTTCGTCGAGTTTCCCGACGACGGGCTGCCTATCTCGAAACAGTTCTTGTTGTCCGAGCCGGAGGATCTGCGCACGCTCAAGCCGCCGAAGCCGGAAGATGGTCGTCGGATGACCGACCGGCTGGCGGCCGTCCGGCATTTTCGGGAGCAGGCCGGCGGGCGCGTGCCGATCATGGGGTGGGTGGAGGGCGCGCTGGCCGAGGCCGCCGATCTGCGCGGGGCGAGCACGCTACTCACCGACCTGATCGACCGGCCGGAATGGGTGCATGAGCTGTTGGACATCTGCACCGAGATGGAGATCGCCTTCGCCCGCGCGCAGATCGCCGCGGGTGCCGATATCGTCGGCCTGGGGGATGCCCTGGCCTCGCAGATCGGGCCAAAGGCGTACCGCCAATTCGCCCTGCCCTGCGAGCAGCGCATCTTCGCCGCGATCCGCGAGGCGGGCGCCATTCCGCGGCTGCACATCTGTGGCGACACCTCGCGCATCCTGGCCGACATGGCGCAGAGCGGCGCAGCCATCATCGATATCGATTGGATGGTGGACATCGGCCGCGCCGCCGAGGCCTTCGGCGCGATCGCCGTCTGCGGCAACGTCAATCCCGTGGCGGTGATGCTCGACGGCACGCCGGAGCAGGTGCAGGAGGCTGTGCGGGCAAACATGGCCGCCGGCGGCGCGCGCAGCTTCAGCATGGCCGGCTGCGAGATCCCGGACGGCACACCGCACGCGAATCTGCGCGCACAGGCGGCGGCGTTACGGGAGTGGGGAGGGCGGTAACGTCGTGTGACGCGTGAGATGCAGCCAGCCCACGGCTCACGCCAGGATTCGCCTCACCTCGCCGGCCACCGCCTGGCCCAGCTTGATCTGCTCGCTCGCGTCGAGGTGGATGCCGTCCGGCTTCGTCGAGGCGACCACTCTGCCAGCGTCGAGGAACGCGCAGCCCATGACGATCTGCACGAGCGCGGCTGTGCCCGGGCGAGCGTCTGCCCGGGCGGCGTCTGATAGCGGGGCGTTACGTGTGCTCGCGAGCGACAGGCGAGCGGAGTCCGCTCTCGTGCTTCCTATGGTCCCGGATCTGGTAGAGTCTCGCGTCATGGCACGTCTGTGGCTCGTCCTGTTCCTCGCGCTCGCGGCGCCGACGGCCGCCGCGCCCCCCGACTGCGAAGCGCTCGCGACGCTCTCGCTCGAACATGCGACCTTCACCGCGCGGCACATGTCCGGGCCGTTCAAGCTGGAATCCGGGCGTACCGTCACGGTCACGACGGCGTTCTGCCGGGTGGTCGGTGTGATCAAGCCGTCGGCCGACTCCCACATCCGCTTCGAGGTGTGGATGCCGGCGACGGGTTGGAACGGCAAGTTCCAGGGTGTGGGTAACGGCGGCTACGCCGGGTCTGTGAGTTACGGTGAGCTCGTCGCCGCGCTCGCCGGCGGATACGCCACCGCGTCCACCGATACCGGTCACGCGGACGGGAACTCTGTGGACGCAACGTGGGCGCTCGGCCACCCGGAGAAGGTGATCGACTTCGGCTACCGAGCCATTCACGAGACCGCCGTCAAGGCCAAGGCGTTGATCACGGCGTACTACGGAGAGGGACCGAAACGCTCCTATTTCGCCGCCTGTTCGAACGGCGGCCGCCAGGCGCTGATGGAGGCGCAGCGATTCCCGGAGGACTACGACGGCATCATCGCGGGCGCACCTGCCAGTCAGTGGACGCGCCTGCTTTCCTTCGCGGGTGAAATCGTGCGAGCCGCCTCCCAGCCTGGCGCGTACCTCCCAGCCTCCAAGCTGCCGGCCATTCAGGCGGCGGCGGTCGCCGCCTGCGATGCCGACGACGGCGTGAAGGACGGGATTGTGGACACCCCCTCGCGGTGCCGCGTCGACCCGAAGACGCTGCTCTGCAAGGGCACCGAATCGGACGCCTGCCTCACCGCGCCGCAAGTGGCGACGCTCACGCTGATTCATGATGGCGCCCGCACCGCCGGCGGGCTGCCGTTCTCGCCTGGGTACTCACCCTCCGGCGAGGCCGCGGCCGGCGGGTGGGCCGAGTGGATCACCGGCGAGACGATGGAGTCCGCCTTGCTGTTCGGCTTCTCCACGCAGTTCTTCACGAACATCGTGCATGCCGACCCGGCCTGGAGCTACCGGACGTTCAACCTGGACCGCGACTCCAAGGCCGCCGTGGAGAAGGCCGCGCACACGCTCGACGCCACCGACGCCGACCTCTCGCGTTTCCGCGCGCGCGGCGGCAAGCTGATCCTCTATCACGGCTGGAATGACGCCGCCATTCCTGCGCTCCACGTCGTCGAGTACTACCAGAAGGTGGGGGCAACGCTGGGTGCTGAACAGACCGACTCCTTCGTCCGGCTCTTCATGGTGCCCGGGATGCAGCACTGCGGCGGCGGAGCGGGGCCAGATACCTTCGGGCAGAACCGTCCCGGAGTGAACGACGACCCCCTGCACGACATCGACGCGGCGCTCGAGCGATGGGTCGAGCAGGGCGTCGCGCCCGAGAAACTGATCGCGACGAAGTACAAGGAGGGCGCGCCGTCGGCAAGCGGCGTCAGCGTCACCCGCACCCGCCCGCTCTGCCCGTACCCGCAGGTCGCAAAGTGGACGGGGTCAGGAAGCACAGACGATGCCGCCAACTTTGTCTGCGCGGCGCTGTTGAGTCGATGAGCTGAGGCGGCAGCGGAGCGGCGTCAGCACCGTCCCGCGCAGGACGCGCCCGGCTACCTCACCCTCGACGAGGCGCCGGCCGCCCAGATTCCTGCTAGAATCGGCGGGATTCCAGACAGGGAGGAGACCCCTATGCGACGACGTCGAGCGCGCACGGTGATCATCGCGTCCGGATGCTGCATGGCCGTCGTGGCCGCCGCCTTCTCGGCAATGCTGCAGGCCGCGCCGCAGGGCCAGGTCCCTCCGCAGCCGCAACCGCGGCGCACACTCGAGAGGGCGACGCCTGCCGTGAACCTGGCCATCACGGCCGTGGAATGCGAGTCGCGCGACGTGAACTATTCTGAACCCTTGCCCGGGGAACGCGCCACGTAAGCCGTCACGGTGCGCAACAGCGGGACGCAGACGGCCTACATCCGGGATATCACGGTCGCGCTGCGCATCATGGCCGGCACGATGCAGGCGCCGTACGCGTTCGATGACGTGACGCGGCGCAGTTGTGCCGGCATCCCGATGCCGGGCAACAGCGCGGGACCGCAGCCGGAGGTGGTGCCGGCGTCCGAGCCGCACACCACGCCGGGCGGTCAGAGCACGCTGCGTCTCTCGTTCCGGACGCCGCTGGTCGGCGGCCAACTCCAGGGCACGCTCACGCTGTCGCATGCCGCCGACACCGAGCCTGTTGGCAACACCCGCGTGTTTCCGCTGTCTGTGCGGCCGGGAGTGAGCGGGTTGTGCACCGTGGAACCGCCGACCGGGATGCCCGGCGACCTCGTGCTGTTGCGCGGCTACATCCTGTCGCAGGGCGGCGTGAACATGCCGCCGGCGAGGTTCGGGCGGCTGGCGGCGGAGGTGATCCGCGCCGGCACAAACGAGCTGCAAGTGCGCGTGCCGGCCATGACGTGCGCGGGAACCGGGACGCCGGTACGGGCCGGGACGCAGAACGTCGCGACCGCCGCATCGCGCACCATCACCTTCACGCTGCGCCAACCGCAGACGTGTCCGGCGCCCGTGTTCGTGTCGGTAGCGCCGGCTACCGTGGCACGCGGGGGCACGGTGACGCTGAACGTCTCGAACATCGGCCCGATGGATCCGAACGTCTACCTGACGCAGGCGTTCGATCCGGCGGACAGCCGCGGGTCGGGCACCTCCCGTCCGGCGCCGGCCGGGATCGCGGAGGTGCGCCAGAACCAGGTGGTCGTGACGATTGCGTCCGGCCCGACCGCGTGGTGGGGCAAGGCCACGCTGACCGTGAGCAACGCCCACGGCGCCGCGACGTCCACGCCGATCACGATCACGCCGTAACTCGAACTGCGCCGACTGCGCGCGCAGTCGTTCGCGGCCGCCGCCGGTCGAGTAGCGCGCGGGGTTGGCCCGGTGATTGCTCCGCGGTCCCGCCAATCACCAGGTTGATGGCACGGTCATCGCCGCTGCCAGAGGCCGTGGTGGATGCCGCCCAGGATGTAGATCGCGAACGTGCCCCCACCAGCCCGCCTCCCGGCAGCGCGGCCGTCCGTGCGTGACCCAGCCCGGCGTCCGGCTCGCCGAACTGCACCCCGTGGGCTGCGGCGTACGCGGCGCACACCGCGGCGACCTTTCTGGTCACGATTTCGAGGTAGTGGATCTGCATGACTCCTTCACCTCCGGTTGCCGATAACGCCTGCGGTCGGCCAAACGTCAGCGCGCCGAGCCGCGGCGGGCACGCGCAGTCACCTTCAGCTTGCACAACCGCAGGTTCTCGCGGGCCAGCTCATCGGCCGGGTCCATCGCCACCGCACGGGTCAGCGTGGCCTCGGCGTCCGGGAGACGGCCCGCTTCCAGGAGTGACCAGCCAAGATCAGCAAGCCGAGAAGACCACGCACGCCGCGCGCGCCATCCCGACGGTGAGCAACCAGGCGGGAGGCTACGTCGAGGAAGGCGCCCCCCGGTTGAACGTGCAGACGATCCGCGGGGCGTGGGTCGCGCTCGCCCGCCCCGGGCTGCGATAAGATAAGTACGCATCGAACGACCCATGGCCCTGGCGATTCCGCATACGCCTCGTTGCATCGTGATTGCCGGGCCGAATGGCGCTGGCAAGACGACGTTTGCCCGGGAGTTCCTGCCGCGCGGAGCCGGCGTGGTGCACTTCGTCAATGCCGATCTTATCGCGGCTGGCCTCTCGCCGTTCCGGCCGGCCCTGGTCGCGCTGTCGGCAGGTCGACTCGTGCTGCGCGAACTCGACCGACTGGCCGCAAGCAGGGCGGACTTCGCGTTCGAGAGTACGCTGAGCGGTCTGAGCTACGTTGGCCGCCTTCGGCGCTGGAAGAAGGACGGCTATCGCATCGAGATCGTATTCCTGCGCCTGACGTCTCCGCAGCTGGCGTTGCGCCGGATCGCCGCACGCGTCAAGCAGGGCGGCCACGACGTGCCGAAGGCCGATGTGCTCAGGCGTTTCGGCCGCGGTTGGACCAACTTCGAGACGGCGTACCGTCCGCTGGCGGATGCGTGGGCCGTCTACGACAATTCCGGGCCCTCCCCGACGTTGCTGGAGAAGGAACCATGAAGGCTCCAAAGAAGCCGCGCGCGCAGTCGTTCGCGGCCGCCGTCGGCCGTGCGTTGCGCCGAGCCGGCGTCACCGCCCGGAGAACCGCACGCATGCACGGTACGCCGCTCTATGTCTGGAAGGACGGCAAGATCGTCGCCGAGAAACCCAGAGGAGCCGGTCATCCGCGACAGCCTCGACGGCGAGGAGCTCATCGGCGCCAAGCAGAACCGCATCGTCAACCTGACGATTCTGGTGGCCGCCGGGCAGACGCTCCACATCCCCGTCTCGTGCGTGGAGGCCGGGCGCTCTGGCCCACCGCTCGCGCGAGTTCGCCGCGGCCGGCCGCGCGCACTTCGCGTTGGCGGCGCTAGCCGCGAAGACCACGCAGGCCGCGCGCGGAAGCTGCAGGAGGTGTCGTACTGCATGCGGACATCCGGCTCGCGCATGGCCGACCAGGGCGGCGTGTGGGACGAGATTGACGTGAAGCCGCGCCGCATGAAGGCGGAGTCGGCCACCTACGCGGCGGCCGAGACGTACGACCGCTCCGGGGAGGCTGCGGCTGCGCCCGCGGCCGCAAACCCGACTGGCACCACGCCGGCTGAGCCGGCCAAGGCGTCGCAGCCCGCGCGCTTCGTGGCGGCGCTCACGCGGACCGCCGCCGAGCGCTTCCCCGCCATTGGCCTCGGCGAGGGAGGTCGGCTATGCGTCTCGCACCGCACGTCGTCGCAGGCTGGCTGGAGATCGCCGTCACGCCGCCCGTTTCATCCTTGAGGGTGAGGCTGATCATCGGTCGCCCCCGGCGGGGCATCTCCTTCGGTTCAGTCCTTCTTCACAAAGCAGTAGAGCGTCTCATAGGTACGTATGTACAGCCTCCCGTCGCCGATGGCCACGGTCGCTCTACATCCGTCCTGCAGGTCATTGACTCTCAGGGTCTGCCATTGAGCTCCCGCCTGGATGACGGCGGCCTTTCCCTCTTCGCTCACGACATACAACTTCCCGTCTGCTGCAACCGGCGACGCATAGTAGTCGCCGAGCGCACCCTGGATCCGGGCCTGCTTCGACACCTCGCCTGTGCGCATGTCATATGACGTCAGGATGCCGCCCTCCTTCAGCGTATACAGCACGCCGCGGTACACCAGCGGAGAGGGAACGTTGGGCAATGAGCGGGCGTTCTTCCACAGGAGATGCGTCTGGGTCACATCGCCTGTGCCGCCCAAACGGTACGCCCGCAGGCCATTCTCTCCCAGACGGCGCTCCTGATACTGTTGCCAGTCTCGCTCCTCGAGGTATCCGGTGTCGTCCAAATCCAGATACTCGTCGAAGCGGTCCTTCGCGTTGGGATCGGTGATTTCGTCCTTGGAGAGCTTCCCGTCTTTGTTCAGATCCAGTGTGGCGAGCGCCTCGTCGAACGACAGCACCTTCTCCTGGGCACCCGGGTCGGACTCGCCCGAATACGTGACGAAGTACACCTCGTGACCTGAAACCACGGGCGTCGGCTTGATCTGCCAGGGCAATCGCCGGATCCACCAGATCTCCTTTCCCGACGAAACGTCGTAGCCGGAGAGCCTGTACGAGCCGGACACCAATACCTGCAGCGTCCCGCCCGGGTCACGGTAGAGCACGGGCGTCGCATAACCGCGTTGGGCGAACGGACGCTCCGAGCGCCACAACACGCGGCCGCTGTTCTTCTCCACAGCGAGCAGGTAGGAGCCGGTGTCCTGATCGATGTTCATCAGCAGGGTGTTCCCCGCCAGGATCGGGGACGCGCCGTGGCCGAATGGGTTGTTGAACGGCCCGAGGGGCATGCGCCACAGTTCCTTCCCGTCGGGCCCGTACGCGAGAAGGCCGAAATCCTGGAAGAACACGTAGACGTTCTGCCCGTCACTGACGGGACTCGCCGAGGCCGGACCATTGGACCGCCGCTCGATGGCCTGCGTTCGCGCACGGGGCGCTTCCTTCTGCCACACGACTCGCCCGGTGTGCCTGTCAACGGCAACAGTCAGGAGGCGTTCCTTTTCGAAGCCGGTAAGGTAGACCCTGTCACCGGCAACGACCGGCGACGAGTTCCCCATCGGGACGGGCGTCTTCCAGAGCACGTTTTCGCCAGTGCCGAACGAAACCGGGAGGTCGACACGTTGTCACGCCTCCGGGCCCTGACCGTCAACGCGTCAGCAGCCTGTCCAGGCGGATGACGGACTGAATCATGGACCGCACGGAGTGGTAGTTGATCTTCCACGAATGCCCCATGTGCGTCCATATCGGCGTCCGGCCGTCCCGTGTCAGCAGCGGCCACCATTCGCCGACCTCGCGGTTGACCACCTTGTCCAGGACGAACCGGTGCACGGCCTCGTACGCCTTCCAATAGGGATCCGGCCCAAACAGCGCGCACCCGTCGAGCATCCCGATCAGGGTCTCGGCCTGTTGCCAGAACTCCTTCTGCGTGTCATAGGCCGGCCCGCCGTCGTGCGGGCCCTCGACGTACACGCCGCCATACTCGAAGTCGATGCCGGCCGCGACGGCGTGATCCAGCTGTTTTCGCACCACGTGTTCGTACGGCGCCGGGTTTTCGCCCAGCACGTCCAGCGCATGCAGCAGGAGCCACGCACACTCGACGTTGTGACCGTACGACGTGTTGTCGCCGGCATGCGCCTTCGCGTCCCCTGCCGCGAAGCGGTCCCAGCCCCAGACGATGTCGAACTTGATCTGCGGAGCGACGCGCCAGTCAGCCCAGAACTGCGGGATACCCGTCGCACACTGCGGATGCAGCACCCGCCGTGTCAGGATCTCGATGTCGTCCTGCAACGCACGCTTGTGGATCGCGCTGCGGGTGCACTCGTAGAGCGTCGTGAACGCCTCCATCAGGTGCATGTGCACGTCGAGCGTCTTCCGGTCGCCGCCGCCGCTGCCGGGGCCGCACCGCTGCCAGTCCCGCTCGAACATCTCGAAGTAGCCGCCGAGCCTCACGTCGGCGCAATGCCGCTGGATCAGATCGAACGTGGCCTGCGCGTATTCGTTCCCGCGCGCGTCGCCGGTGGCCAGGGTGTACTCGCTCAACGCGTAGACGGCGAAACTGAGCCCGTACAGAATCTTCTTGTCGACCAGGACCTCTCCGCGCCTGTTGACCATCCAGTAGAACCCGCCATGGCGCGGGTCCCACATCCTGTTCAGGAGGAAGTCGACGCCGTGCCTGGCGAACTCGGCGCACCGGCCGCTGCCGTAGCCCGCGCGGTGCGCCGACGACATGGTGAAGACGCACCGGGTCTGGGCGATGAGCGACTTCTCGTCCTCGCCGGTATCGTGACCGTGCCTGTCGAAATGCGTGATGAACCCGCCGTTCACGACGTCCTGGCAGCGCGTCAGCCAGAAGGGCAGCAGATCCCGGGTGAGGTGGGCGTGGGCTTCGAGTCTGCACGCCGCGATCGCGTCCTTAGTCATGGCCGTGCCTCATCAGTGCCAGCAGGCGGTCAGCCTGCGAGAAATCCGAGACGATCAGGTGGGCGCCGGCCTCGATCAGGCGCGTCCGCTTCCCGGCGTTCAGCCCGTAGCGGCGGACCTCGTCGCTGGCGACGCCGATGGCCGCAGCGTGGTGTCTGCGGGATTCGCGCAACTCCACCGGTCCGTCGCCGAAGACCGCGATCTGCGGGCCGTCAAGGCCGTGTCCGTCCACGATGCGCTGGATGACACGCCTTTTCGTGTGCGCCGTCGCGGTGCCGATGGCCCCGTAGATGCCTCCGTCGAAGAGGTCCGCGTAGCCGAGCGCCCGGGCCTCGCCACACACGTCATCGTGGTCCGAGCCGCTGGCGAGATAGAGCGTGACGCCCATCGCCCGCAGCGATCGCAGGAACGGCACGGCGCCCTTGATGGTGAGGTCGTCGAGGCTCAGTTCGCCCCGCCGGTACTTCGCCAGGCGGCTGGACACGATCTCCATCAAGGCGGTGCTGTAGATGGCCTTGTAGCCGAGCGCGTCGAGAACGCCCCGGGCCGGCACGACGCCGAATTCCCTGACCATCTCGATCAGGGCTTCCATCTGGACCAGCGTCTCGATGCCCGTGGACTTGTCGATGTACTCGCGCACGCGTCGCGTCACCCGGTGGGAGAGCGCTTCATCAGCCTCCTGATCACGATCGCCGAGAATCGCCCGGACCATCATCGGGGCCATGACCTGTTCCCATCCCTGCCGCAGCGTGCTGATCGTGCCGTCATGGTCGAACACGGCGTGGCGGACGCGGGAGAGTTCAGGCAGGGGCCGGCGGCAGATCTCGACCTCCGTTCCTTCCAGGTGGACCGCCTGCCTGATGTCGTGCGCGAGTTCAGGCTGGTAGATGTAGTCGGGGGCTTCGCTGATCGCCAGCACTTCCTCCGGCGAGGCCGTGCCGGTCTGGACAAGCTTCTGCACCGTCACCGCGGCCGCCAGGTTCGCGAAGTCTGCGGCCTGGGCGGCGGACAGGCCCGCGCCCAGGCCCAGGGCCAGCGCGGCGGTGACCGTGTCGCCCGCTCCGACGGTGTCCGTCTTCCCGAGCAGCTGGATACCGGGCGTGACGTGCGCGCCGGCCTCAGCCACGGTCAGGATGCCGCGCGCGCCGCGCGTGACGAACACCGGCTTGCCCGAGCTGGCAAACGCGCGCGCGGCGGGCGCCTCCAGATCGTGCAGACCGGGGTGCACCCCCGGCTCGAGCGCGATGCCGGCGAGCCTGCAGATCTCGACGTCGTTGGTCTTGCGACAGACGTGGGTGAAGCGGTCCCCGTAGTGGCGCGAATCGCACACGACGACCCTGTCGCGGCACGTGTCGAACAGCGCGTTGAGGCCGGAGATAAACGCCTCGTTGAGGCCTCCGGGGATCTGCTGGTTGAAGACCGTGGCGTCGCACGATTCGAGCGCCTGTCGCACGTGCGCCAGAATCGCCGAGTCGGTGTCGGGGCTGCGCGTGTTGAAGAAGCCGAAGTCGATGCGGGGCTCTTCTCTGTTCCCGGCGTAGCGCTTGCCGTAGGTGACCGTATCGAACGCCCGATCCTGCACGACCACGCCCGCCGCATCCACGCCGAGGCCCTGGAGCTGCCGCAGCAGTTCCCGCCCGAAGATGTCATCGCCGACGACGCCAATCGCGCGGATGCTCGCGGGCCTGAGCGCCGCCAGGTTGGCGACGATGTTGGCGGCGCCGCCAAGCGCGTAGGAGTGTGTACCGACGGCTTGCGCCCGGAGCCCCGTTTCAGCGGACGTCTCACCGCCGCGAGGATTCAGCATCCAGTAGGCGTCCAGACAGAAGTCCCCGCAGACGGCGACGTTGACCCGCGCGATCGTGCGCAGGACGTCCCGCACGCGCTGCGTGGGCATCGGCTCTTCGTGGCGCGTCGGCTCGTCGTTCATCCGGCCTCTCCGGTTCCCGGCCGCGGTTCGCAGATCCGGCGCACCGCAGGAGCGGACCCGGCGCACCGCAGGAGCAAAGCGACGCCGGGTGCTCGAGCCAGCCCTGCTCCTATTTCCGAGCCGCCGGGGCGCCGGTTGTCGCCGCCGACAGGGTGACCGGCGCGTAGCCGCCCCGGGCGCGGAAGTAGAGCAGCAGCGCGCCGAAGATGACGGTCAAGATGACGGCCAGGGCCGATACGCTCTGCAGCGCAGCCCCGGGGCCTGCCTGGTCGAGCCTGCTGCCCATGATCGGCAGAATCACGGCGATCGCCAGCATGCCGCAGCCGCCCATCAGGTTCATCAGCAACGCCCCGCCACGAGGGAACTGCTCGCTGGTGATGCCCAGCATGGTCGGCCAGAAGTACGTCTTGCCGATGCCGAAGACCGTGGCAGCGATGAAGGCCATCGCAACCGTTGACCCGCCGGCCCGGGCACCCGCCTCAGGCAGCGGAAGGGACCCGAGCCAGAACAACCCGGTTCCGGCCAGGATGGCGCACACGGTCAGGACCACGAACGGCGAGAACCGGTGGACCACACCTCCGAAGAAGTAGCGCAACACGAACATCAGGCCCGCCGTGTAGCACAGGAACAGGATGCCGTCCGCCTTCCAGCCGGAGATGTCGCCCATGACCTTGCCGAACCACTGGTCGGGTCCCAGCTCCGTCGAGGCGGTCAGGAACATGGTGAACAGCAGCAGCAGGAACAACGGGCGGAGCACCTCCCGCGCCATCTCTGCGTTCGAGACGTTGGACTGCACGCGCTCGGTCTGGGGGTAGACGGTGCTGAGGGCCAGGGCCAGGGCCGCGATCGACGGGATGGCCAGCATGCCCAGCTTGGCCTGCCAGGGAGCGTCCACGCGGTCGAGCGCGACACAGAGCAGGCCTCCGATGATCAGGCCGCCTGGCCACCACGCGTGCAGCACATTCAGCATCTTGCGCTTCTGGTCCTTGTAGAGCGTGGCGACCAGCGGATTGATGACCCCTTCAACCAGTCCTTGCGAGAGCCCCATCGCCAGGAAGCCCGCAAACAGCATCGTCGTCCCGGCGTGCGCGAAGATGCCCGTCACCGTGCTGCCGGCGGCGAGGTCGGGGAGGGGCGCCAGGAGCACCAATGCCAGCCCCACGAGGTACCCGACGCTCGACAGCGCGTGCACGAGCCGCATGCCCACAAGGTCCACCAGCAGGCCGCAGATGAAGATCGCGATCGTGAAGCCCCAGAACGAGGGGCCGTAGATCAGCCCGATCTGCTCGTTGCTGAGGTGGAACTGCTCGGTGATCGGCCCGGTGATCGCGCCCCGGGTGGCGAAGACCATGGACGTGGTCACCAGCGAGACGCAACTCGCCACAAACAATCGGGCAGCGTTGGACGGCGCGCTCATGGGGCTCTCCTCGGGACGGGTTGTCGGCATGTTGGAGACGACGCGGTGTAGGCTAGCAGCGTGGCCAGTGGACTGCAAGGGCCGGCGCGGTCGTGCGTCCGGTCCTAGGCTGGACCCGGCGACGGGCCAGTCCACGTGGGCACCGGGTCCGGGGTACTTCGGAACGTATCGGCTGGCGTTCGTGCGCGGCGATGTGCAGATACCGGTGGACGTCACCATTCGCCCGATCACGGCTGCGGCTCCGGGCGAATGCGGGATTCGGATGTACGTTGACGTGCCTCGAGACGGCGAGACGCTCGCAGGCGTGGTTCGGATCGCCGGCTGGGCGCTCGACCCGCAGGCGTCCATCGGGAGTGGGATTGGTGCCGCGCATGTGTGGGCGCAGCGGCGCGACCTTCCCGGCGCGTGGCCAGAGTTCCTGAGCTCGGCACCCCTCGGTGGTGTACGTCCAGACGTCGCCCAGGGATACGCAAAATGGGATACGCAAATGGGATACGTACGAGCTGAGGCAGGAGGCCGAGCCGCCTTGCTGGGCTTCTTGCGGGACCGCCTCGACGGCGTGGAGTCCTACTTCCGGAGGATCGAGGTGCTCCCGCTGGCAATGCCCGCGCTGCTGGATTTCCAGTTCCATTCGCCTGACGCCATCCTCGTGTTGGACGCGGACATCTCTGTGCCTGGGCGGCGTCTGATACGGGGGTTACGTTGACGCGCGAGCGACAGGCGAGCGGAGACCGCTAATCCTTCCTATCAACTTGATGACGATAGCAATAGGAGAGACCTCTCGGCGGGGCGTGCTCCGGTCGCAACGACTGCAGCCCGCCACCCTGGCCTGATCGCATTTCGTGAACACGGAGGACGGCCGCGATGACGAGAATCCCGTGTACGGCATGCCGGGGTTCACCGTCGATGGCAAGTCCGGCCCCCCGGGCAGCCGCAAAAGCCCGTCATCTGGGGCGACAAGGCGGTCGGCAGCCCGATTGTCGCGCGCGACGCGGACCCCATGACCTTCACCGAGTCGACGTTCAACGATTACCCCAACGTCCGGCGGTTCTGCCGCGCGCGGCACAATCGATGGGTTTGCCGCGTGGGCGTCCCAGCGTGGGTACGCGTGGACTGATCTCCGGTGTAGACTGGCCCCGTCCAGGAGCCATCTCGCGCCCGCGACTGGGGCGCTCTGCGGTCCGGCCACGCTACCATATCCGCAGGAGACACGCATGCTGATCATCAGACGTCTCACCCCCGCCCAGATCGTGGCGGCCCTGGTCATCGCGGGCCTGATCGTCGCTGGAATCGGGCTGGCCATCTTTGTGCTAGACCAACGGGAGAATGCGGCCGTCACCGCCGACGATGTCTTTACGGCGCTGTCGCAGGGAGACATGACCCGCATCG
>Ga0315276_10003069_pt1 | contig 15297 bp, 32 predicted proteins | sample YL17G05_0_MG_FD_204542 | JGI IMG/M metagenome (GOLD analysis project Ga0315276, IMG submission 204542) | Sediment microbial communities from Yellowstone Lake, YNP, Wyoming, USA - YL17G05_0 | ecosystem: Environmental > Aquatic > Freshwater > Lake > Sediment | place: USA: Wyoming | collected...
GGCCATGGGGTCGTAGACGAGGTAGGCACCGTCGCTCGAGCGGCGCTCGTTGACGTAGATGCCATGGCCCCCGGTGAAGCCAGGGCTGGCGTCGTACTTGGTGGGGGCGATCACGCCATACCAGATGGGCACCACCGCGCCGCGACCGGAGATGATCAGCGAGCGGAAGTCCGCCATCGGCACGTTGTAGCGCACGACCATGTTGACGCCGTACAGGTGCTGGACGGCGAGGTCGTTCTCGGGGAGGTTGGTGCCTCCGCACGCTCCGAGCCTGTTGCGGATCTCCGCTGGCTTGGGAGGCCAGCCGTGCTCGTTGTGGGGATCGACCCCGAGGCGGTGGCGCATCGCGGCCATCGCGTGCGCGGCGCAGTTGCAATTCGTCCATTGACAGCGACTTCCGTCGCCCTGCTTGATGAACGGTGGCCGGTAGACCATCAGCTTCCTCTCTCTGTCTTCCAGTCGATGAAGGACGCTACTCCGATGACGATGACGGTAGTGGCGAAGATCGCCACTGTAAAGCCCGTCCCCACGAGCCAGTTGAGGATGTTGATCAGGCCGACGGCCACGACGACGATGACAGCCCAGGCACCACCCACGATCAGGCCGGCCTCCAGGTGCTTCACTGCTCTGCCTCCCTGCCGTAGATGCCCTTGAGGTAGCCCCGGATCAGGTTTCGGTTGCATGCTTCCCAGTTGCTGCCGGCCTCGGTGCCCGTGTGATGCATCGGGCAGAGCGAGACCAGGTGTTTCTCCTCGGCCGTCGTCTTCTTGCCCATCATCAGCTCGTCGGCCTCCTTGGTGTGGGACATCTGCAGGTACTGGGGCCCGGGATCTCCATCTCCCCACCTGGTGATGACGTTGCCGAACGTGTCCCGGCACCAGCCTGCATGCCCGTCGATGAATGGTGCGATGCACCTGTGTCCGTCGCGGACGAGGACCTTGTCCCTTGTCCGAGGATCAACTCTGGTTGTGGACATCACTACCACGTCCAAGGTTGTGTTCAAGCTCAAATGTGGTCCAGGGGGAATGTATACGTACAGCCCCTTTTAAAGGGGGGGGCTGTACGTATACATTCTCCCAGTAGGGACAATGCGTACAGGAATGCTTACGAATGTGTACGTGTACACATTGGGGATCAGGCATCGAACATTCCCTCGTTCTTGCCGGGCAGAGAGTGGAGCTTCACTGGTTCAACGGACTTCCTGTATCGACCCCGGGAAGGGGATGTCAGGAGGTTCTCTCGAACCATCCGGTACACCGTTGTACGGACGGTCTCCCTGGGAATGGCGGACAGCGTCGAGATGATCTTGTTCAGCTCCATCTCCCCCTCGTCCAGCAGCTCGAGGATCGCATCCTGACAACGGTCGGAGCGGAACACCTCGGGTTCCTCCACGACGGACGACTGACGGAAGGTGATGGCATCCTGGCTCCAGTCGAGGGACAGGCCGATGGGTGCCAGGAGTGCGGTGTCGTTGGACTTGGCGTGGTAGAGGTTGATCGCCAGGCCGTTGACGGAGGGTGCCTTGCGGACCTCCCACGAGATGCGGACCGCGTTGGTCTTGTAGGCGGATCCGTATGGGGTGGCCTGGCCGGGCTTGGCGCGCTGGTCGGTCTTGTTGACGTGGTCGATGATCAGGCTGGTCACCCCGATCAGGCGGATCGCCTCATGCAACCTGAGCACGCTCTCGTTGGCATCCCCGTACTCGCCCTGGGAGCCCATGGCGTACGCCGCAGAGTCCACGACGACCAGGACGATGCCCTTCTGGGCAACCACCGCCGACAACTCCTCGGCGTCGTCTGCCAGGGGTCGGACGCAGCGACGGTAGAACATCCCCATGGGCTTGAAGCCGTGTCCCTGGGCGATGGCCTGGATGCGGTCGTTGATCACCTCGGCCGTCGTCTCCCAGTCGAGGTACAGGACGGGTCCCTTCACTGCCGGCCGGATGCCCGGGATGATCTCCCGCCCGCAGGCCACCGACAGGCCACACGTCAGCCCGAGGAGGCTCTTCCCCACTCCGCCCGGGCCGAAGATCATCGCCGGCCTGCCCTTGAGGATGAGGGGCTCCACCATGTAGTGCATGCTGATTGGGGTGGCGGCCTCCAGGCCGACCTCGGTGATGGTCTCGCCCTGCGTTTCGGAGATGATCACGTTCTGGCAGAGGGCCTCCAGGCCGTCGAACCAGTCCATGTCATGGGTCGGGGAGCGTTTCTCGAGCATCTTCGCCAGCGACGATCTCGACGAGCTGGAGAGGACGTTGAACCTGGCGACGTGGAGGATGTTGCCCTTCTGGGTCTTCACGTCGGCGAGGTTGGTCTTGACCGACAGCTCCCCGGTCAGGTCGCCACGAGATCGCTTGATGTGCGTGAGGCGCAGCTCGGTCTGGATCCTGTCGCTCCAGCACCGGTATCCCATGCCGACCTTCTCGAATGACCAGCGTGGTTCCTCTTCAGCCATGGACCGGGGCCAGCTTTCGTAGCTCGTAGGTGCCACGACCCCGGTCGTTGTTGTTGAGGACGCATCCGCCGGCCATGCACATGGCGCGCTGGTCGTCGGGGAGGATGTTGAGGCTGGCATGGCGGTCCTCGTGGGCGGGGCAGCGGACGGACCGGTTGGCCCTGGCATTGGGGACGCCCCAGAGGGATGCCAGGATCTCGGATGCAGTCGATGTCTCCTCGGGATAGGTGCGCGGGTTGCGCATCTCGGGCGGCAGGCGTGCCACGGGCTGGTTCCACTTCATCGACCAGTCGTGGAGGGTGGCGGCCGATGCCAGCTTCCAGTCGAGGATGATCCGGGCCAGCGAGCCGGACAGGGGCCCGTCGGGGCCGACCATCGTGCCTGTCAGACCGGTCTTGGGGTGTGGCATGAACGGCAGGCGGAGCGCATGCCCCAGGCCGTCATCCTCGACGTGATCGGACCCAGGTCGAAGCTCGATGTGGGGATCGTTGGTGGGCAGGCCGGACTCCCGGAGCAGGGCACGCAGGGCGAACCTGATGACGATGGCTGGGGTGTTGGCATCGAGGACGCACCACAGGTGGCAGCCACGCCTGGATGTCTCGACGTAGGCCGGCAGTCCATTCCAGTTCATGATCCCGGCCAGGGTGTATCCCTGCTGGAGTCCGTCGTCGGTGTCGAAGTCGACGGCCAGGACGTGGCTGGTGGAGCCCGGGTGGATCATGTAGCCACCGATGCCCGGTCCGGCAAGCCCAGCCAGGACGATCTTGGCCGTCATCTCCTCGCGCACGGGACGCCATCCGATCGGGTGCTCAGGGTCGGAGCCCGTCACCCAGTGCTGGTACACGTCGTGTCTCGCCGGGAACATGTGCCGGTAGGCCTCGGCCACGTCGAGGGAACGGTAGGGCGAGGTTGCCATGAGGTCCCTTCCGACAGTAGGGATGACAAGGGGGCGGGGCTGTCGGGCACCCACCCCCTTGTCAAAAGCGCAGCGATATGAGCCGCAGGTCGATCCTACACGATGGTGAAGGGGGCGGGGACCCCTTCCACGGTGGGGTTGTCCACCGTTTCCACCTCGTTGTCCACCATCACGTCGGCGAAGGTCGCCATCCCCCCCAGAGCGGTGATGATGTCCCCTGCCTGCTGGGAGGTCATGGTCCCCAGCCAGTCCCGGATCTCCTGTCCCTCCGCCGGCTCGAAGCCGATGATCTTGACGATCACCGGCAGGATCTCTTCGACGCTGGTGAGGCCCAGGTCTGCGGACTTCCGGGCGATCTCGGACACCTGGGCCCTGGTTGCACCGTCGGACTTCCCGCCGCGCTGGACGCCGGCCTGGGTGCCCTTGTTGACCCGGACCGGACCCTTCGCGGCTCCGGCTGCGGCTGCTGCCTTGTCGACCTTCTCGTCGGCCTCCGCGTCATCGGTTCCCGTGGAGAGAAGGAAGGTCTTGAGCAGGAAGTACTTGAGGCTCATCGACTGGGCCTTCGGCAGGGCCTTGTCCCCCGTGTCCGCCCCGTCACCGTAGCGGTGCTGGATGGGGGTGATCTCGCCCGTTTCCCCGTCGATGAACTGGTAGGCCACGTTGACCGTGACCTCCCACATCGTGGCGTTGTTCTGGGTTGTGAACAGGGGGCGCATCGTGCGCTCCACCTCATCGGACCAGAGGAAGATGTGTCGTTCGGCCAGCAGCGGTCGGACAGCATCGCTGACATCCGACTCCTTGACGAAGGCGTACTTCTGGTTCGCATTGAACCCGGCCTTCGCGATCTTGCCGACCTCGCCAGCGACCTCTGCGAGTTTCCACGCGAGGCTCTTGGGCTTGGGTTCCGTTGTCTCAGCCATTGGTGACCTCCTTGTATCGCTGGTAGGGCCCACAGATGCCCTGGAAGCTGCAGTAGGAGCAGACGTAGGTCCCAAGACCCGTCGGCTCGTAATCGGACCGTGACACCCCGTTGGCGACGGCCTCGAGCTGCGCTGCCCAGGCCGCGATCTCGTCCTCGTCAGGGAGAAGCTGGACCTCCTGCCAGTAGTACGGCTTCTGGGTCCTGATGATGTAGTCGAGCTGGATGGCGTGGACCTCGTGGTCGAGGCCCTCGGTCACGCCCAGGTAGTAGCCGGTCATGGCGAAGCGGTACTTCCCGGCCGCCGGCCGCTTGCCGGTCGATTTGAGATCCCGGAGGATGTTTGCAAAGCCCCAGGGCACATCTTGCTGATCCAGGGCATCGATGATGCCGCTGAAGCCGATGCCGTTGACCTCGATCTGGAAGGACGCCTCGACCAGAAGGGGCGTCCGGTAGGTGGGCAGGACATCCGCGATGAACACCTTGGCAAGGTCCTTGATCTCGGGATCCGGGATGTAGGCCGTGCCCAGGTGCCGCAGGACGCGCTCCGCGTAGTCGTGGAGCTTGATCCCCACCCGCTGCGGCTCGGACTGCTCGCCTTCCTCGTTGAGGACGTAGCCGAAGTACCAGCGCAGGTGGCAGTCCAGGTAGGCGTTGACGCTGGATGCGGAGAAGACGACGGCACCTGTCATGCCGTCATCCTCTCCCCTGTCTGTGACAGGTTGAATGTCATCCTGACGCGGCCATGGGGTTCACTTCGGCGGCCACGGCTGCCGCGATCTGGGCGCGGACCCTCTTCTCTACCCTGGTCCGAACGGACTTGAGGTTCGCCGCCCGGGAGATCTTCTTGCGGATCTCGATTTCGGTCTCACCCACGTCGGGCCACACCGAGAGGTTCGAGTAGATCGTGGAGGGCAGCGACTCGTCGTTGATTTCTGCGTTGAGGCAGCGGACGAACAGGAGCCAGTCCTGGACCGGCTGCCGGCGGCGTCCGATGTGGTTGGTGTTGTTCATCTTGCGGTGCAGGAGCGAGGCGGGTTCGCTGGGATCGAGTCCGTAGGGATCGCAGACCTTGGACACGAAGCTCTCGGCCGGGCCGGCGTAGCCCTTGTCGGCTGCGATCACCATCGCAGCCAGCATCACGCCCTGGCTCAGGTGGACGTTCTGGTAGAGGGGATCCACCCACTTGACCCAGGCTTCGAAGTCATTGTCGAGCCGGTCGGCGGTCTCGCGGATCTCGTGAAGCTGCCAGCGGTTCGCCAGCCGGCTGATGTTCTCGTTGAAAGCCTGCTCGTGCCACAGGTAGATCCGCGTGGCACCAGCCCTGACCGTGGCATGGGACGAGGTGATGAACTGGTGGGGGGCACGCTTGAGGTTGATGTCCACGAGGTCGAAGTACTTGTCGGCGTCGTGGCTGTCGTCGAGCAGTTCCTTGATGGTGACGCCCGTGTTCACGACCGCTGTGCATCGCTGGCGACCGTTGTACATGGCCCCCGTCTTGGCATCGAGCATGATCGGGGAGGCGGGGTTGTAGTCCACCCACTGGCCCGAGAGCATCGCCCGCTCGTACTCCCGCACGAGGTGGGAGACCTTCCGCTGGCGGCGGTAGAGCTTGCTCAGGTAAGTGGCCGCGAGTTCGGGGGTGAGGGTGATCTGGCGAGTTGTCACGGTTAATTGACCTCCATGTCGGTGATGACCACGGTGTGGATGCGGTGGGTTGTGATCCATTCCTTGCGGCGCTTGCCCAGGTTGTGCTGGACATGGCTTGATGCGTATGCCTTGGGCTGGCTGGCGATCAGCGCCAGGGCCTCCTCGATGTTCCGCTTGAAGGGGTACTTGATGGCGGTGTCGATGACGTACCGGAGTTGCAACAGGTACACCTGCTGACCCGTCTGCTCCTGCGGCTGGGGAGGCATTCAGTTGACTCCTCTCGTGGCAGGCTGGTCCGACTCTTCCTGCGGGCTCCCGGTCTCGTCGGGGGGCGTGACGACGATGCCGATCTCCTCGTTGGCGATGGCGAGCATGACCATGGTGGCGTTGCGAAGGATGACGTGGTCCTTCTTGGTCAACGGACTGCTGATCTCGATGGTGAGCTTGACGGTCAATTCCTACCTCCTGGCCCAGTCGTAGGCCTGTTTGCGGAATGCCACGCTGTTGGGGAGGCCGGCTACTCCGGCCAGGACGAACGCTCGGTCGAAGTCGAATGCATCCCGTGGAAGACGGATGTGGATTTCTGCCGCCAGGCCGCGAACAGCTACGGCAGTGTGATAGACACGACGCCAGGGAGGATCGGCGTCGAGCGACGGGTCCCTGGCATGGGCGACCATCTTGAGCATGACCAGGGTGTTGGCCCTGTTGGATTGCCGGTCGCGGAGGTGGATGGTGCCGTTGACGAGAGATCCGTTGAGGTCGTGCTGCTGGTGGCAGCGGAACCCCCTGTCGATCCCATTGCAGTACGGCACCCCCAATTCAGTTGCGATCTGCTGGAACGTCTTCATAGTCCTCCTTGCCGTAGTACCTGATTGGTCGGCCTGCGTTGATCTCCCGGAGGTATCGCTTGTAGTCCCTGGTCTCGTGATACCTCTGGCGATCCTCGATACCCTTGATGTACGCGGCTAGGTGATCGCGAAACTCCCTCTCCCGGCGGTCATGGCCGGGCTTGGTGATGAGCAGAAAGAGGCCCGCAGAGAAGCCGATAACGAGGAGCAGGATCATCAGGCGACCAGCTTCTTCACTTCTCGCCAGCGGGTTGCCTTGTCGCGGATGGACTCGATGCGCTCAGGAGGGACGGGCGTGATCCGGTAGCTGCGGATGACGCGGTCCCACTCGAGCGCGCCCAGGTCCGCAGCCATGGCGATCATGGTGTCGGGGTAGTCCTCATCGCCCGGGACCAGGGGCCGGCGGTACTTGCCACCACCGTGGCTGTTGGGGTCCTCGACGAGGTACGGGCACTTGATGTACCTGCGGTACTCGGTGCCCTCGGCCGTCCAGAACGTGACGCGCCAGAACCTGCGTGGAGCCTCGGTTGTCATCTTGCTACCGCCTCCAGCTCTTCCTGAAGTGCCTGGGCGTCGGCCCAGTCGAGGGCATCGCCGACGCGTTCAAGTTGCTCGACGCTTTCCGCAAGCCGGGTGTCGGCGTCCTCGCTGTCCTCGACGATGACGACGTAGACGGCGTACTTCATGTCAGACCTCGAACTCTTCCCGGAGCAGGCGCAGGGCGCGTTCCTTGAGGTCGGCGGCGGGGCCGTCGACGGTGGACGTGAAGCGCCGGGATGCGGCCAGAACGGGCTCTGCGGTGCGCAGGGGCCGGTAGTGGTCCGCATACTCGGCCGTGGCCTGAAACGCCCTGTAGGCCGTGTCAGGGACGCCTACGAGGGTCTTGGAGTGGAGGTACAGATCCTTGATGCCCTCGCGTGCCGCGAGGCGCAGGGCCGGGCGCTCCATCTCGGGCGGGATCGGGATCAGCATCTCGGAGAAGCCGGTGATCCAGTTGGTCTGCTTGATTGGGCAGTCAGCCAGGGTCTTCATCAGGTCTACGAAGCTCAGGATCTTGCGCTCGGCGTAGCCCAGGATGCGCCTCGCCTCGTCGATGTTCGCCGCGACATCCCCGACGTGGGCGATGCGGACGAGTTGGCCCTTGCCCTCGGCGTAGTTGAGTTGGGCGTTCGCCATGTTCTGGCACGCGGTGCGGACCACACTCGGTCCCACGGTCCAGGCGCCCGTGCCCGTGTGCCACCACTGCGAGACCAGGAAGGCGTCGTGGGTGGACGGGTCGCCGGGGATGACGATGTCGGTGAGGCGCTTGAGGTCGAGCACCGCGAACAGGCGCTCTCCCTTGCCCAGCGCGGCGTGCGCGACGAGGCCAGCCTCCTTGGTGCCCACGATGTCCATCAGGAGTTGCATGGGCGTGATGTTCTGGATCTTGCGGTAGTCCTCGGACACCACCCCGAATAGCTCGTTGGTGTCTGTCCGATAGGTGGCCCGTGAGCCCTCGACCTCGACGTACTTGCCGTCGATCACCGCGAAGAGCGGTGCTGTCTCGACGACGTAGTCGGTCTGGGCGATGCGCATCGCCTCCTCCGGGGTGAAGGCGCCCGCGACGACGGTGCCCAGTCGATGCCAGGCTGGTTCGCCGTCCCCGTAGACGGCCATCGCACGCCCGTTGCGTGTCGCGATGTTGGGGGGCATGGGTTGACCTCCTTGGACTGCGCCGACATGGCGCTCCCCGCCGGGCCGTTGAGGCCCGATCGGGAGGGTCAGATCGTTGCGCCCCAGGCCGGGCAGCGGACCCAGTGCGGGGTGCTTTGTCCGGCACCGCAGAAGCGGCAGTGCCATTCCTTGGGGTGGGTGTCGTGGCATTCCCCGCGATTGGTCTCGCTGTAGGGGTCGGGTGTTGTCCAGCAGTCCCGGCAGTAGCCCTTCCCGGTGGGCGAGGCCACGCACGGGTCGTCGCAGTCGGTGCAGAGACAGGTCATCACGCCACCTCCCAGAACACCCGGTCGTCGTCGTGCTCAAGCCGAACCTCTTGGCCGCAGTCCGCGCACCGGCCAGCATCGAGGCGCTCCTTGGCCGGGTCGAAGTCGTCCATGGCGAGATCGACATTGATGTGCCGGCAGTCCTCCTCCAGCAACGACAGGCGCTCGTCGAGGGCGCGCAAGGCGAGTACCTCGGCCCATGCTTCGCTCGTCTTCAGTTCCTCGATGTCGTAGTCGTCAGGGTCGAGCATGTCGGGGTCGAGGATGTAGCCGCTGTTGTGGGGCAGATCGTCGCGATGCTCCCAGTACTCGGCAGACTCCAAGGCGGATCGCAGGATCGCGACCTCCTCGGGCGACAGATCGATGGTTGGCATGGTTGACCTCCATGTGACGGGGTGTCACCCCGCCATGCTAGTGGATGATGTGGGATCGTGTCACTTCATTCGGCAATGGCATCCTCGCTGAACGGACTCGCGCAGGACTTTCAGGTCGGTGCGGTCGTCCTCGTCGTTGTTGCCGCACCACGACAGGGCGGGGGTCTCTTCGTCGCTGACGTGCGCCTCTTCGGCGTCGCCGCAGTTGTCACAGATGCCAGTCTCGAAGTCGGGCTCGTACACCGTGACGGTGCTTTCGAGGGACTCGATGGTCTCGATCACGTCTCGACTGCCGGAATACCACGCGAGCACCCCGGGCTTGGTGGTATCGACCTCGGCCACGTTCTTGACGTGAGCATCGTGAGTCGAGGTTTCGGCCTGGGCCAGGGCGACGGCCTGAGCACGGTTGTGGGCCATGATCAGGATCTTGTGGTCGCACGTCAGGGTGATGTCGTAGATGTTCACCAGATTTCCGTCCTCTCTCCGGTGGTCGCGTCCACGATCACCATGACGGGCTCCGGCTCAGGCCGGTTGACCCGCTTGTCCTCTGCCCAGCAGTCGCCGTCGTGGCCGGTGGGCGTGGGGCACCACTCCAGGTGGCGCCATGTGCCGGGGGTGTAGATGCCGTGGACGGGACAGGAGGCAATGCCCCGCAGCGAGCGGCACTCATCCCGCTGCTCCTCGCCGTCGTCCATGTAGCCAGCGAGGGTCCCGTTGTCGTCCACGGTGGCCCAGCCGTTGTCCCAGAGCCAGCAGACCGCACTCACACCCGGCCTCCGTCCGCACTCATGGTGCCGTCGAGGAGCCAGACCCATTGGGCCTCGGCCCAGTCCTCGGTGTCGGTGACCACGACGTAGTCGATGAGCCTCTCGCCCGTGAACAGGCTGATCTTCTCCACCTGTGCCCGCAGGAGCGGGATCATGGGCTTGACGCGGCTCATGTGGAGGTAGGGGGTCTCATAGGTGAGGTGGATGGTGTGGTCGTCCTCCCCGGTCTCGCCCCAGACGAGGAACGAGTCGAGGTTGGTGTTCCAGCCCATGGGCAGCGGGCGGTCAGGCCCCGCGCCCGTGGATGTCTCCATGATCCCGAAGTGGATGGTGGACGTGCGCGGTGACTGCCTCGACAGGGCCACGGCAGGACGTTCGATATCAAGCATTTGATGCTCCCTGGGGGTGCTGGCTGACGTAGCTGCTGGGGTGGAACAGGCGCTGCGCACAGGTTTGATGCGCCGGCCTCACGGTGACGAGGATCACCGGGTGGGCATTGCTGCTCCCAGGCTTGTGCTGGATGCGGCTGACCACCGGGTCGAACACGGTGGCGTTCTCGATCGCGAACCGGGAGGCTTCCTGCTTGTCCCCGGTCGCGATCTGGTAGGTCTGGACCCTGCACCCACAGGTCATCCAGTAGACGGTGCTCTGGGCGTTCTTGATCACAGGTTCCACTCCTTCCTTGTCCACTCGACCATCGTGTCGAGGATGGCCTTGTCGTTGAGCGAGGAGGCCCACGGGGTGGCCTTCTCAACGATGTAAGTGAAGTCCTCGTCCCCGTCCTTGAGGGCTCTGCCCACGGTCTCTGCGTCCCTCTTGGTGACGAAGAACGCATGGCGGACCTGAGCCGCGTCACCGTCGAACCACTCGGCGGTCAGCACCCATGTGTCGAGTTGTCGGATACTCATGACAGCACCCCCTTCAGATGTTCGTCGCGATCGTGGAGATCCTCACCGGCTGCCCCGCAGTCGCACGTCCAGAGGTAGTCGGCGTCGTAGTCCACGGTCTTGAGCCCGTGCTGGGCGTTGATGATCGCGACGGGGTCGTCGCGCATGGCGGGATGGGCAGCCTCGTTGAAGTGGCTGGCGAGATCGAACACGTCGAAGCCCTCGGCTCCGCACGCGCACGTCCAAGCACCTTCCATCTCAGGGCTGATGCTGTGGGTGGGATGGGGCTCCGCGAGCCGCTGCGCCCGGGCCAGCATCCGGGCCTTGTCCTCCTCGCTGTAGTCGGGGAGGGTGGCGAGGTAGTTGACCTCGTCGATGTAGGCCGCGACGGCGAACGCGATGTCGTCGTGCTTGCTCACGGTTGACCTCCATGCGCTTGCGTGGCTGAGTGCCGCGCTCACCGCCGCCCCTGCGTGAGGGGCGGGACGTGAGGGCGTCAGCGGGGTGCTTCGGTGCCGATCAGCGCGAGGTGCGAGTCGTAGTCCTCCTCCTCGTCGGACTGCGCGTGGTGCCAGCGCACGACCGCTTCCAGCTTGTCGTGACCGGCCAGGTGCAGAAGGTCGAGCAGGGTCTCCATCTCGCCGCAGGAGAAGTGGGGGGCGGTCTCGGCCAGCGCCTCCCAGACCTCCTCCAGCGCCGCGATGGCGTCGAGGAGATCGTCCCTGTCAGCGATGGCGGCCGTGGCCGCGTCCCAGTAGTGCCCGTCCACCGACGGCCGGGCGTGGACGCCGCGAGCGATCTCGCGCTCGGTGTCGTTGAGTCTCGTCACAGGATCATCCCCTCTCCGTTGCCATGTTCTCCACGTCCTCGTCCAGCCCGGACGTGTCCACGCCGCGAGCCTTGAACAGGGCCAGCGTGTCGCGGGCACGCTCGATGAACTCGGCGCGGTCCTCGGCGTCCTCGCCCTCGCGGTCGAAGTCGAGGATGTGAACCTCGGGCACGCCGGTCCCCGCGACCGTGTACCACTCCTCCGCGATGCCGCCATCGACGTGGATCAGCACCATCGGAGGGCCGTCGGGCGACATCGTGACGATGCTCCTGGCCTCTTGGGTCATTGCGTCGAGCGAGGGGAAGTCCTCGTACCCCTCGTAGCCCGCGTCGATGAAGTCATCGATGAACCGGGCCATGGCTTGTTCACGGGTGGTCATGTCACTCCTCTCCAATGTCTGCGAGGGTGCTGGTGATGGCGGCGGCGAGTGCCGCAGCGTCGTCGGGAGACAGGGCAACCCAATGGCGAAGGCTCCCGGTGCTGGGGATGAACGAGAGGATCACGGCAGGGACACGCTCCGCGACCCATTCGCCCTCGACCTTGGTGGGGGTCAGACCGAAGTCATGCTCGACCCAGGTGTTGATCCCCTCGGGGTGCCACGTCTGGGTGCCGAAGTGGACGAATGCCACACGGTCGGTGGCAAGTTCGACGGTCATGTCACTCCTCTCCGTTCGTCCAGAAGCCGTCGGGCTGCAAGGCGAAGCCACGGTTGTCGATGGCGTCCTTGCGGATCGCGAACAGCGTCAGGATCAGGTCGTCGATGTCCTCGATGGTCAACTCGATGGACGTGGTGGCAGCCGGGGCGCTGCCGTCCGGGTTGGTGAAGCCCACGGCCGCGAGGTCGATGGACGCCACGGTCGCGGGGCCGATCTCGCAGGGCTCCAGCACCAGCGACGGGTCGGCGGGCTCCCAGTCCACGTCGTTGTCCTCGCCCATGCGGAGTGCGCCGGGAGCCTCGGAGAGGCGGAACACCAGCGGGTTGGCGGCCCGCTCGCGGTCATGCTCCTCGCGCCACGCGGCGGCCTTGGCGCGTGCCTCGTCGGTGAGGGTGGAGCCCAGCACCGGGCCGCGATCCTTGATGTCGAGCAGCGGGTCGCCGCTCATGTCGAGCAGCGCGTTGCGGTCGAGGGCGAGACCGATGTGGGACTTGGTCCAGAGGTCCGCATCGGTGAGGGTCTGGCTGGTGTTGTCGATCTCGTTCCTGATGCGCCAGCGGGGAGGCATGTCGAGGAGGTGGATCGTCTTGAGGCTGATCGCACCGCCCGCGAGCATGATCGCGAAGTCGTGGTGCCCGGCCGCGACACGCTGCCGCAACTCGGGGAGGCCGCCCATGATGGCGACCGGGCGGGTCATGCCTCGACCAGCACAGTCTCGCCGTCGCAGCACGACAGGTGCGGGTACGCTCCTGGCCGATGCTCGGGGACGTACCCGCCGGTCAGGGTGGCGGCCGGGTGCCACTTCAGCCACGCCTCGACCTTCTCGGGCGAGCCCCAGCACTTGCCCGGGATGTCGTTCCAGAGCCACAGGCACCACTCGCGCATGGCGGCGCGGTTGTCCGGGTCGGCCTTGCCGAAGGCATCGACGAGGTTGTTGGACAGGACGGCGAAGAGGAACCCGCCCACCGGCTGATGCTCCTCGACGTAGGCCCGGGCGTGCGGCTGCATGACCTCGGGCAGCCGGTCGTACTTGTTCTCGCTCACGCTGAGACCTCCTTGAGATAGCCGCGCTCGTTCCACCGGCCGCCGATGCGGGCCGTGGTGATGAGGTCGGGCGAGGTGGGAGTTGAGACCGCGACGTAGATCGTCGTCCGGCCGACCTTGGTGATCGTGCCCAGACGCCAGCCCCCGCGACCGTAGACCAGCGCCTGGTCCCCGACCTTGGGTGGTGTAGCTGGTACGCCTGTCACCTCGACCATGCCCAGGCGCGCAGCCCATGCGCGCACGTTCACCGGCTGGCGCGTGCTGATGCGGATGCCGCTCACTGATGTAGCTCCTTCTCCAGCATGACCATGACGAAGGCGAAGACGACGAACGCCGCCGCGAGCGCCCAGCCCATGGGCTCGATCATCGCGAGCATCTGGTTGACCTCCAGTCTCCTGTTGACCTGTGCCACCTGTGTGGCACCGGGCCCGTCTGGTGCCCGCCGGAGCGCCCCGTGAGGCGCTCCCGTGGGGATCAGGCGGCGGCGAGGCGCTTCCGCTCCGCGCTCTGGTACTGCCACACGGCATCGCTCACGACCGACGCCGTGTGCCGCTTGAGGAACGATGCACGGGTCTCGGTCTTGCCCACGTTGGTGCGGAGACCGATGCGTCGGCGCACGTCCTCGGGCGTGATCGGCCGGTCGGTGAGACCTGTGCCGTCAGGGTTGGGGAGGCGGACCATCGCCCCGTAGATCGCTTCCATGAGGTGGACCCGGCCGTAGACCTCGGCGGCGTTCGCCTCGGTCCAGTCCCCGATCCCCACGCCCATGGTCAGGAAGATGCAGGCCTCGGTGATCGTCCCGTCCACCCCGGCGTTGAGGGTCTCGGGCGTCTCGGCGCAGCGTGTGATGTCCCACGTTAGAGGCATGGCTCTAGCTCTCCCGATGCTGGCGGATGCTGCGGGCCGCGAGCGCACGCCCGGACCCATGGACGACGAACGCCACCGTGGCCGCCCGGTTGGGTCGAGCGCACAGGCGGCATGAGGCACAGGTGATGTCCGGCCGCGTCTGGGCCGGGCACTGGACGACGCGACGGCCCGCGACCGTCGAGCCGATGAGGCTGTCGCCCTCGCCCGTGTCGGAGACCACGGTGGGCCACCCGGCGGCAGCGGCTGCCACTAGGTCGGTGATGCTCTCGCATGAGGCGTTGACGGTCACGCCGGGCGCGTCCTCGGGCGTGAGAGACCGCCACGCGTGGGTGTAGGTGAACACGGGGACTGAGGCGGCAACCGCTGAGAGTGCCGCGAGGTAGGGCCGGTCGGGGGTGCCGTCCTCGCGCAGGACATCCCCGCACACGTTCGCCCGGACCAGGGACACGCCGGGGGCGTCGGCCAGGCGGCGAACCGCCGCGTAGCTCGAGCCGTCCTCGGCCCCCAGGCGCGCAGGGATCCCGAAGATGCGCCCCCGGGCGTAGCACCCGGCGGCCATGAGGGGACAGGTGGACGGGCACGACCCGGCCGTGCGGTAGGTCACCGCGCAGCCGGGCCCCGTCTTGCCGTTGCGGCTGGACTCGACGACCAGCGTTCGAACGGTCACGGCTCAGACCTCGACGATGGTCATGCCGCCCACGACCGCGACCCGGCGGGCCGTGCGGTTGCGGAGGTGGCGCGGGAGTGCCTCATCGGGCACGCTCGGGTCGCGGTGCGTGACGTAGCCGCGCACCTCGGAGATGTAGGTATCGCCCATGTCCGACCCGCCGAAGGTGTAGGGGCTGGACACGTCACAGAACCAGGACGCATACGGGGCGTCAGGGTCGGCCGTGTGCGCCTGTAGCACGCGCCACGTCCACCCGGTGCCGTCCTCGACGATCAGCCACGGGTCGGACGCCTTGCGCGTCTTGCCCATCGGCCGTGCCTTGCCTGCCATGTTGACCTCCGATCCTGCTAGGTGCTGGAGCGCACCGGGAGGGGCCGCGCACGGCCCGACCCGCTGGGCTACAGCGTGAACGCCGCGTCACCCATGACGCGCTCGAC
>Ga0315276_10003071_pt1 | contig 15295 bp, 1 predicted proteins | sample YL17G05_0_MG_FD_204542 | JGI IMG/M metagenome (GOLD analysis project Ga0315276, IMG submission 204542) | Sediment microbial communities from Yellowstone Lake, YNP, Wyoming, USA - YL17G05_0 | ecosystem: Environmental > Aquatic > Freshwater > Lake > Sediment | place: USA: Wyoming | collected...
TGAACGGGAGAGGTTTGTTCACTTTCAGCCCAAGCTTCACCCAGGCGGGATCATATAGTGTGACGTTCCGGGCATCAGATGGTACGCTGCTCGACTCTCAGGCTGTAGCGATAACGGTGAATAATGTCAACCGTGCCCCGGTGATGACGGCGATTGGCCCTCAGACGGTGAACGAGGGACAGGTGTTGAGCGTCCACGTGACCTCGACTGACCCTGACGGCACAATCCCAACCCTGACAACCTCGGCGTTGCCTACGAACGCGACTTTCGTGGATAGTTTGAACGGCAGAGGCTTGTTCACTTTCAGCCCGAGCTTCACACAGGCTGGATCATATAGTGTGACCTTCCGGGCATCAGATGGTACGCTGGCTGACTCTCAAGTCGTAGCGATAACGGTTAGTAATGTGAATCAGGCTCCTATCCTTGCCGCTATCGGCCCTCGTTCGGTGAATGAAGGTGCCAACCTGAATTTTGGAGTCTCGGCCTCAGATCCCGACGGCACGACACCGGTGCTCACGACCACAACACCACTCCCGGCCAATGCGACGTTTACGGATAATGGCAACGGTACCGGAACATTCAATTTCAATCCAAGTTTCTCACAGGCCGGCACGTTCAATGTGACGTTCTACGCTTCCGACGGCAGCATCATCGACTCCGAGCAGGTGGTCATTACGGTTAACAATGTGAATCGGCGGCCGGTAATGACAGCCATCGGCGCACAAACGGTAAACGAAGGACAGATTCTCACCGTACCGGTATCGGCGATCGATCCCGACGGTACTATTCCGACTTTGATAACCTCGTTGCCGCTTCCGACCAACGCGTCGTTCGTAGACAATTTGAATGGAACAGGAACATTCACATTCAACCCGAGCTTCACGCAGGCGGGCTCGTACACAGTGACCTTTATCGCCACTGACGGTGCTCTGCGGGATTCGCAGATTGTCAGCATCACGGTTCGTCAGGTGAACTTGCCTCCGGTGTTGGCGACAATCGGCAGCCGTTCAACTACTGAAGGAATCAATCTCAACTTCGGCGTGTCGGCCTCCGATCCGGACGGAACGGTGCCGACGCTGACAACAAGCGCGCTTCCGACCGGTGCGTCATTTGCGGACAATCACAACGGCACAGGTACATTCAACTGGACGCCGACCTTCAATCGTGCCGGTTCATACAATGTGACCTTCTACGCTCGCGACGACTCGACGGCTGTCGATTCGGAGGTCGTGACTATCTCGGTACTGGAATCCGGAAACCACGCTCCAGTACTTGCCACTATCGGGAACAAATCGACCACAGAAGGTCTGATTCTCAGTTTCCAGGTATCCGCCGTAGATCCCGATTCGACCATCCCGTCCTTTACGACTTCAACCCTTCCGGCCGGTGCGGGATTTGTGGACAACGGTAACGGCACCGGCAGTTTCACCTGGACAGCCGGCTTTACTCAAGCGGGTGCTTATAGTGTGACGTTCCGCACTACTGATGGATCGTTGGTTGATTCGGAACTGATATCAATCAACGTCTTTGAGTCCGGCAATCAGCCTCCGTTACTGGCGGCCATAGGTAACCGTTCGACGGCTGAGGGCGTGAATCTGACCTTCAACGTCTCAGCAACCGATCCTGACGGCACCACGCCAGTGCTCTCGGCCTTGCCACTCCCGACCGGAGCTTCGTTCACAAACAATGGCAATGGTACCGGGACTTTCAACTGGACGCCGGGATTTACCCAGGCTGGCTCATTCAATGTGACTTTCCGAGCCACCGACGGTGTAGCCACGGATTCGGAGAGCATTGTAATTACCGTCAACGAGGCCGGCAATCAGGCGCCGGTGCTCGCGGCAATCGGAGCCAGATCAACCACCGAGGGAACCAATCTCAATTTCACTATCTCAGCGTCTGACCCAGATGGCACAACACCGTCGTTCACGACCTCGACGCTCCCAAGTGGCGCCTCATTCGTTAACAACGGAAATGGCACCGGCAGTTTCAGCTGGACCCCCGGGTTCATGCAATCAGGCAGCTATCCGGTGACCTTCCGGGCCACCGATGGTTCTCTCATTGATACAGAGATTGTGACTATCACCGTAATCGATGCGGGCAATCAGCCACCGGTGCTGGCCACAATAGGCAACCGAACGACCACCGAGGGAATCAATCTTACGTTCTCCATTTCCGCATCGGATGTCGACGGTACGACGCCGACATTTACGACCTCAGCGCTCCCAAGCGGTGCAGCATTCGTCAACAACGGAAACGGTACGGGTACCTTTAACTGGACTCCCAGCTTCACTCAATCGGGCAGTTATCCGGTAGTATTCCGAGCCACTGACGGTTCCCTTGTCGATACGGAGATTGTGACAATCACCGTGATAGATGCCGGCAATCAGCCGCCGGTGCTTGCCGCAATCGGCAATAGATCTACGGCCGAAGGAGTCAATCTTTCGTTTACGATTTCAGCTACCGATGCCGACGGCACGACCCCGTCGTTTACGACCTCGACGCTCCCGAGTGGGGCCTCTTTCGTGAACAACGGGAACGGTACAGGTACCTTCAATTGGACGCCCGGTTTCACTCAGGCCGGTTCGTATCCTGTAACGTTTCGGGCAACCGATGGCGTCGCGATTGATACTGAATTGATAACCATAACCGTCACCGACGCCGGCAATCAGCCGCCGGTGCTCGCGACAATCGGCAATAGATCAACGACAGAGGGAATCAACCTAAGCTTCACGATCTCTGCCACTGACCCTGACGGTACGACACCCACGTTTACAACATCGACGCTTCCTTCCGGCGCTACCTTCGTAAACAACGGAAATGGCACCGGCAGTTTCAGCTGGACCCCCGGGTACACGCAATCGGGCAGCTATCCGGTGACCTTCCGGGCCACCGATGGCGCTCTTATCGATACGGAAATCGTAACTATCACGGTCATAGATGCAGGGAATCAGCCGCCGGTATTGGCCACGATTGGCAACCGATCAACGACCGAGGGAATCAATCTTACGTTTGCGATATCCGCATCGGATGTCGACGGGACAACGCCGACGTTCACGACCTCGACGCTCCCAACTAGCGCCTCATTCGTCGACAATCTTAACGGTACAGGGACCTTTAATTGGACTCCCGGTTTTACACGGTCTGGTTCTTATCCGGTGACGTTCCGGGCAACCGACGGCACTCTGGTTGATACAGAAATCGTGACCATCACGGTAATAGACGCAGGGAATCAGGCGCCGGTGTTGGCGGCGATCGGCAACCGATCGACGACCGAGGGTATCAATCTTACGTTTGCGATATCAGCATCTGATGCCGATGGCACAATCCCGTCGTTTACAACGTCGACACTCCCAGCTGGGGCCTCTTTCGTGAACAACGGAAACGGCACCGGGACGTTCAATTGGACGCCCGGATATACACAGGCCGGTTCCTACCCTATAACGTTTCGGGCAACCGACGGGGTTGCTACCGATACGGAAACTGTCACGATAACGGTCACCGAGGCTGGCAATCAGCCGCCGGTGCTCGCGACGATCGGCAATCGTTCAACTACTGAGGGACTCAATCTCACATTTGCGATCTCGGCGTCTGATCCAGATGGGACAACACCGTCGTTTGCGACCTCGACGCTTCCAAGCGGGGCGACATTCGTTGACAACGGCAACGGAACCGGAAGTTTCAGCTGGAGGCCCGGGTTTACGCAATCCGGCTCCTATCCGGTGACCTTCCGGGCCACCGATGGCGCTCTCGTCGACACGGAAATCGTGACCATCACAGTCAGCGACGCCGGCAATCAGCCGCCGGTGCTGGCTGCAATCGGCTCGAAGTCAATGACCGAAGGCATCCTGCTGACATTTGGAACATCGGCCACTGATCCGGACGGAACAGTGCCGAGTATGTCGACCGGCACATTGCCCTCAGGTGCAACCTTCACTGACAACGGCAACGGTACCGGGACATTCAACTGGACCCCGTCGTTCACTCAGTCCGGCGGATACAGCGTCGTCTTCCGAGCCTCTGATGGAGCACTGGTCGATACGGAGATCGTGACTGTCAATGTGCTCGAGGCGGGCAATCGCGCGCCGGTGATCTCGCCGGTCGGCCCGCGATCAATCACTGAAGGACTTCTCCTGACTGTCAATGTGAATTCGTCGGATCCTGACGGTACCACACCGGTGCTGACAACATCAACTCTTCCCGCCGGTGCCAGTTTCACGGACGCCGGCAACGGCACCGGCAGTCTCGCTTGGACACCGACCTTCCTGCAGTCCGGAACATATAATGTGTCGTTCTTCGCGACAGATGGCATCCTTCGCGATACCGAAGCGATTGTCATCACGGTAGTGGACGCGGGCAATCAGCCGCCTGTTCTCGCGAATATCGGAGCGCAAAGCACGACGGAAGGTATCACCCTCACAGTGAATGTAAGTGCTACCGATGCGGAGGGACATACACCGGTTCTTTCAACGCGTACTTTGCCAAACGGCGCTTCCTTCGTTGACCACGCTAACGGCACCGGCACCTTCACATGGACACCCACGTTCAATCGGGCCGGTCTGTACTCTGTTACATTCAGAGCAACCGATGATTCTCTGGCGGTCGATTCGGAAGTTGTCAGCATAACGGTCATTGATGGCGGCAACCAGGCGCCAATTCTGGCGGCCATTGGAAATCGATCCACTCTTGAAAACGTAAACCTGTCATTCGGTGTATCCGCAGTTGATCCCGATTCAACAATACCAACCCTGTCAACCTCGACGCTGCCGTCAGGCGCCGGCTTTGTCAACAACGGCAACGGCACGGGCAGCTTCTCATGGACGCCGAGCTTTGTGCAGTCGGGAAGCTACCCAATAACGTTCTATGCCTCAGACGGTGTGGCTGTCGATTCTGAGAGAATAACTATTACTGTCACTGAGGCAGGCAATCAGGCGCCCGTGCTTGCAGCCATCGGCGCTCGCTCTACAACCGAAGCGGTTCGCCTCACCTTTACGATTTCTGCCACTGATCCGGATGCGACCATCCCTACGTTTTCGACCTCGGTGCTGCCTGCGGGCGCGACCTTTGTTGGCAATGGTAACGGCACTGGAACATTTGACTGGACGCCAACCTACACGCAGGCTGGCTCATACAGCGTAGTCTTCCGCGCGACCGATGGCGCGTTGACTGATACGGAAGTTGTGGCAATCACGGTTATTGAAGCCGGCAATCAGCCGCCGGTGCTTGCGACTATCGGACCGAAATCGGTGTACGAAAATCGGAGTCTTACCATAGCTGTTTCGGCCGCTGATCCGGACGCTACGATGCCGGTCCTATCCACTTCTTCATTGCCTGCCGGTGCGACGTTTGTTGACAACCACAACGGAACCGGATCCCTGAGCTGGATCCCCGGATTCACACAAGCAGCCTCGTACATGGTGACCTTCCGTGCTTCGGACGGCGTGCTTGTCGATACAGAGATTGTCTTCATCACCGTAATAAATGCCAATGCTCCGCCGGTTCTGGCCACAATTGGTTCGAGGTCGGTGCTTGAAGCGGCTAATTTGAATTTTGGCGCGACGGCGTCCGACATAGACGGCACTACGCCCGTCCTTACTGCAACGCCGCTTCCAACCGGTGCAACCTTCACGGATAACCTCAATGGTACCGGCGTGTTCAATTGGACGCCGACTCTGGCGCAATCCGGCGTCTACAATGTCACCTTCTTTGCGAGGGATGACTCAGCGGCAGTTGACTCGGAAATAGTGCAGATCACGGTCGGTAATGTCAACCAGCCGCCGGTGCTCGCTGCAATAGGCCCGCAGACAGTGGCCGAGAACCAGCTTCTGACGTTTGCTCCGTCGGCCACCGATGGCGACGGCACAACGCCGACCTTGACGACATCGACGTTGCCCTCCGGAGCCTCGTTCGTCGATCATGGCAACGGTACCGGTACATTGAGTTGGATTCCTACTTATTCACAGTCCGGCTCCTACAACGTTACCTTCTATGCTTCCGACGGCGTGGATATCGACTCCGAGCGCGTGGCCATTACAGTGACTAATGTGAATCTGCCGCCGGTGTTGGCGGCTATTGGATCGCGGACGGTCGCCGAGAACTCAACTCTGAGTCTCAACATCTCGGCCACCGATCCTGATGCGACGACACCCGCGCTGACCTCGTCGACTCTACCGATTGGCGCCACGTTTGCCGATAATCATAACGGCACTGCCACATTCAGCTGGACTCCGAGTTACACTCAGTCCGGTCTCTATGGCGTGACATTCTACGCTTCCGACGGCCAGTACATTGACAGCGAAGTCGTGGCCATTACGGTGACGAACGCGAACCGCGCGCCGGTGGCAAACGCCGGAACTGACCAGATTGGTGTTCCGGTCAATTCCACTGTTCTTCTCGACGGTACCCTTTCATCCGACCCCGACGCGCAAGTAGTCACTTATGCCTGGACGCAGGTGAGCGGAACGGCAGTTACTATTACCGGCGGCACTACGGCAACACCATCGTTTGTTCCGCCGCTGCCAGGCAGTTACCGGTTCCAGTTGATCGTCTCCGATGGTTCGTTATTCTCTGCGCCTGATACGGTAATGATCAGTGCCATTAACGCCGCGCCGCCGAAAGCGATTGCCGACCTCTCGATCGCAATTGCAGCCGACAACATCGTGCTGAATTGGTCGTCTATAACTCTTGATACGGCCAACCTGCCTACGCAGATCGGCGGCTATATCGTCTATCGTGATACGATAGCTTATTTCACGCCGTCATCGTCCGATTCTATCGGCGCGGTCACAGCCGCCATCACTACTTTCACCGACAACAATATCTTCGGCGCTAACGTTGTCGGTGATACGCTGCATCAGTACTTCTATGCAGTCTTATCAATTGATATATATGGGAATCGTTCGGCGGTCTCCAATCGAGTCGGAGAGTATGACTATTCGATCGTCACAACCGCATCGACCAGTTTCAACCTGATCTGTATCCCGTTTGCCAACACCGGGATTACCAACGCGGTGCAGTTGATTAATGCGATCGGGAGTTCCAACGTCAGGACGGTCAACAATTACCAGGCGGCCTCGCAGAGCTTCGAGTCCCGCTTTGCTGCCGGATTCGGTGTCAACTTCGCGGTCGTGCCGGGCGGCATTTATCAGGTGAACGCCGCTCAGTCGACCATCTTCTCGGTTGCCGGCCGCGTTCCGACACCCGGCGCAATTACTTATCCAATGGTGAACACCGCGACTACCGATTACAGTTTCCTCTCGATACCATTCGAACGCGAACTGTCGTTCGTGGTTGCACAGGATGTGCTGAATAACGTGCCCGGTGGTTTTAATACCCTGAATAGATATGTAGCGGCCTCGCAGAGCTATCAGTCACGCTTTGCCGCAGGCTTCGGTGTAAATTTCCCGGTCAAAGCCGGACGACCATACCAGGCGAACAACGCTCGGAATGATGTCTTCCCGCATTAAGGACTGGAGCGAGTAATGGGAAAAAAGTGTCTCGAAATAAATGGAGGTGCGACAGTGCCTAGGAGATTAGAGCGGTTCAGACTGAAGAACGTGTTCGGGTTGGCGGCAGTGCTGCTGCTGATGCACACGTCGGCGGTCTTTGCGCAGGGTTCCATCTTTGGTGTGGTACGAAACTCCAATCTGACTACGCCGGCCAACGGCGAAATCAGCTTCTACGGGTTTACCGACAACACCGATGATGAAATCAGGCTTGAATCGTCAATTGGCGCCGGCTACGATGCCGGAAACTGGTTCGATGATTTCCAGAATTACCTCTCCAAAACGCCCGGGAACCCGTACATGTACCGATTCTACAATACGACCAACGGGCAAGGGACGGTTCTGGCCAAGACAATCCCGAACAACTCGTTCCAGCAGGAAGATATAACTCTGGCCGCTATAAGCTGGCCGGCAGCGCCCGGCGGCATGGCTGCTCGTGTCATATCTTCGACCTCGGTTGTGCTCACTTGGACGCGAACTGCCGGACAGGCCTATCACGTCTACCGCCGGCCGGCTACGTCTGTTGGCTCCTTCTTCCGCATTGACAACCCTGCCGGCCTGCTTACTGCCGCCGGTGTGGCCGATAGCTTCTTTGTGGACAATACCGCGAGTGGCGGCGGGTCATTCCAGTACCTGCTGATTGCTCAGGATGGCTCCGGCAATCTCGGCCCTCACTCCTCGATTCTTACCGTGAACACGGCGTCGATTGCGGCGCCGCTCATCACCTCCATTACTCCGAACAACGGCTCCGGATTGGGCGGTACCTCGGTCACGATTCGAGGTGTCGGATTCGACATCAATGGCGCTACTACTACCATCGGAGGCGCAGCGCTGACGTCGCTCACTGTCGTCTCTCCTTTCCAGATCAACGGCGTCACTCCTGCTGGCTCCGGTGCGGTTAATGTCGTTGTTAGGAACACCGCTTCCGCCCTGTCGGCAACTCTCGCTGGCGGATACACGTATCTCGGCAACCAGCCGCCTGTCCTGGCGGCGATTGGTCCGCGGTCGGTCAACGAAGGCGCGAATCTGAACTTCGCCGTCTCAGCTACCGATCCCGACGGTACCACGCCGGTTCTGACCACCACGACTCCGCTTCCTGCCAACGCCACCTTTGTGGACAATCACAACGGGACCGGAACCTTCAACTTCAGTCCCAACTTCACGCAGGCCGGAACGTACAATGTGACCTTCTATGCGTCCGACGGAACTGCGATAGACTCGGAACAAGTAGTATTCACAGTAAATAATGTCAACCAAGCGCCGGTACTTGCGGCTATCGGACCGCGCTCGGTGAACGAGGGAGCCAATCTCAATTTCTCCGTTTCGGCTACTGATCCAGACGGCACCACACCGGTTCTGACTACCACCACGCCGCTTCCGGCGAATGCGACTTTCGTGGACAACGGCAATGGCACCGGCACGTTTAACTTCAATCCGAGCTTCAGCCAGGCCGGTACTTTCAACGTGACATTCCGCGCTTCGGACGGCACGATTATTGACTCCGAGCAGGTCGTCATCACCGTCAATAACGTGAACCAAGCACCGGTGCTGGCTGCTATCGGTCCGAGATCAACGACGGAGAACATTAATCTGACCTTTGGGGTCGCGGCGACCGACGCCGACGGAACTATTCCAGTGCTGACGACATCGGCGCTGCCGACTAATGCTACGTTCGTTGACAACGGCAATGGGACCGGAACATTCAGCTTCACACCGAACATGACCCAGGCCGGCATCTATCCCGTCACTTTCCGTGCTTCGGATGGTACAGCCATAGACTCTGAAATTGTGACCATCACAGTTGTCGATGCCGGCAATCAGGCGCCGGTTCTGGCGGCCATAGGTCCGAGGACCACGGCCGAAAACGTAAACCTGAGCTTTGGCGTTTCTGCCACCGATCCCGATGGCACGATTCCAACCTTGACTACCTCGGTGCTTCCAACGAATGCTACCTTTGTGGACAATTTGAACGGAACAGGGTCATTCACCTTCACGCCTGATTTCACCCAGGCCGGCAGCTATCCGGTGACGTTCTATGCATCCGACGGTGTGGCAATTGACTCCGAAATCGTGACAATCACTGTAACCAATGTGAACCGCGCACCGGCGATGGTGGCTATCGCACCGCAGACCGTGAATGAAGGCCAGGTGCTGGCGTTGACTGTTGCGGCAACTGATCCTGATGGAACAGTGCCGGTTCTGACGTCGTCCGCTCTTCCGCTCAACGCGACATTCGTGGACAACTTGAATGGGACGGGCACCTTCAACTTCACGCCCGACTTTACCCAGGCCGGACCATTTAGCGTCACCTTCCGCGCTTCTGACGGCACTCTTGTTGACTCGCAGGTCGTGGCAATTACTGTCACCAATGTGAACCGGGTCCCCGTGCTTGCGATTATCGGCCCTCACTCGGTTGCAGCGGGCCAACCGCTCAGTTTCGGCGTGTCGGCGAACGATCCCGATGGCACCATTCCGGCGCTGACAACATCCACGTTGCCCACTAATGCGACTTTTGTCGACAACGGTGATGGAACCGGAACGTTCAACTTCGCTCCGACCCTATCGCAGGCCGGTCAGTTCATCATTAGGTTCACGGCATCCGACGGATTGCTGCAGGCCTCCGAGCCGGTGACCATTACGGTTACACTTGGCGGTAATGCCATCCCAGTCTGGACCGCGGTACCAGATACCGCTATTGACGAAGGCGCCACGCTGGTTCTTAACGTAACGGCTACTGACCCTGACGGCGCGGGAGTTTCTCCGGCACTGTCGCTTAGCACGTCGCTACTCCATTACACGTTTGTCGATCACGGCAACGGTACGGGCACGCTGACCTACACTCCGGATTACCGTGACGCCGGCATCGACACCGTCAGATTTTTTGCGGTCGACTTCGGTACTCCTCCCCAGACCTCGGTAGAAATCGCACGCATCGTCACCAACGACGTGAACCGTCCGCCGGTGTTCGTAGCGCTGACGAACCGAACCGTCGAATCCGGACGACTTCTGACGTTTGCCGTTTCCGCTTCCGATTCGACCGACCCGTTGTGGCCGCGCCGCGTTTTCCTGTCCGCTTCCGGCTTGCCGACCGGCGCGACATTCATTGACAGTGGTAACAATACCGGGGCATTCAGCTTCCTGCCGACCGCGGCGCAGGTTGGACTGTACACCGTAACTTTCCTTGCAGTTGACCAGGGAGTGCCGTCTCAGTCGGCCACGACACTGGTACAGATTACGGTGACAACCGCCAACATCGCGCCTGCGCTAAATCTCGCCGCCAACGAAGCGCGCGTGGTCACCGAAGGTCAGACCATGACGATTGATGTCGTGGCTACCGATCCGGACGGCACCACTCCTACGATACTTGCTGATGATATTCCGGCGAATGCAGCGCTTAATCAGACGGGACCGGGTACGGCGAGTTTTGTTTTCACACCCAATTTCATTCAAGGTGGATCGAGGTCCCGGCTCTATGCCGTGACCATCAAAGCAACCGATGGTCTCGCAACTGTCAAGTCGATAGTAGCCATTCAGGTGAATGACGCCGGCAATCAGGCGCCGGTATTTGACTCACTCCCCGTCAATCCGTCAGTCGTTGAAGGGCAGACGCTGAGTCTTCGAATCCGTGCGTCGGACCCCGATACACTTGCGGTAACGCTATCGGCAATTGTGACTACCCTGCCCGCTAATGCGACGTTTGTGGACAGCGGCCGAGGATTGGGTGTCCTTACGTTTGCACCGACCTACACGCAGGCCGGAACATATAACGTCGACATTAATGTCAGTGACGGAACACTAAACACTACCGGCACGATCAATGTCACGGTAGTCGAAGCCGGCAATCAGCCGCCGGTGCTGGCGAATGTCGCTGACCGTACGATCAAGGAAATGCAAGCATTCCTCTTCGGAGTGACCGCCACCGATCCCGATGGTGACTTCCCGATCCTTTATGCGGCCCCGCTGCCCGTGAATGCTACGTTCACCGACAATCATAATGGGTCTGGCACTTTTGATTGGGTAACCAACAATTTCGATTCCGGTCACTATGCAATTACCTTCTACGCTGAGGATCCGACAGACGCGGCCGTGATCGACTCCCAGCGGGTCACATTGATTGTTGTCGATTCTAACCTGGCACCCAGCGTCTACACCAGTGGCCCGCGGTCAATATTCGAAGCGGATACGCTGTACTACGTGGTTACCGCCACTGACCCTGACAACACCTTCCCGCATATTAGTGCCAAGCTCGACACTCAGGACACGCTTGCAACTAACATGATCGTGATTGATTCCGGCAACGGCGTCGGTGTCTTACGGTTCATTCCCAGTTACTATCAGGGTGGGACAACGTCAATTACCTACTTTGTACGGTTCTATGCTACCGATGCCAGCGACGCGGCGCTTATAACGCCGGCGATCAGCAGCGTTTCGATTCGAGTAACAAACCGCAACGCCCCGCCGGTGATGACCTTTAGCAAGGGAACCGGACCGTTCACCATTCCAGAGGGGGACAGCGTAGTATTCTCTATTACGGCGAGCGACCCCGACGGCGGTCTTCCGAGTATTACGGCAACGAACGTACCGACCAATGGCACGTTCGCCGGCGGGACCTTGATAAGTAACTTCCGCTTCCGACCTGATTTCACGCAGGCCGGCACATACGCGGTGCGATTCACGGCGACTGATGCCGGCGGGGCATCGAGTAACCAGGATATCACCATCAATGTGACCGAAGCGGGGAATCAGGCGCCGCAATTCACGATAACGCCGGTGGATACACTAAATATCGCGGCGAATCTCTCTACTCGAATCTTGGTTCAAGCTAGAGATCCTGAACACGGGGCCCTGACGATTTCCGCCAGTCCAATAGTCCCCGGCGCGGTGTTTGTAGATTCCGGCAACGGATCAGCTAGCTACACAATTACGCCTTCTACGACGGACATCGGTTTGATGCACACCGTGTCCTTTACGGTCACCGATCCACTCGCCGCCGTTTCCACGACTACGACCAACCTCCGAGTAGTGGCGTTCCTGCGAGGCGACATCGATCAGAACGGCCGCTACACGCTCGTTGATCTGGCAGCGCTGGTCAGCTACCTCCTCAAGAGCGGACCTCCTCCGGCGATCATGCAATCTGGCGATGTGAATGCAGATGGCATTATCAATATCGCCGACCTATCCTACTTGGTAAGCTTCCTGTACGGTGGAGGGAACCGGCCGCCGCAATAAATGCGTCACGCCTATTATCAATTGATCGACAACCGACCGGGACCGTCACATTGACGGTCCCGGTTTTTCCGTTTAATCCCAGCGACAACGATGCAGAAGCAAAGCTGCGCCAAAAAGTCTTGAAACAGGCTGTCACTCAATAACCTCGAGAAATCAAGAGTTCTTGAGTTTTGTATTGGTCGACTCGCTCGCCGGGCGCAGAGGTTGCGTGTGACCGCAATACGGCTGGGCGGCAGCGCGTGATTTGGCCTCCAGTTCGTCAAAATATCCAAGAGTTGCAGAATCTACTTTCGGAACAGTCCGCCGATCACAGTTGAAAACCTTGACACTACGGGCGTTGTTTATTATCTTAAGTTCTGGAAGTTATGGCACCCATGTTGCAGACCGCGGGTCTTGCGCAAGGTAGCTGTTTGTGTTGCGTCGGTCATCTGTATGTTTCGTCTTCACACGGGGTGGCGGCCAAGACCGGGCCGTTGGATGAGTTGATACCTACTGTGACCACATGTTGTGAGCTTTATTGGGCGTGCAAGTTTACTCACTGAAGGCATTGTTCCATCGAATTGTGGTGACTGCATCGGTACTTTGACCGGTGACTGGGAAAGGAGGTAACTTCGCGGATTGTAGTAACCAATTTTGTTGCTCGAAACATGAGATAGAGAAGTCAGTAGTTCTGAGAGGATGCATTTATGATCAGAAAATGTCTAAGCATAACATTCGTTCTCGCTGTAGCGTTGAGCGTTGTCGGGTTAACGGTCAATGCGGCCGTTCGGCCGACCGATCCCCGCTTACAGCAAGCTGAGCGGTTCAGTCAGCAAGTGAAATTCACAGGCAGTGAGAATGACGCTCAAGCCCGCGTTCCCGAGGTGATGCCGGTCGGCGTCGCCAATCCAAATGTGGTGGATTCAAGAGGCGCCCTGATTGCGCAAACTTGGCGCGACTGGCAGGCCCACATCAACGCCGGAAATAGCGTGGCGACCAACCCGAAGATCACTCCGGCAGGCCCGGCTGGCGTTCACTTTGTATATACACTCAGGGGCAATACCAATACGATGAACCGGTGGGGTTATTCTGCCTATGACCCGCTCTCGGGCACCTATCCAATCCCGGGCGGGAAGGTCATTGTAAACGACGATTCCCCGACATCTGCGGAACTAGGGGAATACCCCCGCGTGGTTGTCTACCCTGCTACTGGAGCAGCGATTGTCTCAGGCGTGGACATGACCGACTACCAGAACGCCGCCACCTGGCAGATACAAACGGCCTTTGATTTCGCACCCCTGGCCGGCAACTTCGGGGACATCACGTCAGGCTCGATTGTTGATGGCGCCCTCGCGCTTCAAGGTAGCTGGACGGTTGCCGATTACCAGGTACGCCCGAAATCCGCCCTGTCGGTGTTCGGCAACGATACCGTGCTGTACGTCGCTACTCGTGGCTTGGTGCCCGATCAGGGCGGTGCCGGCAACTTCGCTATTAAGCTGTTTCGCAAAGTCGGCACATCGGTTCCGGTGTCCGGCGTCGATCCCGCTTGGGCGATGGTATTGCTCGACACTTCCTCCAATGCCTCACAGGAGTTGACGACTGATCCGACCTCCTCAGGAGTGGCAATGGTTTGGACTAAATATGCCAACGGCGATATTACGGGAGGTACCGGCGACAATGTTTGGTATGCCAAATCGGCGACCGGTGCGGCCGGTACCTGGACGAAGACCAACCTGACCAACCTTACGCTGGCGTCGAACTTCTCACCCTGGACTATTGTGTCAACTATTTTTGACTCTCAGGGGAAACTGCATATTATCTATTCGGCCACAGACAACCAGGATGGCGGGACGTGGAACAGCATTCTCTCCAAGCTGTGGCATTGGTCGGAACAGGATAACCGAACTTCGCTAGTATATGACGCCACCTGGCCGCTGTCATCGGTGTGCGGTCGAATCGGATCAAACGTGCACAATGTCGGCAGGACTGCCATAGCCGAATGCAACAATCGGCTGTACATCACGTTTTCGGCCAACGACTCCATGTTGACCGGCCACTACGATGATTGCTGCCGGAGCCAGACGTTTACGTATTCCGGCAATGCAGAAATCTTCATGACGATATCGAAGGACCTTACCGGCAAGAGTTGGGACAGGCCTCGAAATCTGTCCAACAGCTATACACCGGATTGCGACACGGGGACATGCGCTAGTGACCATTTCAGCAGTCTGACGGCTGGCATGAGAGATGCGGATTTCGCCGGCTCCGAGAACTGGACCAACGCCTTTACCTATGATGCGAGCGGCGCGTACACCGGTGATTGGTACCTGCACCTGCTGTATTCAACGGATCGGTATCCGGGTTACGGTGGTGCCGGCGCCGGATGGCTCGGGAATCCGGGCGCTCAGGGTCCGAATACACTGAATGATATTCGTTGGATACGTCTGGCGTGCGTTCCGCCGGTGATGGCGGCTAATCTGGTATTATCGCCGGCGTCGATTTCGTTCCCTCAGTATACGAAGCCGGGTAATGACACGAGTTTTGTTATACGGATGGAGAACCAGGGGAACCAGGACCTGGTG
>Ga0315276_10003073_pt1 | contig 15289 bp, 16 predicted proteins | sample YL17G05_0_MG_FD_204542 | JGI IMG/M metagenome (GOLD analysis project Ga0315276, IMG submission 204542) | Sediment microbial communities from Yellowstone Lake, YNP, Wyoming, USA - YL17G05_0 | ecosystem: Environmental > Aquatic > Freshwater > Lake > Sediment | place: USA: Wyoming | collected...
CCTGAAACGAAGTGTAAAATCCGTCCTTCTTTGACCACTTCAAAATCCGGTCAGATAACACTTAACATACATTGGTAAACAAAAAGGATTTAACTCTTGGGTGGTCAATTACGTATGGCTACATCCTAAATTGCATTTTATTAATAGATACTGAGAAATATAAAGGTTATATCATTATGCACATAATTCTGATTATCTGCTATTTATTATTCTTAATATTTGGAATCTTCAAAATATTTGTTTATATTTTATTATCATAATAAACTTTTAATAAATATAAAAATGACAGTACAAGAATTAAGACAATGGATTAACAATGGAGCTCGATTATTAAATAAAGTGATAGTAATGCATGACAATCTCAAAAAGCGCAGATTTGAGCCTATTTGTAGTTATCACGGCAATGAATATTTTGATCGGCCAAAAGGGTATGAATTCGATGAGCACCCTGAAGATACAGACTATGGAGCAATAATTTGTCTTAGGTCAGGACTAATCATTTGCATTGAACTTCAAGGAGGTATAACGAAGGTTATATATTCATCCAGGACGAACAGTCCTTTTTCAGAAAAGATGTTGGATCAGAAGGGAGAGATAGAGGCGTTACTAAAAGATTATATTGACATCGTATAATATGCATAATAGTCAACTTATACAGTTAAATGAACAGGAATGTACAAAGATATTAAATGAAGGTGAGTACAAATTTACTCACGAAGAAATGCTGCTCATAAGAGAATTGATCACGACTTTAGCCCTAATCGAATTTGAGAGTTATAAGCAGAATCAAGACAAACAATCCAAAAATGAACGTAATCTGCTACAAGAGAGTCAGTACAGACGAGCAAGCTGATAGGGGACATAGCCTTCAGCATCAGGAAGTGATGCTGACGAAATACTGCGAGATTAACAATCACAATATTGTTGACATTTATACAGAGGACTACTCTGGTAAGTCATTTAATCGACCGGAATGGATCAAAATAATGTCTTTTATTAAAAAGAACAGTGGCAAGGTTGATCTAATTCTTTGTAATCGATGGGATCGATTTTCAAGGAACCAGTATGATGCAATGACAGTTATTAAAGAGCTTAATAAACTTGGAGTTACTGTTAATACTGTGGAGCAGCCTCTTGATATCTCAAAATCTGATAATAAAATCCTTCTCAGTTTATACTTGACAATGCCAGAAGTAGAAAATGACCGGATTGCAGAGAAAACTGCTGAAGGTTCATGGCGAGCCAGGATGAATGGTTACTGGACGACACAGGCACCGAAGGGATATGATAATTTCAGGGATGACAAAAAGTCTACACTTCGTCCAAATTCAGATGCTCCTTTGATGATTGAAGCCTTTAGTATGTTAGCGACTGGTACATACTCAGCTGATGAAGTTAGAAAATGGTTGAATGATAATAAATTAAAAATCAGCAAGAATACATTTTTGAGGTGTATGAGAAATCCCGTTTATATCGGAAAGATTAGGACAGGGGCTTGGAAGAAAGAACCATCCCAAGATGCTCCTGGGCTTCACCCATCTTTAATATCTGAAACAATATTTCATCGGGCTAACGACGTCTTGTCAGGTCGTAGAAGGAATATGAAGTTCCATGATGATAAATCAGACCTATACCCGCTGAAAGGTTTATTAAAGTGTCCTGAGCATGATAGAGCACTCACAGCTTATGCTTGTCGTAGTCATACAGGAAAGTTACATCATTACTATCTCTGTTGTAAAGACAGGTGTAATCAAAGGCATCGTATTCAGGACGTTCATGAGGGTGTTGAAGATATCTTATTAAGTATTTCAACTTCAGCCCAAATCGTCAACCTGTACAGAAAAACCCTGGAAAAGTTCTTCGAAAAAGACGATTACAATAGGAGGGATGAGATTCAGAAAATGAAGAAGGAACTGGAGAAACTTGAACTCCGTAAATCCAACCTTCAAAATGATTTTATGGACAGGATTATCACCTCTCAGGACTATCAGGATATGAAAGGTAGACTGGATAAAGACATTGTCCTAACAAGAGAGAAACTTACTGAATTACAACAGAAAGTATCACCTTTTAAGAAGTATATTCAAATAGAAGTTCCAATGATGGAAAACCTCCTGGAATATTACAGGAAGTCTGATGGTGTCACCAAGAAGAAAATACTTAATACCATCTTTGCCGAAAAACTGATAGTGGAAAATGGAAAAATTACCGCACCCACCTATACGGAATCGATTAAACTTATGTTTAGGATTGGTAAGTCCATTGGTAATTCAAAAGGAAAGAAAGAAGTTGATATTGATTTTACCGTCTTACGACCTAACCAAATTTAAAATTAAACGATTTAACTCTCTCTCAATTCCCGTTCTGGGTTCATTTCCTCAAGCATTCTCTTCAAACCACAGCTTATATCAATGATCTCACAAAAGCGTCCCAGAAGCAACTGTTCGAGGTCTGGGAGGTATTTTGTGCAAATCACATCAAGTATAGTACGAAAGTAGCCCCCTGGTTGCAACTCTTACAAAAAAACCGATTTTTCAAATTTAAAAGTTGCAACCCTCACCTTCAAATTTCCGATACCTCTCATCCTTAGAAATAGTGAGGGTTTCAGAATGTCATAAAAAGAAACAAGAGGTCGATTTTGACCTCTTGTGCCTCTGGGTACCCGGAGCGGGACTTGAACCCGCACAGCCGTAATGGCCACAGGATTTTAAGTCCTGCGTGTCTACCATTCCACCATCCGGGCGGAATAAAATCATTATATCTCAAAAAGCATGTCCTGCGTGTCGGACCCTGTCCCGCCTTGGCGGGAATTCCACCATCCGGGCGGAATAAAATCATTATATCTCAAAAAGCATGTCCTGTGTGTCGGACCCTGTCCCGTCTTGGCGGGAATTCCAGCATCCGGGCTTAATATTGTCTTGCAGTCATGCAGTCTTGCAGTCTTGCAGGTCAAGCCAACCTTTGGAAGAATCGGTGGGCAAATTTAAGATAAATAATTATTAATAACATTAGAATAGTTTAAGAGAGAAGAAAATATTTAAACAAACTCAATCCCTTTCATTTCTTCGATACCTGCAAAACTATCACATTATCAATTGCTTCTGAATTCAACTCCGGGATTTGCAAACTTAATGTTGAAGCATCCTGGTCTGCTTTGAACCGGATAGTTTGCCCGGACTCGAAACTGTTAGCATTAATCACTTTGTATGGAAAATGCTTCAAAATCAATTGTTTGTCAATCTTCTCCGGGTGAATGATATGCAGGAAAATATTATCGTCTTTTTCTACTGCGACACCCCAGTCTGCAGGGTTCATAAAACTTTTACTTGTACCGTAAATGGTTTCCCCATAAGTATGTAACCAGCTCCCGATGGCAAGCAATCTCTCTCTGTGGGCCTGACGGATTTCACCCTCAGGAGTAGGTCCGATGTTCAACAGGAGATTTGCTCCCAAACCTGCCGAACCCACAAGCAGATGAACAAGCTCCTTTACAGAGCGGTTAACAGTGTCACCGGTAGCATAACCCCAGCTCTTGCCAATGATGTCGCTCGATTCTAACGGCAACTCACTGGAAATAACCGCATCAACTGAATATCCCGCACCAGAATTATCACCTGGCAGATCTCGCTCAAAAGTTTGATAATCTTCTCCCGGAAAGGTGGCTAAATGATGATTATTCACAATCATACAACCAGGCTGCAGGTCGTGAATGAGCCTGTATATTTCATCATACTTCCATGAGCGCATCTGGTTCCCGTTCCGGCCGTTTTCGAGTCTTGTAACCTGATCCCAGTGTCCATCGAACCAAATACCGTAGATCGGACCATAATTGGTCAGTATTTCGGTTAACTGATCCTTCATGAACTGAATATATTCATCCCAGTTGCATTCCCCCTGGATCCCGGTTGCCTTTTCTACCACACCCTGGCAATAATCCGGACGATAAAAATCGGTAAGCGAATAATAGCAGAACAGGCGGATACTCTGCTTACGGCATTCCTCAGCAAGCATTTTGAGAACATCTTTGCCATAAGGCGTATTCATGATTCCCCAATCTGAATATCGTGTATTAAACATACTGAAGCTGTCATGATGCCGGGTTGTGAATGTGATATATTTCATTCCGGCATCTTTAGCCAGTTTAACAACCGCAGCTGCATCAAATTTTAACGGATTGAATCTCATTATATTTTTCCTGTATTCATTCACGTCCTTGCCTGACAATGCCCAGCCAATCTCTTTGCCAAGCACACTGGACACTCCCCAGTGAATAAACATACCGAAATGAGCATCCCTGAACCACTCACGGTTTTGCAGATTCTCGTCCGATGGTATATAACCGACCTGTCCAATATCAAGGTCATTGCCCTGGCCTTTACAAATCAGTGCAGCAAGCAAAATCATGTTGACAATGAGTATTTTCTTCATAATCAGTGCGAATTGCTAAGACATATTCAAAATTCAATATTTAAAGATAAGGTTTTCTTTGTTATTATATTAAAAAAAGGAGACGGGATTGTCACGCCTGCGGCATGGCGGACCCTTGGGGAGATGCCATCAAACATAAAAGCCACTGGCGTGGCATTTTATTATTTACTCATACCTTCCTCCATGTAAACATATCGTCGGCATTCATAAATAATAAAAGGCTGCTTTCGCAGCCTATTTTTTTTTTGAGCGGGAGACGGGACTCGAACCCGCGACCCCGACCTTGGCAAGGTCGTGCTCTACCAACTGAGCTACTCCCGCAATTTCACGGGCAAAAATAAGGATTTTTTTTTATCCGCAAATAGCAGCAGATAAATTAAAATGACATATAAAAATAAAGCGAAGAGGTTATTTCCCTATATGACCCCACTCAACCAACGAATTATTCTCAAAATAGAGCCAGGTGTTTTTAAAGATCCATTCTTCCTTAATAATATTTCCGCTGATAACCCTGTTGATCTTTTCAGCTGTTCCCCAGCTGTCTTTTACCATTTCAGCATTCATCCCTTTCCATATCTTACCGGAATTGAGTCTTGCTGCCATGGTCGAACCATATTTGCTTTCGAGGTATGAGAAACGGCTAACCTGTTGTACTTGTACAGGATGCTCTGCCTCTACAAACTGTTGGATCTGATTCGTTTGTAATGTAGTAACCGGAGTCTTATCAATAACTGCATGACGTTTGAAAATATAGCCTTCATTTTCTTCAAAAGCAACATGAAGATAAGTACTATCCGAACCGAGAACAGTAACAGCAGAGCCTGAAGGAATTATAAGAATGACAGAAGTAAGGTCATCTTTGGCTCCAAACAGACGGCTTGAAGATTTCAATGTTGCTGTTGCAGTAACATTCTGATTGGAAATCTGACTTTTCTCCAGATCCTGAAGAAGGTTAGCTTTGTTTGCCTGTGCCTTAAGTGGAAGAACACCTATAATCACCAGGGCAAGAAATATCAGTTTTTTCATCATTATATAATTATTTTTAAGGGCATGATACCTGCCTGTCGGCAGACAGGTATTTCGCCCCGAATCTTCAGGGCTCGGTTTATAAGTTTTTTTGATTTATATACAAAAAACATACCAACAGGAAACAATAATAAGAAAAATATTTAAAGAGAGGGTTCCGGGTGGTCACTTAGTTTATAAAAAATTACGATTTTTGAAGAAATTAGATTAACTTAGCCATATACATAATTATCTCAATATGTGCCTTGCTGTTCCCGGGAAAATAATCTCTATATCTTCAGAAGAAGGTATGAGAATGGCCAAAGTCAGTTTCAATGGTGTTTTAAAAGATATTTCTATCGAGTGGGTGCCTGAAGCAAAAGTGGGAGACTATGTTGTTGCTCATGCAGGGTCGGCCTTAACCCTACTTAACACCTGTGAAGCTGAAGAGACTCTTGAGATATTCAGACAAATATCATCGCAATAAATTAACCATCATATTCTCTTATTTGAAATATATTGATGAATACCGGGATATTAATGTTGTAAAAGCCCTGACAACGAAGATTCAGAAGGTTGTAAAACATCCATGGAATATTATGGAAATATGTGGTGGTCAAACCCACTCTATAATGAAATATAACCTGTCTGAGTTTCTTCCGGAACAACTCAGCCTTGTACATGGTCCGGGATGTCCGGTTTGTGTTACTTCCCTTGAAAAAATAGATAAAGCTCTGGCTATGGCACAAATGAAAGATGTTATTCTTGTCTCCTTTGGCGATATGTTAAGGGTTCCGGGGTCAGAATCAGATCTTCTCAGGGAGAAATCGAAAGGAGCAGATGTAAGGATGGTCTATTCTCCTCTTGACGCTGTCAGAATTGCTTCAGATAATCCGCACAAAAATATAGTTTTCTTTGCTATCGGATTCGAAACGACAGCTCCTGTAAATGCATTATCCGTAATCAGGGCAAAGCAACTACGTTTAAACAACTATTTTATTCTGAGTTCTCAGGTACTGGTCCCGCCGGCAATAAAAATGGTACTGGAATTGGAAGATTCATCCATTCAGGGCTTTCTTGCTCCCGGCCACGTATGTGCCATAACAGGATATAATGAATATGTTTTTCTCGCCACAAAATTCAGAGTGCCTTTTGTAATTACAGGGTTTGAACCGGCAGATATTCTGAAAGGAATATTAACGCTTGTAAGGCAATTGGAAGAGGGGAGGTCTGAGGTTGAAAATGAATACAGGAGGGTTGTGTCGAAAGACGGGAATCAACATGCACTTAAAATGATTTATGATGTCTTTGAACTAACGGACCAGGAGTGGAGAGGTATTGGCATAATACCGGAAAGCGGATTAAAAGTACGAGAGGAATATTCCGGATTTGATGCTGAAAAACATTTCAACCCTGGAACTGTAAATGCAAGAGAATCAGGTACCTGTATTGCAGGCAGAATTCTGCAGGGAGTCAGCAAACCACCCGAATGTAAAGCATTTGGGAGGGAGTGCATTCCTGAACATCCCCTGGGTGCCCCTATGGTATCTTTCGAAGGAGCCTGTTCAGCATATTACCGTTACAAATCATCATAATATGAAGATTAGCTGCCCGTTACCTATTAATAAGTATGATATTGTTACCCTTGCCCACGGAGGTGGAGGGAAACTATCTGACCGGTTAATCCACGATCTTTTCATCAGGGAACTGGGCAATTCCTGGCTTAATACAGCCCATGACGGTGCTGTATTGGAGATGAATGGAAAAATAGCTTTTTCAACTGATTCATTTGTAGTTAATCCATTGTTCTTCCCGGGCGGCAATATTGGCGACCTTGCAGTAAACGGAACCGTGAATGATCTTGTTTGTTGCGGAGCCGTTCCTGAATATCTTTCCCTCGGCCTTATAATTGAAGAGGGACTGAAAATGGATGATCTGAGGAGAATTATTATTACGATAAAGAATGCAGCCATAAATGCAAATGTGAATATTGTAACCGGTGATACAAAGGTTGTTGAAAAAGGAAAAGGTGATAAGCTCTTTATTAATACATCAGGGGTCGGTACCGTTCCGGAAGGTATTTTTATTTCTCCTGAGAGATGTATTCCAGGTGATGCAGTTATTATTACCGGGAATATTGCTGATCATGGTATCGCCATCATTTCTTCACGCGAAGGACTTAGCTTTGAATCAACAATAAGAAGTGATACTGCCCCACTCAATGATCTTGCTAATGTACTGTTTGAAATTACTAAGGATATTCATGTACTCAGGGATCCTACCCGGGGAGGTGTGGCAAGTGCATTAAACGAAATCTGCAACTCATCGGGCCATGGAATTTTACTTGAAGAAAAAATGATTCCCGTTTCTGCTGAAGTTAAAGGAGCTTGTGAGATTATGGGATTTGATCCTCTTTACATTGCCAACGAAGGGAAGCTCCTTATCATATTACCGCAAAAACATGCCGGTGGTGTTCTCAGAGCAATCAGAAAACATTCATTGGGGAAAGATGCTTCAATTATTGGCAGAGTAACTGATGGACCACCTGTGGTGAAGATTATAACACTTGTTGGTTCAACCAGAATTGTCGATATGATTTCGGGAGAACAATTACCGAGGATCTGCTGAGGGACTAAAGTCCAGATATATTGAGTTCGTAAGACCATCGGTTAAAACCGACGGTAATTGAGGTTATTATAAGCGGAATAGTTTATTTCTAAAAATCAGTTACCGTTGGCTTCAGCCAACGGATCAGAGCTCTTGGAGTTAAGTGGGCTTTAGCCCACCATGAATGAGAAGCCATTCGTACCAGGCCTCTATTCCCGCTCCTGTTTTGGCCGATAGTTCTATGAATTGAAGTCTGGAATTAACCCGGAGGCCAAATTCAACAGCTTTTGAAACATCATAGTCAAGATAGGGAAGGAGATCACTCTTGTTTAAAATGCAGAGAGTGACAGACCGGAACATATTAGGATATTTCAATGGTTTATCTTCGCCTTCCGTTACGCTCATTACGACTACCCTGCAGGTCTCCCCAAGGTCAAATAAAGAAGGACACACAAGATTTCCAACATTCTCGATCAGAACAAAAGAACCATCTACAGGAGCCAATCTTTTTATTGCCCTGTTGATCATTTCTGCATCGAGATGGCACCCATTTCCTGTATTGATCTGGACCACAGGAACTCCTGTTACTTTAATCCTCTCGGCATCATTCATAGTTTGCTGGTCGCCTTCAATGACCGAAAATTTAATTTTCTCTTTTAAGTCATTAATAGTTCTTTCAAGCAGGGTAGTCTTTCCCGAGCCGGGGGAACTCATAAGATTGATAACAGTAAGATTTTTTGCCTCAAACACCCCTCTGTTTCTTTCTGCCATCAGGTTATTCGCCAGAAGAATATCAGTTTCAACAGAAACAATTTTTCTGTTAATCTCCGGATGGTCATGCTCATGCTCATGATCATGTCCAGATTCGTTATGTTGGTGATGATTGTGATCTGAACCCGGATCATAACTGTGAGGATGAGAGTGGTAATGCTCATGCAGCTCATTTTCCTGATTTTTCAAATCTTCGCCGGGAACTCTGATTATTGCCTTTTCACCCGGATTTCCACAACCGCAGTTCTCGCACATCTTTTTTCGTTTTAATCTATTGTTATTGATTTTACTCTGAGTTCTCTCCCCTTTATGATTTCAAGATCGAAGGAACTACATAAATTACATGATCCAATAAAGTTTTCAATCGCAAATTCGTAGTCGCATTTGACACAGCGGGCAGTTCCCACCGGTTTATCAATTATAATTTCAGCTGACTCAATGATGGACCCGGGAGCAAGATTTTTGAGTGCAAATTCAAGCGAATCATACTCAACACCGGAGAGTTGTCCGATTTCAAGGCGAACCTCAGTTACCCGTTCCACACCTGATTTTTTTGCCTCCATGGCAACTAATTCGATGATATTCAGTACAATGGATAGTTCATGCATGACCCGGGAATCTGATTAATAATTTGCTACCCGCCTTGCAGCTGCAACTGCAACCTGCCCCAGTGCGAGCCCTCCATCATTGGAAGGGACCTGATTATGAAAATATACGAAATAATTTTCACCTGACAATTCATTGATTATTTTTTCAGAAAGATATTTGTTCTGAAATGTACCCCCTGATAACACTACTTTTCTTATACCGCTCATACGGCTTAATATTTTTATCCCCTCAACAACAGACCTTGCTACGGTGTTATGAAAAACAGTTGAGATCTCACCTGCAGGTTTTTCTTTTTCCAGATCAGATAAAATATCCGTTATGGTTTTTTCAAAAGAAATCTCATTACCTCTGATTTCAAAATCATAACTCCTTGATATCCCTTGTTTAATTATCGATTCAAGTCGCATCGGTGCTTCAGCCTGATAAGAAGAGTAAAGGCAAACACCTGTAATGGCTGCCACAGCATCAAACAACCGGCCGGCGCCTGAATATTGGCAGGTATTAATCTCTTTATTTAAGAGGTTACGGTAAAGTGAAATTTTTTCCATTCCTATCTCTCTTATTTTGAGGGTATTCATGCCTGTAATTGCATCTCCTGCATATTTGTTCAAATATGATATTCCTGATCGCCAGGGCTCGGGAGATACCTTATCACCACCCGAAATCGTGACATATTCAAAATGCATAGCCCTTTCAAAATTGCAAAGATCAGCTATCATAAACTCTCCTCCCCATATATTTCCGTCTGTTCCGAGTCCTACACCATCAAGGGCAACCCCAATGACTTTTTCATTAAGTCTGTTATCGGCCATGCAAGAGGCAATGTGGGCGTGATGATGCTGCACATGTTCTATTGAAATTTTCAATTCAGTTGCAAGTTGTTCTGCGAAAGAAGATGACAAATAATCAGGATGGAGGTCTTTAGCTATTATTTCGGGATTGAACCTGAACATTTTAGAAAACCTTTTAAAAGAGGTTGTGTAGAAATCGAGTGTTTCAGCGTTTTTAAGGTCCCCGATATGCTGACTAAGGATAACCTGGTTCCCTTTGCCTAACGCGAAACAATTTGTCAGTTCAGCCCCTGCACCAAAAATGCCTTCTGTTTTTACTGCAAGTTTTACAGGGGAAGGTGCATAACCTCTTGATCTTCTGATTATAAATTCGTTTCCTTTAATTACCCGGCATACTGAATCGTCAGCTCTGTTATATATTTCACGGTTATATGTTATTACTGCTGCTGCCAGTTTCGGGAATTCAGCCAGAGCTTTATCATCGGAAATTACAACAGGTTCATCTGAAAAATTAGCACTTGTGAAGACTATAGTATCAATTTTCAATTCTTTGAAAAGAAGATAATGAAATGGCATATAAGGTAATGCCACACCAACAGTATTGAGTCCGTTTGAAACGGAAAGAGGCAATTGCCCTTTGCTTTCCAGCAACACAACCGGTCTTCGCCATGAAGTTATTATTTCCCTCTCTTCATCACTCAGAAAACCTATTTTATCAACTGCATAAATATCTCTGCACATTACGGCAAATGGTTTTCCCTCCCTTGCCTTGGATATTCTCAGATTTTCGACTGTTTTTTCAATATTTGCATCACATATTAAATGATAGCCACCTGTTCCTTTTAAGGCAACTACAGATCCCTCTGTTATTAATAGGGATGCTATGGAAGTAACATGAGAAATCCTGTTATCATTCCTGTTATTATAATGTATCGTATAAAATGGTCCGCAACTGTTACAGGCAACAGGTTGCGCATGGAAACGACGGTCAGAGATATCTTTATATTCTTTACTGCATTTTACACACATCTCAAACCCCGCCATCGTTGTCATGCTTCTGTCATATGGTACTCCTTTTATTATTGAGAATCTCGGTCCGCAATTGGTGCAGTTGATCAAAGGATATCCTCTACGGTGCGCCTGCAACTCCATATCAGCCAGACAATCTGCACATACAGCAATGTCAGGGCTTATACTGGTTATATCATCCGATACATTACCGCTTGTTATTATAGAAAATCCTGAAAACCGGATATCCTCAATTTTCTCAACAGATATCTTTTCAATTCTTGAATGTTGAGGAGCCTGGTCTTTTATTCTCTCTATCAGATTTTCCAGGCTTTTTGCATCGGTATTTACAAAAATGAACACGCCGTTGTTCCGGTTTTCCACTGTTCCGCATAGCTTAAGAGAACCGGCCAGCCTGTAAATAAATGGTCTGAAGCCGACACCCTGAACAAGGCCTTCAATCTGGATCCTGTATGTATTCATTTAAACCTGTATGATATATTCCCAATATAGGATTATCCTCATACTTTTCTTATAATTTCGATGATCTTTTCTGCAGACTCTTTTACAACAGGGGTAAGATGTTCTCCAACACGCAGATCGGCAGGTTGTACTCCTAAAACGTATACCTCCATTTTCAAAAACTCCGCTACTCTTTTCAGTGATATATTGTGGCTCGAAATAGTGAATTCATTTGTCAGCCCCACTGGTATAATGTCGGCATAACCGGGTTCACGGTTGAAATCAAGACAATCAGCAATTATCAGAATATCAGGGGAAATTGAATTGATTTTGTTGATGTAGTTTTCGATGTTTACCTCAACAAGCAGCGTTGAAATATGATCTCTGTTTTCAATGCCGGAAACAATAAATACACCGACGCCATCATCACTGCGTAATACATTGCCTACACCGGCAAAAAGTATGTTTTTATGGTTACTTTTTAGGATATTTTCAAGTTTCTGCTTCACCTACAGAAGGTTTTTGACCTGAACAATCCTCTGGCAATCAGGGCATAAGATATTAAACATATCCTTTCTCTTTAAATCATCACTTATCTCTAAGCCGGTGTTTTCAACAGAAGGGACCAGGCTTTCATTTATTATATTGAGGTTTAATGTTGACGAGTATCCTTTTGGCCCGAGTTTGTTGAACATGAACAGAATATGCTCTTTGGTTGTGATCACATCTTCGCAATATTTGCAGATCAACAACTCCTTTTCCTGTTTTTCAATAGTATCGGGAAGGTTGAATGTGGACATTTCATAAATCAGATTTGATAATTTAACTCCCTGCCCGGTAATACAGAATGCTTCACACTGTCCGCAAAAGATACAGCGGCCCCAATCCCTTGTGATTGTACGCACCCCTTTCTCTTTGTCATCAGTTATGGTTATTGCCAGCGGAGGACAAACGTTGGCGCATGTTTCGCAGCCAACACAGTTTTTATCATCCACAACCGGTTTTCCCCTGAATTTTTCTTCAGGAATATGCTCTTTATGAGGGAAAGATGTTGTATAGGCTGGCGATAAAAGTGAAGTTACAGCCTCTTTTACTTCTCTTAATTTAGGATATCTCATCACTTATATCTTTTTTATTTTCGGGAGCTGAACCATTTCCATATCCATCAGCCTCATAATCATCAATAATACTCTTCTCCCAGAGCTTAATTCCAAATATATGCGATCCTCTTATTAATGCATGTGCTCCAACGGTGGAGGTAAAGAAAAGAATAGGTATTGCAAGAAGACCTTTTATTCCGAATTCGTTAAAGCCATACCTTATTACAAGGCTGATCATGATACAGCATGCACCGAGAGTAACGCATTTTGTAGCTGCCTGAAGCCGGTTATAAATATCAGGTAGTCTGATAAGCCCCACACATCCCAGCAGGTTGAACAGCAGCCCGATACCTATAAAAATATTACTTATAAGGTTATTCATCTAATTTTCTCCTTCCCAGATATTTAGCCATAGTAAGTGTCCCGATAAAGCTCAGAATGATCCAGGCAATCCCGATATCAATCAGGTAAGCCTTACCTGTGCTGATACTCAGGATGACACAGGTACCTGCCACTATAACACCGGCAACCTCAATGGCAACAACCCTGTCTGCCACTGTTGGTCCTTTTATTACCCTGTAAAGACATAAAGCGACCGTAGCTATAAGAAAGTAAAGCGCAAAGTTAATCCATTCCATTATTCAAATATCTTAGTTAATATTTTCTCAAACTTTCCTGAAATATCATAGGTATAGTTATCGGGATTTGTGTCTTCCAGATAAATACAATGAACATACAATGTGTCTTCAATAATGTCAACTGTAATAGTGCCTGGTGTCATTGTAATCGAACTTGTAAGTATGGTTCGTGCCAGTGCTCTTTTAAGTGTAAGTTTGATTTTGACAATCCCGGGCCTGACGGGCATAGAAGGATGCAAAACCCTGTATGCTACATCTAAATTTGCTTTGATGCATTCCCAGATAAAATAGATGATATAGACAATCAACCAGAAGTATCTTTTAGGTTGAGCCAGTTTCCGGGCATCAATTTGAAAATACTTTGAGAAGATCAGAGTAGTAATCAATGAAACTACTGCACCGGCAATCAGATTCTGCATGTATAATATGTTTGTCAGCAGCAGCCATGTGCCAAAACACATTATGAAATATATCACAGTATTCATTGCTTCTTTTTTACATTATTAATGAAATAAGTGAATTAACTGCAGGCATCAGGAATGTTTCCCTGATACCCGGGATCACCATTAAACTCATGAACAGGCAGAGCAATGCAAGGACAATCATCGGCAGACACATCAAAAATGGTACTTCTTTTATATTCTGTATTCGTGTCTTTTTTAATTTATCAAGAAATGCATATCTCTGAACTTTCATAAAGGATGCGAGGGTAATAATACTTACAATCACTGCCAGTAAAGCAAGCAGATAGAAGCGGCCCTGGATGGCAGCGATAATTATTATTAGTTTACTGAAGAAGCCATTGAATGGAGGAATGCCGGATATGGACAGTGAGGCCCCCAATGATGTTACTGATGTTACAGGCAGTAACTCCGAGAGTCCTCCCAGTTCCTTAAGGTTACGGGTGCCTGTTGCATATTCCACAGAACCGGCATTAAGGAATAAAAGTCCTTTAAAAACGGAGTGATTAAACATATGGAAAAGACCCCCTGAAAGTGCTAACACCGCGATCCCCTTGTCTCCTCCTTTTGATAAAATAATCATCGCTATACCGGCAGCCATTACCACATATCCCATCTGGCTTATGCTGTGGTAAGCAAACAGTCGTTTCATGTCCCACTGACCAATTGCCAGGACAACTCCGATTACCATTGACAATACCCCGATAGTTGTAATTATTACACTTATTTCCAATGATATCTGGAACATATTAAAGAATAATCTCAGAAGTACATACACTCCAATTGCTTTTATCAGGATTCCTGAAAGCATTGCCGAAACTGGTGAAGGTGCAGAAGAGTGTGCATCAGGTAACCATGCATGAAATGGGATTAAAGCTGCCTTGAGGCCAAACCCGGCAATAAAGAATATTTGAATAAATATTGTGATCTTAGAGACAGGAGCCTGTTTCAGTAGCAATGAAATATCATTTATATTAAGAGTGCTTGTGTACCAATAGGTTATGGCAAGAGCGAAAAGAATGAATAGTGATGCGATTCCTCCAAGTACCTGGTATTTGAAAGAGGCTTCCAACTCATCTTTTGAACTGCCGAAAGCAACAAGAGCATATGAGGAAATAACCGATATCTCAAGAAAAACAAAAAGGTTAAAAAGGTCACCTGTTATTACAACTCCATTCATTCCGGCTACCATCAGCGAGAATAAAACGAAATAATAATTCTCACCTGTAAATTTCTTCATGTAGGGTACGGAATATAAACCTGCAAGGAATCCGATGAGGTTTATTAATATCAACATCGTCATACTTAGTCCGTCAACAACAAGATGGATCCCTATCGGAATATTTTTTACCGGTTCCCATCCACCAACTTTGTATATTAGTGTTTCACCTCCGTTGTTTATCAGCATA
>Ga0315276_10003074_pt1 | contig 15287 bp, 15 predicted proteins | sample YL17G05_0_MG_FD_204542 | JGI IMG/M metagenome (GOLD analysis project Ga0315276, IMG submission 204542) | Sediment microbial communities from Yellowstone Lake, YNP, Wyoming, USA - YL17G05_0 | ecosystem: Environmental > Aquatic > Freshwater > Lake > Sediment | place: USA: Wyoming | collected...
GACCAGGGCAACGTGAAGCCCGTGCGCCACGGTGTCGACGAGAGCAAGCTGGACGAGCTCACGTCCTTCGGCGTCAAGAAGTTCGAGGACTTCACCTGGAAGCACATGCTGGACTTTTACAGCTGCGCCGATTGCGGCCGCTGTTCGGACCGCTGCCCGGCCACCCGCGTCAAAAGGCCCCTGTCCCCGCGGTTCATCTCGATCAAGGCGCGCGACTACGCCTTCGCGCACTACCCGCTGGTCGGACAGGCGGCCGGTGAGGCCCCAGCGCTCATCGGCGGCATTTACAGCGAGGATGAAATCTGGTCCTGCACCACCTGCGGCGCCTGCGAAGCGGAGTGCCCGGTAGCGATCGAATACATCGACAAGATGGTGGATCTGCGCCGGGGCATGGTGGACGAGGGCCTGGTGCCCCAGTCGCTGCAGAAGCCGTTGAGCGCCCTTGAAAAGCGGGGCAACCCGTGGGGCAAGATGGAGAAAAAGCGCGCCGACTGGACCGCCGGCGCGGGCTGCCCGGTGAAGCGCTTCGAAGAAGGCGCGGCGGCGGAAACGCTCTACTTTGTCGACAGCATCACGTCCTATGACGACCGCATGCAGAAAATCGCCCAGGCCACGGCCCGGATCCTGTGTGCGGCCGGTGTCGATTTCGGCGTCCTGGGCAAGGACGAGAAGGACAGCGGCCACGAAGTTCGGCGATTCGGCGAGGAGATGCTCTTCCAGAGCCTGAAGGAGCAGAACACCGAGGCCATCCGGGGGGCGTTGGTCACGCGCATCGTGGCGAGCGACCCCCACGCCTACAACGCCCTTAAAAAAGACTATGCCCATCTGCCGCCGGTGCAGCACATCAGCGAGGTCATCGTCGCCGGCATCCGCAGCGGGAAACTCAGGCTCAAACCCGAGGCGAACGCCTCCCGCCGGACCTACGTCTACCACGACCCGTGCTACCTCGGCCGCCACAACGCGCTTTACGACGCACCCCGGCAGGCCATCGACCACATCCCGGGGATCCGACGGGTCGAGATGACCGGCGACTGCCGCGACCGATCCTTCTGTTGCGGCGGCGGCGGTCTCATGCTCTTCTATGAGCCCGAGGAGGAGCAGCGCATGGGGGTCGTGCGGGTGCAGATGGCAAAAAGCGCCGGGGCCGACGTGATCGTGACGGCTTGCCCCTTCTGCCTCGTCAACATCGAGGATGCCATCAAGGTGGCCGGCCTGGAGGGTCAGATGGAGGCGATCGACCTGTGTGAGCTGATCGATTGTCACTTACAACGTGACACCTGAAACACGACACCGGCTGAAAGCATCCAGGGGTGTCTCGATGGGTTCGTGAAAAGCCGATTTACAGACGGCTTTGTAAAAAGTCCCAAATTCAAGGCGCGCGAATCTCGTGTCATGAGGCGTACTAATTGTACGCCGCAGTGACAACGAGATGAAGCGCAACGCCGAAGTTGGGCTTTTTACGAAGTCGTCAGAGTTTGAAAACATTGAGGGGAGGATGAAGATGGAGATCCTAGTGTGTGTCAAGCGCGTTCCCGACTCCGCCGAGAACGAGATCGAGGTCAAAGCCGACGGCTCCGACATCAAGCGCGACGACCTCGTTTACTCGGTGAACGAGTGGGATAACTACGCCGTCGAAGAGGCCATCCAGATCGTCGACCGGGTCGGCGGGTCCGTGACCGTGGCCTCGATCGGCAACGAGGAAGCGGAGGAGGTTGTCCGCCGCGAGATGGCCATGGGCGCCCACCAGGGCCTGCTTCTGGTCGACCCGGCCTTCGAGGGGTCCGACGGCAAGGGCATCGCCACCATCCTGAAGGCGGCGGTTAAGAAGGGCCGATACGACCTGGTCCTCACCGGCGCCCAGGCCGACGACGGGGCCGCGCAGGTCGGCGGCATGCTGGCCGCCCTGCTGGACTGGCCCTACGCCTCGCTCGTGAACAAGATCGAGGTCCAGGACGGCCACACGCTCAAAATCGGCCGCGAAATCGAGGGCGGCAACCAGGAGATCAACGAGATCGAAATGCCCTGCGTGCTCTCGATTCAGACGGGCATCAACGAGCCGCGCTACGTGGGGATCCGGGGCATCCGCAAGGTGGCCTCGGTGGAGATCCCCGTCATGAACGCCGCCAGCCTGGGGGTGGATCCCGCCGCCGTGGGTCAGGCCGGCGCCGGCGTCAAACGCGTCGACTACTTTATGCCGCCAGCTGGCGTCGGGGCTGAAATTCTGCAGGGCAGCGCCGCTGAGATCGCCGCCAAGCTGCTCGATCTTCTGAAAGCCAAAGGAGGGATCAAGTAATGGCCGCGCAGGTTTTCGCATTCATCGTTCACAAGGATGGCGCCGCGGACGATTCGGCCCTCGAGCTGATCGGCGCCGCCCGGAACATGTTTCCCGACGCAACGCCTACCGCCATTCTCACCGGCGCGGGCGCCGGCCTGGACGCCGTGTGCCAGGAAGTGGCCGCCTCCTACCAGCAGGTCTGGAAGTTCGGCCAGGCCGTGCTCACCTACCCCAACGCGGAACTGGTCCGGCCCCTGCTGCTCAAGGTTCTGCCCAAGGGCGCCGTGCTGCTGCTGCCGCACAACACGTTCGGCATGGATCTCGGACCGGGGCTGGCCGTGAAAATGGGCGCTACCTTCATTCCCGACGTGGTCGGCATCGACGGGCTTACGGGCGCGACCCTCAAGGTCGTGCGCCAGGAATTCAACGGTCAGGCCAGCACGCACCTCGCCTGCGATGTGTCGAACGGGGCGGTGATCAGCGTGCGTTCCGGCTCGTTTAGGCCCGATGAGTCCAGATCGGCCGGCGGCCAGGTGGTCGACAAGTCCGGGGAGGCTGCCGGCCTTTCCGCCCGTCGACGGTTTGTCGAAGTGGTCCAGGCCGAAGTCGGCGACGTCGACATCACCAAGGAGGATGTCCTCGTTTCGGTCGGCCGCGGCTTCGGCGACAAGGAGAACATCCCCGTGGCCGAGGAACTGGCCCAGGCCATGGGTGCGGTGGTGTCCTGCTCCCGGCCGATCGTGGACGCGAAGTGGTTGGAGAAATCCCGCCAGGTCGGCACCTCGGGCAAGACCGTCAAGCCCAAGGTCTACCTGGCGCTCGGCATCAGCGGTTCGTTCCAGCACATGGGCGGCATCAAGGGCAACCCCTTCATTGTCGCCGTCAACAAGAATCCCAAGGCGCCCATCTTCCAGGTCGCCAACGTGGGAGTGGTGGCCGACGTGCTGGAGTTTGTCCCGGAGCTGACGGAGAAAATCAAAAAAGCCAAATAAGCCAAAATGGCTGGAAGGAAGATTCCCATGAAAAAAAGAATCGCCACCGCCCTGGCCCCCCAGGCCATCGGGCCTTACAGCCAGGCCATTCAGTTGGGCCACCTGCTCTTTATCTCCGGCCAGATTCCCCTCGACCCGAAGACCGGCCAACTGGTTCAGGGCGACATCGAGGTGCAGACGAAACGGGTCATGGAAAACCTCACGGCCATCGCCGAGGCAGCAGGCCTGAGCCTGGCCGATGCCCTCAAGGCCAGTTGTTTCCTCAAGAGCATGGATGATTTCGGCAGGTTCAACGGTGTGTATGCCACCTATTTCGGCGAGACCCCGCCGGCCCGGGAGACGGTTGAAGTCGCACGGCTCCCCCGCGATGTGCTGGTCGAGGTGTCATTGATCTGCGGGAGGTAATTCACGACGGGGAGGCCAGACGGCTCACCACGTGCCCCAGGTTCAGCGGACCTCATGCCGTCCCGTCACAAGACCGGTTGAACTATAGCCCCCATTTCATCGGATAGGGCAGGACGTTTTTATGCGGATCGTGACCAGGCCGGACTTCGACGGAGTTGTTTGCGCGGTCTTGATTTCGGATGCGCTGGACATCCATCTGCCGGTGCAATGGCTCGAGCCGAATGCCTTCCAGAAAGGGCTGGCCGACATCCGCGCCGGCGACATCGTCGCCAACCTGCCGTTTCATCCCAACTGCGAGCTCTGGTTCGACCACCACGCTACCAACACCGCCGACCGGCCCTTCCAGGGCTTGTTCTGGGAAGCGCCCTCGGCCGCGAGCCTGGTCCTCGAATACTTCAAGCCCCGCCTGAAGCGCGACTTCACCGAACTGGTCCATTGGGCTGACCGTGTCGACTCGGCCGACTTCACCCAGGGCATGGTGCTGTACCCCGAGAAGTACGACTACGTGCTCTTGTCCATGACGGTATCGGGCGAGGATGGCAATGGGGAACCCTACTGGAACCGGCTGGTGGCGTTGCTCCGGGAGAAATCCATGCGGGACGTCATGGCCGACCCGGAAGTGGCCGAGCGCTGCCGCACGGTGGTGGAGCAGAACGCGCGCTACGCGGATGTGTTAGAAGCCTATACGCGCATTGAACAACAGGTATCCATCACCGACCTGCGTGGGCTGGACCATCCGCCGTCCGGAAATCGTTTTTTGGTTTACTGCATGTTCCCCGAAACCGTGGTCAACGTACGCATCCGTTACGAGAATCAGAACAAGGATACCGTGGTGGTCAACGTCGGCCACAGCATCTTCAACCCCCACTGCAACGTGCACGTCGGCAAACTCTTGGCCGACTTCGAAGGCGGCGGTCACCGCGGCGCCGCGTCCGCACGCTTTGATGTGAATAAGATGAACGACTACCTGCCTGAAATCATAGGCCGGTTGGTAAGGAACGAATTCTAACGCGGGTTAAGATCCAGTATGAAATTTACAGACAAGATTTCTAAGGCTTAATGTGGTGCGCATTGAGTTGTTTCAGCGCAGTGATTTGTTCACTGCCATGGTTTTCATATCATAAAGATTCCGAACCGTCCGAAACCATTGGTGCTGAAAGCCTTGCGTGAGAAAGGATGGTCCGCTAAACTTCATGTTGAGGCCACCATCAAATCCTGTCCTCATATGGTCGATATCTTAGTGCTTGCATCCACGAATCACAAAGTGGTGTCATTTTGTGCTTTCATCCGACCTAATCACCCGGCGACCATTTCTGAGATTGTTTCAGAGAATCACAGTAGCCTGTTGCTCCCAGAACCCACGAGGGTCTGAACAAATCTGCAATTCCCTGAATCGATACCTTTGATCAGGTAATCTCAACCCCGTTTTGCCACAGGCAAGGTTTGGACTGAGGCACGGTATAGATCACGGTTTCTTGGCGCTTATTAAAACACCTTCGGTCTTTCCTGAACTATTGAACCCCGTTTTATACCTTAGCCTCACTTCTTCAAACCCGGTAGAATTAATCATTTCCAGGAAATCCTTTCCCGGTATTGCACCGCCCTCTCACCTGTGCCAACTGGTAAGCATGTCTCTTTTCGACTTCGGCGGCTCACCCACCAGGACTTGGTCGGCCACCATCAAGCGACCGCCGTGCTTTAGGACTCTATAAATTTCCGCCAACGCCCTTTCTTTGTCCACCACAAGATTCAATGCGCCGTTCGAGATAGCCACATCAAAGCCTTCGGGGAGAAAATCGAGCTTCTCGGCCGAAGCCTGGCAAAATGACACATTGGACAGCTTCATTTGATGAAGGTTCTTGTTGGCTCGTTCTACCATCTCAGGGGTGATATCGATTCCGACAGCCCTTCCTTCCGGCCCAACCATCAACGCAGCAAACAGCGTATCGACGCCCGCCCCGCTGCCGATATCGATGACCGCCGTACCGGGGGCTATAGCGCCCAGACTGAACGGATTTCCCACTCCGCAATAAGCCGCCTGAACGGGCTCCGGCACCAGGTTCAGGATAGTCTCATCGTATCCCAGCATCCTGAGGGCTGCGGCCCCAGTCGGGTACTTGAATGCGCCTTCCAGAGAAACGGACGCTTTTGCATATTTTTCAAGGATGCTTCGGGTAATTTTGTCTTTGTCGGTCGGTTCTAATTCAAGATACATGTGTGCCTCGCGCCATTCCTTGAAGATTTTCATTGCTGGGTTTTGCAGGCCAATTCCTGGACAGAAACAACCTTGCAGGTAAATTCCCTGAAATGAAAGGTTTTAACGACGGTTTATCGCAACTTTCCCGGGACCTCCTGAAAAGGGCATGACAAGAAGCTGAATCGGTGTCTGCTTCTTTATATCCCGGAACTGGCTGAGGCCTATGGTCATATTGTTATGTCCCTGAACAGGCTGGTCTTGGTAGGTTCCGAAAATGCGGTCCCACCAGGGAAATGCAAAGCCGTAGTTGCTGTTTGTTTCCGGGATCACCACCGAATGGTGCACTCGATGCATATCCGGTGTTACCAGAAACAGCCGGATCAACCGATCGACACGGACAGGGATATGGATGTTGCTATGGTTGAACATGGCAGTGGCATTCAAGGTCACTTCAAAAATGAGAACGGCCAGCGCAGGCGGGCCAAGAGCAGTTATCCCCGCGATCTTCAGCGCCATTGAAACGAGGATCTCGATCGGATGGAAGCGCAAGCCCGTGGTGAGATCATAATCAAGATCAGCATGGTGAACCATGTGCAGCCGCCAGAGCAACGGAACAGCATGGTGCAGCACGTGTTGGAAATAGACGGTCAGATCAAGGGCAAAAACGCCGATGGCGGTTTCCATCCAGAATGGCAGATCCAGGTTGTTGAGTAGACCCCAGTTGCGCTCAGTTGCAATCAACGCCATTCCCACTGGCAAAACCGGAAAAACCAGACGCACCGATAGCGGGTTTAGTGCGATAAGAGTCAGGTTGGAAAGCCATCGCCTGAATTTTGACGCGGCCCGAGTTCGGCGCGGTGCCAACACCTCCAAAATTGCCACGATGGCAAAAACCCCAGCAAAAAAGCCAAAGCGTATCAAGGCCTCGTTACTCATATCGCAAAAACCATGGGCTGACTCACAGTTTAAAGCGCCTTCGGCAGCGGTTCCGCAAGGTTCAGCTGTCGACAAATGGCAGCCTCGACCTTTTCCTCGGCGGCCTCACATCCTTGCACGATAATTTCATCCCCCACCATGACCGCCGGGGCCATGGGCATGCCGAGTTTCATATACTCGATATCCCGGAATTCCTGTCGGGGTTTCGATATCGTTTCGATCTCAACGGCGTTTTTGTATTTTTCCACCAGCCTGGGGATCATTTCGGAGAAATGGACTCAGGTCTTACCGGGGAGTTGATTCAGAAAAACTCTGACTTTCAGCACGGTCTTCCTCCTTAACAGCTAAAAATTCAGTCAGCAGTGCTGAGTTTTATTTGGGAAAATCCTTCCAAAGCCGGGCAACTGCGACCACCAGGCGCAACGAATCCCGGCAGCCGTTCTCTGCTCCCTTTTCGAAATCCCCTTCAATGCTGGCCATCTGGTTGGTGACATGCGCGAAACAGATGACCGATTTGTTTCGCGCTTTGGCAAAGGCATAAAGCGCCGCCGCTTCCATTTCAACGGCCAGCAGCCCCATGCTGCGGCAGGCGTCGATCGCCGAGGCGGTTTCGCGGAATGGTGCGTCGGTGGTCCATGTTGAGCCTATCTCAACCGGTAGCGAACAGGGCTTGAGCCTGGGTCCAAACCACTCCAAGAGCTGCTCGCCAATGCCGCTAAAGTCCGAAGGCGGCAGATAATGGTAGCTCGTGCCTTCGTCGCGAAGCGCTTTTTCGATCAGAACAAAATAAGGCGGGTTGCGAAGAGCGAGGAGTTGTCCGGCAGAGGTGATGCTAAGGAGCAGCTCGCAGCCGGAGGCGAAAAGCTCCTCGGCCACCAGCACCGCAAAGGAGGCCCCCACCGCACAGCCGAGCACACCGAACTGGCACCCCTCCTGTTCGAAAAGGTAGAGATCGGTGTGATAGCAGGCCCAGTTGGGGCATTTGACTGCACGATGTTTAGCGAACAGCTGCCGCACCATGTCGCCGTCCGGGTCCAACAGACAGATCTCGGGCACGGAACCACTTGGGGCTGATTTCTGCCGTCGGGCTTCTCTCAGCAGGTTTTCGGCCGTGAACACTGACGGCTCATCGTATTTTTTTGGCGGCAACGGCACTATAGAACTCCCATGCTTGGATGAGCGTTTCTGTAAAATTGAACTTCAACTTCCAAAAAGCTTTCCCAGGAGGCCTTTTTTCCGGGATACCGGCTCGGGAATCCCCAGATGTCGGCAGATGGCGGCCTCAAGTTTTTCTTCGGAAATTGACGAGCCCTCGACAACGATCTCGTCACCCACCATTACGGCCGGAGCCACCGGCAGATCCAACTCAAAGTATTCATCGGTCTGATAGTCGGCGATAGGCTTGGATGTCACATCGATCTCGATCGGATAGTTTGCGCCCAGCCTGGGCATCATGCTCTTGAAGCCCTTTCACGGCTTTCCGTTTGGTTCGTTTAGAAAAAATCTCACTTTGAGCATACGAGGTTCCTTTCTTCAGCTACAGTCTTTTTGAAGTTGGCTCATGCGGTTAAGCATCTGATCGGGCGGCAGGAAATCCAGAAGGCGGAGTTCCTGGCATTCCTTGCCGTCTGCATTTAAGAAAACAACCGTCAAGACCCCCTTGATGCCATATTCCTGCAGAAGCCGCTCATGCGTCGGGTTACCGCCCTTGGTGACATCCACCTTGATCATGACAAAGCCATTCTGTGCCTGCTTGACCACGGCAGCATCATGAAAAGTAATCTCGTCGAGTTCCCGGCAAGGGGCGCACCAAGCTGCATAAAAATCGATGACGACCGGCCGCTTCTGCCTTGCAGCCTCCTTTAGAGCGTCATCTGAAAAAGGAGCCCATGCAACCCCAGGTCCCTGCATAAGCAACGAGGCGATCAAAAATGCGGCAATTGCGAAAGATGCCGCACCCGCCGCAGCCTTTAGCCAGGGGAATGCGCTGAAGCTCGCCTTGTTCCTATCGATCCATGCCAGGTGAACACCTGCTGCAAGCAAGACTGCGGAGAGAGCGATAGTCGCCGCCGGTTCTCGCAGGATGGGCTTAAGGAAATAGGCGGCCATTCCAACAAGCACCCAGCCCATGAGCTTGCGCACCCAGAGCATCCAGCCGCCCGAGCGCGGGAGGCGCTGAAGTTGCCCCGAAAAAAGGGCCAAGATGAATAGCGGCAGCCCGAGACCGATGCTCAGGGTAAAGAACACGATGAATCCCAGCCAAGGGCTTCCCATGCTGGCCACCCAGGTCAGAAGTCCCAGAACAAACGGACCAATGCAGGGAGCAGCCACGACACCGAGGGTGAGCCCCATGAAGAGGCTGCCGAAATAGCCTGTGTAAGACTTTGCCGCCGCCTGAGTCAGGCCGCTGGGAAGACGCAGTTCCCAGAGACCGAAAAGGCTGGTGGCAAAAATGATTAGAACAGCGGCAACCGCGATCAGAACTGCCGGATGCTGCAGCACGGCTCCCATGAGGCTTCCGGTCAGTGCTGCGATTACACCGAGGATGGAGTTGGTGAAGGCCAGCCCCAGCAGATAACAAAGGCCATGGACCACCAGTCGGCTTTTCCCGTGAGCGGCATCCGAGGTTGCCCGTCCCCCAAAATAGGAAACCGTGATGGGAATCATGGGGTAAACGCACGGGGTGAGATTAAGCGCGATGCCTCCGACGAAGATCCCCAGAAGGGTCCAGATCATGGCCCAGCCGTACAAAAGGCCAGGAGGTTGTGCCTCTTGAACCGCACCGGCCAGTCCCGCCGGCTGGCTTTCAGCCGGTAAACCCAATTTTTGCCATTCGGGGAATCCGTACGGGTGGCGATAAACATTTTTATACCCAAGTTGAACGGCCACCCGGGCCGCCGAGTCGCTGCGGACTCAAGTCAAACCCGCTCAGTAGAAAATGACCTTTCGGTCTTTGTCAGGACCAAGCAGGTCTTTCAACGCTTCTGCCTTGCGCCAGCGCGACCACCAGGTCGGTTCCATCGGAAAGTTGATCGCGCCGCTGATGTGCCCGGTGCGGTACTCCCACTCCTGGCGGGTGTCCACCAGAATGATTTCATTGGGATTCTTCGTATAATCTACACCGAGTTCCTGCGTGGTGATGATGCGGTAGCCGCCGATTTTGGCCTCGGCCAGTACATCATCCCAAGTCGCTTCCTTGGGCGTAACGTTCTCATTGGTGAACCACAGTGCGCCTAATGCCGCCGTCACCGCTATAAGGGTCATGATGATCGTACGATTCAAATGCATTTGGGGATCTTCCTAAATTCCAGAATGTTTTTCTTGCAGTTTCTTCTCCCGTTGCAGTTTAGACATGAGAAAAGTTGCGCCGCGTCGGGAGAGCCCTAACTTTGAGGACAAATGATCAGCCGTCAAACCGCTACGGGTTTTTGACAGGGAGACCACCTCGGCCTCCAATTCCTCAAGCCAATCCTCGAATAAGACCAGGATCTCGGGATCGGTGATCGCCATCAATTGTTTCGACTGCGCCATCTTGTTCACCAGGCTCTGGCACATTTGTGTTGGGTCGACACCTTCGCCCATGCACTCGGCCAGTCAGAGATGAACGAGACTCGATACCTTGTCCTCCTGGGATTCGCCAACAAGTTCCAGAAGGAACTTGCCTCTGGCTTCTTCGGACAGGACGGGGAAAATCGATTTCAGGGCTTTTCCCATTTCGTCTAAAGCCTTCTCCGGCTCCATCCGTTTCACGATTGTAAGGATTTCGTCCATACTGATTATTAAATCCTCTCCCCGGTCAAAGGGTTTTTCGCGCGGCCACAAGATCCGTGGCGACCGACGCCATGGATTGAACTATATCGAGAACTCTCGGATCGGCCGCCTCGTAATAAATAAAGGGTCCGTTGCGCTCGATGGTCACCAGCAGACACCGTTTGAGTTCCTTGAGGTGATGGGAAACAAGGGGCTGCGACAGACCGACCTCTTCGACGACTTTTGACACCGATTTCTTTCGGCCGCACAGGCACATGAGAATCCGCAGGCGGTTTTCATCTGAGAGCCCTTTTGCCAGGATCGCGACGGACCGGCTGGCTTCTGCCCCCAAACTCAGTTCGGGTGTCTCGGTTCCGCCTTGATTGATTTTACGGATTGTTCTTTTCATGAGCGGCCATCGTGATACAGGTTTAATGTTGAGCGTGCGGCTTTATGGCTCGGTTTGTTAGAGCGAGAACCAAATAGGTACATATAAATATGTGTTTATACATAAACTGTGCGCTTGTCAACCATGTGGTTTTGTGCCCAGGATTCTCGTTATGGACGATCCCCCTGCATCTGCGACCCTAAAACCTCTCGCAGCTCATATTTCTTTATATACCCACGTGCCATCTGGTAACATCGTATGGTCGTCATGCATCTATATGTATGAAAAGCAACCCAGATAGCTCAGAAATGGAACCTGCTAATGAAGAAAGACGCCGTGCTTATCGAAAATGCGCTCAATGGTTTATCGGAGGCATATGCTGAACTGGTTAAAAGATACCAGTTGCCTGTTTATGCGGTTGCCCTCCAGCGACTGAGATCTGCAGCTGCGGCCGAAGAGATTACACAAGTTGTATTTGTGACAGCCTACCAGAAGCTTGAACAGTTGAAAGACCGAGAAAAGTTCGGCGCATGGCTTCGGAAGATTGCTGTAAGACAATGCGGCATGCATTTTAGATCTGAAGCCCAAAAAGAGAAGGTAATGCATAAACTTGAAGTGGGAGACTCTGCAATCGACCCAGCAACCCCCATCATTTACCCGGCAATTGATCAGCCAACCTTTTTTGAAATCGAATCCTTAATAGATAAATTGCCTGAAGGACTCAGAACTGCAGCTGTATTATGCATCGTTGAAGGGGTGTCTCGTACAGCAGCGGCTGCTGTGCTCGGTCTCAAACCTGGTGCCCTTAGAAAACGTCTATTTGACGCGCGAGCGCGACTACAACGACAAATAGTGGAGAAGGCTGAAAGGGAACTTCAATTGCATCTTCTGCCGAAGGACTTCGCAGATCGATGTATTTGTAGATGCCAAAGATCGGCGCAAAAGAGAAAGGAGGTGATAAAGATGGCGAAAAAGAAGGATTGTGGTTGTGGATGTATGGGCAAGGCTAAGCGAAAGGTCAAATCAACTGACGTAACCAAGAAGAAAAAGAAGTAATTATCGGATTTTAGATCAGAGGCCACCTAAGAAATCTTCAGGTGGCTTCTGATCTAATCGCTGTTCTGTTTTTCATCTTATTCTCTCATCGGTATTTGAGATGAATGACCTTGCCCCGTTTGCGGGTTAAGGAGGGGCATTGGACAACGCTTTTTTCGGATATACAGACTTGACCTTATAGGTAGTTGAGAAATTAGGTTGCGATTGGACTTCGGCGATGAATCCAATCTCCGGAAACTTATGAAAGTTTGATGGTGTTGGTCAGATAATCGCAACCAAAAGGCATTCCCAAAATGTGTGGATATCATCTCGGCCGGGAGGAACTTGGAAAGATTGTGCGCCGCGAATATATCCAACAAGAATTGAATCCTGCCATCCAGTTGTTACTGACAGCCGAATGGAAACATATCTGCGTTCTGAAAACGTGAGGTAGACAGGCTCTACCACCGGAAAGATGGGGTGACCTTGTGAACTGGATCACCCCATCTCGTTTTAGCCGTACACGTTTTCAATCCAGCACCACCACCGTGGTGGCGGCCGTCGATGAAACCCGCGCCAACGCCAGCCGGATCATGTGCGATCGAAACGGCAAACGCCCCCCCATACCATTATGCGGTTGATGGGGTGTGCTTTGAGATGGGAGGAGCGGGCACGTCTGACCCGGTCGTCCCGGCGGGGTCGCGGACCGAGTGCTGCGAATGGTCGCGGGCCACGAGCATGTAGATCGACGGGATGACGAAGAGCGTGAAAAGGGTTCCGACGGCCATGCCGCCGACGAGCACCAAGCCGATCGAGTTGCGGGCGGCGGCGCCGGCGCCGGTGACGAGCGTCAGCGGGAAGTGCCCGGCAATGGTGGCCCCGCTGGTCATGAGAATCGGGCGCAGGCGGGTCAGGGCCGCCTCGCGCACGGCCTCGCGTTTGGAACGGCCCTGCTGCTGGAGCCGGTTGGCGAAATCGACGATGAGGATGCCGTTCTTCGACACCAGGCCGACGAGGGTCACCAGCCCCACCTGGGAATAGATGTTGAGCGTGGTCGTCCAGCCACGCGTCCAGAACGGCACGTTTGGGTCGGGCATCTTCAGGAAGGTGAACATGAGTGCGCCGAACATCGCCAGCGGCACCGAACCGGCCAGGATGACGAACGGGTCGCGGAAACTGTTGAATTGCGCCGCGAGCACGAGGAAGATCAGGACCACGGCCATCCCAAAGGCGGGCAAGAATTTGTTGCCCTCGGCGCGCAGCTGGCGCGACTCGCCCGTGTAATCGAGCACATAGCCCTGGGGCAGGATCTTGGCGGCCTCGTCTTCCAGGAAGCGCAGCGCCTGGTGGAGCGGCCGAATGGACACGCCGCTGATCTTGACGGCGTTGAGCTGCTGGAAGCGGTTCAGCGAGCGTGGCACGGTGGAGTTGGTGATCGTGGCGATCGTGCTGAGCGGAACCAGCTGTCCGTTCGGCCCGGTGATGTAAATGTTCTTGAGCTGATCGGGGTTGAGGCGCTCCGTGCGTTTGATCTGCGGGATGACCTTGTAGCTGCGGCCGGCGATGTCGAACCGGTTCACAAAGTTTCCGCCCACCATCGATGCGATGTCCGCCGCGATCTGCTGGAGATTGAGGCCGAGGTCGGCCGCCCGGTCGCGATCGATGACCAGCTCCGACTGCGGCTGGTCGATCTTGACGTCGATGATCGGCGGGAAGGCAAACATGCCGCTCTGCGCCGCCCGGATCTGGACCTTTTGGGCAAGGTCGAGGATCTGGTCCGGCTCCGCGGTCGATGCGATGACGAACTCCACCGGGAACTGGCCGCCGCCCGGCAGCGCCGGGGGTGTCACCGGGAACATCCGGATGCCCGGGATGGCACGCAGCTTTCGTTGCACTTCCGGCAGGATCTGAAAGGTGGTGCGCGTGCGCTCGCCCCACGGCTTGACCACCATGCCGCCGAAGCCGTTGGCCGGAAATGAGATCTGGAAGGTGAAGTCCGTTTCCGGCACGCTGTGAAACGCCCGGTTGGCCGCCGCCGCATACTTGCTGGTCTGGTCGAGGGTGGAATTGGCCGCCGCATCGAAGATGCCGAAAATAACCCCCTGGTCCTCGACGGGTGCGAGCTCCACGGGGGACATGATGAACATGGGTACGGCGAGCAGGCTGACGACGCCCCAGACCGTGTAGACGGCCGGGCGCGCGTCGAGGGTGGCGTCGAGTAAGCGGCCGTAGACGGCCCGGATGCGTTTGAAGTCGCGGGCGATGCGGCCGGCCAGCCCGTGCTCCGCGATCCCCGGTTTCAAGAGCTTGGCCGACATCATGGGCGAGAGTGTCAGGGCGACGACCCCGGAGATGGTGACCGCACCGGCCAGGGTGAAGGCGAACTCGCGGAAGAGCGAGCCGGTCAGGCCGCCCTGCAGACCGATGGGGGCATAGACGGCCGCCAGGGTGACCGTCATGGCGATGATGGGCCCGACGAGCTCGCGGGCGCCGAGGAGAGCCGCATCGAGCGGCGACTGGCCTTGGCTCAGATGCCGTTCGACGTTTTCCACCACCACGATGGCATCGTCGACCACGAGCCCCACGGACAGCACGATCGCCAGCAGCGTGAGCAGGTTGATGGTGAAACCGAGCACCTGCATCAGGAACACCGCGCCGATCAACGACAGGGGGATCGCCACCACCGGGATGAGCACCGACCGGAACGAGCCGAGGAAAAGGAAGATGATGACCACCACGATGAGCAGGGTGTCGGTCAGCGTGCTGACCACCTCGTGGATGGCGTTCTTGATGTAGGCGGTGGCGTCGTAGGCAATGCGCGCCTGCATGCCGCTCGGCAGCTGCTTCTGGATGGCGTCCATCTCGACGCGCACGCGGTCGATCACGTCGAGTGCGTTGGCGTTGGGCAGAGGCCAGATGCCCATGAACACGGCGGTCTGGCCCGAGAAGCGCACCTCGGTGTCGTAGTCCTCCGCGCCCAGCGCCACCTCGCCGATGTCCTCCAGCCGCACGACGGCCCCACCCTGCTCGCGGATGACGAGGCGCTTGAAATCAGCCACGGACCGCAGGTCGGTGTTGGCGGTCAGGTTGACCTGGATGAGCGCGCCCTTGGTGCGGCCGAGGGCGGCAAGGTAGTTGTTGGCGGCGAGCGCCTGACGCACCTGGACCGGGCTGATGTTGAACGCGGCCATGCGCTCGGGCTTGAGCCAGATGCGCATGGCGAAGGTGCGGGCGCCGAGGATGTCGGCGCGCTGCACGCCTTCGACGGCGGAAAGGCGCGGCTGGACGGCGCGCACCAGGTAGTCGGTG
>Ga0315276_10003075_pt1 | contig 15286 bp, 8 predicted proteins | sample YL17G05_0_MG_FD_204542 | JGI IMG/M metagenome (GOLD analysis project Ga0315276, IMG submission 204542) | Sediment microbial communities from Yellowstone Lake, YNP, Wyoming, USA - YL17G05_0 | ecosystem: Environmental > Aquatic > Freshwater > Lake > Sediment | place: USA: Wyoming | collected...
GCCGGAATCCCAGTCCGACTTGTCGAGGTTGCTGACAAGGGAATCGGTCTCACCCTTCAGGTCATTCAACAGGCCGCCGCCGATAGGGCGGCCCTTATCGGCCAGCCCCTGGATCTCATACAGGCGCTCCCCAGCCCGCTCGATCTTCAGGTCACGGCGGGCGCCCTCGCTGAAGGCAAAGGTGAGACGCACGTTCTCCGTGGCCCGCTTGACAGAGTAGTTCCAGTCGCCGGGGAGGGCATCGCCGGAGGTGGTAACCGCAAAGCCGCCGAACCCCAGGAAGAGTAGAAGCACGGCCGTAAGGGCAGCCGTGGCGGGACGCAGATACAGGCTACCCACCCACTGGGGAAGAGAAGCTCGCCACCTCCTACCCTGTCCTGCGACCACCATCCTCTGCGCCGCCGCCAGAAACCGCTCGCGGGCCGCCCTGACGAAGGACGGTCGGGGCCCTGCCCGCAGCGCCTCCATCAGTCCCTGCCCGCCGGCAACCACAAAGCGCTGCCGGGCCGCCGCCGCGAACTCGCTGCGGGGCTCCACCGAAAGCGTCTCCCGCAGGCGCAACGCCGTCCTCAGGAGGGGCTCCAGCCGGGCCGCCTCCTGGGGATACATCGCCAGGCACTCCTCCAGGGTGCGCTGCCCGCTGGACAGTGCCTCCAGACACTCATTCAAGCGCTCTTGAAAACGATCTCTCATCCTAGACCCTCTGCCGCCCAGCGCTCCGGCTTCACCGCCAGCGCCCGCTGGAGCCTCACAACCGCCTTATGCTGAAGGGCCTTCACGTTCCCTTCTCGCTTGCCCAAGACCTGCGCCGTCTCGGCGATGGACAGGCCGACGGCAAAGCGGAGGGCGATGACCTCCCTCTGGGCCTCCGGCAGGTCACGCGTCGCCCTCACCACCTCCTCCACCGTCAGCCGCGTCTCCACCATGGATGCGGGACCCGGCCTAACGTCGGCGACCGCCTCATCGAGGATGCCCGGCATGCCGCGGGCGCCGCTCTTCCGGAAGTAGCTCACAACATGATTGTGGGCGATGCGGAAAAGCCACGCCGAAAACGGTATGTTCCGCATCCGATAGCCCGCAATCGCCCCCAGCATCCGCAAGAAGATATCCTCTGTCAGGTCCTCCGCCTCAATCACGTTGCCCACGCGGGCAAGGACATAACGATAGATACGGGGGAGATACCAGTCATAGATGTCGGCTAGAGCTTGCTGGTCCCCCCGTCGGGCTCGTTCGACTGTCTCCTGCTCAACCTCGGCAGATGCCGGTGCGGCGACGGACCCGAACTCCAACTGCTGACTCCTATCTCATAGGAAGCGGAGACTACTGAATACATCATAGAGCCTCGGGGCCCGTTCGTCCATTCAGGGACAACCGACTATCCAAGAGTAAAACGCAGCCCCCAGGGAAAAGTTAACGGCGTCCGGCCCAAGGCCAGGCGCCGTCTTACTCGATATTGAACGAAAACTAGGGAAAAACCTACCGTCAGGCAGGCTCACCCATCGACTACCTCACATCATACGCCGCCGAGCGAACCAGGGCCTCGCGCACCCCTCAGGCGCACCACCAGCACTATCGCGCCCACCACCACGACCGCCGCCACGACCCCTATGACCGGCCCCCAGAGAGCCCAGGCGAATCCGCCGCCGCCGATCACGTCCAGCAAAGCGCCCTGGACGGCGGTCTCGATCTCCACCGGCGCTCCCTGCTCATCGATCTCCGCGGCGACCAAGATACCCTCGCTCAAGTCCAGGGGTGTTTCCCCTCCACCGATGGGAGAAAACGTGATTGTAGCGAGCACCCCGGACCCATTGGGACCAGCCACGCCACCCACGGAGACAGGAGGGCCAAGCGTAACACAGTTGAAACTAATCTTTCCCAGGCCGTCCTGTTCGATGCGGGGGTCCAGACTGTGAACCTCGCGGCCGCTGCTGCCCAGGAAGGGCCCTTCTTTCACTTCCTTATACTTAATAATGGAGGAATCATATTCCAGGCTGAACTGGAAGGCAGCCAGGTTGGTGACATTGTCCACAACAACGTTCACCTGGAAGTCTTCGCCCCCCTGCTTTATCGGCTCGTCTGCCGACGTCGTGGGCGGCACCACAGACATCAGCGCCCGGTTCCCCTGCGCCACGGCTGCTCCCCCCAGAGCAGCTAAAGCTAAGAGGACGACAAGTCCCAGTAGCAACAGCTTGACGCACTGAGGAACGCGACCATGTTGACTCTCCATGAAAAGCACCTCTTTCTCGACGGTCTTTGCTGGCCGAAATGCCACGCCTATTTCAAAGGATCATATCGGCAAATGACCGTCAACATCAAGGCCACCGCCCGCGCCTGAGCCCGGGCGACCGCCGTGGTCGCCGCTTTCGTGCTCCCGTGTTGACTGATTGCCCCGACAGTTGCGCTTCTCTAAGGTACAACATCCCGGCTAGGACCGCCCAGCCGCCAACCGCCAGCAGAGCGGTCATCACCAGCAGCGGGTTGTTGCCATTGAGCGAGGCCGACCCTGAGCCGACGCCTGCACCAGGAAGGCCCTCCGCCTCGCCGGGGGTCCGCTCCCCGGGCACGGTCTCTCTTCCCGGCGTCGGCGTCAGCGTCTCGCCAGGAATGGGAGTCAAAACAGTAGGCACCGGCGAGACGGTCGGGGTAGGGCTGGGGGTAGGAGTCCTAGTGCGTCTGCTTGGAGTGGGAGATGTGGGCGTGGCTGTCGCAGGCGTTGCCGTGCCTGAGACCGGCGTCGGGGTCGGCGTTGGCCCCGGCGGCGTGGGCTCCTCACAGCTCCAGTCGTCACGCCCGTACACGAATTGGAGGTCCTTTATGTCGATGTCGAAATCGGGAATGCTGGGCTCGAGGTCGAAGAACGTGCTGTACGGCAGGATGCCAAAAAAGGTGCCGTAGCGCCACGATATCGACTGCTCATCGATGACGTTGACCCGGCAATCGTAGTTCACGTCTCCTTCCAACGCATGTATGAGCACGGTCGCACTCGTTACCTCGTCTATCGGTATGGGCTCACCGGACTCGTCGGCCAGGCCGGCTTCCCAGCGGTCGTCGAGCAGCCGCACCAGGACGCCGTTGCCGGCGGTAGACCGCAACACCAGGTCTGGGTCGGGTCTCATCGTCATGTAGGCGAGGATGCCGGAGCCGCTGGGACCGGGTTCGCCGCCCGTGGAGGTGCAAGCGAAGCGAAGCCAGTTCTCAGTCTCCAATGGCTGGCACTCCGTCTGGCGGCTGGTGCTGCTCAGGAAGGGGCCCTCGATCACGCTGACGTTGATCACGTTTCTGCTGAAATAGACAAGGAACTCGAAGGCCCCCAGGCCCGTATCGTCGGGGATATTGGCCACCTCTTCACTGACCACTAGTTCACCCCGGCCAGGCCCTTCGCAGGAGGCGACCGGCTCATCGCAGAGCCAGAGGTTGGCGGTCTGCGGGTTCTTGAACATGACTACAAAATCGGCCGCCCGTGCGGAAGACACCGCCTTGGACGGCATCGCCAGCAGGAGCAAGGAGCCAATGATGACTAGAACGAGGGCACCGGTCAGTAGCGCCAGCACCCTCCCGATCAGCCAGGCGCGCTCGAGGAGCCCGTCGGCCCTCCGCCACAACAACCTCAAGAAGACAGTCATCCACCACCCGCCCCGGGCCGTTCTGCCGGAGGCCTGAGCGACCGGCCCCCCGGAGTCCGGTCGCAGAAGGAGACCGACCATTCCCACCAGCACAGCCGCCGCGCCGAAGAGGCCCGCGGGAAGGCCCGTCCCCGCGGAGCTCGCCCCCAGCGCCGAGACGGATACAGAGCCGCCAACCGTAGCAGCGCTAATCCCCTCGCCCCAGGGGTTAGTCAGCGCTACCGTTGTCAGGTCAAGAGAGCTCGTGCCAGGAGCAACCGCCTGGAAGACGACCTGTGCGAGCTGCCCAGAGCCGCTCGCACCCGGCGTCCCGCCGTCAGAGGTCACGCAGCCGAAGCGAAGCTTGCCCACATCCGTGATCGCGTCCGGGCAGAACACCAGGCGACCGCTGCTTCCCAGGAAGGAGCCGTTACTGACAAATACATAGCTGACTACATCAGAGTCGAACTCCAGGGCAAACTCGTAGGCGCCCAGATTGTTAACGTTCCCCACCCGCACGTCGACGGTGAAGAACTCCCCGACCAGCACGCCTTGTGATGCCGGATCGATGCTCACGGCGGCGGTGCCGGGGATGATGGTGGGAATAGGGGAGGGTGTCGGCGACGGCCCCGGCGTCGGCGTGATCGTCGGCGTCGGGCTGGGCCCCGGCGTATAGGTGTTCGTGGGCGTCGGCGTGATCGTCGGCGTCGGCGCCGGCCCTACCGTGACCGACCCGCCCTGCTTGCCGGCAGGTATGACGTTCCCCATAGGGTCGGTGAGAATGACCTCTTCTATACTCACCTGCGCTATGCCGGTGTTCAGGGGCAAGAAGGTCACGGTTGCCAGCACGCCGCTGCCGCTGGGGCCCGGCGGCGACGATCCCAACGTAAGGCATACCGTCCGCACGCTGTCCGCATCGTAGTCCAGCGTAGGGCAGTTGACCTGACGGCCGCTGCTCCCCAGGAAAGAGCCGTATTCCAGGCTGACGTACTGCAGGATCGCCGGGTCAAAACCGAGACTGAACTCGAAGGCCCCGAGGTTCACCACGTTATCGACCACGACATTCACCGTGAACGGCACCCCCAGGCCCGCCGTCTGCCATACCGGGGCAATCCGCACGGTGACCGGCCCTGGGGTGGGAGTGGGCGTAGGAGTAGGCCCCACCGTGGGCGTCGTCGTGGGGGTACGAGTCAGCGTGGGCGTAGGACTGATGGTAGGGGTTGGCGAGGGGCCGGGCGTCACGGTGAGTGTGGGCGTAGGCGTGGGCGCCGGCTCCACCGCCACCGACCCGTCCTGCTCGCCGGCGGGTATCACTACCCCCCTGGGATCGGCCAGGATGACACCTCTCAAGTCGATAAGAGCGACGCCAGTATTGACGGGAAGGAAGGTGGCCGTCGCCAGCACGCCCGTACCGCTCGGCCCTTCGGGCGTGGCGCCGAGGGTCCGGCACACCATCGACGCGCTGTCGGGCTGGAGGACGGGAGGATCGCAGTTGACGGCGCGGCCGCTACTTCCCAGGAAGGAACCATTCTGCAGGCTTACGTAGTTCAGAATGGCCGGGTCGAAGCCTATGGTGAACTGATAGGCCCCCAGGTTCACCACGTTGTCGACCACGACATTCACCGTGAACGGCGTTCCCACGTAAGCCCTCTGTGAGGCGGGGTCTACCCTCACCACGACGGGACCGCGTGTGGGCGTGGGCGTCGGGCTGGGTCCTATGGTAGGCGTCGCGGTGGGCGTCGGGCTTGGTCCTTCGGTGGGCGTCGCGGTGGGCGTCGGGGTTGTGGAGGGTGTAGGCGAAGGCCCAGGCGTGATGGTCGGGGTAGGCGTAGGCGTGGGCGCCGGCACTACGACTACCGAGGCACCACCCACGGCCGCGACCGGTATCTCATTGGCCTGGATATCCACCAGTATGATGTCCGCCAGCCCCATAAGGCCGATCCCCTCTCGTATGGGCGAGAGGGTGACCCTGGCCAGAACACCCGCGCCGTTGGGACCGGGCGGCGACGCCCCCAGCGTCCGGCACACGAGACTCACAGTGTTGCCCACGGGGCTGGGGGGATCGCAGTTGACTGCGCGACCGCTGCTCCCCAGGAAGGGGCCATCGGCCGCGCTGACGTAGGCCAGGATGACAGGGTCGAACTCCAAGGTGAACTGGTAGGCTCCCAGGTTAGTCACGTTCTCCACCACCACATCGACGGTGAAGTTGGTGCCCCGTGGCACCACCTGGCCGGTGGGTTGGATGCAGACCGCCGTCTCGCCGGACGCGGCGCCGCAGGACGGTACGGGGGTAGGCCCCAGCGTCGGGGTTGGGGTAGGGGAAAGAGTGGGCGTGGGCGAGAGCGTCGGCGTCCGGGTCAAGGTCGGCGTGAACGTGGGACCAGGCGTGCCAGCCACGACGCTCACCGAGCCGTTCTCGGCAAAGGCGGGTATGTCTTCGGCCCAGGGGTTGGACAGGCTGACCATTATGAGATCCAGGGGGCTGGCGCCCTCAGCGTCGGCGCTGAATATCACCTCCGCCAGTTGGCCCGACCCGCTCGCACCCGCCTCCGTACCCGAGCTCACACAGCCGAAGCGCACCGTGCCAGCGACCACGTCCACAATCGCCGACGGACAGAACACCTGCCGGCCCGTGCTTCCCAGGAAGTCGCCGTTCGCTACGCCTTGATAGCTTACAACGCTGGGATCAAACTGGAGGGTAAACTCATAGGACCCCAGGTTTGCGACATCGTCCACCATCACCCGGACAGTGAACTGGCTTCCGGTCGTCACCTCCTGCGAGGCGGGTTCGATGCGGACGACCGCCTGCTGGGCAGAGGCAGGGGTTAGGTCGAGGCGGACAAGAAGAAGCAGCGCCGCCGCCAGCAGCGCCAGGGCGCAAAAGACAACGCAATGCCAAGCCTTCACCGAATCAAGACCCCTTAGTGATCTACTCGGTTAAACGAGCGTCTTTCTCCAATTCCTATCATGATGTTAGCCAGGCGGGGTCGAAGGGTTCGAGAAGGCTGGCTCCCCTCTGCGAAGGCGCATGTTGTTGATAGCTTACCATAGCGACGGCAACCGCCCTAGGGGGCTCTCCGTGCCGCTCACCGCCACCGGGAAGGCCGCGCCTTCAACTATATATATATATACAACGCAGCCCCCCCAAACCTGTTATGAACCTTTTGTGGTTGCGTTAAATCTTATGCCGAACCTGGTGGCAGTCCCCGCAGCAGTCCTTTTGCTGGAAAGCGCTTCCAAGATGTCCGAGTTCGCACATGGCCAACCACAACACCCGAATTATACATCATGTATCTACGCATCGTGTGTTTTCGGCGATTTTCGCCCCAGCCACTTGACAAAAGCGGAAAAGAGTGCTACAACTCAGTTACGTGACTGGTGGTTAGTTTTCCCCGCCTCGATATTTAGTCGCATAGCTGGGCAAGGGAATGCCTCAAGGCCGGGAGGGGTATCTGTATCTCTCTCTTTGGCGTGGGTGAGCGTCGCTGACATTGCGACGGAGGTTCGTCGAGCGTCAGTTGGCTATAGGAGCCGCCCCCGAGCGGCCCAAGGAATGTGTTCAGCAAACCTCAGTTAAGTAGGCCGTTTCCCGCTCTACGGCGTAAGAGAAAGGAGGGATGGGCCAGAGCTAAGAGAGAAACCATTACTGGGAACCCCGTCTCGTAATGCCTATATCTATCTGGTAGGAGGTAATGACCAGATGAAGCGTTCGTTACTAGCAATAGCAGCCGCCGGAGTCCTAGCTCTGGTCTTGGCTGGCGGCACCTTCTTCGCCTTGAAGTTGACGGCGAGTGGTGCGACTGTGGGGCCGATCTCCGTGGCCTCGATCCCCGGGAACCCCGCGAGCGGGGTGTCGGGGGACACGCTGATCATGGATTGCCCGGGCTTAGTGGGATGCCCCGCCGGGCTCACGTTCGGAGCGGTGGGGCCGGTTCCCTTCGCCCCGACGTTACTTCCCGTAACTGGTATCCTGCCTTGGGATTTCCCGGCGATGAGCCCGCCCGCTTACGTGGCGATGGCCTACTTCGGGGCGGCAAACTGCGATCTGACGCAACAGCTTGCGGTTCTCGTCAGTGACCCGCTGGGCCCGGTGAAGGCCGCCGACCTGCGGTTGAAGAACGGCGCCACGAAGACCGGCGTCCTCATCACCCCCGCTAACGCGCCTTACGTGGGCGGTACCGCGCTCGTCCAGAGCGCAGGGGTCTTGAGGGTCGGCGGAGACTTCCAGTGTGGCGACAACGTCGACAGCGACGCCGACGGCGCGATCAACGACGGCTGCGGGATTGCCGTGGTCGCCGAGACGATCTGCAACGAGGCCGCCTGCGTCGACGCCGACGGCCAGCGCCCGTGGGACGCCTGCGACGACGACGCCGACGGCGCGATCAACGACGGTTGCGCGACAGTCGGCGCCACCCCCGAGATCTTCCTCGTCCCTGACGCCCTCAATAACCAGTACCTTGCCTGCGGCAACGTAGGCGGCGCCCCCGTTACTGGTTGGGATGGGAAGCTTACCAACGACTGGAAGCTTAAGACGTTCAACTTCGCGATCGACGCGGACCCCTGGAACGGCACCGCCCCGTGTAACCCAATCGACGACACGAACACCGTAATCGTCGGTTCCAACCACGATGTAGCGGTGTGCACGGAGAACGAGCCCCAGAAGGGCGCGGGAGGCGCAGACGACGCCAACGTGTTCACCTTCTTCCTCAACTGGGACCCGCTCCTGAACCAGTGCAAGACAGACCCAGCCTGCCCGGCGGGCGACAAGTGCCTGGACGACAACCCCGACGTCAACGCGGGTAGCACGCTGGGCGCCGGTCATGTCCCGACCACGCCCAACCTGGGCGGCGGCTGGGACTGCTCCGGCTTTGGCTTGATCCAGCCAACGTGTGGCAGCGGACAGGCGAAGGCGGACTGCCTGAGCTCGACCGGCCCCTACACCTCGGGCGGGCTGTCTCCCTTCCCCCTGGCGATAGTGTCGTTGAAGGCCATCCTTGCCGGAACTGACACCATCGTTACGTCAGGCACCGTCTGGTCTGGCGTCGAGAACTCCGAGGTGGTGGCGATATCGGTATCCGCCGACGTGGAAAAGGTGCCGCCGCCGCCGGACACGCCCACGCCGACGCTCACGCCAGTGCCGCCGACGCTCACGCCGACGCTCACGCCGACGAACACGCCGGTGCCGCCCACGCCCACGCCCACTAATACTCCCGCGGGCGTGATAATGGAGAAGGACTGCGACACTGACACCGAGAGCGTCCAGACCGAATGCAACCTGTGGCTCATGGACCCAGCTCTTGGGTGTCCGAACGCCACGGAGGGCAAGGGCTGTCTGGTCGTCGACAAGTTGGTGTCCGGAGCCTTCGACGGTGTCTCGCCCAACACACACGAGATAGAGGGTGTAGGCACTTGGGAGGAGCAGATCAAGTACGACCACAAGATCGTGCGCTTGGACGCTGTTCCCGACAACGCCTGGTTGGAGAGCGGTGGCCGAATCGCCAACTGCTCGATGACCATCCTCACCGAGAACTGGATCCTGACGGGCTGCGTCACGAAGGACGACCCGCTACTGGTCGGCCTGCAGAAAGGCCCCACCAACGGTGCCGGCTTGATCGAGAAGATCACGGTGAACCCGATGACCGACGACCTGATCTACCGCCAGGGCTTCCGCCCGGGCAAGGACAACGGCGTGGTCACGGACCTCGTGGACGAGAACTGTGAGCTGGCCAACACCCTTGGCGAGAAGTTGCCCGGCGAGCTTCCGGGCGGCCTGACGCAGATCTGCGGCGATGTCCACATCACCGTCCGCATGCTCGAGGGCGACCTCAACCTGGACTGCGCGGTCACCGTCGTGGACGACCAGGCGATCGCCTTCCGGTACGGCACCATCTTCGGCATGACGCTCTACGACGAGTGGTACGACCTGGCGCCGGAGTGCGTGAACGGCGTGTGCTACGGAGTGCCCGACTTCGACATCGACATCAAAGACCTCCAGTTCGTCTTTGGTCGAAACTACAGCACGTGCCAGGCTCCGATACCGGCTGACCAGACTCCTGTCGCCCCTCCACAACCGTACTAGCGGCTAACAGGAGATAGGAGAGCAACCTGAACGTCTAGGTTTAGACCTGGATGAACAATGGCGGGGGAGCGCCGGACCCGATTCTTCGGGCGGCTCCCCCGCCATGACTTTGAGTTCGTCGATGGTTAAGAATACGCTGGGGAGGACAGAGGGCAGCGGCGGGCGCTTCTCCCAGGGCACAGCAACGAGGATAATTGCCGAAGGGATTTAGGGAATAGCTAACAAATATCGATAGATAGCAGGAACTAGTAAGGGAGATAATCCGGAGTAATGAAGCGAAGCGTCAGGTTTCTCGGGCCCATCGGTCTCCTCGGTGTAGGATTGCTCATCGCGGCAGCATCGGCAGCGCGCGCGCCCGATGACACGTCGGCTGCCCAGGGCGCGACACTCAGCATATTGCCGAACAGCCAGAACGTGCGGAGCGGCGACACCTTCACGGTCGAGATTGCCGTAGCGAATGCGACGGAACTTGCGGCCTTCGAGTTCACGATCTCTTTCGATCCTGGCATTCTCAGCGTGGGGAGCATTCAGGAGAGTGGCTTTCTGGGCAGCACGGGACGTGAAGTCTGGTGTGAAGGGCCCCTCACAGAGCCCCCCTACGTGTCACCCGGCAATGTCAAGTTCGGCTGCGGTACCCCCAAAGGTGCTAGCACCACAGCGCTACCAAGCGGCTCGGGGGTGCTCGCGACAGTCACCTTCGCCGCCATCGGCGAGGGTGTTAGCCCCCTGACCTTCGGCCCGGTCAACATGACGGACAACTGGGGTGAAGACCGCAATCTTCCGCCCACCGTCAACGAGGCTGCGGTGCGAGTGGTAGGGCCAGAAGACCCGACGCCGGAATCGCTGCCGCCTACCCCCACGCGCAATCCTACAGCGATGAGACCAACGCCAATCCCCGGTGCGCCCACGCCAAGATCCGGCCCGGTTCTGCCCGGGAGCCCGGTGCTGCCCGGCACGGAGTATCAGGATCCTGGAGGGACAGCGGCAGGCGCCGACGGCGCGTCAAGCAGCAGCGGGGGAGCAGCCGCCGGCGACGGCACTACGGGGTCGCCAGGCGCATCGCCGCGGGCGGGCAGCGGCCCTCCGGCGGAAGAGACGCCCTGGTGGCCCGTCCTGGCCAGCGCTATGCTGGCAGTAGGGGGAGCGACGTTACTATCGCTCGCCGCTTACGCGCGACGAGTTGGTATGCGGCGGCGCACATAACGCCACACATCGATAGGGATGTCGAAAGGAGCGCGGAAATGCCTGCAAGAGATCGCTTTCTGCCACAGTCAACGCTGACAGGGAAGAGGACGCGTCCCAAGCTCTTGATGGCCGGCGCCTTTCTGCTGGCCGTGCTTGCCGCCGTGATGCCCGGCAGCGATGGGGTAGCTCTCGCTCAGACACCGCCTGCCAACGTCGCGTTGGTCACAAGCGCCGGCAACGCGCCCATCCCGCTGAATGGTCTCTACGATAGCGGAGTAACCCTGGTCAACGCCATTGACGGTGCCGTCACGGTGATCGCCATCAGCGACTACAAACCCCTGAAGATCGGGCTGACAGTCGAGGTTAACTCGGAGCTGATGACCATCACGGATCTGACACCAGGCGCGCCCCACACGATGACCGTGCAGACGCGACCGAGTGGGGTCTCACATGCCGCCAACACCCACGTCTGGGCCAACGCCGCGCCGGTGGAGATCTCCGCAAGCGCTATCGCTGACCGAGATACCGGCGCAAACCTGGCGGCTAACGTAGATGCCGAAAAGTTTGCGAACAGCGGGGCAACGCTGACCCAACCGATCATCGACACCATAGTCACCAGTCTAACCGTGAGCGATTTGCACCCTCTATTTGCCGGGCGAACGGTGAAGCTTGATACCGAACAGATGTATGTCTCTAGCCTCGACCCTGGTTTCTGGGGCATAACCGGGGCGACTCTGACAGGCTGCGCCGCCAACGACCCGGTGCATCCCGTTCCCGCATGCGTCAACTACGCCACCATCCCCATCAACAACCAGAGCAAGCTGGGTGTCGGCTGGATCCTCCAAGTGGACTCCGAAAAGATGCTGATCAGCACGCTGTACGACGGCTCACCGGACACGATGACCGTCCAGCGGGGCTATGGCGGCAGCACCATCACCTCCCACAGCTCGGGGGCTATTATCTTTCGTGTACGCACGCTTCTGGCGAATGACGTGGGGATATACCAAACCGTCATCCCCATAACTGACCAGAGCAAGCTGAAGGTCGGCTGGATCGCCCGCGTGGACTTTGAGCGAATGCTCATCACCGGGCTGACGGATGGCTCACCGGACACGATGACCGTCCAGAGAGGCTATGACGGCGACTCAGCCATAGAGCACATCTCCGGGAGTCGCATCTTTGCCAGCGGCGCGACTCTGGAAGGCGCGGTAGACCAGACGCAGACCGAGATTTTCATCAGCGACAAGGACTTGCTAACGTTCCACGGGATCGCCCGCGTAGACCTTGAGCTGATGTACATTACTGCGCTGACAGAAGGCTCACCGGACAGGATGACCGTCCAGAGAGGCTATGGCAGCAGCACTGCCACCACCCATAGCGACGGGGCCGCCGTCTCAGCCGAATCTGACAGCACCGCAGACCTAGCAGGTGCGGTGAATGACACGCAGACCGTCATCCCCATCACCAACAAAGATCTGCTCGCAGCCGGTAGCACCGTCCGCGTGGGCCTTGAGCTCATGTACATTACTGCGCTGGGAGAAGGCTCACCGGACACGATGACCGTCTCTCGGGGCTACCTCGGCAGCACTGCCGTAGCGCACAACTCCGGGGACCCCGTCTTTGCCCCGCCTGCCAGCGGCGCGACTCTACAGAGTGCCGTGCAGATCTATCAGACCGTCGTCCCCATCAGCGACAAGGACCTGCTGCAAGACGGCTGGACCGTTCGAGTAGAGGGTGAGAGGATGCTCATCACCGCCCGGCAAGAAGGCTCACCCGACACAATGACTGTCACGCGAGGCTATGACAATACCCCTGTCAGCGCGCACGGCTCCGGGGAATCCGTCTACTCCGGACCGGACAAAATCACTGTTCAACGCGGATACGGCGGAACTACTAAAGCCACGCACAACGCCGGCATCCTCATCTACATAGACCTCAGAACCCTTACCGTTGACACTCGGGCTCCGCTGGGCGAGGATTCCGTCATAAAGGTGGGCAACGAGTTCATGAGCATCGTCGAATTGCCGGAGGCGGAGAACACCATTAAGGTCTCCCGCGGCGAGAGGGGCAGCACAGCGGCGTCTCACTACACCGGAGACCATATCTTCGACGCCGACGGTCTGGGTGGGTACAGTTTCACGGTAACAACCGACTCTGTGTCTGCGTACCTGCAGCCGGTCTACGCACGGGACGGTGACCTTCAGGGCAACACTTTCGTGGGCAGCATTGAGATTGGGGCTGAGTGTGATAACGCTGTCGACGACGACGGCGACTGGAAGGTCAACGAGGGCTGCCCGACAGACGCCGCCCCGGAGACCGGGACTCAGTGCAGCAACGCTGTCGACGACGACGGCGACGCGAAGATCAACGACGGCTGCCCAGCAGTCGGCGCCGCGGAGACCTTGTGCGCCGACGCTATCGACAACGACAGCGACGGCAAGATCAACGACGGCTGCCCGGCGTTCGGGCTCCCTGAGACCGGGACCAAGTGCAACAACGCTATCGACGACGACGGCGACGGGAAGATCAACGACGGCTGCCCGGGTCGTAGCCTCTTCGCTCCCACCCTAACGGTTACGGACGATAGCCTCGATTTTAGCCAAACCACCACGGGCACTGAACCCGGCTCCACGGGATCCGGAACCTTGGCTATCTTCACCCTCTGGGCAAAGCAGTTCACCGCCACACCGCTCAACTTGTGCGCCCTGGCTTCCGCCACGCTAAGTGATGTCAGCGCCGACTTCATACCGTCCGCGTTGCAGAGCTGCCAGGTCAACATAGTGAAGTGTCCGGATGTAAGCGTACCCGCGGGGGGGGACGTAAACATGGTTGACGTGCTATGGGAAGCCCGGGCCATTTTCTATCCTGAGACTTACCCTCGTGAGCCAAAGCATGACATTAACAACAACGGAATTTACAACACCGTTGACGTTCTTATTACCGCACAGCTCGCTCTCCTTGGACCCGAGCTTCATTGTCCGCCCCCATAGGTCAATGTAGGCGCTTGCATCTGGTCTCCCGCCCAGCGTATCATAGGCGACACGATACGCTTGCCTTAACGCTGTCTGTCCCCGCTGAAAGGAGCATGATATGAAACCTGGGCTGTCCTTCGTGGTCGCCTTGTTGGGGCCCCTCCTCGGCGTCGTTGCGCTATTGTCGGCCTCGCATTTTGCCGGTAACGTCGAACAGTCTGCCGCCCAGGGCTTTGAGCTATCGCTGGACGCGGATGTCAGCGATGGCGGCCCCTGCGCCAGCATCGATTCTGACATGACTGTGGCAGCGGGCGAAGCGCTTCAGGTGGGGTTATGTCTCAGCGGCATCCCAGCAGAGATAGCCGTTTTTGAGTTCAAGATCATCTATGATGACACCATAATCAACGCCCCTGAGATCCCCCTCCGCGATGCGGCGCTGGACGATAACCCCGACGCCAACGCCGGAGCCACAATGTGGGGCGGGGGTCTGGGCGAGAACTGGACCTGCAACATCCTGGACTTGGGCCAGCAACCCATCGGCGACAACGACCCTGAGACCGGCCCCGCTCACGGCCTGGCACAGATGGTCTGCTGGAGCCTTACCGGCCCCTTGACTTTGGGAGACGACGAGGACGCGGGCGTTCTGGCGGTCATCTCCTTCAACGGCGACCCTGGCCACCTGGGAACCACCACTCTCGATTTGGCAAATGTCGTAGTAGGCGCCGGCGCATATTCCGAGGAGTTCGCCTGCAACCCGGGGCTCAACATGAATTGCAGGGGAGCCACCATCCATGTCTCGGGGGCCACGATCGCACCCGAGCAGTGGCCAACACCCACTCCCGCTAGTGGGGAAATCGCACGGCCTACAGTTCTACCGGGCTACGTGCCGCCGTCCCTCCTGCTCACGCCCGGCATCTGGGGAGACGAGACCCCTGAGGGCACTGTGGCCGGAACGGCAGAGGCCGCGAAGAAAACGTTAGAGCCAGCCAAGACGCCAGAGTCAACCAAGACGCCCGCTGCGCACCCCGGCGAGGAGACGCAGGGCGGAGGAGGCACCGACTGGCTGTGGCCCACGGTCATCGGCATCGTTTTGGCGGTGGTTGTGGTAGGGATTCTGTCGCTGGCTTTCTATCTCTGGCGGCGCGGCCGGGCTCGATAAGCGCAGCCATCACGGCAGTGGAAGACCACCTGTCGTGCCAAGAACTGACGAAGTCGTATCTAGCGGTTAGCCTTTCTAGGGGGTTGCGCGTCTTAAGTTGTCAGGTTATTGTAACCGGTAGTTGGGAGCGGGACCGTTTGGTTCGTCTTGAGTGCGGCCACGAGCCGCACAGCGCGTAGCAGGGAGGTAGCATGATGCCACGATGGTTTTGGGCCCTGTTGGCCTTATCAGCAGTTGTCGTCGCCGTCATGCTGGCCGTTCTGCGGCCCGGCGGCTCAGGTGACCACCA
>Ga0315276_10003076_pt1 | contig 15280 bp, 12 predicted proteins | sample YL17G05_0_MG_FD_204542 | JGI IMG/M metagenome (GOLD analysis project Ga0315276, IMG submission 204542) | Sediment microbial communities from Yellowstone Lake, YNP, Wyoming, USA - YL17G05_0 | ecosystem: Environmental > Aquatic > Freshwater > Lake > Sediment | place: USA: Wyoming | collected...
TTGCCGGTGCCGTTGAAGTCCCCCTCGAAGAAGGCCCGCACCTCCCCGCGCCCGCTGGGGGTGCGGAACTCCACGTTCAGGCGGCTGGCGCGCGCCGAGATGTTCGTGCGCTTCGCCTCGCCGCTGGCCGCGTCGGCGCCGACCGGGATGGAGTTGGTGAGGAAGCGGTCGTCGGTGCCCAGCGGGTCGAGCGTCAGGACGAGCGCGGTGCGGATGCGCCCGCCGAACTTGACCGCCGCGTCGGTGCCGGGGATGCGGATGGACCCCGGGAAATCCCCGGCCGAGACCACGTCAGGGGGCAGCTCGGGGGTCTTGCGCGCGTCGGCCTCGACGCGCTTGAGCCGCTCCTCGAGCTCCGTCTCCCAGGCGGGCATCCCCGCCTGGCTCTCCAGCTCCGCCAGCCGACGGGTCATCTCCGCCATCCGGGCTTCCAGGGCCGCGAGCTTCGCCCGCGACGAATCCGCCTGGTCCGACTGCGCCGCGAGGCGCGTCCGCTGGCTGTCGATCAGGGCCTGCTGGGCTTCGACGAGGGCGGTGAGCTCACGAATCTGAGTGCGCTGCTCCGCGACCTGCGCCGAGAGGCTCTTGGCCGGCGGCTTGGAGGCCTTCTTGGCGGCGGCCCCGGCCGGCGGCGCCGCCACCGCGAGCGTGGCCATCGCCAGGCAGACGAACAGCGCCCGCCGCGCCGCGCGACCCTCGCCGCTTCCTTTCCGGTCCTGCTCCATGGACGGCCCTCGTATGGTCACGGCCGGCATTGTGCCAGATTCGGGGCCGCGGGACGAGGCGGTTTCGCAGGGTCAGTCGAACTCGTGGCGCGGGTCGGGCGGCGTCTGATCGAGCCCCACCCGGCCGCTGGCGATGTCGGCCCGCGCGTAGCTCTCGCCCTTCATCTTGTAGCCGGCCAGCCGGCGCAGCATGGCGAGCTGGCCGGTGTGCGTCAGGGCGTCGGCGATGCCGCCCTGGAAGATACGCTCCGGTTCCCAGCGGATGGGATGCCCCGCCGCCAGGTAGCCGTCGAGGGCTTCCAGCGCGGCGAAGAAGCGTGCGATCTCCTGCTCCCAGGGTAGCGGCGTGGCCTTCGTCCACTGGGGATCGCCCTGCGCCATGCGCAGCACCCAGTCCATCAGGTCGCCCATGTGCGCGAGGATCTCGACGCCGGCGGGCGAGCCCGGCGCCGCGCGGTACTCGCCGAAGGCCGCCGGCGTGCCGCGCACCGTCTTGCCCGCGCGATAGGCCAGGGTGGCGAGGACGTGGCGCAGGCAGAGCCGGGTGGTGGGGTCGTCGGCCGGGATCGCCGGCATCGCAGCCTCCTCGGGCGGCCTCGCGGCCGGGAACTCAGTGCGAGCTGTCCGGCGCGGCGGCCGGAGCCGGCGGTGCCGCCGGCTCCGGCTTCTTCCTGGGGTAGACCGCGCCGAGCGAGTCCTCGAACGCCTTCACGATGCCGGCCACGTCGCCGCGCTCCCCCACCTCCGCGTAGAGGACGACGACCTTGCCTTGGCGCGGCACGCACTTGCCGGCGTCGCAGTCGAACACGGTCTCGCCGATATTCTGGCCCTCGACCCCGCCGACCACCGACGTCGTCTCGTTGACCTTGCGGCTGGTGAGCAGGAGGCCCGGCTGGTGGCCGATGACCAGCACGTCGATGCCCGGCACCTGCGCGGCCACGTCTTCCGCGTCCACGCGCCCCAGGTGGGCGAGCAGGACCACGACATCGGCCTGCTTGCGCATCTCGGGCACCAGCTTCTCCGCCACCGCGAGCGGATCTTCCACGGTCACCTCGTCCTTGGCCGCGCCCAGGGGAACCGTCCTGCTGAGGAGCCCGGCGATGGCCACCCGCACACCCTGCCTCTTGACGACCACGTACGGCTTCCACAGCAGGGCGCCGCTGGAGCGGGCGCGCACATTGGCTTGCACGATGGTCAGCTTGGGGCGCTTCTTCGCCTGCTGGAGGAAGCTCTTGTAACCATGGGCGAACTCGAGCTCCCCCACGGTCACCGCGTCATAGGCCAGGGATTGCATCATGTCCATGAAGAACGGGGTCTTGGCCGCCTCTTCCGGCCCGGCGGCGGACCAGTCGCCGGCGTCCACGACGACGGGATCGCCGTAGCGGATGCGCGTGCTGTCGATGTAGCTCGCCTGGCGGGCCAGGCCGCCCTTGGGGATGTGGCAGCCGCAGGGGCCGGTGTGGCCGGTGAGATCCGTCGTGCTGAGGATCGCCACCGTCGTCTTGGCGTCCGTGGGCGGGACCAGAGGCGCGCCCACCAGCAGGAGCAGGCCGGCCAGGCCGAGGAGAAGCGCGGCGAAGTAGAAAGGTCGCATGCTGGGCCTCCAACTCGCCCCCCGGGCGAGCGCGGCACGACGTGGATCGGGTTGCCGTTGAAATCACGCGGACCACGCCCGCCGCCGGGAGCCCGCCGCCCGGGGCTCGTGGTCCGAACCGCCCGAAGTCTAGGCAGCGCAGGTCTCCGGAAGCAAGGGAGGGTGGCGGCTCATTGGCGAAGACTTGACCCCGCTCCCCCGCTCTCCCTTGCCGGCACGCAGCTCGCCGTCGCGCCCAACCCGGCCGCCGGAGACGCGCGGATCCCGTTCGTGCTCCCCATCGCCGCCGAGACGCACCTCGACGTCTTCGACATCACGGGACGGCGGCGGCGCGGGGCGTCCGAGGCCGATCGGAATCAGGCGAAGGGCCGGGGCGGTCCCGGCGCCGCTTGGCCGCCCGGCGCGATCCGCAGCACCAGGTGGATCACCAGCGCCAGCACCGTGCCGAGGGCGATCCCGGCGATGTTCGTCCCGCCGACCGTCACGCCCTTGACGCCCAGGCCGGTGGCGGCGATGAGCGACGCCCCGGCCACCACCATGTTGCGCTGGTCCGAGAAGTCCACCCTGGCGTCCATCCAGATCTTCACGCCCATCAGGGCTATGAGCCCGTAGAGGATGAGCGTCACGCCGCCCAGCACGGGGTCCGGGATGGAGCGGATGAGCGCGCCGAACTTGGGGCAGAGTCCCAGCAGCACGGCGATGGCCCCCGCCATGACGAAGTTGTACGACGAGAACACGCGGGTGATGGCCATCACGCCCATGTTCTCCGCGTAGGTCGTCTGCGGGGTGCCGCCGCCCATCGCGGAAACGAACGTCGCCACGGCGTCGCCCAGGTACGCCCGGCCCAGGTGGGGATTGAGATCGCGCTGCATGTAGCTCGAGATGGCCGCGATGTGGCCCTTGTTCTCCGCCACCAGCACGATGAAGACGGGCGCCACGACCGCGATGGCCGGCAGGCTCCACCGCGGTGCGGCGAACGGCGGCAACCCGACCCAGGGCGCCGCTCCGATGGCGGCGAGCGCGCCGGGGTCGAGGATGCCGGCGGCCGCGGCCAGGGCATAGCCCACCACGACGCCGGTCAGCACCGGCAGCAGTCGCAGGAAGCCGCGTGCGTAGATGGCGACCAGCGCGGCGGTGAAGAAGGTGGCCAGGGCGACCGCCACCGGGATCGCCTCGGCCGCACTGCGGATGGCGAAGTCGGCGTTGACGGCGTTGGCCACGGCCGAGGAAGCCAGGTTCAAGCCGATGATGGCGACCACGGTCCCGGTGACCACCGGCGGCATGAGCGCGTCGATCCACCGCGAGCCGTGCCGGATCGTGACCCACGCCACCAGGGCGTAGAGGACCGCGGCGGCGGCGATGCCGCAGAGCGCCTCCGGGATGCGCGCCGCGTCGCCGCCGGTCACCGCCAGCACCGGGCCGATGAACGCGAAGCTCGACCCCAGGTAGCTGGGCACCTTCAGCGCCGTCACGGCGAGGAAGATCAAGGTGCCCACGCCGGAGAAGAAGACGGCCAGCTGCGGATCGAAGCCCATGATGACCGGCGCCAGCACGGTGGCGCCGAACATCGCCACCACGTGCTGCAGCCCCATCGGCACCAGGCGCGGCAGCGGGATCTTGTCCTCCGGGTACAGGATGCGGCCGGTCTCCACGATCACCCTCCTGCGAGCTTGGCCCGCGGCCGGGCCCGCTCGAGGTCATGGCCTTCGGGGCCCACCTCGCGCCGGCGCAACAGCACGGAGAACGCCAGCCCGAACAGGCTCAGGAGCCCGAACATCCAGAGCATCGGCAGGTAGCCCTGCGGGTGCTCCGGCCCGGCGTGGCTCCGGTCATTCAGCCAGCCGGCGGCGAGGTTGAAGGTCATCAGGCCGATGTTCTGCAGCATGGTCATGAATCCGTAAGCCGTGCCGAGGCGGCGGGACTCGACCAGGTGCGGGATCGACGGCCACAGGATGGCCGGCACCAGCGAGAACGCCACCCCGATCAGGGCGGTGCTGATCCACAGGTTCCAGCGCGTGTAGGCGAGCACCGGGAAGGCCACGAAGAGCAGCAGCGAGCCGACCGCCATGAACAGCGCGCGGCGGCCGATGCGGTCGGCCATCAGCCCGAAGGCGGGCGTGGCGACGATCGCCGCCAGGTACACGTAGCCGTTGAGCGCGCCGGCCGATTCGAGCGAGAGGCGGTGCGCGTGCTGGAAGTACTTGATCGCGAAGGTGCTGCGGAAGGGGAAGATCACCGAGTAGAAGGTGACGCACAGGCCGATCACGTACCAGAACGAGCGGTCGAAGCGCCACAAATCGCTCCACACGACGCGTTCCGCGGGGGCCGGCCGCGGCAGGTGACAGCGCCGCTCGGCGGAGCGCTCCACGACGAAATAGGCCGCGGCGGCGGCGAGGCCCACGGCGCACAGCGCCACGGCCAGCCACAGGGGCGGCTGCCAGCCCTGGGCGTAGAACGGCTTCGCCCAGGTCGGCGACATGTCGGCCGCGTAGGAGCCCGCCCGCGCGATGCTGAGGTTGATCCCGAAGGCGAAACCCAGCTGCCGGCCCGCGAACCACTGGCCGAGCGCCGTGGTGACCGCGACGATCATCGACTCCGCGCCCAGGCCGAAGATCAGCCGGCCGGCCGCCATCACCGGGAACGACGGCGAGGCGGCCGTGAGCGCCGCGCCGACCAGGCAGACGGCGGTGAAGACCAGGGTGGCCAGCCGCGTGCCGATGCGGTCGACGATGATGCCGCCGATCAGCACCATGACGATGTTCGGCAGGCTGTAGATCGCGTTCAGGATGCCCAGCTGGGTGTCGGTGAAGCCGAGCTGCCGCTGCAGGAGGTCGGCGAGCGGCGCGACCGCGTCGTAGGCGTAGTAGTTCCCGAACATCACGGTGCTGACCAGCACCAGCACCGTCCAGCGGAGGAACGCCGTCGGCGGCGGCAGCTCCGCGGCAGAAGCGGGGTCCCGCCTCACCGGCCCCGCCGCCCGCCCGCCGGCAGGCCGCGCCAGCGCATCACCTCGTGGGCGACTTCCTCGATCGCCATGTAGGAGACGTCGAGGCTGTGCCAGCCGTGCTCGTGCATCAGGCGGTTCGCGGCTCGCAGCTCGCGCGCCAGGGCCTCGGGCTCCAGGTAGGCGGCGAGCGCCTCCCGCGGCAGCCCCCGGGCCCGCGCCTCGCGCACGGTGGCCAGCCGCATGGCGTTGACCCGCAGGCCGACGACCTTCGCCGGGTCGAGGCGCAGCAGATCCGGCGGCGGTTCCACCTCGGGGACCAGCGGAACGTTGGCGGCCTTCACCCCCTCGTACGCCAGGTAGAAGCACGTCGAGGTCTTCGACGAGCGTGACACGCCCACCAGCACCACGTCGGCCTCGCCCAGATCCTCGGGCCGCTGGCCGTCGTCGTGCTTGAGCGTGAAGTCGATGGCCTCCAGGCGGTCGAACTTCTCGCGCTCGGTGGCGTAGAGCAGGCCCGGCTGGTAGGTGGGCGTGGTCTTGAAGAGGTCGTGGAGCGCCGAGAAGGCGGGTCCCAGGATGTCCACCGTGGGCACCAGCAGCTCGCGCGCCAGGTCGGCCATGGCGCGCCGGGTCTCGTCGGCGACGAGCGTGTAGAAGACCACGGCCTGGGAGCGCGCCGCCTCACGCATGACCGCCTGCACGCGGCGCGCGCTGCGCACGTTGGCGCGGCGCAGCAGCTCGTAGGACTGGCCCCGGAACTGGACGATGGCGGCGTTGACCAGTTGCGCGGCGGTCTCGCCCCGCCCGTCCGAGACCAGGAAGATCGCGGGTCCCCTGGGGTTCGGCATGGCGGCGCGATTCTAGCCGAAACGCGGCGCGCGGGCAGCCGTTGTCCGCGGCGTTTTCGCCCCGCCGTGGGCGGCCCCATCGAAGCTCTAGGCAGAGGCTGCCCGCGGGTGTATCAATCCCCACAAGGAGACTTTCGCCGGCTGCGACCGGCCGACTTTCCCGGCTTCTCACCTCGAGCTACCCGATCCCGCTCCGCCGCGCGCTCCGCCGCGTCGCGCACCCGCGGGCCCCGGCGCCGCGATCGGGCGGAGGAACTTCCCCATGTCGCTGAAGGAAGATGCGCTCCACTACCACGAGATGGGACGCCCCGGCAAGATCGAGGTGGTCTCCTCCAAGCCCTGCGCCACCCAATGGGACCTCTCGCTGGCCTACACGCCGGGGGTGGCCCAGCCCTGCCTCGAGATCGAGAAGAACCCCGAGGACGCCTACCGCTACACCAGCCGCGGCAACCTGGTCGCCGTGATCACCAACGGCACCGCCGTGCTGGGGTTGGGCGACATCGGCGCCCTGGCCGGCAAGCCGGTGATGGAGGGCAAGGGCGTCCTCTTCAAGCGCTTCGCCGACATCGACGTCTTCGACATCGAGATCGACTCGCACGACCCGGAGGAGGTCATCCGGGTCTGCCAGCTCCTCGAGCCCACCTTCGGCGGCATCAACCTCGAGGACATCAAGGCCCCGGAGTGCTTCCACATCGAGGAGACCCTGAAGAAGACGATGTCGATCCCGGTCTTCCACGACGACCAGCACGGCACCGCCATCATCTCGGGCGCCGCGATGCTCAACGCGCTGGAGGTCGCCGGCAAGCGCATCGACCAGATCCGCGTTGTCGTGTCGGGGGCCGGGGCGTCCGGGATCGCCTGCTCGAAGTTCTACATCGCCCTCGGCGTGCGCCCCGAGAACCTCACGATGTGCGACACCAAGGGCGTCATCTACAAGGGCCGGGCCGAGGGCATGAACCCCTACAAGGAGCAGTTCGCGCAGGACACCCCGGCGCGCACCCTGGCGGACGCGCTCAAGGGCGCCGACCTGTTCCTCGGCCTCAGCGGCCCCAACCTGCTCAAGCCGGAGTGGCTCAAGAGCATGGCCCGCGACCCCATCGTCTTCGCCATGGCGAATCCGGACCCGGAGATCACCTACCCGGAGGCGGTCGCGGCGCGCAAGGACGTCATCATCGCCACCGGCCGCAGCGACTACCCGAACCAGGTGAACAACGTCCTCGGTTTCCCCTTCATCTTCCGCGGCGCGCTCGACTGCCGCGCCACGACGATCAACGAGGAGATGAAGCTCGCGGCGGCCCGCGCCCTGGCCGACCTCGCCAAGGAGGACGTCCCCGACAACGTCTCCCGCGCCTATCAGGACCAGGTCTTCCACTTCGGCCGCGAGTACCTGATCCCCAAGCCGTTCGACTACCGCGTGCTGCTGCGCGAGGCCTCGGCGGTGGCCAAGGCGGCGATGGACACCGGCGTGGCGCGCAAGCCGCTCGACCTCGAGGAGTACCGTTACCACCTCGAGACCTTCCTCGGGCGCAGCCGCCAGCTGATGCGCGGCGTCATCAACCGGGCCAAGCGCACGCCCAAGCGCATCGTCTACGCCGAGGGCGAGAACGAGCGCATCATCCGGGCCACGGCGATGGTGCGGGAGGAGGACCTCGCCCACCCCGTCCTGCTCGGCCGGCCGGCGCTCATCGCGGCGGCGTTCAAGCGCCTCGACCTGGAGATGGACGGCACGACCGTCGTGGACATCGAGCACGACGGTCGGCTCGAGGCCTACGCCGCGGAGTACTACAACCTGCGCTGCCGCAAGGGCGTGACCCTCGACGGCGCGCGAACCGCGGTCAAGGACCCCAACGTCTTCGCCGCCATGATGGTCCACATGGGCGACGCGGACGGCATGCTGTCGGGCATCGCGCACCGCTACCCCGACACCATCCGCCCGGCCCTGCAGATCGTCCAGATGCGCGAGGGCGTGCGCAAGGTCAGCGGCCTGTTCGTGGTGGTCATCAAGAACCGGGTCTTCTTCCTGGCCGACCCCATCGTCAACATCAATCCCACCGCCGCCGACATGGCCGAGACCGCCCGCCTGGCCGCCGAGGTGGCCCGCAGCTTCGGCTTCGAGCCGCACGTCGCCATGCTCTCCTACTCGAACTTCGGCACCAGCCAAGACGAGCAGACGCTGCGCATCCGGGCGGCGCTGCGCATCCTCGAGGAGCACGAGCCGGAGCTCGTCGCCGACGGGGAGATGCAGGCGGACACGGCGGTGGTCCCCGGGATCATCGACAAGTACTTCCCGTTCAGCCGCCTCAAGGGGCACGAGGCGAACGTCCTGATCTTCCCCGACCTCGATTCGGCCAACATCACGTACAAGCTGCTGCACCGGCTGGGCGGCGCGGAGCTCATCGGCCCCATCCTCATGGGGATGTCGCGGCCGGTGCAGCTGCTGCAGCCCCAGTCGGACGACCGGGACATCGTCAACGCCACGGCGGTCGCGGTGGTCGAGGGCGCCCTGTGGCTGCGGGGCCCGTTGCGCTAGCCGTCGCGGGACCCGCTGAGGGATTGGCCGGGCGCCCCCCCGTGGGGATGCGCAGCCGGAGGCGCATATGATCAAGCGGTTCGAACTCGCCGAGGGCGCCCTGGTCCCCGCCGAATCGGAGGACGCCCCCGTCCACCTCTACGTGAACCCCGAGGCGGCCGAGCGGGAGGCGCTGCGCACCCGGTTCGGGCTCGACGAGCACACGCTGTCGTCCGCCCTCGACCCCGACGAGGTGTCGCGCATGGAGGTGACCGCCGACCGCCTCCTGCTCATCTGGAAACGGCCGACCAACTACTCCGGCAAGGACAACTTCTTCTTCAACGTCGCCTCGGTCGGCATGCTGCTCACCGAGCAGCGGCTGGTGATCATCGTCCTCGAGAACCTGCTGCTGACCGCCGGGCCCCGGCAGACGCCCACGCTGGCGCGCCCGCTCGACGTCCTGCTGGGGCTGCTCCTCAACACCATCCAGCACTACCTGGAGCACCTCAAGGTCATCAAGATGATCGCCCGGGACCTGCAGAAGAAGATCAACACCTCGATGGAGAACAAGCACCTCATCCAGATGTTCAACTTGAGCGAGAGCCTGATCTACTACCTCAACGCCATCAACTCCAACGGGGTGGTGCTGACGCGCCTGCGCAGCCACGCCGAGCGGGCCGGGTTCGCCGCCGCCGACCTGGCCTTCCTCGACGACCTGATCATCGAGAACAACCAGTGCTACAAGCAGGCCGAGATCTACTCGACGGTGTTCTCCGGCCTGATGGACGCGCGCGGCACCCTCGTCAACAACAACATGAACACCCTGCTCAAGAACCTCACGCTCATCAACGTGATCTTCCTGCCGCTCAACCTGCTGGCCAGCATCGGCGGCATGTCCGAGTTCAGCATGATGACCCAGGGGTTCGACTGGCGCGTCTCCTACGCGATGTTCATCGTCGCCATGATCGCCGTCGGCTGGATCACGGCCCAGCTCCTCAGGCGGATCGATTTCGCCGGCGGCGCGGCGCCGCGGCTGGGCAACGGTTCCGGGCGGCGGCGCGAGCGCTGACGCCGGCGGGCGGCGGGATGGACAAGGGGCGGGGTCGCCGGCGACCCCGCCCCTTCGGCTTTGCCACACGTCCGGCCGCGGCCCCGGCCGGATCGGCGCTATCTGTAGATGACCTTCACCCGGCCCCAGGTCGTGACCGCCGTCGGCACGGTGTCGTCGCGCTGGAGGTTCCCGCGGATCTCTCCTCCGGGGTAGGCGCTCGTGTGGACGTTCACGTAGATGCACCCGTTCTTCAGGTCCGCGGCCTGGGCCGCGGTGAGGGCCCACACGCCGTCCTTGGGGCTGCCGAGGGGCAACGGGAAGACGACCGGCGCGTTTAGCGTCGGGAGGCACGCCGGACCGTGGAAGTGGGCCGCGACCTCCGCTGCGAGCAGGCCGGAGAACGCGATGTGGTACTGGGCGGTCAGCGCGACGTCGTCGAGGATCACGGTCGCGATCCCCGCTCCCGGAGACGCGTTCGGCGGATTCTCCGCGAGACCGGACAAGACGGCGCTGTAGCCCTCGACGGCGGCGAGGGAGACGGCCGGCACGAACGCAAGGCAAAGGGCTGCGGCGAGGAGACAAAGGTAGCGCGAACGCATAGCTGGACTCTCCTTGACGGCCAGTCGAGTGGTGATGGCGACGATCGTGTGACCGGCCGCGGCCCAGCCAGACAGACACCGGAAGGGACTCCGGACCCGACGACTGTGAGCGATGCCCCCCGTCCGGTCAAGGCCTCTGCGGAAACCGGATCCGCCGGCCCCGCGCGCTACCGCCCCACCTCCTTCACCGCGGCCTCGGGATTCCCCTCCCCCGCGTATCCCTCATCTACCAGCTCGCCGGCGAAGTACTGGTGGTACGACGCCAGGTCGAAGTGCCCGTGGCCGCTGGCATTGAAGACGATGGTCTTCGCCTCGCCGCTCACCTGGCAGCGCCGCGCCTCCACCACCGCCGCGTGGATGGCGTGCGCGGTCTCGGGGGCGGGCAGGTGGCCTTCCGTGCGCGCGAACAGCACCGCCGACTCGAAGACGGGGGTCTGCCGGTAGGCCTCGGCCTCGATGAGTCCGAGATCGTAGAGGTGGCACAGGAGCGGCGCCATGCCGTGGTAGCGCAGCCCGCCGGCGTGGATCGGCGGGGGCACGTAGTCGTGGCCGAGGGTGTGCATCTTGAGCAGCGGCGTCAGGCCGGCCGTGTCACCGAAATCGTAACGGTATTCCCCGCGGGTGAGGCTGGGGCAGGCCGCCGGCTCCACGGCCACGATCCGGGTGCGTCTCCCCTCCACGATCTTGTCGCGCACGAAGGGCAGCGCCAGGCCCGCGAAGTTGGAACCGCCGCCCACGCAGCCGATCACCACGTCGGGGTAATCCCCCGCCTTGTCGAGCTGCTTGCGCGCCTCCAGCCCGATCACCGTCTGGTGCAGCAGCACGTGGTTCAGCACGCTGCCGAGCGAGTACTTGGTGTCGGCGCGCGCGGCGGCGTCCTCCACCGCCTCGCTGATGGCGATGCCCAGCGACCCGGGCGAGTCGGGGTCCTGCCGGAGGATCGCCCGGCCGGCGCCGGTCTGGTCGCTCGGGCTCGGCACGCAGCTCGCCCCCCACGACTCCATCAGCATCCGGCGGTAGGGCTTCTGCTCGTAGCTCACCCGCACCATGTAGACCTTGCACTCGAGGCCGAAGAGACCGCAGGCGAAGGCGAGCGCGCTGCCCCACTGCCCGGCGCCCGTCTCGGTGGCCAGGCGCCCCACCCCCTCGGCGCGGTTGTAGTAGGCCTGCGGCACCGACGTGTTCGCCTTGTGGCTGCCCGCGGGGCTGACGCCTTCCCACTTGTAGTAGATGCGCGCCGGCGTGCCGAGCGCCTGCTCGAGCCGTCGGGCCCGCACCAGGGGCGTGGGGCGCCACAGGCGGTAGATGTCGACGACCTCCTCGGGGATGTCGATGAACCGCTCCTGGCTGACCTCCTGGAGGATGAGCCCCATCGGAAAGATCGGCGCCAGGTCCTCGGGTCCGACCGGCTGCCGCGTGCCGGGGTGCAGCACCGGCGGCAGCGGCGTGGGGAGATCGGCCTGGATGTTGTACCACTGCCGGGGCATCTCCCGTTCGTCGAGCAGGATCTTGGTCGCTTGCATGGCGGTCCTCGCGCGTTGTCGTGACACCGGGTGCGGTGCGGCCGGCTCGGGAAAACGAAAAACCCGCTGCGGATGCTGACACAGCGGGCGGAAACGGGGGCTCGAGAGAAACCGGTCAGGTGGCGAGCGCGTCCACACTCCTCCCACTGCTCAGTGGCGGGCACCACCACCATCGATTGCAGAGGGTACGGAGCATGGACCTGCCGTCCTTTCGATCCGGGGCGCCGGCGGCAACCGCCGCGGCGCAGGTGCCGATGATTGAACCCCACCGCGGCGGGCGCCGTCAAGGGGACAGTAAGGGCGGAGGTGCGGGCGGCTGCCCGGGTGGCCGCCATGTCGGCGGGGTCCGGGCCCTCCCCGTCGGCGGGCCCCCCGCCCGGGGCGCGTCCGGCTTTGCGAATCACTGACCACCGTCGGCGAATCTCCGGGTGATGAGCGCATCCAAGGGGCACGTCGCGGATGTGGGGCTGGCGTAAGCGCTCCCCAAGGTCGCGCCGGCGCGCCTGGATCGGGCGTCTGCCGGGCCGATCGGTCGCCGGATCTCGATCAGCCGCGGACCAGGACGAAAACCGTCTCCCATAGCCCCTAACCGACTCAGGAGGTCTTCGCCATGGCTCGCAAGCCTGCACTCTTCGTCACCCTCGCCCTGTTGGCCCTCATCGGTGTCGCCGGCGACGCGCTCGCCGGCAACTACGGCAGCCGGCCGGCCGCGGCCTCGCCGACCCTGGTGGACAAGGCCATCGAGGTGAACACCTCGGGCACGTACGCCGGCTCGTTCGACGTGCTGCTCTGCCTGGTCACCAAGTACCCCGACATCGTCGCCACCCTGAGCCAGAAGGGCCAGTACGCGGTCTTCGCGCCGACCGACGCCGCCTTCGAGGCCATCGGCATCACCGAGGAGAACTGCGCTTCGTACCAGGCTGCGAACGCCGACGCGGTGAAGAACATCCTGCTCTATCACGTGACCAAGGGGCGCAAGGACGCGGCCGAGGTGACCATGTCCAGCTACCTGAAGATGCTCAACGGCCAGACCGCCGAGATCACCTCGATGGGCGGCAAGTACTACATCGACGGAGCCGAGATCATCGTCACCGACGTGCCGGCCAGCAACGGCCTGATCCACGCGGTCGCCGGGGTGTTGCTGCCGTAACTGCCGCGGCCAGTCAGCCGGAGGTAGAAGGTCGAGGGCGCCCAGGTCGGGCGCCCTCGGCGCGTTTGGCGGCCCCGCTCCCGGCCCGCCTACTCCGCCGGCGCTCCGTAGCGCAGGCGCAGCAGACGGTTCGCCCCGCCGGGGCCCAGGATCAGCAAGTAGAGCTTGTCATAGGCGACCGTCTCGTCTTCGGGCAGTCGTTGCCCGGTGAGGCACTCGATGGTCTGCGCGACGGTGTCGCTGTGGCCCACCACGAGCACGGTCTGCCCGCGGTGGCCGGAGCGGATCCGGGCGGCCAGCGCCTCGAGGTCGTTGGCGTCGTAGACGCGGACCGAATCGGCCAGCGCCCGGGCCAGCGGCTCGGCGGTGAGCCGCGCCCGCGGGAACTGGCTGGCGTAGACCGCATCCACGCCCGCGTCCCGCAGCGTACGCGCGAGCTCCCGGGCGCGCTGCATCCCCTTCATGCTGAGGCCCGCGTCGCCGCCCGGGGCGTGCGCGTTCTTCTCGGCGTGGCGCACGAGCAGGACGGTGGTGACGGTGGTATCCGCGGGGCTGCCCGGTGCGCCGGCAGCCGGGCCGAGCCCGCAAACGGCAAGGATGAGAGCGGCGAACAGACCGCCCCCGATGCGGCCGATCATGAGATCTCCTCGGGCTTCGTCGGCGGTCCGGCCGGGACGGCGGCCCGGACCGCTTCCCTCCGGGCGCCCCCCGATCGAGAGCCGCCGGGTCCTACGCCCCCGGCCGGACGTTCTGGTTCAGCCGGAACAGATTGTCGGGATCGTACTCCCGCTTGAGCGCCGCCAGCCGCTGATAATTCGCGCCGTAGGCGGCGGGCACGCGCTCGGCCTCGTCGCCGGGCATGAAGTTGATGTACACGCCGCCGGTGGCGAACGGGCCGGCGGCGGCGAAGCAGTCCCGCGCCCAGGCGATGCAACGGTCGTCGTCGCCCGCGTCCTCCCAGCGCGCGTGCACGTTGAGCACGAACATCGCGTCGCGGTGCGGGTAGGCCGTCGCCTCCGTCGGCACGCGGCTGGCGGCCCCGCCCAGGTGGCCGATGAACGCCTCCGAGTGCGCCGAGGGAAGCTGCTCCACCTTCTCCAGGACGGTGTCGATCAGCCCGTCGGAGAGCCCCGTGAAATTGTGCGACTTCCAATAGTTGCGCATTCCCGGGGTCATCAGGGGGTCGAAAGCGCTCTGCCAGCCCGCGAACGGCCCCGGCGCGACCCCGTCGGCGATCGGCCGGCCGAGTGAGCGCAGAGGCTGCAGCGCCCTCTCCCCTTCCTCGATCGGCCCGGCGTAGCAGGCGGCGAAGATGAGAATCATCTGGCCGTGCACCTCGACCGGCAGGAACGGCAGCGGCGGCGCTTTGCGCAGCACCGTCCACACGGTCAGCTCGTCGGGCGCCTGGGCGACGCAGTCGCGGTACTGGCGCAGCAGCCGCGGCGCGTCGGCGAAGGGATGCACGATGAGCCCGGCCAGGACTTCCGGCCCCACCGGGTGGGCGCGGAACTCGAACGCGGTGACGACGCCGAGATTGCCGCCCCCGCCCCGGATGCCCCAGAAGAGGTCGGGGTAGCTCCCCTCGCTGGCGCGCACCTGCTCCCCGTCGGCGGTGACGACTTCGGCGGAGATCAGATTGTCGAGGGTCAGGCCGTACTTGCGGCTCAGCCAGCCGAAGCCGCCGCCGAGGGCCAGGCCGGCCACGCCGGTCGTGGAGTTGATGCCGGCGGGTGTGGCCAGGCCGTGCGCCTGGGTGGCACGGTCCATCTCGCCCAGGGTCACGCCGGGCTCGACGCGCACCGTGCGCCGCGCCGCGTCCACCTGCACCGACTTCATCGGCGACAGGTCGATCATCAGCCCGCCCTCGCATACCGAGTGGCCGGCGATGTTGTGGCCGGCGCCGCGCACCGCGGTCAGGATCCGGTTCTCGCGCGCGAAGCGCACCGCCTGCACGACGTCGTCGGCGTTGCGGCACTGGGCGATCAGCCCGGGACGCCGGTCGATCATGGCGTTCCAGATCACCCGCGTCCGGTCGTACTCGGCGTGCTCGGGAGAGATCAGCCGGCCGCCGAAGCGGGCGGCGAAGGAGTTGAGGGATTCCTCGGAGAGAGAATCGCGGCCGCCATCGGTCTTGAGAATGGAATAGGCAGACATGCCGCCTCCAGGGGGACTTGGACTCTGTCGGGCGGCCGCGGACGGTGGAAGGCCTAGGAGTCTGGACCCGGGCACGCCGCCGCACAAGATAGAATTGTCAGTATCCGGTGAATCCGTCGCCACGCTCCGCGCCGGCCCTTTGCCCTGCCGCGGGGCTTCCCTATATTCGCCGGGTCCCGT
>Ga0315276_10003077_pt1 | contig 15277 bp, 19 predicted proteins | sample YL17G05_0_MG_FD_204542 | JGI IMG/M metagenome (GOLD analysis project Ga0315276, IMG submission 204542) | Sediment microbial communities from Yellowstone Lake, YNP, Wyoming, USA - YL17G05_0 | ecosystem: Environmental > Aquatic > Freshwater > Lake > Sediment | place: USA: Wyoming | collected...
GTTGTAATCTGTTTTCGAGAGATTGCATCAATTGTATCTTTTAATTTCAAGTTTCCTTCATCCTTTTCCCACTTCTCTTCATCCTTGATGTACATGATGTCTCGCTTGTTGTCGGTGCAATGAATGGGACGCTTGTAAATATCCAACTCTTTTAATCCTCTTAAAAAAATATTACCCACACTGTCTTCCAGCGTTTTTTCTCTCGTTACATTTAAATCATCCAGTGTGATTTGCAGCGACTTTATAAAATCGCCAATGTTGATTGCATCTTTGCACTGCTCATTCAAAAATACATTCAAGTTGAATTTTTGTTTAATGTTCGTATTATTATTTGTAATCAAATTGGTACTACCGCACATCATCGGAATCATATCCACCAACTGTTTGTGATATTGCTCCTGCTGTTCTCTCATGAATTTCTGCTGCTCCTTCATGAGCTCCTTTATTTCAGCATTGTCTCTCATTAAATTTATAATTATATTGTCTTTACCAGAATGCAAACGTTGCTTATGTTTCATTAAACCATTTTGAGTTTTAAATATTTTTCCACATTCACATTCAAGTTTAGTGGTTTTATTTTCAGACGGCGTTTCTAGAATGCATTTTAATTTTAACTTCATATGCTTTTTTGTTTTAATATGTCGTTTGTAATCGCTCTCAAATATACATGAAAAAACACAACATTCACACACATGCTTGTGTTTGCAAATTTCCATTGGTGTAGTCATAATTATAATATTGAACCTGAACTCGTCGTGTATACAATAATCATATAATATTTCTAAATAGATTAGTTAATTAATTAACTGGTATTAATATTTAATATTATCAAACACTTTTTAGTCGGTATAATTAGATTTTTTTTGTATTTTTCAACCCCCCAAAATTGCATTTTTAGTTTTTCAATCTACGAAATATCGTTTTTTGGGGAATGATTTTATAAAAATACGATTTTTTAGAAATTTAAAAAATCAACCCACGCGGATGCGAGTTTTTTTGACAGATTTTACGTCCACCGCATAAGCCTAGCGGCCAAAAAAAACGAGTAAAAAAACGAGCGGAATTGTGAGCATTATGTATACGAAAAATGAAAAAGTCAAAAAGTCGTGAGAGCATCGCCCCGTGGATTAAAAACGGTCCAAAAATGGACCGAAAAAAACGAGCGTTTTATTTTAGAAAAACGCCAGACCACACATGCTTTCAAGTTTCGAAAAACATTAAAAAATGTGCTGATGCTCGTTTTTTTCGGTCCATTTACTCGTTTTTTTCACTTTTTTAAAATGAAAAAAAAACAAAAAAAAGTGAAAAATGTCCGAAAAATCACATTTTTCCTTATGCTCTGCACCACTTTTTCCAAAATATCGGCGTTACATAAATTGCTGACAATTACATAAATTATGCTTCAAAATAAAAATCAAAAAAACTTATAAAAAAAACTTTTAAAACTTTTTTGAAGAATCAAAATATGGACAATTATTTTTGTCCATTTTTCAAATTTAAAAAAGAGTTTCAAAAAAATAAAAATATTTTCCGTTTTTTTTTCAATCCCTAAAAAACACGTTTTTAGTTTTCCAAACTACGAAATATCATTTTTTTTGGGATGATTCTGCAAATTTCCTAGTTTTTATAAACTCAAACATTCAAAGCATTATAAGTTTGACGGTTTATACCAATTAATGCGTCCACAGCATAAGCCTAGCGGCCAAAAAAAACGAGTAAAAAAACGAGCGGAAATGTTACCATTATGCTAACATAAAATGGAAAAGTTAAAATGACGCGAGAGCATCGCCCCGTGGATTAAAAACGGTCCAAAAATGGACCGAAAAAAACGAGCGTTTTATTTTAGAAAAATGCCATACCACATATGCTTTCATTTTTCGAAAAACATTAAAAAAGTGCTGATGCTCGTTTTTTTCGGTCCATTTACTCGTTTTTTTCACTTTTTGAATTCTGGAAAAATCCAAAAAATGTCCGAAAAATCGCATTTTTCTCATTTTTTGCTTATGCTCTGCACCACTTTTTCGAAATTATTCACATTACTTGTAAAGCTAACATATTGTAAATAATTCTTAAAAATAAAAAACCTAAAAAAACCCAAAAAAAACTTTTAAAACTTTTTTGAGGAATCAAAATATGGACAATTATTTTTGTCCATTTTTCAAATTTAAAAAAGAGTTTCAAAAAAATAAAATTCTTTATAATAAAGATGAAACTAAATTCAAAATTAAATAACTATAACTTCTCAATAATACAAGAATAGTCGGGTGCTTCTTCATAAGACATTGTGCACAAGTATTTGAAAATATCCAAATAACTAGGCGGCATGTCTAAAAATAATTCTTCTGGCAAAATTGTTTTTTTAATTTGTGCTACCGATTCTGGAGATGCTGCCGCTTTCCATGGAAGGCGGCCCTTTATCAAGTAAATGACAACATACATTATTGAAATCAAATCGTCTCGTCGACTTGGCTCGTTTCCATCGTGCACATTTATGCTTACATACCGCGGCGTTCCAATAATTCCGGTCGTGCGCATTTTATTACACCTGTGTGCTTTTGTTTTATCATCAATGTATGTTCGAGACATTCCGAAATCAATCAAAAATAATTTATCATAGTTTTCTCTTTCATTGGGACTGGGACCAGGACCCGTCATGAAATTGGGCGGCTTAATATCTCGATGGATAAACCCCCTTTCATGAACAGCCTTGATAATTTCAACCATTTGCTTTGCATACATTCGAACGATTTCAATGGGAACTGATTTTTTGTGTTCGCTTGAAACCGTTTGTAAGCTTTTTCCTAATAAGTCAATTGCCATGTACCTGTTGTGGTCGGGCACTCCATAGTACCTAAGATTAGGAATTCCCGGAATCCCTGAAAGTTTCATCAAAACGGCGGCTTCGTGAGTCAACGTATCCACTTGAGCAGTCGGCTCCAGCTTTATTGCAACAATTTCATTTGTATTCACATTTTTTGCACTGAATATTAACCCAAATGCACCAGAACCTATGCGTTTCAACAACTTGTACCGGTCGTTAATCAACATCACGCCGTGTTGAGATTGATGGATGTTACTATTTGAACACTTGGTTTAATCTGTATTTTTTCAATTTTAAAAAATACTTGTATAACTTATTTTAAAATATTTTTATTTCTATAAAATTGAAATAAAAATAATATAAATAGTTAATCGTAAATATAATAGCCAACAACTATGTCTCACACTGTTGTTCAAATTTATCAAATTCACCAACTTCCTCAACCTGCTCAATCTCCTCTGCGTAAATGTCAAAGACATCAATTGTGCAGAAGTTACAATATTACTATTCCTAATATATTAAATGCGTCATCATCAGCATCTCCGTCATCATCTGATGATGATGAAAACGGTTGTTCACCAAATCCAGAACTGACATCTTTTGTATCAATAGACGGAGACTATGATGATGAGGAAACGCAGAATGTTACTGTTGTCAGTTTCGGTATCGGTGTTGCAACTGCGCCTCCTCTAGACGATGACTACATTGTTACATTTGAAAATAAATCGAATACAATACCGCAAACACAAAGACAAGAAAAACAAGAACCTTTAACCTCTCCCTTTTATAAGGAGGGGGTCGTAGGGTGCTCTTCGCCCCCTATAGAAGAAGAAATATGCATAATATGTTATGACAAAATAGAAAAAATGGAAGGTAATTTTTATAGCAACTTTTGCGACACGTGTAAATACACCGTTCACATTCCATGTATTGAAGAATATATTATTCGAAAATTGAAAGATGACGTGCAAACACATCAAACACGTTTTGTCGGAATAAAATGTTTGATGTGTTCAAAGGTGGTGGAGAGAGGAGAGCTTACTCAAGAGGAATTTGATGAAATAAATAATAGTGACGATATATTAGATAATAGGATTACTGCTCAACAAAGACGTAATATACGACTTCACCAACACGCATTACGTGTAATGGAAAGACAAATTCGTCATGACAGGAGAAATGGAAATAAACGAGTTTTCTGTCACGTATGCTTTATTTTGTGCCTGATTCTTTGTGCAGGAGGAGTACTCGCAGCCGTTATAACAAAAACTACATAAACGTATGTGGGAACTGCTGAATTACAAATTACATTATCGACTTTAAGAATGAACCGTTGAATTTTTTATTCATTTCTTGAGCGAGTTCGTCTTGTTTTGCCAGAGTGAATGCCCGATGCGTGTTGTCTTCTTCCGCAACATGTGCTTCCGTTTTTTTTTTATTCAATGATTCTTCATAATTGTATGATTTCAAATGCACATCTCGAAACGATTGCAGCTCATTTACATTATTGAACTTTTTGGAGTTTACATAATCTTCGTGTGTTACGGGTATAACCGTTTCCGTATGCGCCTTTTTCAAATCTTCATATTGAAGCGAGCTAAATAGTCCGCTTGAATGTTCCTTTGGCGCGCCCTGACCCAACATATAATAATTTTCACCGCCGCCGAAAATATTGGCACATTGTAGTTCACTCTTTGAAACAAGTGACAAATTTGTTCGCAACGCTTGCTTTTGTTTGTCGATTTCGGATACACGCTGGTCCCAGGAGGACAACGAATTTGCAGCAGACGAATCTGCGTCATTGGCATCATCAGAACGAAACCACTCTTCATAACCTTGTTCCTCTTCCAGTTGTATCTTGCATTTTTCATAGTGTTCGTTGAAGAGTTTGTTGAACTCGGTCGAGCTGAGCTGTTTCACCTTGTCCACGCACAACTTCATTGAGTCTTCCTCAGGGGCAACCGTTTCTTCGGCGACAAGCTCGCTGTAACTTTCCTTCTTGTTTCTATTTTTACCTGTGCGAAATGTGAATATCTGGTACAATATTTTATAAGCGCTCGTAAAAAATAGAAAATATTCTTTTGGAAGTTTTGATTTGTCTGGATGAGTGTGAAGCACTGCGAGCTTTGCCGCGCGCAAATCTGATTCCGTAAAAACAATCGGTATCTTGAATAAATTTGTAATGTCCTTTAAATTATAATTTTGTATGTCCAAGTCTAAATCAAGGTAATCCATTGTCTAAAACAATCAAAAGAATCAAACAAATATATTGATATATATTCAATATATTAATTAGTGTATAATATGATTTACATTAATTAATTAATATAATAATTGAAATAAATAAAATTGTATTATTTCCGAGACCGAGACCGTTTATTTGACCGAGACCGTTTGTTTGACCGAGACCGTTTGTTTGACCTAGACCGTTTGTTTGACCTAGATTTTTTATTATAACGAGACTTTTTTAATTTTCTTTTACCACCACCACTACGCAAACTCTCTATACATAACAACTCGGCTCTATCAATCTCGTCTTGGTTTAAATCCAAGTCACCGCTTTCTGTTTCAAACTCGAATGGTGTAATTTTTCTTTTGTTTAATTTGTCTAAAAGTACCGCATAAGTAAATACTTTTCGTTGTAATTCGGGAGAATCTGGATAGGCTTTTTTAGCAGCGATAAATAATTTCATCTCATCAGATTCAGGTTTAGGTACTTGAATTTCGGGAAGTCGGTGATCAGAAAACATATCTTCTTCGCTTGACAATAACTGATCATTGTGAAAATTAGCATCCATTGTATATGTTATATATACATATATACATATATAATAAATTAAATAATATTAAAGATTTAGTAATATTTATATATATTATATACACAATTAAGTTAGTTCGCATATCTATATGTTTTCAATGTTCAAATCTTCAAAATCAGCAATGTCGGCCACGAAAGAATATAAAGAACGATTGTCTTTAGAAGAAAGAAAGCAACAATCTACAAATATTTTAACTAAATATCCAACATCTGTTCCTGTGTTCATTGATTCATCGGGAATGCATAAACTGATAGATAAACCAAAATTTGTTATACCGAACGGATTTACCATTGGACAACTAATGATATCTATTCGAACGCGGATGAAAATGAATTCGGCAACTGCACTATTTGTTTTTATTGATAATCAATTGATTCCTGTGACGACGGTTATTTCTGCAATTTATGACTCGTATAAGGACAATGACGGTTATCTCTACGTGTGTTGTTCAGAAGAAAACACGTTTGGATAAGTTTAGACATTTTCAAAAGTTTAATAAAATAAAATAAATAAAATATTAAAAAAAAATATATTTTTTAATATTTTGATTATATATAAAAGAGAATCAAATGGTTATGACAGATTGGATGAAAAGCGTACAAGCTGCGCTGAAAACAATTCCTAAAAATACTCCGAATCGTTTGGGGGCAGCAATGAAGAAAGCAAAACTCACGTATAAGAAAAAAGGCAGTTCGTCTTCTTCTTCAAGCAATGTAATGATGAAAAAAACATTCAGGCGTCGCAAGGGACGCAAGGGGTCTCGCAAATCGAAACACCACAGCCGTCGTCGTCATCGCGGAGGCACAATGTCAAAATTGAACCCCGCTAATATTGATGGCACGTCGGGCGCAGCACTTCAACTTGATGCAACGAATGCGTCTTAATAAATAAATTCACAATAATTCAGAATAAATAATTTACTCATCTATAAATTATTTATACATTTATATATTTTTTATATTTACTCCAACCTTTTTGGCGATGTGTTTATTGAAATAAGTTAAAAGTATGTCGGTAAATGTGGTTGTTGAAAGTAAAAATAAAGATGACGAGAATATTATTTTCTTGTCAAATCCTGTTATTTTAGCATTTGAATACGGATTAAATCGGACAATCAAAAATATAATAACAAAGTATTTTAATGCAGACTGGATTGATGGCAAATATTTTGTCACGGAATTGAAATAAGTTAAATTCAAAACTACAAGTATGTAAAGCGCATAAAACGTGTACAATAAATAGTCGTAAACATCTTCTATTTTTATGTAAAATGATGACATGATTCAAAGTATAATATAATATAATACAATATTATATATATCATATATAATATAATAAATTATTATATTTTCTATCCCATTTTATTCTAGAGAGAAATACCAAAGACATGAGACGTCGAATTCGTCTAAACGCGGAAGACTATAAAAAAATTTTGGAATATTATAAACTGAAAATACCGACAAAATCAACCATAAGCAATTTAAAAAAACGAGCAGAAAAGGCTCTCATTACAAAAATATGCAACTGCACTAAAAAATTGAAAAGTCAGGTTGGTGAAACGAAAGCAATTGGCATTTGCGCAAATAGTGTGTTGAAAAGAAAGAAGTTAATGTATCACCGGTTTACTTGTAAAAAACCGGCACATTTTATTCCTGTTTCTGCAAATTATAATTCATTGCATAAAACATAATTTTTTTTGTAAATAATAAATATATTATGGTAATAAAATACATGACAATAAAATAAAATATATTTTATTCAGACCATTGTAATTTTATTAATAAAATTGATAAAATTACATATATATATATACAATACACAACTTGACTTGGCAAATAAATAATATGTACACTGAAAAATTCAATGACAAGTATACCATTTTGGTTGGAAGAACACAAGAACAGAATCAGGCGCTCGTTTCGCGCACAAAAAAAATGAACCAGAATGCACTATGGTTTCATGTTGGAAATGGATTTTCAAGTCCACACGGCATTTTGTATGACAACACAAAACACACGGCAACAAAATATGACAAGGACGCAATTATACGAGCAGCTGCTCTCGTTAAACAGTTTTCAAAAGAGTCAATCAAATCTCTTCGCGCAATAACCGTTGAATACATTCCTATAAAATATGTCGAGACAACAGACGTTCCTGGACAAGTTCACCTAAAAAAAACTCCAAATAAGATTGTAATTTGATTCAAGTATGTAGAGTAGGTATCATCCTTTAAGATTTTAAATGGGAAATATATTAGAACGCATAATTGTAACTTTACTAGATATTAACTTGGAACTCTTACTTTTTTCATCAATGGTCTTCCACTCTCAATTAGGTCTTTCGATGGAACACCAAAAGATTTAAAATATTTTTTATAATTTTTTATAACATGTTCCACCGATTCGTCTTTTGCTTTTGGGTATAAATGTATTTCGTAAGCATCTTGTGATAAATTGCTTGATAATACTGCTTCTATTTCTTTATTATCATCAAGTTCATTATAAAAATTATCTGATTTTTTTGTAAGCGAATTGGGTGGTTTAACATACTGGTGTTTTCCATTTGTATAAATAACTACAACATATTTATCACTTGCCAAACCTTGCCAAAATTTTTCAAGTGGTTTATTTTTACCCCATACTGTTGTAGGGTCTTTCCACATTTCTAAAACTCTTTTTGATACTTTTTTAGAAGTTTTATTATGTATCTTTTTGGGTTTTCTTGTTTTTGCTGTCATCTTTTATATAATTATAGATAAAAAAACAGGAATTTATGGGGGTTTGTCCCATATTTTATTATCTAATTCGGCCTAATTCAGCATGCTAGAACATTAGATATCAACACTTCATACTGTTTTTGTAGTTCTACATTTGTTGGTAAATATTTTTGAATGTATAAACGATTTCTTATTAAATATTCTTCTGCATTATCATGGTGATTTAATATTGCATCTTTCAATACATTTCCTCCCATTTCATAATCAAACTCTTCATAATAATAACCCACCTCTTTACAAAACTTTCCATTGTGAATTATTGGCCAACCCATCCAAGCTATATCAAAGTATAAATTATTCAACCAATTTTCCCAAGTGTGTGAAACAACTATATCTGTAACTGTTGACATCAAGTACAAACTATTGTACCTTGCTTCAATATGTATTTTAGAATCTTTCTTCAAATTTAAAGACATTACAACCTGATTTAAATTGTCTAAGTTAAAAACTTTACTATTTGTAATATTTGTAAGATACACTTTGTCGATTTTGTCAACAAACTCTTCGCACCTATAAGCATTTTCACATACCAATAATGCAGGGAGTGCCCATTTCATTATACTTAAATTGGGTTCAAAAATTGCAATTTTTTTTTTATTAGAACGCTTTACATATTTATTTTGTTCAGAATCTACCAAAACGTTGGACCATACATAAGGTACTTCAACTATTTTACACCGCAAAAACGTTTTTAAATAATGGTGATTTGTATTTGTCATATGTGGTAAATTCCAGCATTCATCAAACGTGTAGTTTGCATATCCAGCAATCTTATTATTCGCATGTGTAAATAAACAACTTTCAGAATCAATTATAAAAGAGTTTCCACAATTATAATATATGTTTTTTGTTCCTTTTTGACTTGTAATTTTAAAATATTCTTTACTTATAATAAACCCAAATGAAAAAATAATGTCAAATTTATAGTTAATTAATTCACTATAATCTATATAATTGAATCTAAATTTATTTTTTATTTCTTTAATTAATGATTCAGTAATGTTTGATGAATTATTTATTATAAAACATACCTCATATTTTCCTATATTTATTAAAAGTTCTGAAAAAAATAATGCATTTTGTCTAATTCCATTCGTAAACAATTCATTGATTGTTTTTGGTAAATTGAGTGTTATACCTATTTTTGATTTTGAACTCATATAAAAATAAATGAAATAATTAATGAAATAAATAAATTTAGATTAATAATTATAATAATAGTTATTATTTAAATCTTTTATTTATTACGAGTTAATTACATTCTATTTTATTATTATTATTGTTTATTTTTAGATAAATAGTCAAATACGGACAGAATTATCTCTTCTTGGTTGCTGAGTTTTTGAAATATAAGCACTTCGTCAAGTTTGAGTTGGAATATTTTCCGAAAATGGTTTCTGCAAAGCAGATGAACGCCGGAACCAAGTATTTTAACCTCGCAAATAAAGCCACCATTTTTTAAAACAATGTCACCTTCTTTATGCCCATTTTTTAAAGTTAGCGGTATGTATCGAATAAATGCGCCGTGTTGAATGTCTTGCAATTCTTCAACATACCTGTAATCTGCCAGTTTATGCAACAATGATTCTAATTCATCGTCATTCATGCCAAGACGCTCCAGCATGTTGTATTTCATATTATTTATTTTATCATATGTTAATTTAGATATTGATAAATTTCTATCATTGTCAAGACTGTGCAAAACATCTTCAATGTTCATGTTATCGTCAAATGATTCTGGTTTTGATGTCATGAATTATAATTTATATATTTTTTATATATAAATTATACTTATATAATTATATAATATATATTAATATTATATTAATACTTTAACGTATACTTCAACGTCAATAATGACAACAACTACAAATCGTAGGAGAAATAAAAAAGAAGAAATTGTTTCGCGTGCAATTCAAATACTTACGACACATTTATCAGAAACGAACGGATTTCAAAAAATAAAAGAAATTGTATGTAATGCCAATAATAATCGCACCGATAAGTCAAACAAAATATTTCATATTATATTCTCACCTGAATCAACAAATGCGTTGATACAGAATATGAAATTGACCGGGACCGCTAAAAGCGGCATTGGAATTTTTAAAGCGAGTAAAAGCGTTTCATCTTTGTTTTCTTTTTCTAGAAAACCAAAAACTACTATGCGAAGAAAAACAACGACTACTAGGTCAAGGTCAAATGACCCAATAGTAAGCCAGGTGGATTTATATTTGAAGCCCGAATCTCTTTCAATTATTGAACGCGCTCTAGAATCTTTAATGAAATCATGCGATAACACTGCAAATTTTAACAACGCTGTGCGGTCACAATGCATCGAGCCCATTATAAAGCAAATTGTCAGTGGCAATCGTGGAGTAAACATTGAGAATTATTTTGATGGTGGTGGAAAACTTTTAAAAAAGGCATCGCGCCGCTGTCACACTCGAAGTCGTGATTAACTACTTACTTTTACTATAAGTTGCCTTTATTGCCTTGGTTGCCTTAGTCTCTTCAACAGTTGGCTGTGGATTGGCTGGATTGGCTGGATTGGCTGGATTGGCTCGATTGCCTCGGTTGCCTCGATTGCCTCGGTTGCCTCGGTTGGTTCGGTTAGTTCGGTTGGTTCGGTTGCCTCGGTTGCCTCGGTTGCCTCGATTGGTTCGGTTGCCTCGGTTGCCTCGGTTGGTTCGGTTGCATCGATTGGCTCGGTTGCCTCGATTGGCTCAGTTGGCTCGATTGGCTCGGTTGGCTCAGTTGGCTCAGTTGGCTCGGTAACATCATTAACCGCAATAACTTCCTCGTATGGCTGTGCCAATTCATTTTCAATGCTTCTCAAACGTTCTTCTAAATGTTGAATGAACATGTACATTTGTTCGCTTTTAGCTTCTTGGTCTGATATGCGCTGTTTCAACATTTCATTTTCTTCTTTCAAGGGGATAATGTTCTCTACAATTGATGAAAAATTCGTTGTTGTCATTATATTATCAACAATGCCATTTATAAATACGCCATCATTCATGAGTTCATTCAAATCTGTTGCTGCGCTCGAACTTGTTGGCGGTTCCGCCGTCACAACTGGATTAACACCACTGCTTTCAACAACAACTAATCGGTCTTTAATCTCTTTCAAATGGTCAAAACACTCGGTAATGCTGATGTCGTGTTCATTTAATTTATTGTCATGCGTTTGAAACATTATGAGTGGATGAAGCGGAATGCCATATAGTTGACCAGCATTTTTATTTGGAGGAGGAAGTGGAGGAAGTGCATTTTGCGGTTGCATTTTTTGTTGTTGTTGCTGCTGTTGTTGCTGTGGTCGTTTCATTTGTTGCTGCTGTTGTTGCTGCTGTTGTTGCTGCTGTTGCTGCTGTTGCTGCTGTAAAAGCACAGGTCGTTGTTGTTGTAATTGTGGAGTCATCATTCTTGGAGGAGCTTGAAGCTGAGGGGGCGGCGCGCCATTCATTCTTTGAATCATGCGATTTGCTGGTGGTCCACCCATCATTCCAGTATTTGTACTCAACGGATTTGACCTTCGTCGTCTTGCGGCGGATAATGCTGCGTTACTACTCATTATTTTATATTTTATAACTTAATAACATTTTATTTCTATATTATTTTCGCATTTTCATTTTAATTGTTTCATGAGATATATAATTATCAATTTTCACATTGTCAATATTGTAGTCTTCTATTGAATCATATTTTTTGTCAATAATTATTTTTGGAAATACATGCGGTTCTCTCTTAACCTGTTCTTCTAAACTTTCAATGTGGTCGTCGTAAATATGCGCATTCCCCAAATAGTATATAAATTCAAACGGTTCCAAATCGCAATGTTTTGCTAAAAGATGGGTCAAAAAACTGTATGAAGCAATATTAAACGGAACACCTAAACCCACATCTCCGCTGCGCTGAAACATGCAGCATGACAGCTTATTTCCACCCGTAACATTAAATTGCGCAAGAATGTGACACGGCGGAAGCGCCATCTCATCCAGTTGGCACGGGTTCCATGCAGACATTACCATTCGGCGCGACGTGCGCTGAAGCGGGTCTTTCAAGCATTTTATAATTTGAGCCAGCTGGTCAATTCCTTTACCGTCATAGTTATCATCACACGTTGTATAAGGTGCATTGAAATGGCGCCATTGATGCCCGTACACCGGACCCAAATCATTTTCGCGCAAGTGTGTTAGTCCTCGACTGTCTAAAAAATCGCGAGATGCATTATCATTCCAAATTGCAACACCTTCTTTTTGTAAATTCTCATTATTTGTGTCACCCCTTATAAACCAAAACAACTCTTTCAAACATGTTTTCCATGCAACCCGCTTTGTTGTTAGCAGCGGAATCGTACCATTTTCTAGTGAAAAATGCATAGCAGCTCCAAATATACTTTTTGTTAGCCCATTTCTACCTTCTTCCATAGTGCCCTCTTCTAAAATATCACTTATTAAATCTAAATACTGATATTCTTCACTTTTTCCAGTGCCCTTGTTTTTTTTACGCAGCATTTTATTATTTTATTATATTCTTATCTGAAGTGTTTCCATTTTTTTATATTGTTATTTTTGTTTTTATTTTAGTTTACTGATATTTATTTATTTAGTTAATTTAATTTGTTTTTTTTATTTTAATTTCTGTTTATAAATCATATAAGAATAATTACTACAATGGAAGACGTTGAAGATGCAATATCCGATTCTACCAAAAAAACAGAAGGATTTTTCAAATATGTATTCAAGATGGGAGATTATGAACAATCTTTTTTGTTGAATATTGTTCAGTACACGGTCATGGCGATAGTTCCGGTCATTATCGTTCTTTATATTAATCACTATTACATTCCAGAAATTGACGAAGAAAAAGGCTCTGTTGTTATTTTAGCAGAAATGTTTGGACAATTGTTCTTTATTCTGTTTTCATTTTATTTTATCAATCGAATCATTAATTATTTCCCCACGTATAGTGGATTGAAGTATGGCGATTTTAGCGTTGTTCAAATTATTCTAATACTTTTATTTATTTTTATTTCCATGTCAAAGCATAAGCTGGGCGCAAAAACCCTCATTCTTATTGAAAGGTTTGAAGAAATGGTGGAAGGGAATTCCAGCCTGAAAGGAAAGAAGGATGAGCAAAAGGGTGGGGGGCAAGTTCGAGTGACCCAGCCGTTATCCGGACAAGCCTCATACGCACTGAACGGACCGCCGCCTCCGCCGCAACTTTCAGCACAACGGTCATCGCCTGATTTCAACGCCATGTATCAGGTGCAGCCAAACCATTTAATAGGAGCATCTACACCAGGTATGCCACCGGGTATGGTTGCCGAATTTGAACCCGCTGCTGCAAATGAACATCTAGGTGGAAGTTTCTTTTGAACAGGGGGCCTATGTTCCCCTCTGACCCATTGTATAATATTGATTTAGGCTTAAAAACAATATTATAAATATTATAATTAATCGTTATAAAATGGAGTCGGACTTGAATAATAGCATTCATTTGAAAGCGTGGGCGTCTGCCTTTAACAATGCGATAATACGAGCTTATAAGAATATTGGACACTGCCGAATAACCAACATTAAAAAAGAAATAGAGACTATGGAAGAAACATGTATGATTAAATCAGATGCAGATATTGACGCTTATAATGCTCAAATTGATATTTTTATGAATCAAATGGAGAGAATAACTGCGTGCATCAATGTGGATATGGGTGACCAGACCAACACTAATGACGAACATGGAATGTGTGCACTGTTTCACGGTCATGAAGCGATTTTAAAAAATAACGGGTTGGTCGCACTATTGAGTAGTGCAAATTATCCACAGCATTTATATTACGATTATTACGATGATTATGATGATGGAAATAGTAACAATTTGAAAATTAATGTAAAAAAACAAGGGTTTGATGTTGTTTATGACTATGTGTTAAATTGTCATCTTTTTAGCACAATTGAAACTCAATGCATAAAAAATGAACTTCAAATGATGAGGGCTTCAGTAATTATGGAAATGTGTAAGAATGATTCACATCAAATCAAAAGAAGATTCTTACGCGTAGATTCTCCTTATTGAATATAAAATAATAATGTTGGTTAAAATATTTTGATATTGTATAACTATTTTAATTATTTTAAAATGCACGGTGCTATGAATCATCTTTTTCATTCCATTTTATTTGGACTTTTGTTGTATTTTGTAATGGTTTTCGTACTTAAACAGTCGTATGATGTGGCGCAAGACAGAAGTATGTTGATTGCAGCATTAGCTTTAGCATATATGATTTTATTTGGACACTCACTTCCAACTCGCGTAAATAAGAATATTTTTTAAGAATTTTTAAATATTATCAAGTATATAAATGGAAAAATGTATCAAACTAAAAACTAAAAAATATCGTTTGCGCGGTTCTCCTCCTTATTCTGCAACGGATTGTCCTGGTAAAACAATGAATGGGAATGACGGCATAAAATATACATCTAAAGCCGATAAGAATGGAACATATAAATGGATAAAAACAACGGCAAAAACAGCAAAAACGACAAAAACGGCAAAAACGACAAAAACGGCAAAAACGGCAACAACTAAAACTGAAACAACTGTAAAGAAAATATCCAGTTGTTCTACAGATTTAAAACGAATGTCGCCTCCATTTTATAAATACGCGTACAAAAAATCAACATTTGCACCTGTAAATGTTTCAAGTTTTTTGAAATGCATACCACCGGGCATTGTTAATGAAAAAGCAAAACCAAACCATATTTATGAAATAGTAGATAATGGTCCAATACCTTTTGTAGTATTTGACTATGGCGGACACGTTGATGTTTATAATCAACACTATGACAAGGACAC
>Ga0315276_10003078_pt1 | contig 15271 bp, 7 predicted proteins | sample YL17G05_0_MG_FD_204542 | JGI IMG/M metagenome (GOLD analysis project Ga0315276, IMG submission 204542) | Sediment microbial communities from Yellowstone Lake, YNP, Wyoming, USA - YL17G05_0 | ecosystem: Environmental > Aquatic > Freshwater > Lake > Sediment | place: USA: Wyoming | collected...
TATTCAGGCTTTGAAGGAGGTCCTGTCAGGTTTGGTGAAAGTTAATGTTAAGACTGAAGATCTTCGTCAAGCCTTACTCTCCGGCGGAGCGCCAGCAACACCTGCCGAAATGAAAAAACGATTCGACGATTATATTGATGACCTAACGAAAGGGAAAGAACCGAATAAGGTCCGTCTTGTACTGGAGTAATTGTGCGAAGCGTTTCGGAAATTCGATCTCTTCTGGAGGAACTTGACCAGCAGTCGGCCAATACCCTCGAAGACCAGGATCTTGACTTCAAAGAGTGGATTCCACGCAGCATGAAGGATTCCGTGGCCCTGGTCGTCGAGATGGCGATTTGTATGGCAAATGGCGGGGGTGGAACGGTGGTCTTCGGGGTAAACGATAAAGTCACAGGCCGGTCCCATGCCATCCTTGGCGTACCACCTGAAGTGGATGTGAATCGTCTGAAAAAGGCAGTATACGATTCAACCGACCCTAAGTTAACGCCTGTTTTTGAGGGACTGCTCGTGCCTGAAGGAACGGGTCGGGTTCTGGTTATGCAGATATACCCAGGCATCCCTCCCTATACCGACACTGCCGGAAGAGGTAAGGTCCGCATTGGTAAAGACTGTCAACCTCTGACCGGTACGCTTCGTCGCCGGATCATGGTGGAAACGGGAGAGACAGACTTCACAGCCACCGAGATCTCGGGACGTCTCGAATCCCTGATCTCTGCCTCCGCCATGGAGCGCCTGCGCCAGTCAGCTGCACGGGAAAGGGCGGCAGATGACCTGCTTCGAGAGTCAGACCGTAACCTTCTTGGAGCGATCGGGCTCATTCGCAAAGGTCGTTTTCTGCGGGCCGGCTTGCTTCTGGCTGGAACCACGGAAGCTATCCGCGAACATTTCCAGGGTTATGCCTGGACGCACCTGCGTATGGCTACGGATACCGACTACTCTGACCGCGCCGATGGCCAGGATGCCATCCCCCTCGCAATGGAACGAATCATCGATCGGATTATGGCCGACAACCCCATTGCCACGGTCCCGCAAGGCCTGTTTCACTTCGAGATCCGTACTTATCCGGAAATAGCCCTGCGCGAGGCAGTGCTCAACGCTTTGGTCCATGCTGACTACCGGATCCATGGCCCGATCCTGCTCAAGCAGTTCAAGGATCGGATCGAGATCAGCAATCCAGGCGGTCTCCCCGGTGGCATTACTCCCGAAAACATCCTCCGGCACGAACCTGTCCCGCGAAATCCCACGCTGGTAGATGCCCTCACCCGCCTGCGCCTGGTCAACCGCAGCAACCTCGGCGTGCGCCGCATGTACCAGGCCTTGCTCATCGAGGGCAAGGAACCACCGGCAATCCTTGACGAGGGAGAAGCAGTTCGGGTGATCTTCAGGGCCTCCGAACTTTCCGTCCCGTTCAGAATGTTCGTTGCAGACGAAGCGAACCGGGGACGCATCCTATCCGTCGAACACCTGCTTATCGTTCAGCACCTTCTGCGACACCCCGAGATCGATACAGCAACCGCTGCCCGGATTACGCAACAGACCGAGCCCGATGCCCGGGAAACTCTGAGCCTCATGGAAACGGAATTCGGGTACATTGAGCGCGGGGGAACCGGCCGTGGAACTTATTGGACCCTGCGTCATGACCTCCATCGGAAACTCTCCGTGCCTGGTCACCCGGAGCGGGACCGCCGCATCGACTGGGAGGCGGCCAAAACCAGGATTTTGAGTGTTTTAAAACAGAGAGCCATGCGAGGGGAACAAGGGCTTTCCAACGCTGAAATTCGCAAGATAACCCATCTCGACCGTAAGCAAGTGATTCGTCTGATGAAAGAGTTAATGGAAGAGAACTCAAATATCCAACCGCCTGGAAGAGGAAAGTATGCACACTACCGGCTTAATATCCGCAAGTAATGTCCGTGACATTAAAACGGACATTAAAAAGACTTTAATGTCTTTCTTAATGTCCATTGACATTAAATTGACATTAAAATGTCCCAGTTTTGTTCCATTACTCATGGGGAATGACCATTAGGAGCCATCCAATGTCACTTTTAATGTTCATCCAGGATAGATGCTCAGCATTAGAATTTGCATAGAATGTGATCCAATGCGGACTTAAGTCGAACTCCGCATTGAAATTTGCATTTTAAAGGCCCTCTCGGTTCTTGCGGGGGAGTATACTAAATTTCTCCCTCGCCCCTTGGGGGAGAACGTATACCAAACCTCTCCCTCGCCCCTTGGGGGAGAGGGTGGGGGTGAGGGGTAAAGATGTAGGGTGGATTAAGCATAGCGAATCCACCATTAGGAAATGACCTATGGCACGTAAACAACGCACAAGTAAGGAAACAAAGGAATTATTCCGCGACCCCTCCGGTCAGCCCCATCTATTTGAGAAATCCTATCAGGAGGAACTGGAGGCTCAGGCAAAGAAACAGGTAGAATGCCTCGGAATGACCTTCGAGAACGATGAGGCCCGCAGGGCCTATTTTTTGGAAAAGCTCAAAGAAAAACTGAAGGACCCAGGGTTTCGGAAAATCGAAGGGTTCCCCATTGGTACAGACGAAGACATTCTTGCACTTTCTGATCCACCGTACTACACCGCCTGCCCGAATCCGTTCATTGAGGATTTCATCAAGCACTACGGCAAGCCCTACCTGCCTGCCGAAGCCTCGGCGCAGGCAGGCGACCCGAGCAAGCCATACAGCCGAGAGCCGTTCGCTGTGGACGTGAGCGAAGGGAAGACGGACCCGATCTACAAGGCCCATTCGTACCATACCAAGGTACCGCATTTAGCCATCGTGCCGTCCATTCTGCACTACACCGAACCGGGCGATGTGGTGCTCGACGGGTTTTGCGGCTCTGGTATGACCGGCGTTGCTGCGGAATGGTGCGGCTCGGCCTCGGCCGAGTATCGGCGCAAGGTCGAAGCGGAATTCGAGAAGCAAAGCATGGCTATGCCGAAGTGGGGCGCGAGGTGCGTGGTGCTCAATGACCTTTCGCCCGCCGCCACCTTCATCGCCGCCAACTACAACCTACCGTTTGATGTCCGCGAATTCACCAAGGCCGGGAAGCAAATCCTAGACGAAGTCGAACAGGAAATCGGGTGGATGTATCGCACGGTCCATTCATCTACGAAGGACATCAAGGGGCACGAAGGCGAAATCCTGAAGATTCTTCTTGGTGAAACTCCGTGTCCTTCATGGATCAAGCTTGGCCGCATTGAATACACCGTCTGGAGCGAGGTCTTCACCTGCCCCGACTGCACGGGCGAGGTGGTCTTTCTTGATGAAGCCCTGGACGATGAGACGAAACGTGTTAAGGACTCATTCCCCTGTCCACATTGCGGTAGCAAGGTGACAAAACAAAGGATGGATCGCTGCTACGAGACAAGGTTTGATGGTCTCTTGAAGACGACCATTCGAGTACCCAAGCGCAGACCCTCTCTGATCTCATACAAGGTAGACAAAAACCGCTTTGAGAAGACGCCTGATGAGATCGACGTAAAGGTCATTGAGCGAATTGAGGATCTGCCGTTTCCGTTTCAATTCCCTACCGACCGGATGATGCACGCGCCAGATGGCGAGGAGTGCTGGGGCGACAAATGGCGTGCAGGCACCGCTTCTTTTTCCCATGTACACCATCTCTTCCTTCCGCGAGCGGCGCAGGCACTGGCGCATTTGTGGAAAAAGGCTGCCTTACACCCTGACATACGAATCCGGCACATGCTGCACTTTTTTGTCGAGCAGGCAATCACGGGGATGAATGTTCAAAATCGTTACGGTCCGCACCGATATTCGCAAAGTAATGGCGCAATGCCTCTCGTCTATTATGTTCCTTCCCAGATATCGGAAGTTTCTCCATGGTATGTCCTGGGGGGAAAACTTGAAAGGCTCTACAAGACCTTTCAGAATTCAGGGATGCGCAATGGTGCATGCCTTGTGATGACTGGTTCAGCGACAAGAATACCATGCCACGAGGACTCTATTGACTACATCTTCACCGACCCACCGTTTGGGGACAACATAGCCTACGCTGAGCTCAATTTTGTTACCGAAGCATTCCATAGATGCTTCACGAACATCAAGCTGGAAGCCATTGTAAGCCCACACCAAAAGAAGGGGCTTTTTGAATACCAGCATCTCATGCGAGGTTGCTTCACGGAGTATTGCCGTGTTCTCAAGCCAGGCCGATGGATGACCGTGGTCTTCCACAATTCCCGCAATAGCGTTTGGACGGCCATCCAGGAATCATTGCAGATTGCAGGGTTTGTTGTGGCAGACGTAAGGGTACTGGACAAACAGCAGGGTTCATTCAATCAGGTCATTGCTGGCGGCTCCGTCAAGCAAGACCTGGTTATCTCCGCCTACAAACCCAACGGCGGCCTTGAGGAGCGCTTCAAGCTGGAGGCTGGCACCGAGAACGGCGTCTTGGATTTTGTCCGCACGCACCTGAAACAGCTTCCGGTTTTCGTTCCTAAGGATGGTCAGGCTGAGGTTGTTGCCGAACGGCAAAATTATCTTTTGTTTGACCGTATGGTTGCCTTTCACGTTCAACGGGGAGTTACCGTTCCGCTTTCCGCTGCGGAGTTTTATCAAGGACTTGCCCAACGCTTTCCCCAACGGGAAGGCATGTATTTTCTTCCCGACCAAGTGGCCGAATACGACAGAAAACGCATGACTGTAAAAGAGATGCTCCAGCTTGAACTTTTTGTGACTGACGAGTCCAGCGCAATCCAATGGCTCAGGCAGCAATTGACCAAAAAACCTCAAACGGCTGGAGAACTGAAACCACAATTCATGCAGGAAATAGGGGGGTGGCAAAAAAACGAGAAATTGCTGGAGATGGATGAACTCTTGGCACAGAACTTCCTGCGTTACGATGGGGATGGGGACGTGCCGAGCCAGATTCACAGCTATCTTTCAACAAACTTCAAGGAACTGCGAAATCTATCGAAAGACGACCCGGTCCTGCAAGCCAAGGCTAAGGACCGCTGGTATGTGCCAGATCCGAACAAAGCAGGTGATCTAGAGAAACTCCGGGAACGGGCCCTCCTGAAGGAGTTCGATGAGTACCGAGAATCCAAGCAGAGGCAGCTTAAGGTTTTTCGTTTAGAGGCCGTGCGGACTGGTTTCAAGAAAGCCTGGCAGGAGCGCGATTACAAAACGATCATTGAAGTCGCCCGGAAAATCCCAGAGACCGTTTTGCAAGAAGATCCAAAACTGCTGATGTGGTACGACCAGGCATTGACCCGAACGGGAGGCGATGCATGAACATCTCCGATTTCATCCGTCTATTTCAGCTCAGGGCCAAAAATATCATGTGGTTTCTGGGCGCAGGGGCTTCCGCCGCAGCCGGGGTTCCAACAGCGTACGATTTCATCTGGAGATTCAAGCAGATGCTATATTGTGCCGAGCAACATGTATCCATTAAAACATGTTCAGACCTGGGGGATCAAGCTCTTCAGAATCGGCTCCAGCAATATTTCGATAGCAAGGGAGGATTTCCCAAACGAAATTCGGATGATGAGTATGCACATTATTTTGAGACCGCCATTCCTGATGAAGGCGACCGGCGCCGATACATTGAAAATGCACTTGCCGGTAGCGCTCCCTCTTACGGCCATATTGCTCTCGGAGCCCTTATGAAACTCGTCAGGACACGGATTGTATGGACCACCAATTTCGACTACTTAGTGGAAGATGCTGCTGGTACAGTTTACGAAAGTAGCAGTAGGCTGACGACAGCCACCCCAGATGCACCTCGACTGGCAACGGAAGCCATAAGAGAAGAGCGGTATCCCATCCTTGTCAAACTACATGGAGACTTCCGTTCGCGCCGCCTCAAGAACACAAGTGAAGAACTGAGGGCTCAGGATGCAGAGCTGAGGCGCAATCTGATCGAGACCTGTAAGCGCTTTGGGCTCGCTGTTGTGGGTTATAGTGGGAGGGATCATTCTGTTATGGACGCGTTAGAAAAGGTGGTGCACGGCGGTGGTGGCCTCCCATTCGGCCTATTCTGGTTCCAACGTCCGGAGAGTCCTTGTTCAGAAAGAGTCTTGCAACTGATCGAAAAGGCTCGTCAAGCTGGTTCTCAAGCTGAGATTATTGAAGCCGATACCTTCGACGAATTGTTCTCTGATTTACTTCTTATGATTCCGGATGTTCCAGAAGATATTCAGAAGCACTTAGATAGGCGAGGGAGTAGAATAAGCAATGCGCCGATGCCTACGGAGAAAGGCTCATGGCCGATTTTGCGGCTTAACGCACTCCCAATTACTTCTGCTCCTTCCATATGTCGGCGAGTTGTCTGCCAGATCGGGGGAACAAAAGAAGTTCGTGACGCCATCAAGGAAACCGGATCTGACATTATCGCAGGACGTCGTCAAGTTGGCGTCATTGCATTCGGAAGAGATAGCGAGGTTCGACATGTTTTTGAGCCTTATCAGATCTCCGGTTTCGATCTTCATACAATTGAATCTGCAAGGTTGCGATACGAGTCCACCGAGCATGGCCTCTTATACGAAGCTCTGTGTCGCGCACTGGAACGGGAACGGCCGTTAAAGATTTTCCGCAGACGTACAGGGCATATTGCTGCGGTCGATCCAACTCGATCCAAAGATGCCGTTTTTCAATCACTGACAACGGCAACAAGGCAGATATGTGGCATGGTTGGCAACACTAGAATTCTCTGGGCCGAGGCTGTAAGAGTCCGAATAGAGCATAGAATAGGTAGTTTATGGCTATTGATAGAACCCACCATATGGGTTGAGCTAACTGATGATGACCTTGTCTTCAGGATTTCCCGAGAATTCATAAAAGAACGACTTGCCAGGAGGTACAATGCGGTATGGAACAGCATTGTTGAGGCATGGGCAAATCTCATCACGTGTGGGCAGAAGGAATGTACGCTACGGGCCTTCGGAATTAGTGATGGATGTGACGCATCCTTCACTGTCTCTCAAGTTACAGCATTCAGCTGGCGGGAGAAGGCATCATGAGCGTGGAGAAACCACACTTCCCTATACATTGGCTTCTTCCAGAGCCGGATCTCTTATTCCATCCAGATAGATTCGATGACAGGCACCCGCATCCTCTCGTCGGACTGCTCCAATATGGCCCTTTCAGCCGCTCGCTTTTAAATTGTGTTATAGACCCAATTCGTGTGGCTGTAATCACTCCTCATAGAGACTCTGAAAGAATCACAAAACTTCTCCAAGAATTTGAGAAACGGCATCAACCGAAAGAACGGAGACAGTACCTTCCTGAATTCCCAGGATTCTCGAGGGTTTTCGGGGTTAGGATCCTAAAAGCCTCTAGCAATGCACAGATTGAACTTCCGGAGAAACTTGAAGAGGAATTGGCGAACTCGAATCAGCCTCATATAATTTTGGCCGAACATCTGGCAGGGGCTTTAGGGGCTCTCCAAGCAATTCAGACCGAATTCGATGTGGTCTTCATTTATTTACCGACCAGATGGCAACATTGCTTCTCAGTAGTATCGGAATCCGAGGAATTTGACTTGCACGACTACCTTAAGGCAGTCAGTGCCGTTCGTGGAGTGCCAGTCCAAATCATCTTAGAAGATAAAGCGTTGCTTTACTCGTGTCGATGCAGCGTAATGTGGCGTCTTAGTTTGGCCGCTTACTGCAAAGCCGGTGGCGTTCCGTGGAAGCTAGCCAATACCTCGGAAGATACGGCCTTTGTGGGTTTGAGCTATGCAATTCGTACAGTGGGCAATTCGCAGAGGCAATTTGTTACATGTTGTAGTCAGATATTTGATGCGGATGGTGTGGGGTTAGAATTTATCCTTTACGAAACAGATGACTTCCACATTGAGCGAGATAATCCTTTTTTAGGTCGAGCAGAGATGCGCCGTGTTATGGCCCGGAGTCTTGCGTTATATCAGCGGAGGCACGCCGGAAGAACACCTAAACGGGTTATCATCCACAAGTCAACTGAATTCAAACCAGAAGAGGTGGATGGTTGTTTTGATGTCTGGCAAACGGTTGAGAGCTTAGATCTCCTTCAGATCCAACAGGATGTTACATGGCGGGGCATTAAAATTGATCCACCGAGGCGAAATCAAAAGAAGGGCACTGCAAGTGACTATCCTTGTGATCGAGGCAGCTGTTTGCAAATTGGTCCACGTGAGGCGTTATTATGGACACAGGGTAATGCACCGTCAGCTGTTGGTGGCAAGAACTATTTCAAGGAAGGCAAGGGTATTCCTTCCCCAATCATACTCCGCAGATTCGCCGGCCATGGAGGCTGGCATGAACAGTGCACCTACATCTTGGGTCTTACCAAGATGAATTGGAACAACGATGGTCTATACGATCGACTGCCAGTGACTCTAGGTTATGCGACGATTCTGGCGCGAACTGTAAAGAGGATGTCTCAGTTAGCACATCGCCCTTATCAAATTAGGTTCTTCATGTAGACTGAGGAAAATGGAGATATACGGTTGGTTTTACAGCCAGGAACACGCTCAACCATGTCGTGTGATTGAAATCCAATCACTTTGGGGTCAAACGACCTGCCGTGTTTGGCTTCCCAGCCAAGATACGGTAGTGCGTGTCCAAGCAGAACAACTCAAACCTCTAAAAGAAGCTGGAGGTTGGTCGAATACTGGCGTCACATACGTCGCAGCGGCAGCGCGGGTCGCTGATGCTTTAACTCACGATGTATTACTTGCGCCCATCGAAGCGTCCGTTATTCCTTTGCCGCACCAAATCAAAGCGCTCTCCCGGGCAATATTGGACAAACGAGTTCGCTACCTATTGGCGGATGAAGTAGGACTCGGCAAGACCATTGAGGCTGGGCTCATCATGCGTGAGCTAAAGCTTCGGGGCCTGGTAAATAGGATCCTCGTAATTGTTCCAAAGGGCCTTGTGACCCAGTGGGTGGCCGAGATGCAGCTCCATTTCAATGAGGAATTCCAACTCGTACTGCCCGACGACCTCGAAACACTTAGACGAGTTACACTTAAAGGTTCACAGGTTCATGGTTCAAAATTTGGAGCAGCCAAAGAAATGAACCAATCCCCATCAGATTTCCCAGGATTGCCGTCTAATCCATGGCGAGTATTTTCGCAAGTTATTGTTCCTATGGACTCTTTCAAACCCCTGGATAAACGGCGGGGCTGGACACCCGTAGATGTTGCGGAATACAACCGGGAGCGTTTCGAAGATTTGATTTCTGCTGGATGGGATTTGGTAATCGTAGACGAAGCTCACCGGCTTGCCGGTAGCACAGACCAGGTTGCAAGGTACAGGCTAGGTCAAGGGCTATCTGAAGTAGCGCCATATCTGCTTTTGCTCTCTGCAACCCCACACCAAGGAAAAACCGATGCTTTCCACCGGTTGGTTTCCTTGATCGATCCCGAAGAATTTCCTGATATTGAAAGCGTTACGAAAGATCGAGTAAGCCGCCACGTCATCCGAACGGAGAAACGCCGGGCCATCGATGCGGAGGGGAAACCATTATTCAAACCTCGGCGTACACAAGTGGTACCCGTTTCGTGGGAAGACCGTCCTGCCTGCGCCGGCGCTCCGGCAGGCAGGCACAGGGAACAGAGCCTTCTTTATCACGCGGTCACTGAGTATGTCCGAGAAGGTTACAACCAGGCGATGCTCGAAAAGCGGAGTTATATTGGTTTCCTGATGATTCTTATGCAGCGATTGGTAGTGTCAAGCACCCGAGCTATCCGGATGAGTTTGGAGCGTCGGCTTGAGGCGCTGGAGACGCCGGAAGAACAACTGACGCTCTTTCCGATGTATTCAGAAGAAGAATGGGCTGACCTGGATGGACAGGAGCAAATTGAAACCCTACTCAAAACCCGTTTGAAGGCAATCAAAAATGAACGAGAAGAAGTCAAGGTGCTTCTTGAGGCTGCGAAAAGATGCGATCAGATCGGGCCCGATGCTAAGGCAGAGGTCCTTCTTAACTGGGTATACCGACTCCAGCAGGAAGAAGGAGATCCGGATCTGAAAGTCTTGATTTTTACAGAGTTCATCCCCACTCAGGAGATGCTTTATCATTTTCTTACAGACCGTGGTTTTCCGGTGGTGTGTCTGAATGGGTCCATGGATATGGATGAACGGAAACGTGCCCAAGACACCTTTGCGAAAGATGCGCGCATGCTGATCTCTACAGATGCAGGAGGAGAGGGTCTAAACCTTCAATTCTGCCATGCGGTTATAAACTACGATATACCCTGGAACCCAATGCGGTTGGAGCAACGTATTGGGCGGGTGGATCGTATAGGTCAAAAGCACGTTGTGCGCGCTGTAAACTTTGTTTTCGAAGATTCAGTGGAGCGTCGAGTGCGTGAGGTTCTTGAGGAGAAATTGGCCGTCATCCTCGAAGAATTTGGTATCGACAAAACTGGGGACGTACTCGATTCGGCCCAGACGGGCCAAATGTTCGACGATCTCTATGTGGAAGGTATTCTCCATCCAGAGACTATAGAGACATCCGTGGAGAATGTAGCGACACGTATTAAATCCATGGCGAAGGGAGTACGCGAGAGTGGATCGGTGCTCGGAGAAACAGAGAACCTGGACCCCAATGAAGCCCAGAGGTTAATGGCACACCCACTCCCGTATTGGGTTGAGTCCATGACCGTCAACTATCTCAGAGCCCACGGTGGTCATGCCGATCGGCATGGTGCTAGGTGGGAACTCAATTGGCCGGATGGCACAAAGATTTATGATGCTGTATTTAGTAGTAGGGATGCTGAACAGATGCCTACTGCGCAGCACCTCACCCTGGAAGACCCTCGGATTCGGGGGTTGGCCATGCAGATCACCCGTGTTGTTCCCGACCAACCGATACCGATCATTGGTCTTTCAGATCTTCCTTCGGATGTGCGTGGGATCTGGTCCTTGTGGAGAATATCGATCTACTCTTCCGATTGGGATCAGAAACGCATTATGCCGCTGTTTCTGCATGACGACGGAAGAGTCTTGCTGCCGACTGCAAGGCGTATCTGGGATGGGCTCCTATCAGACTCTGTTAGGATAGGTGCTTACATTGAAAACGAGGAAGCTCGGCTCATTTTTGAGCGAGTCATGGAAGCTGCAGAAATACATGGAAAACCTGTTTATGAAGAGCTTGTTGAAAAACACCGCCAACACCTAATTGCTGAGCAGGAAAAGGGGGAGCATGCGTTCACGGCACGCCGACGTGCCATTGAGCGAATTGGGTTGCCGGCAGTACGAAATTATAGGCTTGGCCAGCTTGCTCAAGAGGAGAAGTCGTGGCATGAACACCTCGAAAGAAAGGCTAAGGTGAACCCAGAAATGCTGCCCCTAATTATGGTTCGGGTACAGAGAGGTATATCCAATGGGTGATTGGCGCAGCCAAATTCTTCGGGAGTTCACTCCACAGGTTGCACGATTGACGCTCGTGGCTGATCCTGATGGCCTTTTACTTGAAGAGGGTGTTCTGCAAGCGATTCGAGAAAGAGGATTTGAGCTAATTCCGTTTGAGGATCATGTTTCTTTCAGGTATGCTTATGAATCCAGGTTCCGCTCCCGATGGGATGAAGGGAAACACACTGATCTCGTTGTCGTACTTAGATCTGCGTCAAATAGTCTAAACTCGTTACCGTATGATCTTTTGGAGACAGGACGAAAACTCTCGTTCAATTTGGGTGACCTTTTTCCCAATTTGAGTTACCCAGTGGTTGCCTCACTAAATCGCAGTGACCTAGATTCTCTTTATCAAGCACAGAATAAACAAAATCCTGGCCAACTCGGTAACAATGCAACAAAAGATTTCGTCCTTCGCCACGTATTCGAGATCGCTCCAGAGCTCATCAAGCAACCATCGGACCTTCTGAGAGTACTGCTGCGTCGGCATTACAGGGGACAAGGGATCCCCCGCATTCTAGACGAGCGATTTATGTACGTTCTCCGCCAAGGAGGTCTGTTCGATGATTGGCCGCTTGAACAGATTATCCCTGACAAGCAAGCGTTCCTTGGTTTTTTGCAGGAGCGTTGGCCAATATTTCTAGACCGCATCACTGCCATGGACATAAGCAAGGTCCAAGAGGAGAAGCAATCTTACGGCTTAGCGTTCGAAGGGCCTGCCGATTTGCCTTTTGATCATGACGATATCCGTGTTTACATCGACAGTCTGTTCCTCGAAGGGCTGTTGCATCCCGTGCGACATGAAAAATCTGGACTCTTCACTGGGAAATGGGTTGCGGTTGGAATTCGTATTGATGAGAAAGCGGATCGTCTGCGGAGGTTGGATGGTCTCATAAAATCGGTTGAGGGTACGCTACCGGAACCAGAAGCCAGGTACCAGGATTGGGTGCTATTTGCTTATCGTTGGGCGGGGCTCACTGCTTTGTTGGCTGATAGATCTGACGCACAAACATTACAGGTTTTAGAAAGAGTTAAGGAACTTCGTGAGCACTTAGATTCAGCGTTTCTGACATGGGTTCAAAATAGGTTTGCTGGTCTCCACAACCAACCGGCAGTGCCGCCAGTAATGCTCCACCATATTCCACGTTTTCTTGCAAGAGAATTGAGCCAATCAGAAAAAGCCAGGGTTGCTCTCCTTCTGGTCGATGGCTTGGCACTCGATCAGTGGGTTGTGATGCGCGAAGTATTAGGTTCACAGTGTCCAGGCCTTCGTTTTCATGAGGAGGCTGTTTTTGCCTGGATACCGACAATCACCTCAGTATCTCGCCAGTCCGTATTCGCTGGAAAAGCCCCTCTCTTTTTTCCTTCAAGCATCTATGGCACCAACAAAGAACCCATGCTCTGGACCCAGTTTTGGGCAGATCAGGGGCTAAACCAAAACGAGGTGGCTTATGCGAAGGGAATCGGGGATGGAAGTTTCGAGGAAGTCGAAGAAATCCTTTCATATCCTAAGGTGCGTGCCATTGGGCTTGTTGTCGATAAAATTGATAAGATCATGCATGGAATGGAACTGGGGACATCAGGAATGCATAATCAAATCCGGCAATGGACTATGGAAGGATGCATGGCCAAGCTTCTTAATCTCCTTTTGGAACATAACTTTCAAATCTTTCTGACCTCGGACCATGGAAATATTGAAGCCACCGGCTACGGACAGCCTTCCGAAGGTGTAATTGCAGACCTCCGTGGTGAGAGAGTCCGCATTTATCCGGACAGCCTTTTAAGATCAAAGATTAAGAAAGGTTTCTTAGATGCAATAGAATGGCCTGCAATCGGATTGCCAGACGATTTCGTGCCATTGCTTGCTCCAGATCGTTTGGCGTTTATCGCAGAAGGGAGCAGGGCTGTTGCCCATGGCGGAATCTCAATCGAAGAGCTAATTGTCCCACTAATTCGAATAGAAAAGAAATTCTCATGACAGGAATAATCCGGATTGGTTTTAGTCAAAGAATTAGGTTGGAATGGCTTGAAAAAACGGCTAGACTTTTTCTTGCTGGAAACACAAGAGAGGAAATCGAAATGGAACTTCAAGATTTCCTGCAAGATAAGCTGTCCATAGGTGGCCGTGCTGAAAGAGGAACTCGCGAAAAAGCGATCACAATTCTTTTGAAAATATGGGTATCCGTTCCCGGGTCTTTGGCGGCATTTCACAAAGAAGGGCTAGAATTTCTTAAAAAACTGCATCCTGAAGACCACCTGCCAGTCCACTGGGGGATGACAATGGCTGTTTATCCCTTTTTTGCAAATGTTGCAGAACAAGTCGGGCGACTCATACGCTTACAGGAGTCCTTTACCTTGGCTCAAATTCAAAGGCGTATCCGGGAACAGCTTGGTGAAAGGGAAACAGTTGCACGGGCTGCAAGGCGCATCCTATCCTCTTTTGTTGATTGGGGAGTACTTGAGCGAAGCGCGAAGAGAGGAAATTATGAGTGGACCTCTCCACCACACCCAGTAAAACATAGAAGACTTATGGCATGGCTCATAGAATCAGTCTTGATTTCAAATAGTTCAACTTCTGGGTCCCTTAAATCAATTGCCCAAGCCCCTTCACTTTTTCCTTGTAGAATGGATTCAATGAATATCAACGACTTAAAGGAAAATAAAAGACTTGAATTATACCGACAGGGTCTTGATGAAGATATCGTCATGCTGGCCCAGATGGACAGACAAATCGTGGGTCGGTGAAATTCTTCCCAAGCACTTCTCTAATCTTTTGAGGGTGATATCTTAATTTCGATTTATTCAACTTGCTGGCTTGACATAATGGTGAAGGGACTGGGGGTCAAATCTTTATCCTTGAATTAATTTACTCGTTGTGAAATTTGCTATATTCTCGATCCCAAGGATGTATATGGCCCAGATTTCCCTGGCGAAACCTTCCGCGTCCTCAAAGAAAAGGAGGAAAAGCAATACGGCGAATAGCGCACCCGCCGCCTCGTTTTTGAGGCGCTGAAGAGATTTTCGAGGCCAACGGCGAAGGTCCACATTAAGAATCGAGACTTGTATTTTTGCAGCAAAAAATACAATTCCGCTCTCCAGAATTGCATACAACTACAATTTAGGACTCACGCCTGCAGCAGGTATATGCTCGATAAACTTAGGCGTCCCGCTTCCATGCGTGCTTTGGTATGGAAACAAATGGGCAGGATTTAAGAACTGATGGAAACTTGTCAGTCTTCCGAGGTAGAGCCATCTTTATCAAACGAGCGAATAATGTGATAGAACACCACCTCCCTTTGAAAATCAACTTGGAGGGATAGATCTAAATAAATTGGTGTTTTTGGTGGGGATAGTTGAATCAAAAAATCATTTACCAAGATTTTGGTTTATGGATCCTCGTGCCTGGTATTGAGTCAGGAAGCTGGGAACCCTTAAGAGTTTCGGTCCTAATTGGTCTCACGAAATTTGCATAACGTTTCAATTCCCGAGATATGCTCCTGTCTTTGGGAAACCCTGGAACAAACAGCCCTATCATTTTTTGGTGCTGTTCTTTTACAAGGCGCATGGATTCCGCGAGGTCGCTATCATTCGAGACTACAACTGCACAGTCATATCTATTCATCCAGGCGTCATTGAGCAAATGAATAGCTAAATTAACGTCAGACCCCTTTTCCTCTGTTTTGATGACATCCGCAAATTGTTGGGTTGCTGTAGGATTCACCAAAGGGGCCCTAATTGGATTACTCAAAAAATGGCCGTAATAGATTTCTATCTCTGGAATATAAGCTTTTAGAGCTCTTAGATAAACTTGTTGCCTTGTACTTTTTTGCGGATCATGAGGAGGCGAAGAAACGAGAGCGGTAAAATACTTTATCGACAGAATTGAATGTTTAGGAT
>Ga0315276_10003081_pt1 | contig 15260 bp, 12 predicted proteins | sample YL17G05_0_MG_FD_204542 | JGI IMG/M metagenome (GOLD analysis project Ga0315276, IMG submission 204542) | Sediment microbial communities from Yellowstone Lake, YNP, Wyoming, USA - YL17G05_0 | ecosystem: Environmental > Aquatic > Freshwater > Lake > Sediment | place: USA: Wyoming | collected...
TTTTCTGTATATCGCTTGATGAAAAATATGCAAGAAAACTTTTAAAATTATCATCTTCAAAAGACCATGCTGAATATGGCAGATTAATGGGTTACCCGGAAACCGCTATACAAGCTTTTCTGAAGGACGAAATCCTTGAAATGGAAAAACAGAATTCCTTAACAAAAAAAGATCCAATGCTGTCTTTTTTTGGTTTATCAAAAACAAATTACAAAGAAGAATTGAAATTAATGAAGAAATGGCGCAGGTTAATAATTCTCTATGCACCTGAATTTGTAAAAGAATTCAGGCGTAATATTCATAAAATAAGAAAAAAAGTTATCTGACATTTATATCAACTTTCCTTTCTTCATTATTTTCTGAAACAGCCCTGATCTCATGTTGCCCTATTTCAAGCTCCCATAAAACCGATTTACCTTCGCCAACCAACTTATCATCCACATACCATTTTGCGGACTCAGATGCTTCGAGTTTAATTTTCTGGTAACCAGCTGGTTTATTTGGGTCAAACAGATAAAGGTCATTAGCGAACGGGGTTATGATATGGAAACCACCCGCATCCTGAAGGCGGGATTGGCCAATCCCGCCCGCGGATTTTGATTGTTGTTGGCCAATCCCGCCGTCGGATATCGGATTTGCCGTTCGCACATACACCCCCAAATCCACATCCTGCCCGACTGTTAAAACCGTTCCTGTTGTTTCATGTAACATATTCATTATTTTGTAAAAAATCGGCGCGGCGCCCGATATGCCGGATACGCCTTCCATAAATTCCCCGCGCGCGTTGCCAACCCAAACGCCGACAACGTAATCATCGGTAAAACCGATTGTCCAGTTGTCGCGGAAATTCCTTGTAGTTCCGGTTTTCGCTGCGACTGGAAACGTGAATTTGAGCGGGTTTTCCTCGCCGAATGACGGCATACGGAGATCGTTGTTGCTGAGTATGGCAGAGATGAGTTGTGCGGTTGAAGATTTAATGACGTCGATTTCCGAAATTGGCTCATCGGTTTTTAGATAACGGATTTGCGCGCGTTTCCCGCCATTCGGAAACGTGCAGTACGCGTTCGCAAGTTCAAGTAATTTCACTTCCGCGCTACCGAGAGCCAACGATAAACCGTAATGCTCAGACGGCTCAGTAAATGTTGTTATTCCGAAACTTTTTGCTAATTGTAAAAACGATGAAATTCCGACGTGTTCAAGCGTTTTGACCGCGGGAACATTCAGGGATTGCGCCAGAGCTTCAGCAAGTGTTACATCTCCACGGTAAGCCAAATCATAATTTTTCGGCGAGTATGGCAGGCCTTCTTCAGTTTCAAATTGAATCGGCTCATCTGTAATTATTGTGTCCGCTTTCCATCCCTTTTCAATAGCCGCGGCGTAAACCAATGGCTTTATGCTGGAACCGGGCTGTCGAAGAGATGTAGTTACGTTTACAGCGCCCTGTATGGATTCGTTTTCATAATCCGCGCTACCGACCATTGTGAGGATCTCGCCTGTTTTCGCATCCAGAATTACAGTGGCGGCATTTTCAATATTATATTTGACAAGAAAAGTTAAATCAGACTGAAGTATTGTTTCAGTTCTTTCCTCCATTCCCAAATCAAGCGTTGTTACAATCTTTTTCGGCATATCAGCTGACTTTTCCTGTAATGACTGCAACACAAAATCGACAAAATGCGGGGCTTTTTTGGCAACTTTTTGTCTATGTAATTGTATTTTTTCGTCAGTGGCACTTTTGTAGTCTTCCTGAGTGATTTTGTTATCATCAAGCATTGCTTTAAGAACTTCCGTTTGCCGTCTTTTAGCCGCGTCAAAATTATTGAATGGGTAATAGCGGTTCGGCGCCTGTGGCAAACCCGCCAAAAAAGCTGATTCAGCAAGGTCAAGGTTCTCCGTTGATTTGTTGAAATACTGCCATGAAGCCGATTCAACGCCGTAAGCAAGTCCGCCAAAATATATGGAATTCATGTAAGTTTCAAAAATTTCATCTTTGTTCAATAATTTGCTGATTTTAAGTGCCAGTATGCTTTCTTTGATTTTCTGCGTGAATGTGCGTTTCTTTCCCATACCAATAATATTGCGGACGACTTGTTGTGTAATTGTGCTTCCGCCTGAAACGATCTCGCCAGATGAAACATTTTGCCATACCGCCCTTAAAATCGCCCTAAGGTCAATGCCGCTGTGTTCATAAAAATTTTTATCTTCAATCGAAATAAATGCATCTTTCAGGTGTTGAGGTATTTCTTCAAACGGAATAAAAGAGGCTCTGCCAGTTTCTTCATCCAAAACTTCATACAAAAGTTCATTATTCCTGTCGTAAATCTTTATCGTGTCATACGAAGTCAGCAATCTTAATGCGTCTGGAACAGGATAAAACAGCACAGTTAAAAAGATGATATTGATTATAATAAAAATTCCGATGCAGGCTGTGATTAAAAATTTCATGAACTAATAATTTTATTAAAATTTTATATCAGGTATTATAATGTCGAGTAACCTTAATTTAATGCAATGAAAAAATTATTATCGTCAGTATTCATTTTTCTTATTTCAATTTCAACCCTGCCATACGCAATGGCTCAGGGTGAGAATTCTCATCCATTGACCATATTCGAGTCAACAGAAAATCTGCAAAAACTGGATAGCTACACAATGAATCAGGTTGTTGGCGGCAGTTTGCAATTTAACACTGATTCAAAAGATGTCGATGGGGTTATGGGAAGTTTCAGGTTCAACATTATAACCGATGTTGAGAATTTGAAACCTTATGAAATCAATACCGATTCTGATATATCAGGATATTTCAGCATTTCGTTAAAAGGTAATGACAAACCCTTTGAAAACATGGTAGTGAATTTGAGGGCTCAAATCATCACAATTTATAAAGATGGATTTTACATCCGCTTTAATGACCTAAACTTTTTAACAAAAGGAATTCCTAATAAAGATATTGAAAGCTTTAACGAATTCAGGGGTGAACTTAATCGTCAATTTTCAGAGGTAAAGGGCCAATGGATTTATTTCCCGGAAGATTACTATAAAGGCGAATTTGATAATGGGATGCCGACTGAACTAAGCACACTTGATAAAGAAACAATCAAAGAAAATGCAAAAAATAAAGGATTAAAAGCGACATACAGACAAATCATTACAGACCTTATAAATTCTTTGGCAAAAAACAATGATATAACTGATGACCAGGAGCAAACTTTTAAAAAGATTTCTGATAGGTTTTTTAATACAAAATTTTTCAGTGAATGGACAGTGAAAACAGGTAAAAATAAAGGATATGTATCATTTTTCCTGGATAAATCAAAGATACTTAACTTTTTTCAAAGCGTTTCAAAAGATTTAAATGAAGATTTAACTGAAAATGACATTGCAGAAATAAAATCAGCTCTTGGAAAATTTTCAATAAGAGGCCTGTATAATATTGATCCTGTAAATAGAATATTTGATAAATTTTTTATTAAATTCGAATTATTCGGCTTGGAAGGATTATCGAAAGCGCATATTAAATATTCATCGGAAATTAAGGATCTGAATAAAGATTTGAGCATTAAAGAGCCTGATGATTTTACACCGGTTGATCAAATGAATTTACCTTTACTTCCTCAATCCACAACCGATTCCGAATCCGTTCCTACTGGATCTACAACTGATAATTCCGGGTTGTAATTATAAAAATTAGGATTTAAATCGGAAATTGGGAATTGGGTATTGGTCATTGGTCATTTAAATTATTACCCATTTGCGGTTGATTTCACGCACCACTCCCTTTAACTGTAAATTTATAAAAATCTCTGAAAGTTTTGCAACATTATAAGGTGTCTCCAAAACCAGTTCATCAATGCTTTTTCCTCCGTTCATGATATATTCCAGCAATTCCGATTCAGTCGTGGAAAAAGTTATTGTCCTTTTGGTTTCAGAGTTCTGCATTTGGAATTCTTCCAAAATATGATTGATATTTTCAACCAATTTCGCTTCGCCACGCCTAATAAGATGGTTTGTTCCACTTAGACCTAATTTTGTTAAATTATTTGGAATTGCAAAGACTTCACGTCCTTGTTCAAGGGCGTAACGCGCTGTAATCAGCGCACCTGAATTGATACCGCCCTCAGAAATCAGGACACCTCGCGACAACCCTGAAATAATCCGGTTTCTGACAGGAAAATGGTGTTGCAGGGCAGGCGTTCCTAACGGATATTCGGAAATTATCGCGCCACCTGATTTTAAGATTTTTTCGAATAAATTACAGTTTGCAACGGGATAAATATAGTCAACGCCAGAGCCAAGCACAGCTATAGTTATTCCGTTATTTTTTATTGCTGCTTCATGCGCGCAGGAATCAACGCCCAGCGCCAAACCGCTGATTATCACAAATCCGTTAATCACCAATTCAGACACAAATTTTTCTGTTATCAGCTTTCCGTAATCGGTTATTTTGCGCGTGCCGACAACGCCTAAAGATTTATGCAGGGGCGGCAATTTTCCGCGCACAAAAAGAAAAACAGGGGGGCTTGAAATTGAACGAAGACAAGATGGAAAATCCGGATCATCTACACATATAACGCGGGCATTCAAGACTTCGATGCGCCTGATTAATTGATGGAAATTAATGGCTTTTTTTATATCCAAAACCCTTTCCGCTTTTTCTTTCCCAAATCCGAGTTGTGTCAAAAAATGTAAATCGATTTTTTTCCACGCGGTTTCAAGATCACCGAAATGCTTTTTGACGTTTTGATAATGGTCAAAATTCAACATTCCCCACTGAGCCCATAAATAAAGGTATTCGTCAGTCATAAAATATCATCGGTTAGATTTTCATATTTTGGATTTGTATAAACATATGTCCAATCCGAAGGCAGCCCATGTTTATCGGGGTTGTATTCTAAGTAATCTAGGACATTATGAAATTCAGTTTCGTTACGCATATAACGGTCATAGAAAGACTGTTGCCACTGAAACTTAGGAATCATGTTTTTGCTTTTTCGGTCAAACATAAACAATTGTCTGCAATCTTTCACAAGCGCATCCATTCCTCGTAAGTCGGGATGGCATACTGAACCTGTGTTTCTACCCTGTAAGTCGGGATGGCATACTGAACCTGTGTTTCTACCCTGTAAGTCGGGATGGCATACTGAACCTGTGTTTCTACCCTGTAAGTCGGGATGGCCATCCCGACTTACTGACGGATGGGGTAGACTCTTATAATACCCTAAAACATAGTTTATGTTGCGAGATGTATGTCTTTTAAGACTATGCATTATTTCAGATATATTCCATTTACCATCTGGCTGTATCAGTAGATGTATATGTTCATAAACAATAACCCATCCGAACAACAAAAATTCTTTTAATTTCTTACATTCCTTCAGATTTTCCAAAAATAAATCACACAAGATTGTTTCTTTAAAATACGGATATCTGTTTTTTGTATAGAACGTAACAAAATAACTCACATCCTTAATATAGATGCGCTTCGGCCAATTCCGATATTTTCTGATACCCTTATTCATCTTAATTCAAAATAATCAATTATCATCAAAAATACGGATGCAATATACCAAACCGATTTTTAATTGCAAATAAAATTTATTGACGTATCAAAAACTGGTCGCTTTCCAATACAATATTAAACGGTTCAATGACGACCTCTCGTTTATCGGATTTTTGGACTTCGCCGGCCAAAATCGCATTCAATTTATTCTTTTTGGCAATTTTTATAACTCGTTTCGCGTCATTTTCGCCATCAACAAATATAGCTAAACCGACACCGTAATTGAAGATCTTGATCATTTTTTTCCGTGATGTTTTTGAGGCTTTTTCTACAAATTTAAATATTTCAGGCACAGGCAGGACATCATGAATCAGGTAACGGAATGTTTTTTTGGAGCGCATTATTTTTTGCCAACCATGCCCGGAAATCGGTTCAACGTTTGTAGGCTGTATGCCAGCAGACAAGATATCCTGGATCAAAGGCGTATATAAAATTGTCGGCTCATTTATGGCTTCCCAGTATTCACGTCCATCGGATAACTTTGTGTGATATCCCTTTGGTAGACGCTCCGCAAGTTCTCGGAGACTCGTAAATCCGTTATCGTGTGGTCCTGAACTTTCGATGAAGACGATCCTGTTACCTGGTTTTAAATTTTGGCTGTCGATTGGTTTTTTGCCAGGTGCTATGACACCGAAAAGCGCGCCCGCGATATCTAGTTTATCAGGATAAATTTTATTTTTCAGTTGGGGGGTTTCACCGGAAAAATACACGCATCCGACTGTTTTGCATCCAAAAACAAAACCATCCAAAAATCCTTTCATGAAATTCTTGTTAAATACAACTTCCGGATTACTTGATGGCAGATAAAGCGAAATCAGGATTGTCTGCATTCCCGTGGACGCGGCATCATTAGTCATTACAGCGACGGTTTTAATGCCAATGTTATACCAAAATTTTTGCAATTGTTTATCCGATAAATCTTTAGGCCGTGCGTCGTCGGATGTTCCGAGCCCTTCTGGTAATAATGTTACAAAAAGATTTTTAGTGCCTTTTTTTAAAAACGGTTTCAAATCCAAAGAAAACACATTAGCGCTGGCGCCAAAACCGGATTTCGGAATAAAGCCAAACTTCTCCGTAAAACGCACAGTCTTTTTACTTGCCTCTATAAAAGCATTTTTCGCGGTATCCAATGCGTTGTAATCTACATGGTCTAGTTTCTTTGCCATTAAATGTAAAATGTAAAATGCTAAATGAGAATGCGAAATTATGATATCTTTCCTTTTTCAATCGTCATTGTTCTTCCGGGCATTATTCCGTGGACAAAGGGGTCATGCGTGGTTAAAAGCACAGTCGCTCCTTCGGAATGTAATTTTTTAAATAAATCGATAATACCGCGCACATTCATCTCGTCAAGGTTTCCTGTCGGCTCATCGGCAATCAACAAACGCGGATTATGGACCAATGCCCTAGCTATTGAGAGGCGTTGTTTTTCCCCGCCGGAAAGCTGGTTTGGAAACTGGTCTTGGTATTGGAGAAGGCCGACTTTATCCAAAACCTCAGGTACGCGCTGATTGATTATACTCATCGGCTCTTCACAGACTTCCATTGCAAACGCGACATTTTCGAAAACTGTCTTTTTGGGTAATAATTTATAATCCTGATAAACAACACCGATTTTGCGGCGATATAACTGAAGAGTATCTGGTTCCATTTCATTTACAACCACATCGTCTACTTCAATAGTACCAATATTTGGTTTTTCAGCGCCTATTAAAAGCGCCACGACAGTTGATTTACCGGCGCCGGAAGCTCCATTAAGCACAACAAGTTCATTCGGGTAAATTTCAAAATTTACTTCCTCAAGAACGATATGGTTGCCGAATTGTTTTGTTACGTTATGGAAGGAAATCATAAATAATGCTTAGCATCTGTATTGTAGATAATTCATCGGTAAATCGAAAGAGGAGTTTCATATAAGGAACAAGGATTAAGAACTAAGGACTAAGCTTATTCTTTATAAAATCATTTTGTTAAATGCCAGCGCACCAAAGAGGGTCCCCAAAAAATGCGAGGAGGTAGGCGCGTGATTTATCACGCGTGTGGAGGGGTATTTTTTGGGGTGGGACCTCATCGTCGTTCGCGAACGACGTGAGACCCAAAAGCAAGCAAATGCTGAAGAAGGGGGTTCTGGAATGATTTATATATGAGATTCCTGCCAGCGCACCCATCGGGGTCCCCGCAGAATGCGAGGAGGTGGTTCCGACGAAGTCGGAAGGGGTGGTGGGTATTCTGCGGGGTGGGATTAAGTAGCGAGTTTGCCGTTATGAAATGAAGTGATCCGCGCGAAGCGCGGGAACGAAATGAAATATGCATTACGCGAAAATGTGAAACATTTTTAGGAATGCAAGGCAAACCCTATTACCCAAAAGCAAGCAAATGCTGAAGAAGGGGGTTCTGGAATGATTTATATATGAGATTCCTGCCAGCGCACCAAAGAGGGTCCCCAAAAAATGCGAGGAGGTAGGCGCGTGATTTATCACGCGTGTGGAGGGGTATTTTTTGGGGTGGGACCCAAAAGCAAGCAAATGCTGAAGAAGGGGGTTCTGTAAAGAAACCCATTCGAAAGCTAAAGCTTGCTTTTGGGTGGTGCGCCTGGCAGGAATCGAACCTGCGGCCTCCCGGACCGCAACCGGACGCTCTATCCCCTGAGCTACAGGCGCGCGCGTCGGCATTTTGCTGCATCTTTCGTTCTAATGCAAGCATTGGAACTGCCGATTTCGCAACTGCCTCCTTTTCCCCAAAAAATTCCTTTTCGACTCAATTTCATTTCGCTCAAAGTTCCCATTTTTTGGGGGCCCCTTAAACTCAGAGGCACCCGTTTGCGTTGCGGGCTTGGCTATTTTAGTACAAAAAAGTCTTTTATATCAAGCTTTCCTTTTATACACAAATAAAAAATGCTATTGTTTAGGAACCTGATAACCCGCAAATGAAACGAAAAAACCTCAAATTATTTTTTATACACGAAGCTCTTTTTTTCTTCAGCGACAGCATGCTGGTTATTGTGCTGCCAATATTTTTCATTTCACATTTTTCTCTAGCCAATCAGAAAATTTTGGTGGGCTTGATTCATTTATATCTAATGCAAGAATTGGACATACATTATGACAATTATCCCATTCCCTACAGCATTCACAATCTTTAGGTTGAGTTTCTCTAATCTGCCTTAAAAGAGGATGATTCTCATATATATCTAAAATATCGTCCCTATAAACATTACCCAAAGGACCAACTAATTTTGTTATATCACATATCAGGATGTCGCCATTATTATGAATGTGCAATCTGGTCCATCCTTCTTGGCACCCCGCGTCCATTCCCGTTATTCCTTTTGGGACTTCAATTTTTGATTGTTTGGGCTTTTCTCTTGAGACAAAAACACTATTCCCATGAGGGGAGCATTGTGTGACATAAGAACACCATACCTTAATGGGGGTATCAGAATCCTCCATGTCAAATACCCCTCGTATTGTAGATGCTAATTGGCGTGGAGGTAAAACCATTGAAAGATCCGCTTTGCCTACAGGCATCAAAGGTTGGATTTGAAATTCGTCAACACCTAGTTCACAGCATTTTTTATATATTTCAGGTATATCCTGAAAATTTCCTCTATGTAAAATACATTCACATAAGCATTGGATATTGGGAATTGCGGCAATGTAACTAATATTTCTTTCCAATGTGTCAAAATGACGCTCAGTCACACCTCTGCTTTGGCTAAATCTTTGTTTTGTCGTGCTGTAAGAAATATGAAACCTTTTAACTCCGTCGCCTACTAACTGATCAATTTCTTCTGTTTCTAAAAATAATGCATTTGTATCTAATTGAACCACGATTCCCCTTTGGGTGGCTTCTCGTATTGCTCTGCGTAAAACTTCTCTCACTAACGTTGGTTCACCTCCTGTAAAATTAACAATCTCCGGTTTTACCCGATCTAAGAGTTCAATGATTTTTTCTATAGAAATAACTTCGCCTTTTGCAGTTTTAAGAAGATCCAAGTCATTAGCGCAAAATGAACAATTAGCATTACATCTTTCAGTCATATTAAATTCCAGCCTTGTTAACTTATGCTGCATTTGTGCTCTCATATCTTCAATCTTTTCAGCATTAGTCTTTTCTAGATTTATTGGTGATTCGTCTGCGCCAACTATTATTTTTTCTTCTTCTTTCATACAACGGAGATTAGATTATCTTCACGCGTTTATGCTATAGATATTAGCTCTAAAATTTCTTCAGCTTTATCGATTATGTAATCAGGTTTGCTAGTCTCCAGATCACTCCTATCACACAGTCCCCAAGTAACAGCCACGGAAACAATTCCCGCTCGACGGGCCGCTTTTATGTCATTTTTTGCATCTCCAATGCTCAATACTTCTTTAGGTGCCTTATTTAACTTTTCAAGAACTCTAAATATGCTTTCGGGGTGCGGTTTAGGATTATCAACATCTGTCGAAGCTATTACTATATCAAATAAATGATCCACTCCTAATGCCTTTAATATTTGCAGCGTCCTGTCTCTTTCTTTTCCTGTAACAATGGCGATTTTAATACCCTCCTTTCTTAATGTTTTAATTACATCAACAACATCGTCAAACAGAAATATTTTATCAATATTTTTCATAGATAGTTCCCTAAACCTTTTATACATCTTATCAACCGGCAATCCCATTTTTTTAAATATATTAGATAAAGAATCGCCGGAATATTTTGTGAACTCCTCAAAAGGCGGTGTCGTTTCATTATGCATAATCTCTCTATAGCTTTGTGTAAAGGCTAGCTTCATTGCGGGACCCGAGTCTATAACAACTCCATCAAGATCAAATATTACGGTATTTATCATATCAAACTATATTTAAATATTGCATTACCGCCCTGGCTTCTTCACGTCGAGTTTCACTTAACGGTGTCAAAGGCGGTCTTACCTTTGGTGATTTAATTATTTTCATCCAGACCAAAGTCTCTTTGAAACATTGAATATATTTATTCATCTCAATATTAAAAATTCCTACTTGCGGCATGAGTCTCAGGTAAAAAATTTCTCTGGCCTTTTCATAATCCCCCTTAGTCCAATATTCATAAATTTGTGAAACCTCTTTCGGCTGCACATTCCCTGCACCAAGCGTCATTCCACAGGCACCATCTCTCAATTCAAATAAGGTCATAGGTTCATCACCACAAAATAGACCGATTCTATCTGTTCGCGACAGTATTTGTTTGACTTTCTCTGGTTTTCTTGTCGTTATTTTTGAATATTTTATATTTGGAGCTTTTTCGTTTAATTCAAGTAACATATTGATTGGGATTTCTCTTCCTCCTCCGCCGTCATAAGCCATGACGGGTATGTTAATACTCTTTGCTACTTGGATAAAATGCTCTTTAATATCATCTTCAAAAAAAGGGAAATAGTAAGGAGGAGGTAACAATATTGCGTCCGCGCCTTTTTTTTCAGCATATTGAGCCAAATCTATTGCTTGTTTTGTTCCGCTTTCAGCGCACCCGAAAAGAATAGGAACTCTATTTCTTACCTGATCTATAACAATATCTATGATGTTCTTTTTTTCATCTGCCGATAGTGAAAAAAATTCTCCGGTTGTTCCAAGCGCGATTATGCCATGTGCGCATCCTGCAATGATAAAATCAACCAGATTTCTTGTACTTTCTTCATCTATTTCATATTCGTCTGTAAATGGAGTAATCATCAAGACTTGATTTCCCTGTATCGTTTTACTCATTTTTTATCGATTAATTTATAAATTTGTACTTTCGATAGCTGACACTAAAATATCACAGATTTTATCCGCTTCCTCTTCAGAAATGCTTAACGGAGGACAAATAGGAATTATATTGTCCAAAGATCGCACAATAAGCCCATTTTCTCTTGCTGTTCTGCAAATTTTTCTTGAATCTGCCTGCCTCATCAGTTCTCCATTTCGTTCATTTTTTAAATCTATCGCCATTAACAGACCTTTCCCTCTTATTTCTGTTATTCGTGGATGTCCATGCAATCTGTCTCTTAAACGTTTAAGTATTTGTTCTCCTAAAGTATCTGCTTTTTCCGGTAATTGTTCTCTCTGCAATATGGCTATATTTTCTATTGCCGCCGCGCATGCAGTAGGGTGTCCCCCGAATGTGTATCCGTGAATAAAATGTTTACCTTCAGCCAAAAATTGTTTGTATATCTCCTCACTGACTAATGTTGCTGACAGTGGAGCATATCCGCTGGTCAAGCCTTTTCCCACAACCATCATGTCAGGCTTAATACCAAAATGTTCACAGGCAAACATTTTTCCGGTCCTGCCAAAACCGGTTGTGATTTCATCAGCGATTAAAAGAATATTGTGATATCTACATATTCTTTGCAGTTCATCATAAAATTCTTTTGTAGGAACCCTCATGCCTCCTACTCCCTGTATTGGTTCAAATAGAAGGGCTGCTATGGTATCAGCGTTCGTATGGGAAATCATTTCTTTGAGTCTGCGAAAATAATGGTTTCTTTGCTCCGAATCGTGTAATTCTTCTTCAGAAGGATATGGCAAATGGATAAATTGTTCAGAATCCTCCAAAAATAACCCTCTTTCTCCATCTATTCCGCTAGTTGCCAGCGCCCCTAAAGTACAACCGTGCCAGCCTCCTTTGAAAGATAATATTTTTCTTTTTTGCGGTTTTTCCAAATGCGAGAAATACTGTTTTGCGATCTTGATGGCAGTTTCTACAGCCTCGGTTCCTCCGTTGGAAAAAAATACATGTTCCAATCCACTTGGTGCGATTGAAGCAAGCTCCCTCGACAGTTGAGCCCCAGGAATATGACTTCTTCCGAATAGTGAAATGTACGAAGTATCTGAAGCCTGACTTGCCATTGCCGTAAGAATATTAATTCTTCCATAACCCGCATTTACGCACCATAATCCACCAACCGCATCTATATAATTTTTGCCGTGCATATCAGTTACGGTCGCGCCTTGTGCTCTGCATATAACTAATTGTTCATCTCCATATTCCGACATTTGTGTATAAGGGTGCCAAACGTGCTCCAGATCCAAAGTTTCAATGTCTGGAGGGATTGTTCCTTTTATCCCAATATCTGAGCGTATCTTAAAAACTTCTGCCAAAGCTTTTCTCGTTACTCCATCAATAACTCTGTTTCTAAAACCTTCAGCATCTTCATGCCGAAATTGAATTGTCTGATCAGTTTCTGGGGCATCAAATCTCCTGCCAATTTTGTATTCCTCAAATATCCGGTCTGTAACACCTTCGAGCATCTTACCTTCGGATTGTTCTAAATTTCGTCTTTCGGCCATTTAAAATTAATTAAATTTTTTATGCAATAAATTGCAGATAACCTCCGTATCTTTTAAAAGTTTGCTCAACATTTGCAGCGTAATTGACTGAAATCCGTCGGATAGAGCCTGGTCCGGATTATTGTGAACTTCTACAATCAGTCCATCGGCACCAGCCATAATCGCCGCTTTTCCCACAGGATTCACAATACTTCTTATCCCCGTACCGTGGCTGGGATCTGCTATTACAGGAAGGTGTGTTATTTCCTTTAAAAGAGGAATTGCATTAATGTCAAAAGTATTCCGTGTCATCGGTTCAAAGGTTTTAATTCCACGTTCGCAAAGGATGATTTTTTCATTGCCTTCCAGCAAAATGTATTCAGCAGCAAGTAGTAATTCCTCAATATTTGCCGAAAAATGACGCTTTAAAAGTATAGGCTTCTTTGTCCTTGCAACATCTTTTAATAATTCATAATTTTGCATGTTTCTGGATCCTATTTGCAGAATATCTACATAGTTTATCATCTGCGGAATCTGCGAAACGGATGTAACTTCTGAAACTATTGTCAAACCGAGAGATTTTTTGATTTCCTGAAAAATCTCAAAACCATCATTTTTTACTCCCTGAAAACTGTAGGGAGATGTCCTGCCCTTAAATATTCCTCCGCGGAAAAATTTTAAGCCTAATTTCGCGATGCCTTCAGCTATTTCGAAAGTTTGATCTCTTGTCTCAACTGAACATGGGCCAGCTATTATGCAGATGTGACCCTCTCCTATTAAATTACCATTTATATTGATTATGGTATTTTCTTTCTTGTATTTTCTGCTAACCAGTTTGTAGGAGCAGTCTGCCATACATTATTTATTAATGGTTGGGTCAATAATTACTTTCATGCATTCTCTCGCAATTACAGCCATTATAGCTTTTCTCGCTTCTTCGATGCCGAATCTGTCGGTAACAATTTTATGATAAGGGAAATCCATTCTCTTCAGCGCTTCTATAGCATCTTTAAAATCCTGTAAATAAGTATAAGAAGTTCCTACAAATTCTATATTTTGAGTACATATGGAACTAGGTGACACTTGGACATTACCCATATCAGCATAAATTCCCTTCTCAACAAATCTTCCCCCTTTCCTCAGCATAGGCAATCCATATTCCACAGCCTCCAATTCCCCGGTACATTCTATAACCGCATCCGCCCCATTACCATTATTCGATTCTCTTTTAACATGTTTAGATAATTCTTGCCCTTCATATTTGCTCCTATCGACTACTAAATCCGTACCAAATTGTTTTGCAAAGTCCAATCTATGTTGGAGTCTATCTATCACTATAATTTTTCTTGCTCCATATAATTTTGAAGCGACGGTCGCAAATAAACCTACTGGTCCGACACCGAGAATTACAATAGTGGAATTTTTAATCTTTTCTAATTCAGGAAATGCCTGTTTTACCGCGCGAATACCGCAAGCCATTGGCTCTATAAGAACAACCACTTCGGTTGGCATTGAATCTGGTACTTTTAATAAAGTTGTATTTGGCACCAAAGCTAAAAATTCCGAGAAGCCTCCATGAAGATGAGGAGGCGCTTCGGATGTTATATTTATTCCATAAAATCTCCTATCCTTACATAAAGACCCTATATTTTCACAATAAAAACATTCATTGCAGTCTATCCCTGGAGCTATAAAAACCCTGTCACCAGGGTTTATCTTATCGGATTGCTTCGATAGAGTTTTCCCATCTAATTGTTGAACTACTCCCAATAATTCATGCCCCATTATTAGAGGATGCTGAGTCGCGATAGTATTATTATAAACATGAGGGTCTGTTCCGCATACGCCAACAGCCTCTGTTTTTATAACCGTTCCGTGATCAGGAAAGGGAAATTCATCTATCTGTATATCTTCAGGAGCTTTTAAGACAGCGGCTTTTATCATGTAAGTATGATTAAAAGGGGATGTATTATAACAAGTTTTTATTGTTTTGTAAATTCAAATATCGTCAAAACTTTTTTACAAAACGGTTCCCTAGAATTTCATATCCTGATTGCTTGTAAAAGCATAGTTTTTATCAACAACAATTACAGATATTTCCCATTGTTAAATCGTTATCTAAACCTGGCCTTCCGTCATTTCGTAAACCATTTTGCCCTTCTTGTCTATAATTTGATAAATTCCAATTAAAATTGTTATTAACCCCACTATTTGAAATAATGTTGGAATTTCCTTCAAAAATATATATGCGAAAAATAAGCTTACAGCAGGATACGCTCCGACACTGATCAATATTGCTTTACTGATATCAATTCTTTTAATGCTTTCATACCAGAAAATCTTAGATATTGCGTATATCAATATCCCATTTGCAAGTATAAATAGATAATTGTCATATATTATCTGATTTATCGATAGATTTGATG
>Ga0315276_10003086_pt1 | contig 15248 bp, 30 predicted proteins | sample YL17G05_0_MG_FD_204542 | JGI IMG/M metagenome (GOLD analysis project Ga0315276, IMG submission 204542) | Sediment microbial communities from Yellowstone Lake, YNP, Wyoming, USA - YL17G05_0 | ecosystem: Environmental > Aquatic > Freshwater > Lake > Sediment | place: USA: Wyoming | collected...
GTCCTTCGTCATCCCGGAGGGGACGTGCGAGTCCATCGGCCCGAAGGGGCTGTAGTTCGGGGGCGCGCCGCACTTCTGGCAGCAGTTCGGCCCCCAGGGGGTCCCCTCGGGCTTGGTGACGTCCTGAGGGCCGGCCCCGAACGTGGAGGCCCCGGTCTTGGGGTCCATGGACATGGCCCCGCAGCCGCCCGTGCGCTCCTTGCAGCGGCGGGGGCTCTTCAGCTTGGAGTCCTGGATCTGGTCGTAGATCGTCTCCGGCGACATGCCGTGGCAGGACGGGTCCGCGAAGCACCCGTGGTCCGGGAGCTTGTCGATCTTGGCGGAGTGCCAGTCGAGCAGGTCCCGCAGGAGGATGGGCGAGCCGAGGGGGCCTCCCCAGAGCTTGTACTTGGCGGACCGTCCGCTCTTGACGTGGTCGTGCTCGATGACGCCGTTGACGATGTAGTCCACCGCGAGGTTCCAGTCCCGGGGATCCTTCCCCGCGGCCCGGACCGGGTCGCAGTGGAAGAAGAGGACGTGGTAGCTCTCGTGGGACATGACCGTCGACACCTGGTCGGCGTCGAGGGAGGCCAGGAAGGCCGGGCACCAGAAGAAGTTCTTCCCGTCGGTGGCCGCCGTCTCGATCTTCTGTCCGTGGAGCTCGTTCGCGAGGAAGTGGGGCTTCGGCCCCGCCAGCGCGAAGAGGAAGGGGTTCCCCCCGTTCTCCGGCTTCCTGAAGAGCCGGGTCATCGTGTCCGAGATCTTCCGCTGCAGCTCGTCGAGCTGGCGCGGGGTCCCCGCGACCCTCGTGGGGTCCTGGAGCCGGGCGATGCTGCCCGCAATGCTGATCGTGCTCGTCGTCATGCCGTCACCTCCACCCGCGATACGCGGGCGATCGCGCGATCTCCGCGCCGCCCTGGAGGAGCTCCGGTAGAGTCCTTCATGGGTAAACCTTTGGAAAAGTTCGTATGTAAAAAGTGCGGTTCAAAGGAGTACTACTCGTGCGCCGGCGGCAAGGTCTTGAAGTGCAAGCCCTGCCAGAAGTCTACAAGGAAGGCGAAGTACTATAAAGACCCTCAGAGGTCGAAGGACAATGTCATGGCCTGGCGAAAGGCCAACCCGGAGCGCTCCAGGGAGATTCAGAGGAAATACTGGGAGAGGAACCCGGAGAGGTATGCCGAGCTCCTCTCAGGGAGAAAGAGGGAACGTTCCGAGCTCCGGGTCCGCGTCCTGCGTCACTATGCAGGCGGCGACCCATCGTGCGCCTGCTGTGGGGAGCGGGAAACTCGGTTCCTCGTCGTCGACCACACGGAAGGAGGCGGGAACAAACACCGGAAGGAAATCGGGCGGGTCGGAACGCACTTTTACAAGTGGCTCCTGGAGAATGAATTCCCTCCGGGTTTCCGGGTCCTTTGTCACAACTGCAACTTCTCAATCGGGGCGTATGGGGACTGCCCTCACCGGACATTCGTGAGGGGTGACGGAGATATCTCCGTCACCCCTCCCTGAGTCCTATTAGGACTTCATGGCCTTACGCACGTTGAGGTAGGTCTCCATCACCTCGGGGACCTTCGTCAGGGCGTTGTCCTGGATGAGCTTCATGTTCAGCGTGGACTTCACCGCGCCGATCTGGAACTCGGAGGGGAGGGTCTTGACCCAGCCGAACACCTTCTGGGCGACGGCCTGGACCGTCTTGACGGCCTTGTCCTTGTCCTTCGCGGTGGCCGCCGTGCGGGCCTCCTGGGCGACGGCGTTGACGGCGGAGATCGCGCAGACGAGCTGCTTGTCGACCGTCATGTCGTTGACGGACGGGTGGCTTCCGTCCTTGAGGAGCTTGTCCACGATGGGCTCCACGTGGCGGTAGTAGTCGAGCCACACCCGGAACTTCGCTGCAGCGGCGGTCCCGACGCGGCCCGCGACGAGGAGGGTCTGGAAGTCGACGCTGTCCTTGCTGGAGGTCATGTCGAGGTCGCGGGCGCCCATCGTCCAGGAGCGGGGGCTGGGCCGGCAGTACGCCGTGGGGTCGCCCTCGACGCTGGGCATCGAGAGGTACTCCCGGTTCTTGCTGAGGAACCCGATTACGAGCGGGTTGATCTGGGCGTCCTGAGCCCACTCCTGCCACGCGTCGAAGTTGTGCGTGAGGCGGAAGGTCTTGCAGCGGTTGGTCAGCGCGTGGCTGATCGGCTGCGAGAAGGCGCCCTCGTCCGGGAGGTTGCCCGTGGCGATGATCGCCTGGATGTTGAGCTTGGTCCCGTTGATGGAGTGGGACTGGAAGAGCTCGAGGAGGGGGTTCTGCAGCTCCGGCTTGCTCTTGTCGATCTCGTCCACGACGAGGACGAGGGGCTTGACGGACCCGTCCGTCATCTTGGGCATGAACTGCGGGGTGGCGTACTCGACGCGGCGGTCCGCCGTGATGATCGGCAGGCCGATCAGGTCGGGGGCCTCCAGGACGGAGAGGTTGAGGTAGATGTGGTCGAAGCCGGCCTCGGCGCAGGCGCTCTGCGCCATCTCCGTCTTGCCGACGCCCGCCATCCCGAGGATGAGCAGGTTTCCGCGGCTGCGGATGTTGAACGCGAGGGTCTGCTTGTAGGTCGCCTGGTCGATCTCGAAAACGCCGGTCAGCATGAGAGCCACCTCCAGTGGAGCGACGGGCGTTGTGCCCGCCGCACGATCGTATACGGGCCGGGTGGGCGGATCTACGGCGCGCGCCCACCCGGCCTTTGGATTGTGCCGCGTCCTTCAGGACTCCATCACCTCGCCGACCAGGCCCTCCCTCCACAGGGAGACGATGTCGTCCTCAGTGAGGTGGTGCCTGTGGTTCTTGAAGTGGTGCCTCGTCATCTCCAGTGCCTTCGCACGGTCCAGGGCCCTCTTCTTTTCGAGGCGCTCCCTGATGGGGCCGGTGACCGCCTCGTCCTTCAGGGCCTGCTGCACGGCGTTCAGGGCGTCCGCCTGGACGGTGGCGAGGACCCCCGACAGTGCGGGCTCCATGGCGGCCATGGCGTCCTTCATGGAGCGGTCGGGGGTCCTGGTCTGGAGGACGGTGTAGACGTCGCGGAGCAGGTTGTGCGGATCGACCTTCATGGTCTTCCGGCGTCCGGCCACGCTGACGGTAAGGGCCAGACGTGGGATCGGCTGGAATCCGTCGAGGCTCAGGGAGCATTTCCCGACGACGGCGGCCGCGAGGGCCTCGGCAGCCAGGAGGATCCCGTCCCCGTAGCCCCGGATGGCGGCCTTCACGACGTCGGCCCCGGACGAAGACCCGGACACGTGCTTCCCGGAGACGGAGGAGGCGAAGGAGGCGGCGTTCGCCGCCACCGTCTCCGCATGGTCGTTGAGCAGCTTCCTCGCCGCCTTGAACGCGCCGGCCGTGAACGCGTCCATGCTCAGGACTCCATCACCGCGTGGGCTACCACCTCGTCCAGGGCCTCCTTGACGACCTCCGGCCCGACCTTGTCGAAGTACTTCAGAACGACCTTCCGGATCTCGTCGATCACCTGTCGCTCGAAGAAGCGCTTCTGGTCCTTGGCGAACTCCTCCGAGGCGAGGATCTCGGTCGTCCTGTCGATTACGCGCTTGCGGAGATCGTCGATGGCGAGCACGTCCTCCTCGCGGAGCTTGCGGCGAGCCCATCCGGCGAACCCCTCCTTGTGGTGGTTCCGACGCTCGTCGCCCTTGATGACCTTGTCGACCTTGCAGAAGTACGTCCTGCAGCGCTTGGTCCCAAAGTTGGCGCGGACGACCTTCTCGGCCTCCTCGTCCGTGAGGAGGGCCTCCGAGTCGGCGAAGAAGTCCACCTTCCACACGCCTCTGTCGAGCGCGGTCTGCACGTTGGAGCGGACCCCGTCGACGACGGACTTGAACGAGACGGTGACCTCCTGCTCGCCCTTATGGTAGTTCATGGTGTACTGGAAAGCGTACTCCACCTCCGGTGCGCGGGAGACGCGCTCCCGCCAGAGGACGCGCGCGTCCTTGAACTCGGGGCACTCCGCCAGGTGGGCGAAGATCTTGTCGTAGCTCGATACTCCGGGCTCGCTGCTCATGTCCGACACCTCCGATCGCCGGTACGGAGCCGATCGTACAGTCTACGGTCGCCGACGGCGCGCCGTCGCAGCTGTTCAGGACAGCATGACCTCGGCGATCTCCAGGAGCTCCCGGAGCTCGTCCTCGGACGGGGGAGTCCGGCCTCCCTTCAGGATCCCCTCGAGGGCCGCGAAGGTCCTGTCCTGCCCGCAGAGCTGCTGAAGCACCCTATATCCGGCCGGGGTGGACTCCTGGAACCTGTAGCACCAGGCGAGCTCCGTCAGGGAGCACAGGTTCTTTCGGGCCAGGACGCTGCGCGGATCCCGGCTCCGGAGCCAGAACTCGTTCGCGATCTCCGGCCTCAGGGCCCGGCCGCGCTTCGACAGGACCTTCTCGACGGAGAGGGCGAACTTGACGACCGTGGCGCTCGCGTGCGAGTCCGAGCCCTTCGTGGGGGGCCTGCGGAGCCGCTCGAGGTACACCTCCATGGCCTCGTCCGGGTCGCACCTGGGGCATGTGTCGAGGTGGTCCCGCACCTTCTTGAAGAAGACCTGGTTGAAGACCAGGAACTCCCGCAGCGGGCCCTTTCTGTCCTTCTTCGGGTTTCCGTACCTCCCCACCCCGTCGCCCTTCACGGTGATCTCGCAGTCCAGGGTCATGGCGCCGCCTCCGGTCCCCCGTACACCGGCCGGCCGGGGATCTGCGTTTGCCCGGCCTCGGACCGCGTGCTATCTTTACTGTATCGTTGTGGATATGTACCCCCAAGCGGACTCTGTCGTGAGGACCCTGATGCCGGCCGTCCTCGAAGTCGCCGGCATGCGCGGAGTGGCGGAGCACCTCAGGCGGCTCGGGCCGGTCCTCTCGTCCACCGACGCCGAGTCCGCGTGCGTCCTGCTGTCCCGGATCCGCGAGCTCTCCGACGAGGCGGTGGACGGCTGGGCCGAGCTCGTGGAGGAGGCGGCCTTCTGGGCCGAGGCGGCGGTGCGGTCGGCCCTCGACGGCGACAGGGAGTCCTTCTCCTTCTGCGTCGGGCGAGTCCGGGTCGAGATGGACGCCGGATGGGCGCTGATGCAGGCGCACTGACCGGCGTAGGTCGGGCGTCCGGCGCGGTACGGGTCGGCATGGCGAAGACAGGCGTCGACTATGCGCTCCAGAGGCTGTTCGAGAACGTCGCTGACGAGTGGGACGGACGTGCCGAGATGATGGAGGAGGGGCCGGGGTGGATCGTCCTCCGGCTCTCCGTGCTGGGCCGCCGGAGGGTGGTCGCCGAGTCGAAGATCTCCGTGGTGGCGAACGAGAGCGGTATCCCCCTGGTCTCCCTGGAGGATCCGGACGGCGTGAACGCGGTCGTCTACGTTTCCCCGATGGCCTCCGCCGTGATCGCCCTGATGCTCCGTTGAGCCTCTGGTGAGCGCGGGACGGATGTACGATCCGAAGGACAAGGTAGAGAAGCAGCTCGACTCGGACGAGGAAGTGCCGGACACCCAGCCGGCGCCGGTCGATCCGGGATCCGTCATGGTCATAGACGACGACGGAGAGTACGACTGAAGCTGGGCCCGGGGGCGGGATGAAGAAGGCGCTCAGCTACGTGCACGCTCCGGCCCGGGTTCCCCCCGAGGTCCTACAGCGGGCGGTGAGGAACGTCTTCACCCTGGCCGTCGAGTGCGGCCGGATGACCCACGAGGAGCTCGAGGAGGCCGCTTCCGAGACCGTGGACGGGATGAGCCGCGAGACCCTGGAGAGGCTCGCGGCCGTGGCCTCCTGGGCCGCCGCCGCGCTGTCGGCCGAGTCCGTACGTCGCTGACAGCGCGGCGTACCGGCGATCGGAGGTGCCGGATGGCGAAGTGCCCGGTCATGGTCGAGGGGGCGAAGAAGAAGTGGCGGAACTGCAACTGCGACGCCGTGGTCCTCTACAGGGTCGAGTATTCGGCGCTGCACCCGTACAGATCGAGGGAGAACAAGTTCTTCGACCTCGTCGGAATCTGCCGCAGCCACGCCGACAAGTTCGCCGATCCGAAGGAGTGGTACTCCCCGGACTCGTGGCAGGCGGCGAGGAAGAAGGCCGTGAACGGCCTCCGGGGCCGCGTCTCGGCCGTGTCCGTCGTCGAGACGGGCGAGTTCTCCCACCATCAGGACGTCGAGCGCCTCTACAGGGAGGACGAGCGCAGGAAGATCGCCGCGGGGTTCAAGCAGGCGATCAAGCGGATGATGGGGCAGCGCAGCTCCTCCAAGCTCACGACGGAGGACTGGACCGAGCTCTTCGGGGAGTGCATGGAGGAGTTCGTCGTCGAGCAGGTGATGGACTCGTAAGTCCGGCCGCCTTGCGTGTACCCTCCCCTGAAGGAAGGTGGAGAGATGAAGGAGACCGAAGGGGCCGACTGTTACTTCTGGACGCCGGAGAAGGCCGGGGATGGTGTGTCCGGAAAGAAGTGCGACCACAAGGCGGCGGTCTTCGTCCGGGTGAAGCACTCCGGTAGGCTGTGCCCCCTCTGCGCGCCGTGCAAGGAGTCGTTCGTCCGGGCGCAGGGCCACATGTCGGACGAGTCGCGGAAGGCTCTGCCCGGCGAGGCGGCGTACGAGGAGGTCCCGCTCGCCGACGGTACGGAGGAGTACGCGAAGCAGCCGCCGAGGAAGTGACCCGTGCCAGGGGTCACTGGCATATATGCCAGTATGTGCGCGCGCCCGCGAGAGGCAAGCGCAGATCGGCGCGGCGACGCCGTACCGGGGATCGGAGGAGGCGAACGGCATGGAGAAGACGAAGATCAGGGTGGAGGTCGACGACTCGGACGGCCTGACGATGGTCAGGCCGCACAGGCAGTTCCACGGCAAGAGCAAGACGGCGCTGCCCGCGGAGCTGGAGTTCGGGGAGGACGAGTCCCTCTTCGCCTTCCGGCCCGGGGACGGCGAGGAGCTGAAAGGGCGGTACGCCCGGGTCGAGGCCGGCGGACTCGTCCTGACGAGCGACCCCGACCTGTACGGGTCGGAGGACGACCGGAGGGCCGCCGGGCTGATGCCGCTGAAGCGGCTCGCGTGGGGCGAATGGAACATGGTCGGGGACTTCCCCTCCTAGGGTTTCGGACGATCCCCGCGGGGGATCGAGGGATCCCGTCCGGGGGTCCGCGGCCCGGAAGTATGCGCCGGCGGCGCAACGCCACCTCCAAACAGGTCGGCGGCGCATACTTCCGGGCCGCGGCGAAGGCGGCCGGTACGCGGCGCCGGACCGGGTCTGCGCCGGGCTTGCAGAAGGTTGGCGCGGAGAGCGCGCCGGTGCTTGGTTTGTACGTCCCCGGGGCGCTCCGGGAAGAACGCCACCTCATCCAGTGGCGCCCTGGGGACACTCTCGGCCGCCCGGGCCCTCTGGAGGGGCTCCGGGCGGCGCTCTTTCAGGGCACGGAGGGGCCTGCCCTGAGAGCCGTCGGGCTCGAGCATCGTCCTTGAAAAGTCCCTCCGAGCGCCGTCCTTGAAGCTGGCCTTTGAACATCCCCTTTGAAGCGGGCTCCGGACAAGCGAAAGCCCCGATCCCCTTTCGGGAACCGGGGCTTCGGGGCCGCCGTCGGGACGGGATCAGTCCGCGCTGAAGACCGAGGCGATCTCCCTGAGGGCGGGGTTGGCGGCGATCGCCGCCTGGCGGAAGTGGCTCGCCAGCTGCTTGCTGTAGTGCGAGACCATGTCCCTCAGCTGGGAGAACTCCGCCGCGTCGAGGCCCTCCTCCGAGGACTTCCGCACGAGGCGCCCGCCGCGCACGGCGTGCGAGGACATCCACCCCTGGCGGTTCCGCAGGAGGGTGGTCTCGGTGGCCGCCTCGTGGGCGGTCTGCCGCGACTGCATGATCTGCGCGCACTCCAGCACGAAGGGGTCGTCCTCCGCGATGCGGGCCTTGAGCGCAGACTTCGTGACGAACGGGTAGAGATTTGCCATGTGAGTGCCACCTCAGCGGGGATCGATCGGCGGCTCCGTGCCGCCCGTCGTCGCCCGCACCCCGGATACGGCGTGGCAGGGCGGATCTGCGGCGCGCGCCGTCGGCGGAGCCGGGTTCTCCTCCCCTTTGAGGGTCCTCTTTGAAGCTGCGGCGCAGATCGTGGCCCCGCGCGCGTATCCGCGATCGGAGGTGCGGCATGGCGGAGATCAAGAAGTTCACGAAGAAGATGACGGCGCTCGTCGGGAAGATGAGCGAGGACCAGCTCGAGGCCCTCGCGGACCGCGCGGACTCCTCCTGCACGGCCGGATACGACAACGACGGCTCGACCGGGTACGAGATCTTCGAGAACGGGTACGACCTCGCCGTCAAGGCCGCAGGCAGGCCCGTCTTCCAGCACGACGTCGAGAGCGAAGCGACGTGCTGGACATGCCTCTTCTTCGTCGGCGAGGCCGACGAGGTCCTGGCCCGCCTCCAGGAGATCCTCGACGAGCCCGCGGGCGAGTGAGGCCGGAGATCGCGCCGCCTCCGGCGTACTGTCGGTCGGAGGCGGCGACGATGACGAAGCTCAAGAGGCGCAAGCCGAAGAAGCCCCGGGGCCTGGTGGTCCTGGGGATGATCCTGAACTGCAAGGCCAAGTCCTGGGACGCGCGGGAGCGCAGGGCCAAGGACGCGCGCCGCAACCCCGTGAAGGAGGGCTGGTAGATGTCGTTCAAGGACTGGCTCGAGAAGCAGGCCCAGGAGGCGCTGCCCGCCGAGGCGGCGGTGACCCTTCCCGCCCCTCCGGAGGCGGACGCCGAGCCCGACCCGTTCGAGGGGCTGGTCGGCAAGGGCGAGGGCGGCCTCGGGGAGAGGAGCCCCTTCGACGCCTTCCTCGACAGCGTGGAGGCCGAGAGGCCCGCGGACTTCGTCCCGACGATCAAGGCGTCGGAGCACCACGACTGGCAGATCGTCCGGGCGGCGGTGTACTCGCAGGACCACGTCGTATGGCTCTGCGCCAAATGCTGCCGGACCGTCTCCGTCGAGCGCGACGAGACCCTGGGGCAGGCGCTCGAGAAGATCAGCGTCCGCGAGGACTGCTCGCTGCAGGTGGCCTCCGAGGTCATGGAGACGTAGATCGGCGGGACCGGCCGGTACCGGCCGGCGGAGGCGGAGAATGACGAAGGCCGAGGCGGACAAGCTGGTGGACGAGGCGAGGGCCGTCGTGGAAGGCCTGGGCGCCTCCTCCGAGGTGGAGGTGGACGACGTGGACGAGGCCCTCATCCGGGACTCGTTCTCGGAGAGTCCGGAGGGCACCTGGGTGAAGGCCTGGGTCTTCGTCCCGAAGGAGGGCGCATGAGGCTCCTGCTCGCCCTTCTGGCCCTCCTCATCGCCGCCTGCTCCAGGGAGCCGGCCCGGCCGGTCAAGGACGCCGGGTCCGCCATCCCGGAGGCGCGGCCGGCCTACGTCCCGCCTCCGGCCGCCGTCACGGCAAGCGCGGAAGTCGACGGCGGCGACCGGTATGCGGGAGGGACGGACCCGGGCGGACAGGGATGGCCGCCCGCGATGGCGAACGGCCCGGACGCGGACTGCACCGGCGTCCTGACCGCCCAGTTCTCGGGCAAGGGAGGGAGGCTCCGGCGCGGGATGGCCGCACTGGGGACCCGGCTGACGCCGAAGGACGATTTCTTCCCCGTCCTGTACTTCGACAACGAGGCGTCCGCCCTGCGCTGCAGGGGAGGGGACGGATCCATGGTCGTGGCCGTCTGGAACGGGAACGGATGGCGGCTGTAGGGTGAAGGGGAGTACGTAAGAAGCGGGGCGCTCGGCTAGTTCCGCCACCTCCAAGTAGTCGTCCGAGTCGACGCCCTGCTTCTTACGTACTTCGCGACGTGCTACCTTTCCGGTCCGGAAGACGGTGTACCTCCCCTGCCCGGGGCTCCTTGGTCCGCCGTCTTCCGGACGCTTTCTGTCCCCGTAGCTCAGCTGGATAGAGCAGCAAGTTCCTAACTTGCAGGTCGCAGGTCCGAATCCTGCCGGGGACGCAAATGGCGCACAGGTCCGCGTAACGGCGGACGGAGGTGAGGCATGGAAGAGTCGAAGGTCACGCCGTCGGTCCGCAGGACCGGCAAGAAGCTCCAGGACTGCGTCCGCCAGGAGGCCTCGTGAGCCAGTACGGGAAGACGGACATGGCGCGGGGCGTGAAGCGCGCGAGGCTCGACGCCGACAGGACGGCCCGTGAAGCGCGCGAGGCGGGTCATCGGCCGCGCGAGGGCGACTGCGTGGGGCCGGGGGCCGTCCGGGCCGACGCGTACGAGGCAGAGGACGGGTCGAGGACCCCGCTCGCCCCGCAGCTCAGCGGGTCGTACTGGAACGGCCCCGTGGGCATCGAGAAGCTCGTCGGGCGCAGCGTCCGGGTCGTCTACAAGGACGGTACGGAGCAGTCCGGGAACGTGCTCTCGGCCGACGGCGACCTCGGGTCGGTCACCCTCGCGTGGACCGATGGTCCGAGGAGCTTCACGTGTACCTTCAGGGTTCACGACGTCGTCTCCGTGAAGGCGGAGTAGGGCTTTATCTCTCGCAGGTCGATAAGACCGTCATGTACCTCACCGTGGCAATTGTGGCAGAGCAGGACGCACTTCGACAGCTCAGGGAGGAGCCTCTCCCAAGAGAACTGGAAGGCCCGTTCCGAAAGCGGGAAGGACTTCTTGCCAAGGTGATGGAATGCGAGGTTCCTCATGCACCGGAGATACCCGCAGGCCTGGCAGGCTCCTCCGAACTTGGCGACGGCCTCCGCCTTGCGGGCCTTCCTGGTCCTGTTGGCCCTCCCCATACCGTGAGTCGCCACCTGACGAGAATAGTGTCGGCGTTGCTTCGCGGCGTTCTTAGCAAGTTTCTGCTCCGGAGTGGCCCTCTGACTGTAAGGAGAGGAACCGAAGGGCAGGCATTGAAGGCAGGAGCTTCGGTTCCTTAAACTCCGGTACTTTCCTTCCACCACAGCTCTGTCGGGGACCGGCTCTCCGCACTTGCACTGTCTCATATAGTTAGCTTACACTAAGACTCTAACGGGCAGGTAGTTCAATAGGTCCCAGAACCCTCGGCTCATAACCGAGCATGTCTCGGTTCGAATCCGAGCCTGCCTACAAATCGAGTCCCCGGCGTCCCACCGCCTCGTACGTCGCCGCCACGCCCGCGTACACGGTGGCGGAGGTGCGCGATGAACACGACGATCGACCGTTTTGAAGGGGAGCACGACTTTCTCTCCAACTTCTTCCCGTGCAGGATCGAGTTCGAGGGCAAGGAGTACCCGACGAGCGAGCACGCCTTCCAGGCGGCCAAGACGCTCGACGCCGCGGAGCGGGAGAAGATCCGCCTTGCGAAGAAGCCCGGGAGCGCCAAGGCCCTCGGAAAGAGGGTCTCGCTCCGGAGGAACTGGAGCTTCGAGCGGACCGCCTGGATGGAGACGGTCCTGAGGATCAAGTTCACGGACCCCGGGCTCCGGGAGCGGCTCCGGGCGACGGGGACGGCCGAGCTCGTCGAGGGAAACACTTGGGGCGACAAGTTCTGGGGCGTGTCCGGCGGACAGGGCGAGAACCGGCTCGGCAGGATCCTGATGAAGCTCAGGGCCGAGCTCTAGAGGGGAGGCGGGAGCCGGGCGAAGGTCCGGCTCCCGTCCGCGTATCCGGGATCGGAGGCGGCGCATGGCGGACTTCACGTTCACGGTCGACGAGGACTCTTCGGAGAAGGGCGCGCAGGAGGCTCTGTCGGACCTCCGGCGCATGGCCCGGTACGGGAGGATGGCGCAGGCCGCGCTGGACTCGCTGAAGGCGAGGGGCTGCTACGACGGGCTTGCGCCGATGATCTCCCTCCCGCAGGACGACTGGAACGCCAAGGGCCGCAAGAAGGCGGAGGTCCGCATCAGGCGCCTGCCCCGGAAGCTCGGGATCTCGAGGGCGGACCTCGCCCCGCTCGGCGAGCTGCGGATCCGCCTCGGGAAGGGCCGCGACACGACGTACTCGGCGCACCCCTGCCGGGAGCTGGAGCTGTGGCTCGAGGGGCCCATGATGGTCCAGACGAGACCCGGCGTCGCCGAGTACGAGCTCACCGAGTCTTCGCACCGCGTCGGGGGCGTGCGCATAAACAAGGGTCACCTGAGCTGGCTCCAGGACTCCCGCAGCGGATACGGGACCGGGACGGCCTTCAGGGTCTACCAGGAGACGAAGTACGAGGGGGCGAAGAAGACGATAGCGGAGTTCGCCAGGTCCGTCTCGATGCGCCTGTGCACCGTCGGCGAGAGGGAGATGGTGCCCGCGGCCAAGACCCTCGACCTCCAGGCCTCGGCATGGGAGTGGCTCGTCGCCGACGGGGTTGCCGAGCGGCTCCTGGCGGACGTCCATCCGGCGGTCACGATCTCCCAGGTGATGGACTCGTAAGTCTAAGCTAAGCGGAGCCCGTCACTTCTTGGCGGCGGACTTCTTCTTCGCGGCGGGCTTCTTCGCGGCGGGCTTCTTCGCGGCGGGCTTCTTCGCGGGGGACTTCTTCGCTGCGGTCTTCTTTGCGGCCATGGTGACTCCTGAAACGGACGCGAGATTGCGTCATTCGGGGGACGTTACAGTCCGCAGATCCGCGCGTGTGCGCAGTACACGCATGCGGAGGTGACGGCGATGGCGAGACGGATCACGATGGGCACCAAGAGCTTCCTGGCCGCCGCCCTGCGCGAGGGCGTGGTGGCCGAGCTCCGGACGGAGCAGGACCAGCCGGTCGGCGTCTTCCGCGCCGCGCGGCTCCCGCAGGACGGGGAGACGGACGTCGTGGCCCGCACCCTCGGGGGAGGGGAGGCGTGCGAGCTCCGGGGCCGTACGCTCCTCGGGCAGCTCTTCCTCTCGGTCCTCGCGGCGGGCGCGCTGTGAGTCGCGCGGGTCGCGGAGTATCCGCGATCGGAGGTGGCGACGATGGCGAGATTCCTGGTCGTGACGACGGCGGTGGAGGCGGAGGACAGGGGGCCGGACGAGGAGCCCGGGGATGCGCAGGCCGCCTGCACGGGCGCCGTCCCGTGCAAGGACACCCGGGAGATCGCCGCGGCGGTCAGGAAGGCCCTCTCGGAGGGGGAGGACTGGGCGCTCTTCGAGCTCGCGGGGAAGCGCTACGAGCGCCGGGCGCTCGTGATGAAGATGGACGGGCCCTGCCTGTACGACGTGGAGGTCTCGTAGCGGGAATTACTGCCAGGGGATCCTAGGACCTCCTGGCAGTATTCGCTGCGAATACTGCCATATCTATTCGAGCTTGGCTCGCAGGTCGCGTGCGAGCAGCGGATATTCGGCCTCGCAGGCGTCGGCGTACGCGCGCAGCGCGGGGCCGGCGAACCTGTCGTGCTGCAGGTCGAGCACGAAGTACTCGCACCGGGCGTGCTTCTGCCCCGGAACGTGCGAGCCGTCCGTCCTCTCGACGCGATACTTGTTCGGGTCCAGGGGCAGAGCGCGCTCCGGGTCCGGCCTGTCCGTGTCCGCCATGCGGGGATCCTACAGTCAGGACTCCATGACCGACTCGACCAGGAGCGGATCGCACTCCTCGTCCTCGTCGCGCACCCCGTCGGACGGGACGAGGATGCCGCACCGACGACACCAGTGGGTCGCCGGCGGCAAAGCGGCGGTGAAGACGTTCCTCACGCCGTATCTGTCCTCGAAGCGCGGCCATGACTCCGTGCACTCGGGCGGGAGCGTGCCCTCCGGCACTTCCATCCAGTCGTGGCCCCGGCCCCCCGGCGGCAGGGGAGGGAGCCTCACGACTCGTGAACCCGCCGTGCGGATACGAGGGCGCAGTCCGCGTCTTCGGCCGACGGGCCGCTCTCGGGCACGCATGTGTGGCATAGGTCGCAGAAGTATATGGGGGGATTCTTGCTCGCCAAGAGCCCGTACGGAGTCACGTACTTGCGCGTGTACTCCTGCCACGCGTCCATGGGGAAGGTCTTGGGGAAGGCGCGCCTCTCCCAGACGTGGCCCCCGGAGCGGTCGTGCTCGGGGCCCTGACTCCGAGGATCCTGAGCCTGATCTTCAGACATGGTGGCACTCCTTTGACAGACATATGTCAGTATTTCCTTCGAGGGCGGCCTTCAAAGGTCCACCCCGTCCTTCGAAGGCGGGCTTTGAAGAGGGGTACGAACCCGGCCAAGGAACCGGGGCAGGGAGGCGGGTTCGTACCCCTCTTCAAAGCCCGCAAGGGATTCACCCGCAGGGGTGAATCCTCTGGCAGGGATCAGAGAGATCCCTGCCAGTACTCCGGTCAGATCTTCCCCTCCCTTCGGAGCAGGGCCTCGACCCGGCGGTCGACGTCCTCGTTATACGAGGCCCTGAAGGTCTCCCTGACGCCGGGGTCGACGATCTCGTCGCCGCGCTCGAAGGCGCGGATCCGCAGGGTCGCCTCCTGGTACTCGAGCACGGTCATGTGCCCGCGGGCCCTCGCGTGCTCGACGTGCAGCCGCTCGTGCCTGGCGATGACCTCACGCTCGCGCGGGGTCAGCGCCGCGACGCGCGCGGGGTCCCATCCTGTCAGTCCCTCTGGCATCCCGGACATGCTCGTGCGCCTCCCGCGCGACCGTACACGCGCCCGTACGCCGGCCGCGCCCCGATCTCCGCATACGCCGAAGCCCCGGTCCCCTTGCGGGGACCGGGGCCGTCAGGCTCGGGATCAGGCGTCCTTGTCGGCGGAGAAGAGGGCCGCGACGGCCTTCAGGGCGGGGTTCTCGGCGATCGCCTGGGCGCGGAAGTAGACGGCCAGCTGGCGGGTGTAGCGCGGGGCGATCGAGTCGACGCGGGCCTCGTCCTCGGGGGAGAGGGTCTCGCCCGCCCCGATCAGGCGGGCGATCCGCCCGCCGTGCACCGCGTGGCTGCTCATGAAGCCCTGGCGGTTCTTGTTGAGGGTGGTGTCCGTGGCCTGCTCGTGGGCCGTCTGCAGGGCGAAGAGGATCAGCATCGCCTGGTGGCGGAAGGCCGGCTCGCTCTCGAGGCGGGACTTGAGCATGGCCTTGGTGACGAAGGGGTAGAGGTTCGCGGTCGTGGTGGTGGTCGTGTTCATGGTGTGGCTCCTTGGTCGTGTCGTGGTTGCGCGGCCTGCCCGCCGCGGGGCCGTCGTGGGGCGCCGTGTGCGCCCCCCGCTGCCCGATCCCGGATACTCGCGCCGTGGGGCGATCTCCGGGCCGGGCCGGCGTCCCGCGCTGTCGCGTTCCGCCGTCGTCCCACCAGCGGATACGGTCGCGAGGCGCCGATCTCCGCGAGGCTGTCCCGGTCCCGGACGGCAGGTATCCGCCCCTCAAACCCGAAGGGTTTTACGCGGGACGGCCTTCGACCTACGCCCC
>Ga0315276_10003087_pt1 | contig 15246 bp, 16 predicted proteins | sample YL17G05_0_MG_FD_204542 | JGI IMG/M metagenome (GOLD analysis project Ga0315276, IMG submission 204542) | Sediment microbial communities from Yellowstone Lake, YNP, Wyoming, USA - YL17G05_0 | ecosystem: Environmental > Aquatic > Freshwater > Lake > Sediment | place: USA: Wyoming | collected...
GGTCATCAGGAATACCTCGTAGTCCATGCTCAGCCCGAAGACGATGCAGAAGACGACCAGCGGCAGCGACGAGAAGACCGCGCCGAGCGGCTCGGCCACACCGAAGAGCCGCCCGCCCCACCCCTCCTGAAAGACCAGCGTCAGGGCGCCGAACGCCGCCCCCACCGAGAGCAGGTTGAGGAGCAAGCTGGCTATCGAACGATCGTCGGTATCCACTTGTCTGCGGTCGTGCCATCGCCCAATTGGCCATAGGCGTTCATCCCCCAGCAGTACACCGCCCCGCTCGCGACGCGTCCGCAGGTGTGGGAACCGCCCGCGATGAACTCTACGCCCGCGGTAACCTCAACGAAACTCAGATTGCCGCTGACGGGGGTCGGTGTGCGCCTGGTTGCAGGCGTGCCATCGCCCAATTGGCCATGGTCGTTCAGGCCCCAGCAGTACAGCGCCCCGCCCACAACCCGTCCGCAGGTGTGGCGGCCGCCCGCGGTGATCTCCACGAAACTCAGGTTCCCGCTGACGGCAGTGGGTATGTGCCGGTCTACGTCCGTGCCATCGCCTACTTGGCCGTGGTCGTTCAGCCCCCAGCAGTATACTGCCCCGCTCGCGACGCGCCCGCACGTGTGGCGACCACCCGCGGTGATCTCTACGAAACTCAGGTTCCCGCTGACGGTAGTCGGTATCGGCCGGTCTGTGTCCGTGCCATCGCCCACTTGGCCGCGGTCGTTCAGCCCCCAGCAGTATACTGCTCCGTTCTCGACACGTCCGCAGGTGTATTCCGCACCCGCGATGATCTCCACGAAGGTCAGATTTCCGCTGACGGCGGTCTGTAGGTAACTCCTGGTTGCGGTCGTGCCGTCGCCCAATTGGCCATGCTCGTTCAGCCCCCAGCAGTACGTCGCCCCGTTCCCGGCTCCGCAGGTGTGCTCCGCACCCGCGGTGATTTCTACGAAGCTCAGATTCCCGCTGACGACGGTCGGTATGCGCCAGTCCGTCCCCGTGCCGTCGCCCAATTGGCCATAGGCGTTCATCCCCCAGCAGTACACCGCTCCGCTCGTGACCCGCCCGCAGGTGTGCTGCATGCCCGCCGTGATCTCTGCGAAGCTCAGATTCCCGCTGACGACGGTCGGTGTGACCCTCCACTCGCCCGTGCCGTCGCCCAATTGGCCACGGTCGCCCAGCCCCCAGCAGGACACCGCCCCGCTCGCGACGCGCCCGCAGGTATGAAGGCCGCCTGCGCTGATCTCCACGAAACTCATGGGATCTCCACGGCCGCTTGCCAGGTACGTCACCGGCGATCCATCCAACGGCTGTCCGGCGAACCCGGGGCCACTCGCCGTGGCGGAGTTGTTGTTGTCTCCTACCACTGGGCCGAGCTTCCAAGTGGCGGTCGCGATGCCATCCTGTCCCGTCATGATCTGAAACTGTCTCTGGCCACGTGGCTGGAACGAGCCACCCCCAGCTTGTACAGTGAACGTGACCTGGTATCCCCGGACCGGGGCGCGGTTCTGGTCCGTGACCATGGCCCCGATGGCAACATCGGAGTTGACCGCCCCCGCGAGTGCCGCTCCCGTCGCGGATGCTGGACCGATGCGCCAGCCGATCACCGAGCTTGGAGCGGTCTCCGCCCCGCCAGCACAGCCCAGGATCCCAAGGGCGAGCGTGGTGCATCGGCCAAACCGCGCTATGCCGCGCGCGCCAACTCCACCTGTGGGCATTCGGGCTCCTTCCCGCGACGAGGTTGCAGGACAAGAATCGGGTTCTGAAGGACCGAGCCGGGCACGGTGAAGTGTTGGCGCTGCCGTCATTGCACGATGCGCACCGGCACGAGACTGGTGTTCATCGTTCCGTTGCCGAGTTGGCCGGCACAGGGTATGGGTCAAGTTGGGGCGCTCCCTCTTGCCGATTCGAGTGGCACCGCCCGCACAGACCGGCAAGGCGATGTGATTTGCTGGGAGGAAGCTTTGGCGAACGGGGTCAAGCGAGCGTCAAGTCCGCCGGCGAGGGCCCGCTCCCTCTGTCATACCTTCAACTGCCGGCCACCGCAATGGCTCATCCGCGGCGGACACCCTGATCCCTCCCCCGGGCCACCAATTCCACCGTCCCGCCAGCTGCAGCAGCGCCGGCCCGAGCACGATCCGCACCACCGTCGCATCCACCAGCACCGCAATCGCCAGGGAAAACCCGAGCATCTTGAGCATCAGGAAGTCACCGGTGGTGAAGGCGGCGAACACCACCAGCATGATCGCCGCGGCATTGGTGATCACCTGCCCCGTGGTGCCCAGCGCCTCCACGATGGCGTCCCGGTCCCCCATCCCCGCCCGCCGCGCCTCCATCACCCGGGTCATCAGGAATACCTCGTAGTCCATGCTCAGCCCGAAGACGATGCAGAAGACGACCAGCGGCAGCGACGAGAAGACCGCGCCGAGCGGCTCGGCCACGCCGAAGAGCCGCCCGCCCCACCCCTCCTGAAAGACCAGCGTCAGGGCCCCGAACGCGGCCCCCACCGAGAGCAGGTTGAGGAGCACCGCCTTGAGCGGCACCAGAATGGAGCGAAGCCCCACCGCCAGCGCCAGGAAGGTCCCGCCGATCACCAGCAGCACGATCCGCCGAAACCGTCCCGCCACCGCGTCCTGGTAGTCGGCGTTGAACGCCGGCAGTCCACCGACGATCAGCCGCGCACCCATGACCCCCGTGGGGGTCGCCCCCGCGGCCCTGAGTTCACGCACCAGCGTCACCGCCCCCTCGGGGGTGACCGATTCCCGTGGCAGGAGCTCGACCAGGGCCAGCCGCCCATCCGCGCTCACCAGGCCGCGGGTGGCGCTGTCGGGCAGGAAGGAGAGCGACGAGCGGCCCATTCCCATGTCCCGCGCCACGGCAATCATCGAGCGGACTCGCTCGACCCGAGGGTCGCGCTCGAGGGAATCCACCAGCCGGCTCAACCCGTTCCACCCCGCCGAGCGTCGGACCGGGCTCCCCTCCGGCAGTTCGAGGACCAGGCGCACTCCCTGGATCACGTTGCCGCGGCCGATGGCGCGGAGGTCATCGAGCGCCCGGGCCGATTCCATCGAGGCGGGGAGCCAGTCGCCGCGCGGCAGCCCGGTGCGGAGCCGGCCCGCCTGTGCCGCGAGCAGCAGCAGCGGAATTCCCCCGAGCGCCAGCGCGGTCCAGGGGCGCCCCGTGACCCAGCGGCCCAGCCGCCGCCAGTGATCCACCGATGACGCCCCGGCGCGCCGGCGGATCCGGCCCCAGTTGATGCGAGGGCCCAGCCACGCCAGCACGCCAGGAAGCAGCGTCGTCGCCAGCAGGGCCGAGGCGATCACCACCAGCAGGCCCCCCACGGCGATGGCGCGGATCTCGTTCAGGGGAACGGTCAGCAGGACGACGAAGCCGAGCGCGACCGTCGCCGCCGAGAGCAGGACGGTGTGACCGGCGTGCCGAGCCGCCGCTTCGGCCGCCGCGACGGCATCGTTACCCGCCGCAAGCGCCTCCCGGAAACGGCTGACCATCAGCAGGGCGTAGTCGATGCCCAACCCCAGGCCCAGCATCGTCACCATGCTCTGGAGCAGCAGGGCCAGCGGCCAGACCCGCGCCAGCAACGCGGCGGCGCCGAGCGCGATGGCGATCGCCAGGGCGCCGGAGACGACCGGCAGGACGGCCGCGGCCACCGTGCCGAAGGCGAACAAGAGGAAGGCCGCCGTGAGCGGCAGGGCTCGACGCTCCGCCTGCTCGACGTCCCGGCTGCTGGTGCGGCGGAGATCCACGTTGAGGGCCGCCTCGCCGGTCCAGCGGAGGGTGAGGTCCGGGTACTCCGCCCGCAAACCAGCCGCGAGACGCTCGGTGACGGCGCGGAGCCGGGGCATCAGGCGATCCGGCTTCTCCCGCCCTGAGGTGAGCCCCACCATCACGAAGGTGCCCCGCCCCCCGGGCGCGACGAAGAGACTGTCGGCCCGGTCGAGGTACGAGAAGGTGCCGGCGACCTCCGCGGCCCGCTCCACCGGCCCCACCACGCGGCGGAGCGCCGCTTCCCCCTCCGGCGTGGCGGGAGACGACACGCCGCCGACCACCAGCACCGCGAAACGCGCGAAGTGCGATCGCAGCGGCCCCGCCAGCAACCGCTCGACCGCCGCCGATTCGCTCCCCTCCACGCTCGCCCCCACCTCCAGCACCTCGGCCACCCGCCCCGCCGCGGGAAGGAAGGCGGCGGCCACGAGGACCCAGAGGATCGCGATCCAGCCGCGCCGCCGGACGATCAGCCGGGAGAGGGACATCGCCTAGCAGTGCTCCGCCACGATCGCGCCCCAGCTCACGCCGCCGCCCACCGCCTGGAGCAGGTAGCGCTCGCCGGGCCGGATCTCGCCGAAGGCCTGCGCCATCGCGACGGCGAAGGTCGGCGTGCCCATGTTGCCGTAGCGGTTCACGGTCCGGACCGTGCGAGAGGCGGGCACAGCCAGGTCGCGGAGGAGCTCATCCACCTGGGCGCCGTGGGTCTGATGAAAGAACCAGTGCGAGAGGTCGTGACTCTCGAGTCCCGCCGCCGCCAGCGCGTCGTGATACGAGGACCGCCACTGCGCCCGGAGGAACGTCCCGGCCGCGGTCGCGTCCCGGACCTGGTAGACGTAGCGCACCGCGGGCCCTGCCGGCGGAAAGGGCGGGACCACCGCCATCGCCCCCGCAAAGGCGGGCTCCGAGCCATGCAGCATGGCCAGGAAGCCGGGACCCTCGCGCCGTTCCAGCAGGACGCAGGCGGCGCCATCGCCCACCGTCAGGAGCATGCGGAGGTCGTCCGGCGGGGTCAGCTGCGAGAGATTCTCCGCCATCACCACCAGGACCCGTTCGCACCCCGCCCGAATCAGCAGCGCGCCCTGCATGATGCCGAGGACGCCGCCGCTGCAGCCCGCCTTCAGGTCGAAGCAGGAGGCCTTGAGACCGAACTCTGCCGCGAGCATCGCCGCCTGGCTGTTGCAGGGGTGCGGGTTCGAGGTGCTCACGAAGATCAGGGCGTCGAGCCGAGCCAGCTCCGCTCCCCGCCGCGCTTGCAGCCGAGCCACCGCCGAGCGCGCCAGATCGTAGGCGGTCAGGCGGCCGGGGTCGGGCACCTGGCCGGGGAGGTGCGTCAGGTACCGCCGTTCGACGCCGAGGTCCTCGATCATCCGCCGCGCCACGCCGGATGCGAGGTAGCGCTCCCACTCCTCCGGCATCGCCGAACGGAGCACCGCCGCCGTGTCGTAGTCCGTCATCAGGCCGAAGTCGCAGGTCTCGACGTCGGCGATCCGGACGTCAGCCGCCGTGAGCCGCATAGGTCCCCATCGCCGTAAAGGAGGTGTGCGCATCGAACTGATTGGTCAGGTGCATCGGTTTGACCTGGGCATTGGGCAACGCCTGCCCGGTCCGCCGCTGGGCCACCCGCTCGGCCAGCTCGCCGGCCGATGCCACCACCAGCTGCAGCGGCTCGAGCAGCGCATCGTCCCGCTCAAAGTCGTACCCCTTGGCGGCGACCCGGAGCTGGCGCTCGAGTTCAGTGGCGAAATCCCGGAGTGGCGTCTCGTGTCCCGGAACGGTGAGCGGGGCCAACGCCCCTTCATCCACGACCACCCGGTAGCGGCGGTCGGAACAGGGTACGAACAGGAAGTCGTGGACCCAGAGGTCGCACGTCTGGCTGGCCGCCTGCATGGCGACCGTCACGTCGCCTTCGGTGAGCCGCTCGTTGGCGACCGAGACTTGGCGGCCCGCCTTGGCGATGAACTCGATGACCGGCGTGCGCCCCGACATCCCCGTGACCCGGACCAGATCCTCCATGTCGTAGCGGTAGAGTCCACCCGACGTCGTCACCACGATCCGGTAGGTCGCCCCGACGTCGAGCTGGTCGGCACGGAGCGACTCGGGTGGTGTGACACTCGAGTGGTCTTCGGGAAGGAACTCCAGGAAATGGGTCGTCACCGCCAGCACGCCCCCCGCCTGGTTCCGCCGGCACGGGATGGCGAAGAGCCCCTCGCTCGCGGAGACCGGGAACTCGAAGTGCTGGTCCAGGCCGAACTCGCTGTCCAGCTCGTGCAGGTAGTAGCCCATGTTGCCGCCCTGCCAGCAGACCAGCACCTGGAGCGAGGGAAAGAGCAGCCGCACCGGGAACCGGCCCTCGCGCCCCCGGGCCTCCCGGAGCGCCTCGGCGAGCGTGGGATCGGGCGTCCCGCGCCAGCTCCCCTCGACCGCGGCAGTGCCCCGAAGGGTGAGCGTGCCCGCCGCGATGTCGGCGCAGAGCCGCTCGGCGTTCTCCTCCAGGGCGCGCTTCAGGTTGATCAGGTTGACGGGGGAGATGGCGCAGAGGGCGCCGAGCTGCCGTTCGGCCACGAGGAGACGGCCCGCGGCATAGCCGCGATCATCGGCGTCGTGGAGGGTGAAGATCCAGTAGGGCAGCGCGAACCGGTCGCGCACGAACCGGGGAAGGTTCTTGTAGTTGAACCCCGACACGAATCCCTGCGGCGCCCCCGCGGGGGTGACGCCCCCTTCCGCCGAGCCGACCAGGAACTGGCATTTCAAGCCGCGGAGCGCCGGGTAGTTCGCCTCCAGCGCCCCGTTGAAGATCAGCGACCCCCGCCCCACTTCTCGGCGGTACTCCCTGGTGACGGGAATGCACTTGAACTGCCCGGTGGAGCCGGCGGTCATCGCGAAGAAGACGGGACGGCTGGGGCAGAGGCGCTGCCACGCTCCCGCGTAGACCGCATCCAAATCGGCCCGCATCTCCCGGTACGACCGGATCGGGACCCGCTCCTGATAGGCGCGGATCAGGGCGACCGGGTCCGCCAGGCGGGAGAGGCCGGCGAAATCGCAACGACGTCCGATGTCGGTGCCGGCGGCCTGCCGCAGGATCCGCCGGAGCTGGGACGCCTGGGCCTCGAGGGGCGTTTTGCACGCGGCCAGGAAGCGGCGGTAATTCCACTTGAAGAGCCAGCTCGCGAACATCGGTCACCCTCCCAGGGTCATGACGGTGCCGTCGGGGATGCGGGCCCCGTCGGGAATCCTGGCGCCGGAGGGGATCAGGCATCCCTTCCCGATCGTCACCCCGTCACCGATCCGCACCAGGTTGTAGATCGAGCTGCCGGCGCCGATACTGGTGCCCGCGCCGACGGTGGAACGCGCCCCGACGCGCACGGCGTACTCGAGCTGGCAATCGGCGCCGATCCGCACCCCGGGGCCGAGGTGGCTGTAGGCACCGACCAGGACCCGGTCGCCGATCTCGATCTCGCCCACCACCAGCAGCTTGGACCGCGGCTGGTAGGAGCAGATGAGGTGGACGTACTCGCCGACCAGGGTCCCGGCTCCGACCCGGACATGGTGCGGCTCGCGGATGATGGTCCGCGAGGTGAGCAGCGCACCCGGCGCCAGGTGGGCACCGAAGGCGCGGAGAGCGATCCGCTGGAAGCCCTCATTCATGAAGCAGATGGGCTGGAAGACGGTCAGGTAGAGCGAGGGCGCCCACCCCTTGAGCGCCCAGCAGACCGCGCCGCGATCGGAAAAGAGCTTGAAAGTGCCCACGGCGCTGGCCGGGAGCAGGCGATGGATCAGGGCCATGCCGGCCAGCGCCGACCAGGGCGCCAGCAGCGCCCAGACCACCAGCCCCATGACCGGACCGAGGAGCGGCAGCGCGAGGAGCGGCAGGGCCACCCATGCCGAGAACCAGGCGAGTCCGACCCACCAGAGCAGCTCGAGAGTGATCACAGGTCCACCTCCACTGGTGCCTGCGCCTGGCCGAGGTAGATGGCGACGATCCGCGCCGCGACCTCTGTCGCATCATCCACCACTCGGCCGTGCCGGGACGCGAAGCGGTCGATCACCTTGGCGGTCCGCGGAGTCCGGACTAGGCCCGGGTTGAGCAGATGGACCCTCACCCCGGCCTCGGCGTACTCATGGTCGGCGGTGCGGGCCAGCCCGGAGAGGAACGCCTTGGTCGCGCAGTAGAGTGCGGCACCGGGCAGGCCGATTTCATAGGCCTGCGAGCCGATCCAGACCAGCACGCCGCGCTGCTGCCGGCGGAAGCGCTCGAGGATGATGCCGGTGAGTCGAAACGCGTGGCTGCAGTTGGTGCGGATCACGGCGTCCGCGATGGCGGGGTCCACCGCATGGAGCCGCTGGGGACCCTCGGTGTACATCGGGTTGTGACCGACGCCCAGGATGGCGCCCTCGAGCGGGGTGCCGGCATCGGCCAACAGCGCGCCGAGCGTTTCGACATCCTCGGGCCGGCTCTGATCCGAGACGCGGAGCAGCAGTCGGTCGCGCTGCCCGTCCGGGACGCCGGCCCGGGCCTGTTCGAGTCCCTCGGCGCTCCGGCCGGTGATCATCACCCGCGCGTCGGTACTGGCCAGCAGCGATTTGGCGCACTCGTAGCCGATCCCCTGGCTTGCCCCGGTGAGGAGGATCATGGCGTCCCCCAGCGCACCAGCTGAATCGCCCCGGCGAACCCGGCGCCGACCGCGGCCAGGCAGAGCCATTCCCCCGGCACCAGCTTGCCCGAGGCCGCCGCTTCCGAGAGCGCGATCGGCACCGTGGCCGAGGTGGTATTGGCGTAGCGGGGGAAGTTGACCCACGCCTTCTCGCGCGGGATGCCCAGATCGTCGAGCATCTGCCGCACCAGGAAGAGGTTCGGCTGGTGCAGGCAGAAGAAGGAGATGTCGTCCAGCGATACCCCGGACTCCGCCGACAGCCGGTCCACCAGCGTGCGGAATCCGTCGCGGGCATGCCGCGCCACGAAGGCACCGTCCTTCATGGTGATCTGGTGACGGTGGTTCGTCAGGGCCTCGCCGTCGATCGGCTCCCGGGAACCGCCCGCGGGGATGTACACCGCCTCCGCGCCTTCCCCGTCCGCGGTCACGATCGAGTGCCAGATGCCTTCCTCACCGGCACTCGCCGTCAGCACGGCCGCGCCGGCACCGTCGCCGTAGAGAAAGACGGTGCGGAGATCGGTGAAGTTGAGCTGCCGGGAGCGGACGTCGGCCCCGATCACCAGCACCGGGCCAGCGCCGGTCGCGACGCAGCGGGCTCCCAGGTCGAGCGCCTGCAGGAAGCCGGAGCAGGCGCCGACCACGTCGATCGCCGCGCTCCCCTTCATCCCCAGGTTCCGCTGGACGATGCAGGCGGTGGCCGGCGTGGGATAGTCACCGGAGACGGTGGCGAGGATGATGCGGCGGATCTCGCCCTTCGGCACGCCGCTCGCCTCCAGCGCCCGGAGGGCGGCCTCGGTGGCCAGGTCGGAGGTGGCCTGACCCGGCTCGGCAAAGTGTCGCGTCTCCACCCCGACGCTGTTCCGGATGAAGTAGGGCTTGATCCTGAGCCCGTGGCGCTCGATCAGCTCGGCGTTGCTGATCGGGGGCCCCGGCAGGTAGTGGCCGGTCCCGGCGATGCGCGCTCTCATACGGTGCGCCGCTGCGGAAAGGCGGCGGACAGGGGAGCGCGCCGGGCGCTCAGCACCAGCGCTGGGCGGGCGGTGCGCCGAGCCGAGGCTGGGGCGGCACGACCGGCGAGGAAGCGATCGATCTCGGCGGCGAGCGCCGGCAGATCGACCACCGCGTCCACCGAGCCTTCCTCGAGCAGATCCTCCAGGCCGGGCGTCTGTCGGGCCGCGACCGCGTTCCACTGCTCCCGAAGCCGGGGGCAGCCGCTCAGCACCCGGGTCACGATGCTCTCGTGCATGATGCCGATCCTGCTGCCGCGGAGCGCGAGCATCCGCGATCCGCCAAACACCTTGGGAAAGACCAGCGTGGCCGAGCCGCCGAAGCAGCGCCCGATCACCACGCCCATGGAGCCGTGGGGATAGTGGATGATCTTCTCGCCGACCCAGAGCATTCGGCGGAAGTTGTTGGCCGCGCTCTGGTCGAAGCGCGGATCGAAGCCGGGCGAGTCGAGGAAGCTCACGATCGGCACGCCCAGGGCCCGGAACAGGTCGAGCCCCGCCGCGTATTTCTCCAGCGTGCGGACGGTGATCATGTTGTTGGAGCGCTCGGGAGGATTGACGAAGATCCCGATCGGCGCGCCGTGCCGGGTGCCCAGGAAGAGGCGGACCCGGTCGCACCATCTGGGCACCAGTTCCCGGGGGGCCGCGTCCAGGAAGGCGGAGAGAATCGCGTCGGTCCGCTGGCCGAGCGTCGCCGGGCGGGAGGGCGCGGACGCGGGGGAAAGGATCTCCCGGAACCGGCCGCAGGCCGCCGCGACCGACGGGACCAGTTCGTGGACCAGGTCGGTGCCGTCGTGGAAGCCTTCGGCGGCGGCGCTCCGCTCGAAATTCACTCCCTCGCCAAAGAACATCCGGATCACATCGGGACCGGTCAGGTTGAGCTGGGTGCGCCCGGCCACCGCCACGCGGTAGTGCCCCAGACCGAAGAGGACGGGGGCCAGGCCCAGGCACTTGCCGTCCGCGCAGGTCAGGACCGGGTGACGCTCGGCGTACTGGAGCAGCGCGGGCCAGAGGGCGAAGGCGTCCGAGAAGACCGTCCGGCCTTCCATCAGGCTGATACCCGCGGAGTTGACGAAGTAGATCAGGGGAACGGGGCCGGTCCCGGGGCGGTCCAGTTCCCGGAGGAAGGCGGCGAAGCGCCGGGAGTTGGCCTCCCCGAAGGAGGCGGCGTTGACCCGGAAGTCGCTCCAGACGATGGCGACGGTTCGCCCGTCGCACTGCCCCGTGGCGGTGACCAGCCCGCCGCAGTCGGTCCGGGCAAAGGTCTCCCCGGACACCTGGGAATCGATCCAGACGCGGAGGTCGGGCAGGCCGAGCGACTCGCAGACCGTCCGCAGAAAGCGGTGTTGTCCGGGGGCGACGGTGATCCAGTGGTAGGCGGCGCTCGCTCGCATGACGACTCTTGGTCGAGGACGAGCGCAAGGTGGGCGGGGGCAGTCAAGCCGCCGTCAAGCGTCAGGGTGAGGGCCGCAAACCAGAGTTCTTGACTCCCGCTTGATGAGACGCCGCCATCATCAGTCCGACCATTGGCGAGGTGCTACCCATGTCCTCGCCGGATGCCGGATTCCCCCACCCATCCAGGAGGCAAGATGCCCTACCGCACCGTGTTCCTGTCGCTCGCGCTGGCCAGCATCCTCACCGCGTGCGGTGGGGACTCCACCGGCACCGGACCGAGTGATCCCTATTCCGGGACGTATCGGCTGATCTCGGTCAATGGGAAAGGTCTGCCATATGTCATCCCGCTCGGGGGAGGCGACCAGTACGAACTGCTGACCGAGACGCTCACCCTGACCGACAACGGAACCGATGGTGGGTCAGTCGCTGAAGCACGGACGGAGCGGTTTACCTCCGGCGGGCAGGTCAGAACGGAGAACGGGTCCGGGGCGGGCACCTACACGCGCAGCGGGACAGGGGTCGCCTTCAGCCTCGGGGGCAGCCTGCTGGTGGGCACCATCGGCGGGGGCAAGATCACGATCGACATGACCGCTTCGACAGGAGCCCCGGTCATGGTCTATCACAAATAGGCGGGCGACTCTGTGCCGAAAGGACCCCCATGCCGCGTCTTCGTGCCCTCACCCTGCTGGCCCTGTTCGTGGTGAACCAGGCCGCCTGTACCTCCTGGCAGCCCCCCAAGGTCACTCCGCAGGAGTATGCCACCCATCCGCCAGGTGGCACCGTCCGCGTCACTCCGAAGGACCCGCAGGGGAACCCCCAACGCTCCGTGGTATTGACGGGAGCGCGCTTCGCCCGGGACTCCGTCACCGGACGTGACCACAAGAATCGGCGGATCGCGTTCAGTCTCCAGCAGGTGGCGGCGATCGAGGTGCGCCGGCCGGATGACGGGGCCACCGGCCTCCTGCTGGTGGGCGTTGCGGCGTTGATCGCCGGCGGGGTTGTCGTCGCGATTGGAGTCGGAAACTCCTTGAGTTGCATTCTCAGTTGCTACTGAGCAACCTCGGCGGAGGCGCTGTCGGCGCGCTGATCTCGCCGCACGGCTGGGGGGCCGTGTCAGTCAGTTTCTAATTGCCGACTGCTGGGCCCAGGTCCCCCATTGTCTCCCCTTGCGCCCAGCGACAGAAGAAGGGGTTTTCGAACGAATAGCCGGTGTGGCTCGACGATTTCACCAGATACAGCAGATATGCTGTCATTGTCAACACTGCCTAAATAGGCAGCTAGAACACTGTGTATAGGCACAGTGTACCAAACCACAGTGTCTGTAAGACAATACCATATAGCATCTTGACTCCACCTTGATGAGTCGTCGCCATCATGAGCATGACTCCTTCTCGAGGCTCTGCCCATGCTCGCACGCCTGGCCCTCGTTTTGATCCTGGTCCCCGGCCTCGCTCGGTCGGCCGCCGCCCAGCTGCCGATGTCGCTCCAGCCTGGCGATACCGTCAAGCTGTACGCGCCGCCGCTGACGGCCAACCGCTACACGCCCCTGACCGGGATCGTCAGCCGGATCGGACCGACCGACCTGTTCATCGTGGGGGCCGGAGCCGAGCGTGCCATCCCGCTCGCGGCGATCGTGGAATTGCGCAAGGCCTCGGGCTTCCATCGCGAGACCTCGAATGGGATTGCAGCTGGTCTGTTGGCAGGCTACACCATCAGCCAAATCGTCGCGTCTGGCAGCTATGCCGGAGACCAGAACCAGGCGTATATCGGTGCGCTGGTCGGGGCGGCGGTCGGCGGGATCGTCGGGTCGCGCATCAAGACGACGCGCTGGCAGACACTGTCCCTGCGCACGGTGCGGCCCGACCCGTTGCCCGGGACCGTCGTGCGCATCGTCAGTCCGCGCTTCTCGACGGGCGCTCCGGTGCGCGGCACGATCCGATCGTGGAGCGCGGACAGCGTCGGATTCCAGCGTGACGGTGATCCGGCCGTCCTGGTGCTGCCGGCCGGCGAGGTGAGCTCGGTGGAGTGGCCGATGTCACGCGGTCGACAGACGAAGAAGGGTCTCGGAATCGGGCTCGGGATAGGACTGGTCGTCGGAGCGATCGTGGCTGCTGCGACCGTAGAGGACTGCCACGTCGGCGATTGGATCTGTATTCCGCCTGAAGCGCAGGCCCTGTTCATTGGAACCGGCGGCGGCGCTGTCGGCGGGCTGATCGGCGCGGCGATCGGCTACTCGGCTCACTCGACCAAATGGGAACGTGGCCAGCCCGGCCCCCCGCGGATCGCGGTGGCCCCGCTGATCTCGCCGCACCGCTGGGGACTGGCCGTGTCACTCAGCTTCTAACGGTTTTCCTTCCCAAGGAACCCCGCGCGCCCTTCAATCCGGAAGCCGAACTCCCTGCCCAGGCCTCCCGCCGTGGCCAGGTGGATCCAGAGCACCGCCAGGTTCTCCAGCACCGCCGCATTCCGGAGCGGCCCCGCGTCCCGCGCCCGGAATCCCATCCCGGTCGCGAGCGCCATGACGGCGGCCTTGGCATCGGCGTCATCGCCCGCGAACAGGGCGTCGGCCGGTCCATGCGCCAGGTCCGGATTCCCCTGGATCTCCAGGCCGAAATGGTTGAACCCCTTGATGACGGGAATGCCCGGGAAGGCCGCCGCCAGCGCCTGCGCCACCGAACCTTCGGGCGGCGGCGCCCAGACCGGTCCCTTGTCCCAGCGCAGGGGATTGGTGCTGTCCACCACGATCTTCCCAGTCAGATCACCCGCAGCACGGGCGGCCTCCACCGCGGCAGTCGCCGGAACCGCCAGCAAGACTACCTGCGCGCCGGACACGGCCGCGGTGGGAAGCAGCACCGGCACGCCGGCCACCGCACCAGTCAGGTCGCCAACGGCAGCGGCCGGGTCCCGCACGCCGAACCGCACCTCGGCCCCCGCGTTCAGTAGCCGCCCGGCGAGCGCGCGCCCTACCCCGCCAGCACCCAGAATCGCCACAATGGTCATAGTCACCCCCTGACAGGTCTTCCCCGGCCGCTACCAAGATAGAATGCTGCCCCCGATCTTGACGCTCGCTTGACCGGCGATCACCAGATTCACCCATCGATTCGGGCCTCACGAGAACGTCCCTGATAGAGACTCGCATGGCGAGCCATGCGCAGCAAAGGAACCACATGCCGCGTCTTCGTGCCCTGATCCTGCTGGCCCTGTTCCTGGTGAATCAGGCCGCCTGTACCTCCTGGCAACTCCCCCAGGTCACCGCCCAGGAGTATGTCGCGCCGCGTCCCGATAGTACGGTCACCTTCGTCATCGATGGGCGGCCAGTCTACGATCAACCCAATGACCGGGTCAAGATGCGCATCACCCTGAAGAGCCAGCAGGGCACTCCCCCAGCCAAAGTGATCCTGACCGGGGTGCGGTTCTCCGGAGACTCGGTCTTCGGACGTGACCCCACCAGTCAGCCGATCGGGTACAGCCTGCGACAGGTGGCGAAGTTCGAGGTGCGCCGAGCCGACGGGGCCCTCACGCTCTTGACGGTACTGGGGATTGGCATCGTGGGGGGAGGGGTGGTCGCACTCGCCTGCGGTCAAGACAACTCGAACTGCCTCTCGATCCCGTACTAGTATTCATCTGGCCAGCGGCAGGGAGCGATGTTCGCCCTGCTCGCGGCCGCCTCTTCTTGACACATGGCCTCCCCCGTCGGTAATCTTACTGGTAAGTTTACCCCGGAGATCCGATGAGCACCGCCGCCACCACCACGCTGTCCTCCAAGGGGCAAGTCGTCATCCCCGAAGAGATTCGGGTTCGGCTTGGCCTCGAGCCGGGCGCCCAGTTCGTGGTGATCGCCGATCGGGACGTGGTGATCTTCAAGCTGCTCGAGCCACCGTCGCTCAAGGACTTCGCCGCCCTCGTCGGCCGAGCCCGCCAAGTGGCCAGGCAAACCGGCCTGACGCGAGCTGTGCTCGCCCGCTCAATTAGGAAGGTCCGCCGGTCGCGATGAGGGTGGTGGTGGAGTTGGCGCCGACCTCGCATTGCGGTACCCGGAACGGGCGGCCGCGTTGGTTCCTGTACTCACGCTCATCGCGATGAACGCCACCCTGGTGGACGCGCCTCCGCTGACTGCGCCGGTGAGCGCAGACCGTGATGACGACAAGCTCCTGGCCGCAGCCTTCGCGGCAGACGCGTCGATTGTCGTGTCTGGCGACCAGGATCTACGGGACGTGAACGAGTGGCGGGGCATCAAGGTCCTGACACCACGTGGGTTCGTTGAGAGGCATCTGCCCGCGGGCTGACAGCTGACTGGAGCCCGCCCCGAGCGCGCCGGCACGGGGGTTGCCGCCGAGGGCCGCCCGGATCACGGGTCCACCCCCACCGCGTCGTAGTAGCCGACCACCCGGTCGTGCGACCCCGGCCGG
>Ga0315276_10003090_pt1 | contig 15242 bp, 11 predicted proteins | sample YL17G05_0_MG_FD_204542 | JGI IMG/M metagenome (GOLD analysis project Ga0315276, IMG submission 204542) | Sediment microbial communities from Yellowstone Lake, YNP, Wyoming, USA - YL17G05_0 | ecosystem: Environmental > Aquatic > Freshwater > Lake > Sediment | place: USA: Wyoming | collected...
AAGTTTGATCGTTCGGGTTGCTGGTTATAGTGATTATTTTTGTGATTTAAGTATAACTCTGCAGGATGAGATAATTGCCCGGACAGAACACGAAGGGTTTTAGAGTTTGGGCAAGATGATACTCTGCTGCGCCTGGTATTTCCCTTTTTTGTCGGCGTAGGAAGTTTCGCATTGCTCATCCGCTTCAAAAAATAAGACCTGGGCGATTCCCTCATTGGCATAGATCTTGGCTGGGAGGGGTGCAGTGTTGGATATCTCTAGGGTGACATATCCCTCCCACTCCGGCTCAAATGGAGTCACATTGACGATAATGCCACACCGGGCGTAGGTTGATTTCCCAAAGCAAATCGTGAGTACATCACGGGGGACCCGGAAATACTCAACCGTGCGTGCCAATGCAAACGAGTTAGGGGGAATAGTGCATACATCCCCTTTATAATCAACGAGTAAGCGGGTATCAAAATGCTTAGGGTCTACGATTGCTGAATAGATACCCGTGAAGATCTTAAACTCATCCGCTACCCGAATATCATAGCCATACGATGATACACCATAGGAAATAACCCCGTCACGGACCTGGTGATCAGAAAAAGGTTCGATCATACGATTTTCCAAGGCCATTTTGCGAATCCAGTGATCAGGTTTCAGTCCCATATAATGCTCCTCATAATACAAATAAGTTTATAAAGTGTAATTCGTTCAAATCACTACTAATAATCCAACTATCTTTTATGTTCTCAGCTATGCTTACCATCCACTGGCTTTGAAGATAATTTCCAGGAAGTGAGCCCTTTCCTCTGGCGTCATTAAGCGGGGGCGGGCAACATCCACAAAGTGGATCGTGATTAGCTCTGTGCTAATGTATTGCCCGTCATAGAAAACATGCCGGTCGATAAAAGCATTATCACAGGCATAATCTGCGCAGAAGTGGTACTGGTCGAAGAATAAATTTCCCAGCCCGTAATGGATATAAGTCGTATTATCGAATGCAAATCCATGGGGTTGGTGAGCCTGGCTGCCACTAACAATGGATGCTCCTGCAGCTGCAACTTGCCCAAAATCATAAGACAGGATCGGTTCAGTGTTGTATGTGTAGTATTCACGATGTTGGAAAGTGAATATTACCTGGTACCCATCCCCCCGCAGGGTGGATATTTGATCACTGATCCAATTAAAGTCACATTGTGCTGCTCCTGGATGGCTATCGGTAGCGATGGCACCACATGGGATTTCGTTCTTCACCAGACAGCCGACATTACATCCCATAAAGGCGAGCTTGTTCCCATTATTTTCTAACAATATGGGCTGACGGGCTTCATTGGCATTCGCTCCGCCCCCGAAATATTTCCAACCAAGGTCGTCATACATTTGAAGCGTATATAAGGTTGCTTCTGGTCCATAATCCATGAAGTGATCCCCAGTCAATTCAACGATATCAGTACCGACAGCCTTCAGTAGGTCAATATAGCTGGGGTTGGAACAGAATACCAGCGCATCCATCTTAGGAGATGGAAAAGGGCAGTCTGGGGAGAACGGGATTTCATTGCTGATATGGGTAATATCTGCATCCGCCAGGATAGGACCGATATCCTCGGCTGGGTAAGTAATACCTTTCAGCTCCATGGTATAAGCAGTTGCACGAACCATAGCAGTCACTCCGGTCATTGCCACAGTAGTGAGCTTGTTGGCATCACGATTCGTAGCTGGCAGGTTAAATACCTCGGGTATCGGACTCACGTCTCCGCCAAATGAATAATTGACGGTAAGCGAATATCTGGAAGGGTCAAACTCCTTGCGTACAGGGGATTGACCATCGATGGTCAGGACTTTCCATTGTGGGTTTAGGTTTTCGAATGGAATGATCGCCCAAGACGGTCTATTTGACCAGGCAAAATCGAGAAGCTCATTAGCTACAAGCGCTTTTACAGATTGTGGAGCTGGAGGACCCCAAAGTGCTGTCAGAACATTCAAAGTGCTTTCATCCATCAATAGTGGATCATCACTAAAGGGAGGAACGGGAATGCCAGCCCAAGTACTTCGAAGCTCTTCTGAAGTAACCCCATCAGTTATTGTTGGAAAAGGAGCCACTAATGAGTAAATCCACTGGATTGAAGGTTGAGCATTCTGTCCACTCAGCTCCAAGGTGATATCTGCCTCTTCCGGGGTTGCCGCCAGGTTATAGCCAACAGGGAGAGTGAAAGGTAAACGAATTTTCTCCGGCAGGTATGGCGGAAGCCACACCAAACTGGTGGATGGCGTGGGTGAATCTGAAGGTTTGGGAGGTGATGTCTGAGATGGTGAGGTTATTGTTGTTAGAGGAAACGGGGACTGCGGAATTATGGTTAGAATTGGGTTTGGCGTGGATTTGGAAGTGTTTTGACCGCAGCCTGCAATGATGAAGCAAAAAGTCAGGATGAAAATGAACTTGATTTGAGATTTTAATTTTATCCATACGAGGTTTTGTTGAGAAAAATAGAGCCAACGAAGCATCAACTATAACCCTCGCTCATGAAAGGTTTTTTGTATTCTTACCTCAACTTCTGTTGCATGCTGCTCGAGCCCAATCAGCTCTCCCAATAATGGCTCTGATATGCTTGAAGGGAGGTGTTTGGTATTGATGCGGATGTTATACCCTGCTCCATTGATAGCCGCCCGTGCAAGCGTGGCAGCAGTAGCACCATCACTTAACGCTGATATATTCCCGTATCTGATCACTTGCTCCGCCAATTCAAGCACCCTGCTTGAATTTTGAGCTACACCCATAGGAACTTGGGTGGCAAGTAATGTAGCATGTTCGATCGATTTATTCCGTATCTCCTGTTGTTCGGGTGTGTCCTTGGGAAGTTTATACGCCACCATAACACTTTCAAAAGCGGAAGCATCCAGCTGGATGGCGAGGGTGAGATCATTTCGCAGGGTCTTAGCCTGGGTAAGGACAGTCTGTATATTGTTTTCAACTTCGGCGTATTTTTTCCTGCCTAAGGTTAATCGTGCAACCATGCAGACTAAACTTGCAGCTGCAGCTCCTGAATAGGCTGCAGCAGAGCCACCTCCAGGGGTAGCCGATCCTGCGGCTAACGCATCAAGGAAGTCTGTTCCGAATTCAGATAGCTCAGCAGCTGGTGTTTGGTGAGCAGGCTGAATTGTAGATAACTTTTGCTCCAAAATCTGTTCAGGTTTAAATTGGTCCAATTGTAAGTACCATACAGCAGCGTCCACCAAGGCTGCCTGTGGGATCAAGCCGACCAGCTCAGCATGGTGGATCATAACCCCATAACGAGATGCTTCACGCCGGATAGTCTCAACGACGAGAGGCAGAGAGGTCTTATGATAATTGGTGAGGTTCATTGAAATCTGTGCACGTCCTTCACACTGCATTCCCAACGCTTTAACAAAGCGCAGGCCACCAGAGGAAAAGCGGACCGTCTTGGCGATCTTTTCGGCAATAGAAATATCATCTGTTGTTAAATAAACATTATAGGCAATCAAAGGTTGACGTGAACCGATGACCGTTGCCCCAGCGGTTCCAACCTGGTTGGGACCGAAATCAGGGTCACGCTCTGAGTTCTTCCCCATCTCGAGCTTAAGCGCTTCATACTGACCACGGCGGAGGTTTTCTAGATTTGTGCGCTCTGGACGGGTGGCTGCTTCCTCATAGAGATAGACAGGGATGTTCAGCTCTTCCCCAACCCGTTTACCAAGATGACGTGCAATTTGGACAGAATCTTGCATCGTCAGTCCAGAAATGGGCACGAATGGGACTACATCAGTTGCACCAATCCGGGGATGCTCGCCTGTATGTTGGTCAAGATTGATCAACTCAGCTGCCCTGGCAATTGAGCGAAAAGCAGCCTCCTCCACAGCTTCAGGTGGACCGACGAATGTTAAGACCGTGCGATTGTGGTCCAGATCGGAATGACGATCCAATATAGTAACACCCTCAACAGTGGTAATTGAGTTCATGATCGCTTCGACCACATCAGGACGGCGCGCTTCAGAATAATTAGGGATACATTCTAATATGGATATTGTCATGGCTGTCCTCGACCAATTTGAATATCATAATTATACCCTTGCAGTGGATGGAGTAAACTTATTAGGCGTTTTACCATTCCCCTTCATTATTAAACCATTGTTGACTTGAAATCACCTTCACGGTAGAATGCACAGAGAAGACAAAATGCTTCGCTCACGAATGATAAAGTACTTTCTTTTTTTACTGGTATTACTAATCACCCTGTCGTGCCGTCAATCAAACCAACTACTGGTAATTCCAACTATTGTATACAATAAACCTGCCGATAGTTCGACACCAACTCCGGTGCCCGTCCCGACCAGTGAGACTTTTGTACCTATGGTGAGACACTCCGACGACCCTACAATTATCTCTCCCACCCCAGATGTTCAGCGCGAATTACCGGAAATCCGTTATGAAGCAGAACAATATATTGTCCAAAGGGGGGACACCTTGGGCATCATTGCAGCCAAGTATAAAATCAATGTACCAATGATTCTGGCTGCGAATCAATTTGCCAATCCAGATTTGCTTGAAGTAGGACAGGAAATTGTTATCCCCGCTCCTATTCCAGGTGTGACAGGATCAGATTATAAAATCATACCCGATTCTGAGCTGGTATTCGGACCTCTGGCGCAAAGCTTTGACGTGAAGGGGTTTGTGGAACAATATGACAGTTATTTGGGTCGATATAGTGAAGAAGTGGAAGGCCGTACACTTTCTGGTCCTGAGATTGTTCAGCTAGTGGCGCAAGATTATTCAGTAAACCCCCGGTTACTGCTGGCGGTTTTGGAATACCAAAGTGCCTGGGTTACCCAGGCAAATCCGGCTGAGGAGACCAAGGATTTCCCAATTGGAAACAAGGATAACTGGCGTAAAGGATTGTATTTGCAGCTGGCTTGGGCGGCGAATAACCTAAACCGAGGTTATTACTTGTGGAAGGTAGACGGCATTGGGGGATGGTTATTAAATAACGGAATCATCATACCAATCGATCCAACCATTAATGCAGGGACAGCAGGTGTGCAGCAATTATTTGCTCTTTTGTATGGCCGCACAGGTTGGGATGCTGCTGTTTCTTCCGATGGATTATTCAACACCTTTAGTCAATTCTTTGGGCATCCGTTTGATTATGCCATCGAGCCACTTATTCCCGAAAATATAGAACAACCAGGTATGCAACTACCAATCGAGCCGGATGTAGATTGGGCATTTACCGGCGGACCACATGGAGGTTGGGGAGATGGATCAGCATGGGCTGGGCTAGATTTCGCACCAGGTGGTGAAGGTCTCGGTTGTGTTCAAAGTGAATTATGGGTTGTGGCATCTACAGATGGTTTAATCACGCGTGCGGACCAGGGTAGGGTCATCCAGGACCTGGATAATGATGGAAACGAGGGTACAGGTTGGGTTATTTTATACATGCATATTGAAGCGCTTGATCGGGTTCAGCCAGGTACATATTTGAAAGCTGGGGAGCGGATTGGGCATCCGTCTTGCGAAGGTGGTTATTCCACGGGAACTCATACCCATCTTGCGAGGCGGTATAATGGTGAGTGGATTCCGGCTGACCAGGTGCAAGCTGGTTATGGGCTTCCATTTATATTGGATGGCTGGGTTTCAAGTGGAAATGGTATAGAATATGATGGGTATTTAGAACGTGATGGAGAAACGGTTGAAGCTTGGGAGGGTTTTTACCCTGAAAACACAATCCACAGGTAGACAAATAAATCAATTTAGCTTTCACAAGGTGCTAATCTGTGGGTTGGTTTTGGCTTTTGCCAGTCTCTCGTGTGCCATTGGTGTACTTGACCAGAATGACCCTCTATTTAATGCACCTAACAGCGCAGGAATCTGGTCACCGACCCCATCATTAACCTTTCCAACAGATCGGCCAATACTCGCTAAAACCAATGATCCTCCAGCTTCTGGGATCCTTCCATTAACAACGGATATACCGACTCCCCCAACTGTGCCCGTCGATACGGCCCCTTTGCTTTATTACACCCAAGCTGGAGATACACTTCCGGTGATTGCCATTCGATTTGGTGTGGACATTGCAGAGATAAGCTCTACATCAAGCTCACTTACTACCACGGGTTTATTGAATCCCAATACTTTATTGATCATCCCACATAAATTGGTTAATACAACCTCTCCTGCAAAAATCATCCCGGATAGCGAGCTAGTTTATTCTCCATCAGCCATCGATTTTGACGTTGAGGCATACATTAAGGATGCAGGAGGATACCTGAATACCTATCGAGAGTGGTTGGGCACTACCCAATGGACATCGGGTGCAGAAATTATTCAGCGGATCGCTCTGGAAAACTCGATCAACCCGCGAATACTGTTGGCGATATTAGAATATCAAAGTGGTTGGGTGTATGGACAACCTTCCAACCCCATGCAAGAGGATTACCCAATGGGGAAGGTAGATTTATCGACGAAGGGGTTATACTCACAGCTAGCCTGGGCAGTTAATCAATTATCAGTTGGATATTATGGCTGGCGCGAGGGGTGGACAACTGATATTCAGTTCTCCGATGGAGTTTCTGCTCGTCTGGCACCGGATTTAAACAGTGGGACAGTGGCAATGCAGTATTATTTTGCCCAGGTGTATGATACTCCTGGCTGGTTGGGAGCACTAGATCCAAATAGTGGTATCTCTGTCCTTTATGAAAAAATGTATGGCAATCCATGGCTTAGAGCGATGGAGGTCGAGCCTTTATATCCTCCGAATTTAAATCAGCCAGACTTGATCCTTCCTTTCTTGATTGGGCAACATTGGAGTTATACAGGTGGACCACATGGGGCATGGGAAAGAGATGGTTCCAGGGCAGCTATCGATTTTGCACCGGGTAGTACAGAATCAGGGTGTGTACCATCGGATTCTTGGGTTGTTGCAGTTGTTCCTGGTTTGATCGTGCGCGCAAATCACAGTGCAATCGTTGAGGACCTAGACGGTGATGGGAACGAGCAGACTGGTTGGAATATTTTATATTTGCATGTTACTGATCCACGTGTTGAAGTAGGGGATTGGGTTGAAACCAGTGAGTTATTAGGCCACCCGTCCTGTGAAGGTGGGATTGCAACCGGAACACATGTGCATATTGCCCGAAAATATAACGGTGAATGGATTTCAGCAGATGGCCCCCTCCCCTTTGCCTTAAGCGGTTGGACCGTACATGCTGGTAGCAAGCCATACGATGGAACAATGACCAAAGGGAGTGATACGATTACCTCCAGTATATATGGTGCCTTTGAATCCCTCATCGTACGGACCAGGGATAATCCCTAATAAATGGATGATCTAAAGACGAAATCAAATCTTCTCAGGATATCTCACCGAAAGATAAACTATCTTATTAAAGGTGCATTCCTGGTGAGCTTTATTTCAATTATCTTGAGCGCATGCGGCCCAGCAATTACTCGGGATCTAACTCCAATTGTTAATGAATCCCCAACCCCGTTGCCGACGGAAAATTTGATCATCAGCCAACCAAACGTTACAACAACACCACTGCCAGCCCGTCCACAGTATTCACCAGGTGAACTGGTGGATTACATTACCCAAACAGGGGATACTCTTAATGGTATTGCCCGGCATTTTAATTCAATCGTGGATGAAATACTATCGGCAAACAGTTTTATCCCTGCAGATGCAACCACAATGCCTCCGGGAATGCCGATGAAGATCCCAATCTACTACCAACCATTCTGGGGGACGCAGTATCAAATCATACCCGATAGTTTGTTTATCAATGGTCCAGCTCAAGTAGATTTCAATACTTCCGCATTTGTTGCCACGCAGCCGGGTTGGCTAAATGGTTATATAGAGTATGCTTTTGATGACAACCGGAGCGGAGCGGAGATCGTCGACTATGTAGCAAAGAATTTCAGCATCAGCCCGCAGCTACTTTTAACGCTGCTTGAGTATCAAGCTGGCGCATTGTCTCTGCCTGTTTTACCCGAAGAATCGAGCCAATATCCACTAGGGTATCGTGATTGGCTGCATAAGGGCTTATATCTTCAATTAGTATGGGCAGCTAACTTAATGAATAATGGCTACTATAGCTGGAGAAACGGTGATTTGGTTGAGTTTGACCATTTGGATGGAACCCAAGAACGCCCTGATCCATGGCAAAATGCAGCGTCTGTTGCTATACAGTACTATTATTCACGGTTTATCGATGGCGATCAGTATGCACGTGCAGTTGCACAAGATGGATTTGCCTTTTCATTCACTAAATATTTCGGGGATCCATGGCAGTCCGTCCAACCACATATTCTGGGGAGCCTGGTCCAACCGACCTTTGCTTTACCGTTTTTACATGGTTTGACCTGGGCGTATACAGGAGGCCCACACACTGGTTTTGGAGTAGGTGAGCCTCTTGCAGCGGTCGATTTTGCACCTGGGGCATTAACAAGTGGATGTACACCGACGGAAGAATGGGTGACTGCAGTAGCACCGGGAGTGATATCACGATCTGAACCTGGAGCGGTTGTGCTTGACCTGGATGGCGATGGAGATGAACGTACAGGGTGGATTGTTTTTTATTTTCACATTGAGACCAAAGACAGGGTGCCGATGGGAAGCGTATTACAAACCGGTGATCAAATCGGTCATCCTTCCTGCGAAGGTGGGCGAACCACAGGGACGCATGTCCATATTGCCCGAAAGTATAACGGGGAATGGATGCCAGCTGATTGGGTTGTTCCATTAGAGCTTGAAGGTTGGGTGGCACATAATGGAGCAGTTGAATATGAAGGTACTCTTACAAAGAAAGGTAAAACAATTATCGCGTGTACATGTGCTGATGCAACAAGCCAGATTAATGCAAGTAAGTAAGGCTGCCTTCTTTGGTGTAGGTTCTTGATTCAAGACTGATGACGTAAAAGATATAGTAGAAAAGAACATAAAAAATCTATGACAGGTACAAGTTTACGATATGTCATCGCAGGGCAATTAAAACGTGATTTTGCGCTGACCCCGGATGGGAATGCATTGGTAGACGTCCCTGGTGGTAATTTGATCTATGCAGCTGCGGGCTTTGGTGTGTGGGAACCGAAAAATCAAGCAGGGTTGGTCGCAAGAGTAGGAGAAGACTACCCCCGGGAATGGTTTGGTGAATTCAAAATGAGCGGGTTTGATATTCGGGGTATCCGTGTGTTGCCTGAAGCCATTGACTTGCGTTCTTTTTATGTGTATACAGATGTCTACACCCGTTTAAACGAAGACCCCGCTGCACATTTTACTCGACTGCAACAACCTTTTCCCAAAGCTCTACTCAATTATTCGCGTATGAGAAATACTTATGATAGCCGGACACAATTGACCCAAACATCTCTGCGCCAATCGGATATCCCAGCTGATTATCTTGATGCCACTGCAGCACATATTTGTCCAATCGATTACCTGACTCATACTTTGTTGCCGGCTGTACTGCGACAATATGGATGTACAACAGTCACGCTTGATCCTTCCACCGGGACGATGACTCCGACATTTTGGGATGATATTCCATCGCTGGTAAGTGGTCTGACAGCTTTTCTTCCTAATGAGGAAGAGATGCGGATGCTTTTTAAAGGTAGGAGCACCGACTTATGGCAAATGATGGAAACTATTACAGATTATGGATGTGAAATTGTTGTCGTAAAACGAGGTGAACGCGGTCAGTATCTTTATGATCGTGCGACAAAAAATCATTGGGAAATATCTGCGTATCCCGCAAGAGTCGTCGATCCAACTGGAGCAGGAGATTCCTTCTGCGGAGGTTTTTTAGCGGGGTATAGACAGACTTATGATCCGCTCCAGGCATCCTTATTCGGTGGTATATCAGCATCATTAACTATTGAAGGGAGTGGAGCATTTTACGCATTGGATGCCTTGCCCGGGCTGGCGAGAGCTAGGATGGAAGCATTAAAAGAGAGCGTGCGAAAGGTGTAATCCTGGTCATGGATCCTTCGATCATTGAGTATGTAATAAATATTGCGAAAATAATCCAGCAGATTCCGGCGCCAACATTTGAAGAACATCAGCGGGCTGGATTTATGCTCAGATATTTTCTTGAAATGGGATTAAAGGATGTCATCTTGGATGATACAGGGAATGTTTATGCACTTATCAAAGGACAGGGTGAGAAACCACCTTTGGTGATCTCAGCACATCTGGATACAGTCTTCCCATCAGATACAGATTTATCTATTTCACAGAACCGAAAGAAGATGATTGGACCTGGAATTGGAGATAATTCCTTAGGACTGGCGGGATTATTCGGTTTGTGCTGGTTTTTAAGTGATACCAGTTTTGAGCAGAACTCAAAACCACATCTACCTGGCGATATTTGGCTTGTTGCAAATGTAGGTGAAGAGGGGCTCGGTAATTTAAAGGGAATGAAAGCGGTGGTAAATCGGTTTGGAGAAGATGTCCTAGGTTACATTGTATTGGAGGGCATGTCATTGGGACAAATATATCATCGCGGACTGGGTGTCAGGCGGTATCTGATGAGTGTTCACACAAAAGGAGGACACTCCTGGGTGGATTATGGCAACCCATCCGCTATCCATGAGTTGGCGGACCTGGTAGTCAAAATAAGAAATCTTGAATTCCCGGCTGAGCCCCGGACATCATATAACGTGGGGGTGATTTCAGGTGGTACTTCGGTTAATACCATCGCGCCAGAAGCTCATCTACAGCTCGATTTACGCTCGACCAGTCCCGTGGTGTTGCGTATCCTATCCAATCAGGTGGAGGAATTGGTGAACCATGCAAATCAGCAGGGTGGGGAAGACATCCATGTTGTTGCAGAAATGATAGGAGAACGTCCGGCTGGAGAGATTCCTGTAGACCACCCTTTGGTTAAATTAGCAGTAGAATCCCACGCAGCGAATGGGCTCAAAGCAAATCTGAATATTGGTTCGACAGATGCCAATGAACCGCTTAGCAGGGGTTTTCCTGCAATATGCATGGGATTGACCACAGGTGGGGGCGCACACACATTGGGTGAATACATTAATATCAAACCCGTTGCACAGGGGTTGCAGATATTGGTAGATCTCGTCCAGGGCGCGTTTAGGGGGGGTAACACCATCGATCATTAGGTGTTTAAACCAACTTTATCCGTGTATCGAGGGCGGCAACTCCCTGAGAGGATGGGAAAACACGCAGTGGGTTGATTTCGATCTCAGCAAGTTGAGGAAAATCTGCAGCAAGCTGCCCAAGGTGCTTTATCGTATCCAAAACAGCCTGCCTATCGGCTGGAGGCAGGTGACGGAAACCGAGCAACCGGCGTCCAGCCCATGTATTTTCAAGCATCCATTCAGCATCTTGATTCGTCACCGGCGCCAATGCAAAGGCGACATCTTTTAGCCCCTCGACCTCTACACCCCCAGAACCGAACATTACCATGGGACCAAATTGCGCATCCTGGATGGCCCCTAAGATTACTTCCTGTCCGGCAGGAATCATAGGCTGGACATATACGCCGTTGATGACCGCATTGGGGTAAGTTGCCCGAGAATTTAAGATAATTTTTGTAAATCCCATCGAAACAGCTTCTGAATCAACCAGATTGAGCATCACCCCTCCGGTATCAGATTTGTGTGAGATATCGGGTGAAGCGATTTTCATTACGACGGGGAAACCGAGCTCGTAGGCGTACTTAACCGCTAAATCAGACGAGGTTGCCAAACGTAAAGGAACATCGGGTAGGTGATATGCTCGAAGAATGTGCGATATCTCTGTGGCATTCAAAAATCCTGACGTTTGTTTATGTGATTTTACGACTTTCTTGACTATGTCCCTATCAACAACCAATTCATCGGAAATAGAATCTCGTTCTTGTTGCAAGTACTCAGCTCGTTGTGCCAGTACAGCTAGGGCAGATGCAGCGCGCTCAGGGAAACGATATTCTGGCACCCGGGCTGCACGGAAATGCTCGACAGCTTCCTGAATCATTCGTTCGCCCATTAAAGCGATCGTGACGGGTTTATCGGAATTGTGAATAACCGGAATCATAGTCTTTGCAACAGCACCAGTGGTATGCATGGGAGGTGGCGGTGTAACTACTAGGACGCCATTCACGCCTGGGTCGGCTAATAATACTTGTAGACAAGCAGCGAATTGCTCAGGAGATGCTGAGGCAAGCATATCTACAGGATTAATCAGGCTGGCAGCTGGTGGAAGCAATTGTTTAAGTATTGCTCTTGTTTCTGGAGACAACACCGCCAAGGACATCCGGTTCATCTCCAGTGCATCAGCAGCAGTGACTCCGGGACCACCGGCGCTGGTTAAAATTGCAATGGCACGACCTTTTGGAAGGGGACACCAGGCCAAAGCTCGTGCCCAGTCAAACAGCTCCTCACTCGTATCCGCTCGAATCACACCTGCCCTGCGGAATGCGGCGTTAAAAGCGCTTTCCTGCCCGGCAAGTGCACCAGTGTGAGAGGCAGCGGCACGCTGCCCACCTGGATAACGTCCAACTTTTAATGCAACAATTGGTTTCCGGCGGGTGATTTTTCGAGCTTCTTGAACGAAGCGCGGACCGTCACTTACTCCTTCCAAATATAAGGTTAGCACCTTGGTGAACTTATCTTCAGCAACTGGAGCCAGAACATCCGTCTCATTTACATCTGCCTGATTCCCCAGGCTGACCAGGCGAGAGAGGCCAAATCCCTGACCACGCGCCCAATCGATGACGGCAGCACAAATGGCACCAGAATGGGAAATAAATGCAACATCACCTTGAGGTGGACCGGGGGGTGGTAGGAAGGTTGCGTCCAATGGCAGGTGAGTATCAAGCAAGCCGATACAGTTGGGACCTAATATGCGAATCCCATAATGCCTGGCAATTTCCATTAGATTCGCTTCCAGTTCAGCTCCCAAAATACCCGTTTCTCGAAAACCTCCAGAGGAGACAATAACTGCATGAATACCTCGGGTGGCACAATCTTTAAGCACTCCTGCCACACCTTCAGCCGGGATTAATACGATTGCCAAATCTACTGGATCAGGTAAGCCTAATACCGATGGATGGATGGGGCGACCAAGCAGGCTGCCACCCTTCGGATTAACGAAATGAATTACCCCTTGAAAATTACACTGAATTAAATTACGTGCCAGACCATACCCAAGTTTGGATGGGTCAGTGGATGCACCAATTAATGCAATCCCACGGGGAGAAAAGAATGGAACTAGCGATGAGGATGGAATATTCTTGGTCATGACTAATTTTACCTGGAAAGATTATGATTGTGGGTGAGGTTACTGGTTAGATTTGGAGTACATGTGTTTATCTATTCATTACTATATCGTATTTGTACTGATTTTTTGTGATCCAAAATGCATGTGTAAATGGGTTATACTTTATTGGATCGCTTCGGTATATTTGAAAATATATATACCAGATATTAGAAATCATGCGACGATCCTGGTCAAGGTGCATCTAAACAATGAATGATCATGAAAATAAAGTCGAAGCTGAAGGGTTTTCATTAAAACTATTACAAGGAGGAAACCCAGAGGAATTTTCCCGTCTTGTGAATATGTATTCGAGCAAGATCTATCGGCTGGCAATAAAAATGTTGAACCAGCAGCAGGATGCGGAAGACGTGTTGCAGGAGACTTTTATAAAAGCGTACCGTGGATTAAAGTCATTCGATGGGCGCTCGAAGTTATCGACATGGTTATTCAGGATTGCCACGAATGAAGCATTAATGATTTTGCGTCGCAAACACCCAGATTTCCTTTCTATTGATGAGTCACTGGAAACAGAGGAAGGTGAACAAGAACCGGTACAAATTGTTGATTGGTGCTGTTTACCAGAAAACGAGTTTTTATCCGAAGAAACAAGAAAATTGCTAGATGCAGCTGTTCAAACGTTACCCGAAAGCCTTAGAGTGGTCTTTCTATTGCGAGATATTAATGACCTGTCGACGCATGAGACAGCAGAAGTCTTGGGATTGAGCGATACAGCCGTAAAAACACGACTTTCACGTGCACGCTTGCGATTACGGGAAGAGCTATCTGTTTATTTTGGAGAGCGAGTGAATGTTATTCGGGAAGCTCAGCGTAATGAATCGATAGAAATCTCCAGTAGCAGGGAAGAAAAGCTGTTTCTTCGCTCCAAAGGAGAAGACGAAAATGAATGAAACAAAGAAAAAACACGAACATAAAGATTGTCGGAAACTGCTCGGATCACTGTCTGAATATGTTGATGGAGAGTTGAACGAAGAACTATGTTCTGTTCTCAAACAGCACATGGAGGATTGCGAAGATTGCAAGATCGTTGTTGATACATTGCGAAAAACTGTTAATATCTATCATATGACTGCCGAGACTGAAGCTCTCCCTGGTGACATCCAGCAGCGTTTGTTTAAATCATTGAATATTGAAGAATATCTAGAATAATCACCCAAAATGATATAAGCGAGACGATTAGTCGCTATTTTTTTAAGTGACGGATATCCCCCTCTCGCTCAGTAATTCCTTGGGCATCCATATGCTCCAATAACGCAAGAACATACCGCCGGCTTGTATTGAAATGGTCACGGACTTCAGCTGCGGTAATACTGCCTCCGGATTTCAGCAAATCAATAATCTCAGAAATCATCATGTCATAATCCTGTTTACGAAAAACCACATCAGGTGGGATAGGAACTAATATTCTGAGATCGACCATGGCGTTAAAAATATCTTCACCAACTTCCGCCTGACATTCTTTGGTTGTCGGTGGAGAATACGGGGAAGCAAGAAAGCGAGCCAGTAAACCTTCCACAAGGCGTTGTTGTTGGGAATCAAATCGAATGCTGAACCCAGCCCGTTGAACTAAAGTGCCGTTCTCTTGAAGTTCTTTAGCAGAGATGATCCTTCCCAATGCCGCATTGTAAATGCGAGGAGATAACTTCAAGCGGGATTTTAGCTCTTCACGTGAAATACCGCGGCGTAAGGGATATTTATTATGATAATCATCAACCTCCTGTATGATCTTCCGTGAAAGTTGGTCCCAGAATGTCTTCGAAGTCAACAGAGTTGAAGGAGAAATTGGACTTTGCTCAAAATTCTCCAATAAGATGAACTGTCCTGATACGATCAGTTCTTGTGCAGCGATCTCCGCAATATTTTGATCGAGATTCGATCGGGCGATGATATCTTGAAGCGTAGAAACACTTAAATTTAACATAGCCTGAATTAATATTTCAGAAGGAGTGCCACGTGTGAGGGTAT
>Ga0315276_10003093_pt1 | contig 15233 bp, 15 predicted proteins | sample YL17G05_0_MG_FD_204542 | JGI IMG/M metagenome (GOLD analysis project Ga0315276, IMG submission 204542) | Sediment microbial communities from Yellowstone Lake, YNP, Wyoming, USA - YL17G05_0 | ecosystem: Environmental > Aquatic > Freshwater > Lake > Sediment | place: USA: Wyoming | collected...
CGGAAAACCCGTTCGCATGACCGGAACACACCTCAATATCACCGAGCGTAAATCTGCAGAAGAAGCGCTGCGGCAGGTGAACAGGAAGCTCAACCTCTTATCAAGCCTGACCCGGCATGACATCCTCAACAAGGTGTCCGTGCTGCTGGGATACCTTGACAAATCGAAAGCCCTGGCACAGGATACCTCCCTCCTCGATTATCTTGACCGCATGGAAACCTCAACCAAGGCAATCGGGAAACTGGTCAAGTTCACCCGTGATTTTAAGGATCTGGGCATAAACCCTCCCCGGTGGGTTACCCTTAAGGACTGCATGAATGAGGTCACAGAATGGATTGATCCGAATGCTGTCAGGGTTACGGTTGATGTTGGTGATTGGGAGATCTATGCAGATCCCCAGGTTACCCGGGTCTTCAGGAACATTTTTGAGAATACCGGGATCCATGGAAAGAACGTTACAGAAATTTTTGTGGAATGCACAAAATATGACCGCGGACTGGACGTGATTATCGGGGATAATGGTATAGGCATACCGGCAGAGTTGAAATCAGAAATTTTTGAACCCGGTCTGATGCGGAACAGGGGACTTGGTCTGTTCCTGGCAAAAGAAATTCTTTCCATCACCGGTCTGACCATCGAAGAGAGCGGTGTGCCGGGAAAAGGTGCCCGGTTTGAGATCCATGTCCCGTTAGAGTGTTTCAGGGTGCATCAAATCCATCCCGGCGAAAAAACGAAACGCACTCCTGGTCCTGAGGCTGCACCATGATCCCGATTCTTCTGGTCGATGACGATGCTGATATGCTCGACCTGATGCACATGGCGTTTTCAGAGAGCGGGAATTTTGCAGTGACTGCATGCCTGGATGCACGGGATGCTGTCGAGATATTAAAAAAACATCCCATTGAAGTTGTCATTTCTGATTACCGGATGCCGGTCATGAACGGCGGGGTATTTGTCAGGGCTGCCCGGGAGACAGGATATCAGGGGTTGTTTATCATCTATTCCGGGAGAGGTAAAGATCCCCTGATTGACCAGGCCCGACGCGATGGTGCGGATGTGTACGTACCGCGATCCGGTGATTTTATCAAAGAATTTTCATCCATTAAATCGATCATCTATAATCGAGCGGCGGATTCGACTGAATAGCACGGGAATCCTGAGGACCGGTACCCTTTTCGTTTATGAGGATGCGATAGTTTCTTCATTCTTTTAAAAAAGCGAGAGATCCCGTTTACCTTGTGTGAGTCTGACCTGCGTCTTACCAGTACGTCAGCAGGTATCTGACAGGTGCATGAACACCGTAACCATTTCTGAATGTTACCTGTACGGTAGCTGAAAAATGTTCAATAAACACCTGAATAGTCACCGTGGTTTCATCCCCGCCGCTTTGTGCTTCCTTAAAAATGCGATAACCCCACGAGAAGGTAATACATCACTATAAGCATAGGGGCGATAAGGGGGGACCGGCACTGTCCCCTCCTTCCATCTTACCGGTATTTTTTTCTTCTCTTCATAAAAGACATAAAAGGAATTCTAAAAAAGTCCTTAAATCGATGATACTCAGTGTGCTAAATCTAAACATTAAAAAAAAAGCCCGGGTCTGGTCCCGGAAATTTATTTAACCTTTAGTGTCCCGATGTTCGGGGGATCAAACATATAGGCAGTGCCATCGTCAAAATAGAGGTCCATAGAATCCGAGTTACGACGACCGGCCTCGACATCACTATTTGCCTGGCCTCGTACGGACTCTCCCACTCTCTGACCAGTCCTACCGGAAATGTAGGAATACCCGATACTGACTTCTGCAGACATAAAGAGGTCCTTCTCAGTGGGATTGATGAACTCCACAATAACCCTCACCCCATCACCGTTCCGGTAAAAATCGATGATACGCGCTGTAGGTTCAGAGAATTCCACACTTTTTCTTAATCGTTCTCCAAAATCAACAAAGGATTTTTTTGCGAATAAAATATCAACATACTCCACCTCACAAATAGCACCCACACAGACTTTGACTGAATGGTTCCCCTCATCTACCATCGTATCGAGGGGTTTTGCCGATGAGACATAACCAACAGTCTGATTGTCTAACATGACAGACAGGTTGGCAACATAACTGCTAATGGATACTCTCAGCGGTCCCTTCAGTTTTGAGGTAACATTGGTAGCATTGGTAGCATTTAATGTTGCATTTGAACCAGGAACCGTAGTTGTGTTTACCAACGGAGTAAACGTATTTGTGGGAGCTGCTGTTGCATTCCCGGGATCCTTTTTTGGTTGGGCAACAACACATCCTGTCGCAAGGATACAACCGACAGCAATGATCAGGGTGAGAAGCGTTAGTATCTTCATAGGTGGTTCACCATTTTGATGCGTATGGTATCGAAATTACACTCTTATGTGTACTATTTCCTATGTTCATATAAAAGAATTGGTGCCACACACCAGTGCTTTGCATGGCATAACCAACACATACCGCAGTAATCCTGTAACCGATACTATCTATCCCTGAAAAACGGGCAGTATCCGGGATATCCCAAAGAATCACTCCCTCAAAAAAAGACGTAATCTCCCCTACCACCTGCACTCTATTTTTTCAAACCTGAAGAAAACATCCACGTTTGCAGCATTTCCTGTAGTTTTTTTTCTCGAGCCGGAGGGTGAATCCGGACATTTTTTTTAAATCAAAAGAGAATTTTAAAAAGTAACCCCGTCAAATAGGTACGAATAAAGACTTTTGAGGAGAGATGGAATTGGAATCACTGTGCACTGCCATGACCGCTATATCTCCTCCCCTCAGGGCATGGTCAAAACATTTAGAAAACCGGTGTGCACCTGATGAGATCCCGGCGTACTGGAAGACCCATGACGTACTCACGTTCCTTGCAGATACGGGGATGTACGATGCATCCCTGTACCAAGGTCTGGACAGTGCGGAAAAAGAACAGGTCCTGCATTTCAAATCAGACTATTTCAAAAAAAGGTTTGCCGTTTCACGGAGTATCCTCAGGCTTATTCTTCACCATATTCCGGGAACGAAGAACAATGCTGACATCATTCTGAACAAGCAAAAAAACGGACGGATCAGGGTAAACACCAGGCAGGATATCTTCATTTCCCTGTCCTATTCAGGCTCCTGCATCGCGGTAACCGTGGGAAAAAGAAAGATCGGCAGTGATATCGAAAGGGTTCGCGTGGTGAACATCATGAAAATCCGGTCCAGCCCACTCTTTGAAAATCTGAAGAGCGGAAACGGGAAGTCACGTAATCAACACCTTCTTCATGTCTGGACACTGCTGGAAGCGTATGCAAAATTCCATGACATGAGTCTCTATCCCCTCGTGAAAGACAGGTTTTTTTTACCTGACGCTCACTTCGTATCGTATTGTATCGACCAGCGTTCCATCCTCTCACTGGCATCTGATTCGCGCCCCATGAAAGACACCCTTCTCTGGATTGATCCTGGAACATTTTCATCTGGTGTGAAAAACACAATCTGCCCTTCATCAATTTTTGGCGGTGACACCTATGTTCGTTCATGAATTTTTGGAAAACAACACAAAAAAGCACCCCAAAAAAACTGCGCTCATCTTTGGTGATCAACGGCTGAGTTATCAGGAACTCGATGAGATGGCAGCCAGGTTTGCGTCTGCATTGAGAGAACATGGCATACAAAAGGGAGACCGGGTTGTTATCGTTACCCCTAATTCGGTTGAAACAATCGTCGCCCTCTTCGGTATCCTGAAAGCAGGGGGAGTATTTTTAGTCCTTCACCATTCCATAAAAGAAAAAAAACTCTCCTATATCCTGAAAGACTGCGGGGCACGTGCAATGGTCCTTTTCCAGAACCAGCTGCCCGCTTTCAAAAACGTACTGGAAACCGGTGAATCGCTTCACTGCATGATCGTCTGTGGCGATGAAGACGTGGGACAAATGGCAGGACACCTCCCTGCAGTATCCTGGTCAGCTGTACAAAAAAACTATTCCCCGTTAGAGAGATCTCCCCCGATGTCAGAACAGGATCTCGCATGCCTCGTGTATACCTCAGGGAGCACAGGGGAACCGAAAGGAGTTATGGAATCCCATGCCTGCATAGATTTTGCCACGGGTTCAATTATCCACTACCTGGAGAACACCGCTGATGATATTGTCCTTAATTGTCTTCCCCTGTCGTTTGATTATGGACTTTATCAGCCGTTAATGGTCTTCAAATTCGGGGGTACTCTCGTACTTGAGCGGTCGTTCATGTTCCCCGCTGCGATCGTAAAAAAGATGGAAAAAGAACGGGTGACCGGATTCCCCGGTGTTCCCACGATCTTCTCTCTTCTGCTCCAGATGGACCTGAGCGCGTACGATCTCACCTCCATCCGGTACATTACAAACACCGCAGCAGCCCTGCCGGTCTCCCATATTGAGCGTTTATGTGCAAAGTTTCCTCATGTCCACCTGTATTCAATGTATGGCCAGACAGAATGCAAACGGGTATTATATCTTCCACCCCATCAACTCAAAAAGCGTCCCGGCTCAGTGGGGATTGCTATTCCCGGGACCGAGGTATGGGTTCAGGGCCCGGAGGGGGAACGCCTCCCGCACGGTAGTATCGGCCAGCTGGTAGTGCGGGGAAGGCATGTTATGAAGGGGTACCTGAATAAACCCAAAGAGACTGCCACCACATTTGGGCCGGGGAGATTTCCTGAAGAAGGGGTGTTATTCACCGGAGACCTCTTCCGGCAGGATGAGGAAGGTTTTTTCTATTTTGTCTCAAGGGTCGATGATATCATCAAGACGCGGGGGGAAAAGGTGGCTCCCAAGGAGATAGAAAATATCCTCTATCTTCTCCCCTGTGTCCTGGAAGCAGCAGTAGTCGGAGTATCCGATGAACTTGAAGGAGAGGCGATCAAAGCCTACCTTGTCTCCCGTGATCCGGATTTATCTGCCAAAGACGTCATCAATCACTGTAAAAAACACCTGGAAAGTTTTATGATCCCGAAATACATCGAATTCCGCGATACGTTACCCAAAGGATCCACCGGAAAAATTACCAAGCGTGAGATTGTCTGAACCGTTTTCCCGTGTAGCGATCGTGTTGTAGTGCCTGTTCAATAAGGGAAATACGGCATCATCACACTAAGAACAGTGTCTGCAAGGAGGGATGGGCGCCGTCAGGTGTAACCAGAATTCCTGCGTGGTATTGGGAATCCCGCAGGTAAAAAATCTGCCAGGGAAATACTATATCGTTATCTTCAACTTCCCTTACGTTCATGTTAGAGATCCACCCGGGTTCAACGAATTATGTACCTTAAAACAGGTAGTTACGCAGGCATCTTTCAGGTCTTTTCCTTATACACCGGGGGCGGTAACTGGAGCATCCGGGAGGCATTCTTCATAGTGTGAATATGCTTGAATGCCGACTCGATCTGGCTTGCATTCAACCCCGTGCTCTTCTGAACGACCTCTGAGGGGAGATCGTGTTCTTCGGCGTAGAGCAGCTGGTCGAGAATATCATACGGCATTCTCAGGTAAAAATCTTCATCGGAGGTGAAGTGACTCCAGGTATCCGGGCTTGGTGCCCGGGATATAATCTTTGTATCTATATTGAGCATTTCTGAAAGATTATAGACCTGCAGTTTATACAAATCCGCTATGGGTTCCAGATCAACGCCACCGTCGCCAAACTTGACGAAATACCCGGTGAGTAATTCTGATTTATTGGTGGTACCACTCACGGAGTAATTCATCTTTTCTGCATGCATGTAGAGAACTATCATCCGTGTTCTCTGCTTTACGTTCTGGAGACTGATGAGCTTCAGGTATTGTGGTGCAGACAGGCGTTTCGTGCTGATCGATCCTTTCTCGTTCGAGAGACGAATGGAGGGTAAGGCGAGCAGGCTCAGAGAGGAAATCCCCGGTGGCAGGAATAAGTTTGTCGTATGGATTACCGGATCATACTGGGGAAAAAGTTCCCGGAGGATGGACTCTTTTTGACTATAGATGCCGAATGATTCCAGCATGGGAGTGATGGGGACCTCTCCATAGGGAATTTTCAGTTTCTTGCATAACCGCGTCGCCAGTTCCCTGCTTGAAGGGGAGGACTCCTTCTCAGGAAGGATCAGGCCATACACATGGTCAGGACCCAGTGCTTTAACTGCAAGAGTAGCAATGAGAGCAGAATCCACACCGCCAGAAACCCCGATAACAATACCATCCTTTTTGAGATCATTCACTACTGTTTCTTTTATAAAAGGGGGTAATTTTTCTTTGAGCTCTTCTCCATTACTGAGCATCTCTTTTTTTATGTCAAACCCGTCTTTGAAGGTTCTGATTGCCATATACTACCATTATTTTAGTCTATCTGTAACTAGAAAAACTATATCACACAATTTACCCAATATTAGAGCAACGTCTCAACCGTTGTGAAGCACCATGAATGCGATAAGCAAGGACATACAACAATTTTTAAAATCACGGGGATTTCTCGATGGAAAAATTTCACTGGATGAACATCAATCCTTGACGGAAACCGGCGTAATTGATTCAATCGGGTTGCTTCAGCTCGTTGATTATCTGGAGAGCAGCTATAAAATCGAAATTCCCATGGAAATGATCACTCCGGATAATTTCGATACCCTGGCCGGGATCAGCCAGTCAGTAATGAATCTGAAAAATAAGTGAGTCATTCGTGATGGTAATGGATACTATTATTTGTAAAAAATGTGCTCTGGATTCAAAGACACCGGGGATTACCATCAACGCCGACACCGGTTTATGCCAGTTCTGCGAACACTACACCCCGCTTTCACCGGAAAAAAGAGAGGAGTTCAAAGCCCAGATGGATGCCCTGTTTGCATCCCCAAAAAAACACGGGAAGTATGATGTGATCATGGCCTTGTCAGGGGGGGTGGACTCCTCGTATGCACTGTACCGGTTAAAGACAGAATACCCGAACGTAAGGGTTCTTGCAGTCCAGTTTGACAATGGTTTTATTTCCGATACTGCCTTTAAAAATGCTCGGAAATTCTGTGAGCTGACACAGAGCACCTATTTCCGCCTTGTCCTTGATAATAACCTGTTGCGGGACACGTTTAAAAAAGCAGCCCGCTCAAAGGATGCCTATCCGGGTTTTGCAAAATACCGGGCAAGTGACATGTGCAATACCTGTATGAGTATCATCAAGCAGAAACTTGTTGAAATGGCCATACATACAAAAACACCCTTTATCGTTTTTGCATTCTCTCCAGGCCAGACCGAAGTTCCCTTCGTAACCCTCACCAAACCCTTCATGATCTGGATACGAAAACTGTTCGATGCGCAATTGAAGACCATGGGGGTGGCCGAAAGGGACCTGTACCTGATGGATCAGGATATCATCACCGCAAGTCCTCCTGACACGGAGGTGATGATCATTCACCCCTTCCTTGTCTGGGAATACAATAAACAACAATTCAAACAGGACATCCTCAGACTTGGCTGGACAGAGCCGGATTTAAAAGATCCCAACTCATCAAACTGCCTGCTGAATGCCTATGCAATAAAAAACCACTTTGACAAATATCATATCCACTCGTATGCCTATGACCTTTCAGCCCTTGTCCGCCAGGGTACCATAAAAAAAGAAGAAGCCCTGAAAACCCTGCATACTACATTTTCCGATGCAGCAATGAAAGAAGTGGACCGGAGATTGAATTCTTAAAAGATATACATCGTACAGCCAAGGGATAACCTGACATTTCAATTTCCAGATTTCATCATCATCACTGTGTCTGAAGAATGAAGAATTTTTTTTGCTTCATTCCTCACGCAATGCTATCTGACTCGACGTAAAAGATATAATCCTCGTAAGACTGCATCACACTGATAAACTATACCAGGTATTGAAAACATCATTTGGTGATTTATAAAAATCCCCGTGTTTTATTACCTGTTTCCTTCACCACCTCTGCAATCCTCTTTGCAGCATCCCCTTTCCCAAAAATAGTATTATCAGTGGTTGTTCGGACATCTGCCATCACCGCAGCCAGGATCTTACGCGTATCTGCACCGACAAGGACATTCCATCCTCCCGTCAGCGTCTCGATCCACTCAGTATTCTCGCGTAGTGTGATGCACGGTATACCCATTACATATGCTTCTTTCTGGATCCCACCAGAATCAGTAAGAATTTTCTTCGCATGTTTCATGAGGTGAAGCATATCAAAATAGCCGAGGGGTTCAATGCACCGGATAGTATCAGATAAGGAATTCAATAATCCATATTCACGAAGATATTTTTTTGTGCGGGGATGGACAGGGAAGATAACTGTTTTTCCTGAATATTTGAAAGCCTCAATAATAGCGGAAAGGTTCTTCCGGTCATCAGTATTACTCTGACGATGAACGGTTGCCACAAAATAATTTCCTTTTTTAAGTCCGAGCTCCTTGATAATCTGTGATTTTTTCTCGGCCAGAATGGCGTTATGCCTGAGGGCATCCACCATGACATCTCCTACCATGTGAACGCCTAGGGTTATTCCTTCTTTTGCCAGGTTATGGACTGATGTCTGTGTCGGGCATAAAAGAAGATTAGATACATGATCAGTTACTATCCGGTTTATCTCTTCTGGCATCGTGCGATCAAAACTCCGGAGTCCCGCCTCGACATGGGCAACCGGAATATGAAGCTTGGCAGCAGCAAGTGCACCGGCTAACGTTGAATTGGTATCACCATAAACAAGGACAAGATTTGGGATTTCTTTTAGCAACACCTCCTCTACCCTTTCAAGAATGGCACCAGTTTGTTTTCCGTGCGAGCCCGAGCCGACATCAAGATGATAGTCCGGTTTCGGTATCTGGAGATCTTCAAAAAAAATATCCGACATCTCCGGGTCATAATGCTGCCCGGTATGTACAAGTATCTCCTCATGCTCTTTTCGCAGCTCACGGGAAACCGGTGCACATTTAATAAATTGCGGCCGGGCACCAACAATAGAAATAATCTTCATGAAGCAACTGGTTTTTCTTTGTTTCTGATCAATATAACCTCATTTGAGGTCAGGTATCTCTAAAAAAACATTGTAGTTAATGGTATATATAATGTTAAACGCACCACTCTTTGCCACCAGGAATTGCGTTTGTGAACGAACCACCATGTATAATCTTCATAATGCCCGAAAATCCCCATTACTTTTTCATTCCCGATTTCCGGTGACGGAACCACCGGATTGTCTCCGCAAGTCCTTTATCGAGTGAATAGGATGACAGATATCCAAATGTTCTTTTCGCAGCAGTGATATCTGAAACAGAGTCGCGAATATCTCCGGATCTTGGCTTTTTATAAATCGGTGGAAGATTAACATTCATAATAGCTAAAAGAGTTCCTGCCAGAGTTGTGAGATCGATGCGTTCCCCACTCCCGATATTGAACGTACCGGTTGCAGAGCTCTGCATTGCAAGAAGGTTTGCCTGTACAACATCCTTGACATATACAAAGTCGCGGGTCTGTTTCCCGTCTCCAAAAATCACCGGAGGCTGGTTGTCTAAAAGCCTGGTGATAAATTTCGGAATCACCGCTGCATATTCTGATTGTGGATCCTGGCGCGGACCAAACACATTGAAGTACCGCAAAGATATGGTCTTTACGCCGAATAATTCTGAAAATACCTTACAATAGTACTCCCCGGCCAGTTTGGAAACCGCATACGGAGAGAGAGGGACAGAAGGCATGTCCTCACGCTTCGGGAGCGTAGGCTCATCGCCATAGACTGCTGAAGAGGATGAAAAGACCACTTTTCTCACCCCACAGTCCCGGGCCGCAAGAAGTACATTCAATGTGCCGGTGAGGTTAGTCTCATGGGTAACAAAGGGATCATCGACTGATCGCGCAACAGAAGCGATCGCTCCCAGGTGAAATATCCCATCCGCCCCTTTGAATGCATCCTTCAGCAGGGGGAGATCGGTAATACTTCCCTGGATAATATTGATACTGTCGGCAAACATACTCAGGTTTTCCCGTTTCCCACTTGAAAAATTATCAATGACAACGACTTCGTGCGACCTGGCAATCGCCTCTACAATGTGGGACCCGATGAACCCTGCTCCTCCGGTGACTACGAATTTCATGATACTACCTTGATCAAATTACCAGACCGTGCAAATAATTGCCTGAACTGATATAGGTTTATTTGAAGGTATGAAAACTTAAATTATCGGTAATTGCGATGGCCAATGGTTATTGAAAGGTGGATTCTATCCCGAGCGGTTAAAAAGAAATCTCAAGATCACTGCATACTTCAGGTACTCTCCTTCCTACAGTCCCTTGCTTAGGTGAAACCCCATTGTACCCGGAATTGAGATATACTTTGATTTCCCGTATGGGTATTTATCCTATTATTTGCCCCAAGGATCACGCTTACTCGTTAGGCATACTAATTTACTTTTTTGGTTATATGATGAAGCTCCATGAATATGTCAATTCATAATGTAGTTACAAAGCCCCCCTCAAGGTCAAGACATAGTACGAATACTGTGGATCTTGAATCTGCACACTCACGTAGTATTGGCGTGCTCCTGCTCATTACCCTCGTGATGGTTATTGGCGGTAGTGTCAGTCTGGTTCTAACATCACATCCTATGCCCGATAAGGTTTCAAGTGCTTAACGATTTTTTTTAGGTTCTTACAAGAGTAAGCAGGTATACCGGAAAGGCAGGTTTATTGAGAGGAAAAAAAAGATTTACGAAACTCGGGTTCGATCACGTAATACGGTAATACCGTTTCGGCACTTGGATCTCATACCGTGCCCCTTCACCAGGCTTACCGGTTTCCCGTATAGTGAGTTCGGTAATGGCAAGGATCTCACGGGCCATAAACAAACCATACCCGATATTTTTTCCATAACCCCGTTCAAATATCTTCTCTTTTTCATCGAACGGAATTCCAATACCGTTGTCTTCGAATAATAAATCTAATCCCTCCACTGATTCACGGAAGGAAACCGTGATTTTTGTCACACGCTCTGCATACCGCAGAGTATTATCTATCAGGTTATAAAAGACTTTTTTCAGCCAGGGATCAGCAAAAATCTCCAGGTTATTGGTGAAAATATCCAGGGACACCCCTTTGAGATCCACGTTTTCACATGATTGCCGCAGCGAATCTTTAACATTCTGCCAATCAGCCTTCTCCAGACCCATATTCTTGTAATCGCCGGTAAATTCGATTTGACGTTTGATGGCAATTGCTGATTCTTCCGCTTTATTCAAATAGTCCCTATAGGTGGAGTCTGATATCCCATCCTGCAAAAGAGAGATAATTCCATAAATGACAGTCAGTCTGTTGAGAATATCATGACGCGCAATACTGCTCACCAGGTTCAGTTTGGCATTAATCTGGTGGAGGGCATTTTCAACCTGACGGCGTTCGTCAATTTCTTTTACCAGCTGTTCATTGGCAAGTTTCAGCTCAAGGGTCCGTTCCTCGACAAGTTGCTCAAGGTGCTGCTGGTATTTTTTGATCTCAGTAATATCTTCAAGAATGACAGCAATTCCCTGACCACCCTGATCAAAAACCAGGGGAATTAATTTGATTTTAAAAAAATATACCAGTCCATTGATCTCAATACGATCTATGTGGATATGTTCTGTCCCCCGTGCTGCTTCTTTGATAAATGACACATTATTATCGGACAAATAGGGCATAAAAGGAGAACGAGCAATAGGCTGACCTATAAGAGCCTTCCGTGAGAGACCGAATAATCTGATGAATGGTTCATTTACCTGGTTGATAACAAGATTTTGATCCAGGACGAGAAGAAGATCTGAGGAAAGGTTCAGCATTTGCGAGAAAGGGACACGCTGGGAGAGCGTGAAGACCTTTGCACGGCCGAATGTCTGCATTTCGGCCTGACCGGAGATCAAGAGGGTATTGAGATATTTTGCAGTAGACGTCCTGTTCAATGGCAGTTTTTTTGCAATTTCCTCAATTGTTGATCCTTTTGGATTGTCTGATAATATTGTTCGAATCCGGCTTATTTCATCTGCCTGATCTTCCATAGCTACTCATACCACCTGAAATACCAAGGTTGTTTATTGGTAGATAATAGTGTATAGTATTCCACCTTATTTTTATGTATTGTATTGATGCAAATCATGTGTAGGTTCGGATAAAAAAGAGGTGATTATAACCACCCGATATTCCTTTCCTGCTCCATATCAAAGAGCATCGCAAAGAGTAAAAACATCGAACCCATGAAGAAAAGGAGGAGCGATAGAGCGGCCCGGACAAAAAAATCCGCATCCTCGAATAGTGTAAGGTAGAGTGAATAAACACCAAGAAAGGTGCTTATTATGATAATAACCCCACCGAAAAGATAGAAGAAACCGAGTGGATGAAAATTCAAGATAACATACTTTTCCTTCAACCGGCAGAGAAAATCTTTGAAGAGGAGCCTGGAGAGCCTGAAAAAATACGTATGATACTTGATGCCCGATTTTTCGTCACTATGATACCGCGCCTGATGATTGATATTCAGCGCTTTAAAACCATATGCATTTAATTTTATGAGAATGTCGTTGCAATACCCGTACCGGGGATATATTTTACTGGGAGCCAAACGTTCAAGAGCCCTCCTTGAAATCGCCGTATAACCATTCTGGGGATCCATCAGCTGCCAGTATCCGGACGCTATCTTGGTGAGCAGGGTAAGGAGGGCGTTGCCAAAAAATCTCCAGGGAGGCATTCCTCTACGATACTCAGTACCGTGGAGGCGATTTCCCACCGCATAATCTGCCTGCCTGTTAATGATCGGATCGAGAAACCTGGGGAGATATACCGGGTCCATCTGGTTATTCCCTGCCATCATCATAGCGATATCCATTCCCTCTTTTAAGGCTTCATGGTATCCTGATGTGATCGATGCACCAACTCCCTGATTTATTTCATGACGGATATGCATGATCCTTGAATCTTTTTCTGCATATTCCTATATAATCTCCGGTGTCCGGTCAGTGGAACCATCGTCAACTGCATAAATCCGGAAGATATAATCGGGAACTAAAGCAAGCGTGGGTCCGATAAATTTTTCTTCATTATACGCGGGAATTACGACACAGATATTATTTTCACGATATATTTCCTCTGTCCGTTGCTTCAGGGCAGCTTCGTGAATCATCTTTCGTAATTTTGCAAACTGGAACCGGGGATTTTCGCTCTTCTGGAGATAAAACGTTGCACCAGAGTTTAATGCTTCTATAGCGGTCTCCTCTCCTCCCTTGCCGGTAAAAAGAATAAAAGGAGTTTCTATTCCCTGAAATTTCAGTGTTTTTAACAATTGAATCCCATTAATTTCCGGCATAACGTAATCGGAAACAATCACATTATAGATCTTATGGTTTAATTTCCGAAGTGCTTCTTTTACCGAGGAACAAATATCGATAGAGAGTTCCAGATCCCTCTCCAGAAAAAGTCTTGTAAGCTCAAGCACATCGGGATCATCTTCAACAAGTAATACGGAGATCATGGTTATTTCCTGCTAAAAATATAATCTATCAGAATTTTGGCTCTGTAGAATTCCTTTTGCTATGATATGAAATACAAAGCACTGGTAAGATGACGGAGGGGACAGTGCCTGCCCTCCCTTACCGCCCCTGCGCTTATCGCGATGATGACAAATTACCTGTTCAGGTGATATCGCATTTTTCAGGTGAGCACAAAGCGGCGGGGGTGAAACCCCCATGAGCGTTTAGCTTGGTATTGAGCATTTCTACAGAGCCAGAATTTTAGGTGATTATGAAAATATAACCTTTCTATAGTATTCTGATGATGGTGTATTTTAGAAATCATGGTATTCTCATCTTAAAAATAATGAAGGATAGAATCTTGTGAACAGGATTTTTTTTTAGCAAATCGTACAATAATTTTTTAAAAAAAATCGGTTCCGGAGAAACAGATATGAATCGATTCAGTTCACATCCGAACCATGAAAATCATCCTCTGTACGAAGAACCGCAGCCTCAGGACCTCTCCGAGGCACGGCGGGAGGGAGTGTGTGTTTTTAATAGTCCCCGATCCGCTGCACAGGAAGTCCTATCGGGGGTTGGGGCGCAAGATCAAATACCAAAGCTCCCAAGAGCATTACGAAAATTTTTTGACAGCATTTCTCCAGAGCCAAAAAACCACGTTCAGCAAGAGAGAGTTCTCCAGGAAGGAATACCAGTAGTTTGATTAAAACCCTTTCTCATTATCTTCTGAAGATGGCGCACTGATAATCTCTGCTACCCTTCCTGTATGACCCCCTTTCAGTCGGACTTTAATCCCGTGAGGATGGGAGAGCGAGTTGGTCAGGATCTCCTCTACGATTCCCCGCACCTTTTTTCCGCTGCGCTGATCTTATTTCCGGATAATGTCTACGACAAAGCCAATCCTGACGGAGCTCCTTTTCTGTCCATTCCTAGGTGATTCCATGATCCCGGTTTTTCCCGTTGAGGTGAATTAAAATTCGTAATTCCGGCTATTGATGAAAGGAAGATACGTGAATTAAAAATATCATGGTGAGATGACCGGAGCATCATATATGCCGATGCTCTTGGTAAGTGTACCCTTCATGGTCGACCAGCCATGGTGTTCACCGGACATCAGCAGGCTGATGGTTGTAGTGTACTCATTTGACTTCGGCTCAAAAATTTTCCAGCTGTTTTTGCCGGCAAGGGACGAGGTAATATTCACCGATGTGTTTGCCGGTGCCTGGTAATCAGCATACAATGAGGTGAGATACCGATAACATTGTGGAGTGCCTTTTTCTTCAGAACGATCAGAAGGGCAGGAAACCTGCTGGAGGTCCCTGACCGGACGAAACATGGCACTGGTTTGGATCGGCTCTTGGGTATCAATCACCTTTTCGGATTTCATTTCTGATGATAGCAGGATAACATAGGGTTTTTCAGGGATGGTTCCCGTGGGTGGAGGGATGAGCGGTGTGGTAATCCTGACCAGGGTAGCTTTACCCGTATCATACAGCGTTACTGTCCAGTCTTTGGGAAGTCCGGTAATATCCTGTGCACTGAATTGTGCTACGATGGGAGAATTGCCAGAAGGATCAGCCGGCACCGGTAAAAAGAGCGTCACATTGGAGAGCGTGGAATCGGTGGTGATGGTGAAGGTATAGGAATAGGTGCTGGATAGTGAGGTACGGTACGCCTTTTCCACAAATGCCTGATAAGAAACCACTGATACGAAAACAACGAGAATGACCATGAGCAGGCTA
>Ga0315276_10003097_pt1 | contig 15224 bp, 10 predicted proteins | sample YL17G05_0_MG_FD_204542 | JGI IMG/M metagenome (GOLD analysis project Ga0315276, IMG submission 204542) | Sediment microbial communities from Yellowstone Lake, YNP, Wyoming, USA - YL17G05_0 | ecosystem: Environmental > Aquatic > Freshwater > Lake > Sediment | place: USA: Wyoming | collected...
ACGCTCTGGGAACAGCTGTCCGCCACGCTGGTCGTCGTGCTGATCGTCGCGGCCGTCGCCTCGGCCGCGATGGGCGACTACCCCGACGCCGTTGCCATCCTTGCCATCGTCATCCTGAACACGGCCCTCGGCCTGTTCCACGAGCAGCGCGCGGAAAAGGCCATGGCCATGCTGAAGCGGCTCGCCGTCCCCATCGTGCGCGCCAGGCGCGACGGCGCCGTCGTCCAACTGCCGTCGCACGACCTGGTGCCCGGCGACATCGTCCTGCTCGAAGCCGGCGACGTCGTGCCCGCCGACGGACGGCTGTTCGAGTGCGCGAACCTGCGCGTCCAGGAAGCGTCGCTGACTGGCGAGTCCGAGCCGGTGGACAAGACGTCGCAGGCGCTGCCGGATCCCGAGCTCTCGCTCGGCGATCGCCTCAACATGGTCTACATGGGGACCATCGTCACCTACGGCCGCGGCCAGATCGTGGTGGCGGCCACCGGCATGCGCACCGAGTTGGGTCGCATCGCCGACCTGATCCAGACCGTCGAGCGCGAGCCGACGCCGCTGCAGAAGCGGCTCGATCATCTCGGCCGCGTTCTGGCCGGGCTGGCGCTGGTGCTGGTGGCGATCATCTTCGCCGTCGGACTGGCGCGCGGCGAGTCGATGACGCTGATGTTCCTCACGGCCGTCAGCATGGCCGTGGCCGCGGTTCCCGAGGGGCTGCCGGCCGTCGTGACGATTGCGCTCGCGCTGGGCGCGCAGCGGATGCTGAAGCGCAACGTCCTCATCCGGAAGCTCCCGGCGGTGGAGACGCTCGGCTCCGTCACGGTGATCTGCTCCGACAAGACGGGCACGCTCACCGAGAACCGGATGACCGTGACGGTGCTCCACGTGGCCGGCGAGCGCCTCGATATCACCGAGGAACTGCACCGCACGGAGCCCGCCGTCGATCTCGAGCCGGGCCGCGCGACGGTGCCCGGCGACAATCCCGCGCTCACGCTTCTGCTGGCCGGCAGCGCGCTCTGCAACGACGTGACGCTCACTCCGCAGCCCGATCAGCCGGGCCACTTCCACACGATCGGCGACCCGACCGAGGGCGCGCTCGTGGTGGCCGCCGCCCGCTTCCATCTGCGGAAACCGGATCTCGATCTGCTCTTCCCGCGCGTCGCCGAGGCCCCGTTCGACTCCGACCGCAAGCGCATGACGACGGTGCATGAGATGCCGGCGACGCCGCTTCCGGCGGCGCCCGGCCTCGAGCCGCTGTGGGCGGTGGAGCCCGTGCTCGCCACCCGTCGCTACGTGGCGTTCACCAAAGGCGCTGTCGAGCGGCTGTTGCAGGTGACGGCGACGGTCTGGGACGGCGCCCGCCCGCAGCCGCTTACCGACCAGTGGCGCGCGCGGATCAAGCAGGCGCACGACGGCCTGGCGCAGGACGGCATGCGCGTGCTCGGCCTCGGGTTCCGCGTGATCGGCGGCGCACCGTCGGAGGAAGGCGCCGCCCTCGAGCACGATCTCGTGTTCGTGGGCCTCGTGGGGATGTCGGATCCGCCCAGGCCCGAGGTGCGCGGCGCCGTGGCCACCTGCCTCGAAGCGGGCATCCGGCCCATCATGATCACGGGCGACCACCCGCTGACCGCGCGCCACGTCGCGCGCCAGTTGGGCATCGGCGACGATCAGGCGCAGGCCGTCACGGGTCAGGAGCTCGCGAAAGGCACGCCGGACGATCTGCGGCGGGCCGTGGCGCACACCTCCGTGTTCGCCCGCGTCTCTCCCGAGCACAAGCTGCGCATCGTCGAAGCGCTGCAGGCCGACGGCCAGGTCGTGGCGATGACCGGCGACGGCGTCAACGACGCGCCGGCGCTCAGGCGCGCGGACATCGGCGTCGCCATGGGCATCACCGGCACCGAGGTGTCGAAGGAAGCCGCCGACATGGTGCTGCGCGACGACAACTTCGCCACCATCGTCGCCGCGGTCGAGGAAGGCCGGGTCATCTACGACAACATCCGGAAGTTCATCAAGTACCTGCTCAGCAGCAACTCCGGCGAGCTGTGGGTGATGCTGATCGCGCCGTTCCTCGGCCTGCCGCTCCCGCTGCTGCCGCTGCAGATCCTCTGGATCAACCTCGTCACCGACGGCCTGCCGGCCCTGGCGCTGAGTATCGAGCCGCCGGAGCGCCACGCGATGAAGCGCCCGCCGGTGTCGCCGAAGGAGAGCATCCTCGGGCGCGGGCTGCTCGGTCAGATCATCTGGGGCGGGCTGGTGCTCGGGCTGACGCCGCTTGGCATGGGCTACTACTTCAACCAGATCGGCCACGAGGGCTGGCGGACGATGGTGTTCACCACGCTGACGCTCTCGCAGCTGACGCTGGTGCTCTCGATCCGATCGGAGCGCGATTCGTTCTTCACCATCGGCCCGCTCAGCAACACGCCGCTCCTCTTTATCGTGGCGATCACGTTCCTGCTGCAGATGATGGTGACGTACGTGCCGTTCTGGCAGCAGTTGCTGAAGACACACCCGCTCACCGGCGACGAGCTGGCGACGAGCCTCGCGCTCTCGACGGTGCCGTTCTGGGTGGAGGAAGGCCGGAAGTGGGTCGCCAGACGGCGGCAGCCGCTCACGGAGAATTGAAACGGACCTGAGCGCGATACCCGACTAGCGGCCCGGGACTCGGCCCTTTCGCCATGGGGTAGTTCGCCTCCTGCCAGGCCTGGATCCCGCCCAGCAGGGCCTTCACGTCCTTCACGCCGAGAGCCGCGAGGTCGAGCGCCGCACGGGCGCTGGTGTGCTCTTCCGGTCAAGCACAGTAGGTCACGACCGGCTTCTTCGCCGTCTTCAACTCCGGCACGTGCTTGGTGAGGGTCTCGAGCGGGACGAGGATCGCGCCGGGGATGTGACCCGCGGCGTAGGAGGACGCGTCACGCACGTCGAGGATGACGACGGCCTTCGCGTCGAACGCCTTCTTGAGGTCGGCGAGCGAGATGCGGGGTGCCGACGACAGGTCGGGAACCTGCCGGCCGGCAACCGTCGCCGCAGACGACAGAGCCGCCACCGCCCCCAGCACCGACGCCAGCACGAGCGCCACAACCAATACGGACCGCGTCTTCGTCACGGATGTTCTCCTGGGAGTTGCGCGAGACGCCGCGAGCCCGGCGCGCGTTGGTCGCACGAGGTCATGATAACGTATTCCCCATGCGCACCGAATACCACCACTGGTACTCGGGCCGGATCGGCCGCGAGTATGGCGTCGTCGTCTACGGGCACTGGGGCCCGCCCCTGCTGATGTTCCCGACCAGCGGCGGCGACGAGTGGGAGATGGACCGCCAGGGCATGATTGCCGCGCTGGCCGACGTCATCGATGGCGGCCGGGTGAAGGTGTTCGCGGTCAACGCGAACAGCAACGACGCCTTCTACAACAAGGGCGCGCATCCCTTCCATCGCAGCTACATGCAGGCGCAGTACGACGCCTACATCCGCGACGAGGTCGTCCCCTTCATTTTCAGCCACTGCCAGACGCAGGACGTGCCGATCGCCACCATGGGCGCGTCGCTCGGCGCGTACCACGCGGCCAACGCGCTCTTCAAACACCCGGACGTGTTCCGCCGCTGCTACGCCCTCTCGGGCGTCTACGACATGACGCGCTTCATGGACGGGTTGTACGACGACAACTTCTACTTCAACAACCCGGTCGACTACCTGGCCAACATGGACGATCCGCACATGCGCAAACTGCTGGCCGGCTGCGAGATCCGCCTCGCGACGGGCCACGGGCCCTATGAAGACAAGGGGCCGACCTACCGGATGTCTGAGGTGCTGCGGACCAAGGGCATCGGCCACGCCCTCGACGACTGGGGCGCGATGGGCGGCCACGACTGGCCGTACTGGAAGCACCAGATGCGGGAGTACCTCAGCCGCTGGTAGTCAATCGGGAGTCGGGGTTCGGGACTCTGGCAGCCGGCCGGCACAGGTCACTCCGCAAACCGCTCGACACGGCGGACACCGAAAATTGGGGACAGGTACAATTTCCCGCGTGGGACCCGGAAATTGTACCTGTCCCTATTTTCGGTTGGTCGTGCGATCGACCTCGCCGTGCTCGCATGGTTTGCTCCGTGTCCCGTGCCCGCCGGCTTTCGACGCGTCAGTACCCCGCCGCGAGACCGTGCTTGCGGGGATCGAACAGCCCTTCCCAGCCGGTCGCCGTGCGCCGGATCGCCGTGAGCGAGCCCGTTCCGCCGGGCTTCGTCGAGTACCCCATCGCGGCAAGGGCGTCCACGACCGCCGCCGGCACTCCGCCCTTCTCGTATTCCAGCACGTCGGGCAGCGCCTGGTGATGGATGCGCGGTGCTCCAACCGCGTCAGCCAGCGTCATGTGGTGATCGATCACGTTGACGATGGCCTGCACCACCGCCGTGATGATGCGCGGCCCGCCGCGACCGCCGAGCAGCATCTCGACCGACCCCTTCGGATCCAGGACGATCGTCGGCGCCATCGCCGAGAGCATCCGCTTGCCCGGCGCGACGGCGTTGGACTCTCCCTGCACGAGGCCGAACTGGTTCGCCGTGCCGGGTTGCGCGGCGAAGTCGTCCATCTCGTTGTTGAGGAAGAACCCGGCCCCGGGCACCCAGACGCCGGACCCGTAGAGGCTGTTGATCGTCGTGGTGATCGCCACGGCGTTGCCCCGGGCGTCCACGACCGCGTAGTTGGTGGTTTCGCGGCCTTCGCGCGGGGCCGGTTTCAACGATGCGGTCGCTGAGGCCCGATCCTCGCGGATGCCCGCGCGCAGGTCCTTCGCGTACGCCTTGCTCGCCAGCCGCTCGAGCGGCATCGTCACGAACGCGGGATCGCCGAGCGTCTCGTTGCGATCCACGAACGCGCGCTGGAACGCGCTCGTCAGGCGGTGCAGCGCCGCCGCGCTGCCCCAGGTTGCCACGTCGGGCCATGTCTCCAGGATGTTCAGCGTCTCGACCAGCGTGATGCCCCCCGATGACGAAGGCGGCATGGCGATGAGTCCATGCCCGCGGTACGACGAGGTGATGGGCGTGCGCCACACGGGCCGGTAGCCGGCCAGATCCGCGGCTGTGATGATGCCCCCGCCTCGCGCCATTTCTCCGACGACGGCCGAGGCCACCGCGCCTGTGTAGAATGCGTCCCTGCCGTCGCGCGCGATCCGATCGAGCGTCTGCGCCAGATCCGCCTGCACAAAACGCGCCCCGATCGCCGGTGGCTGACTCGCGGGCAGGAAGAGGCCCGCCCCGCCGAACCGGCCGATCAGTTTCGCGTTCTGCTCGATGGAGGTGCGGAAGATGTCGTCGACACGGAAGCCGTCACGCGCGAGGCGGATGGCCGGCGCCATCACGCGGGCGCGCGGCAGTGTCCCGTGTTTCTCGAGCAGCGCGAGCAGCCCCGCGACGCTGCCCGGCACGCCCGACGCGCGATGGCCGACCAGTGACGCGTCTGTCGGCTTCCCGTCCGCGCCAATGAACATGTTGCGAGAAGCCGCCGCCGGCGCGGTCTCGCGATAGTCGAGCGCGGCGGTCCGGCTATCGGCCATGCGCAGCACGGCGTAGCCTCCCCCGCCGATGTTGCCGGCCTCCGGGTACGCGACGGCCAGCGCGAACCCGACGGCCACCGCCGCGTCCACCGCGTTGCCGCCGGCCTTCAGGATCTCGACCCCGGCCTCGGTGGCCAGCGCGCAGTTGGACGCCACCATGCCGTGCTCGGCTCGCGGTGCCGGCACACCTGGACGATACGTCCACTCGGCCGGGAACGTCGTCAGTTCGACGTTGCCGGGGCGCGTGGGCGGCGGCGGCTGTCCGAAGGGCGTCACGATTCCGATCCCGGCGAGAGCGAACACCACCGGCACCGCCGCCATGAGCGCGCGTCGCTGAAGGAAGATCATCGTGTCATCTCCACCGTTATTCTCTAGCGTACCCGGAAAGGCCTGGCAGGAGCCACGGCTCTGAGACGCCGCGTACGCAGGGACCGGGCACGTGGTACGCTCAAGGTCCCATGGCCCCCAGACGCCTGCTCCCGGCGTTCGGCCTTCTGCTGCTCGCGCTGCTCGCGACATCGAGTCCACAACGCGTGGGCGATGCCCACGAGTACCTCGCGATGGCGATCAATCTGGCCAGGTTCGAACCCCCGGCGCTTTCCCGGGCCGACATGGCGCTGGTCGAGCGGCGGCTCGACCAGTTCCAGATGACTGGCTTGCCTCTGGCGACGCCGGCGCTGCAAGCGGCCGACGGGCGGCAGGATTTCTTCCACTTCTGGTTCTACGCCGCGCTGGCCGTTCCCGGGATCTGGCTGGCTTCCGCTGCGGGCCTGGATCCGAACTTCGGGTTTGTGCCGCTGAATGTGGTGATGCTCATGGGCGCCCTGTGGGTTGTCTCGCGGCGGGTGGCCTGGTGGGTCACAGCCATGGTCTTCTGCAGCCCCGTGCTGTGGTGGATCGACAAGGCCCACACCGAGGTGTTCACGTTCTCGCTGCTCGCCGTCGCCTGCGTCCTCTTGCGGGAAGCGCCATGGTGGTCGATGATCTGCCTCGGAGCGGGCGCCACCCAGAACCCGCCCATCGCGTTGCTCGTCGTCTGCGTCGCCGCGACGGCGCCGCTGCTGCGAGATGGCGCCTGGAAGGACTCCCGGTTCTGGTGTGGCGCGTCGGTCGCCGCTGCACTCGCTCTACTCCACCCGTTGTACTACCTGTGGAGGTTGGGCGTCCCGAACCCCCAGTTGCTCTGGGGTGTCGAACCGCATGTGCCGACGGTCCAGGAGTTGGGTGCGGTGATCTGGGATCCGAACATCGGTTTGCTGTTTCAGGCTCCTCTTCTCGCCCTGACGGTTCTTGCTGCAGCGGTGACTCTTGCTGTTCGGCCACGGGCCTGGGTGCGAACACCTGAGGTCTGGCTCGTGCTGGCCGGTGCCTGCATCTTCCTGATCTCGTTCGCCCAGACCCCTAACTTCAATCACGGCGGAACACCAGGCCTCAGCCGTTACACGGTGTGGTTGATCCCACTGGCCATCCCGATCTTGCAGCGGGCGGCCGGCGGCGTGTCTCCTCTCTCTCAACGCATGTTCGTCCCCCTCGTTCTTGCCTCGTGCTGCTGGTGCGTCGCCGCCTTCCATCCGAGCCGGCCGGAGCGCTACAAGACGCCGACCCAAGCGGCGAGCATCATCTGGGAGCGGTGGCCGGGACTCGACAATCCCCTTCCCGAGATCTTCTCGGAGCGGGTTTCAGGCGAAGAACCCGGGTTGGTCCCGGCGGCCACTCCCGGCTGCAGCAAGGTGCTCCTGGCCGGCGGCTCATGGCCGGTGCCCTGCTTTCCTCGGGACGTGCCGGCAACCTGTGGGTCACCCACGTCACTCTGCTATGCCAATCGCAACACGGGCGGCTACGCCTTCGTCGAGCTGGCGCGGGCTCCCGCCTATCCGTTCGACCGGGAGCGACAGCAGACGTGGGTCTGGAGCCAGGATCCGGAATCTCGCGTTCAGGACACCCTCTCCCGGCTGCGCTGGCAGGATCTGCGGCGCGTGACACAAAGTTCGCCTGGCGCCATGGTTCGGGCCACCCACAACGTGTCGTGGACGTACGGAATGCAGAGTGAGACGGAGTTGCTCCTCTACATGGCGCGGCCACAGCACGACGCACGCGTGACGCTTCGTCTGCCCGGACCCATGGCGGGAGCGCTTCTTGATCCCGAAGTGGGCAATGAGATTCAATCCGTTCGCATTGACACGCGGCCGTGGGACCTCATGACGTTGCCGGTGCCGCCTGGCCGGGCGGTCGTCCTCGTCCTGATCCGGATTCGCTAGTCCCGCGGAACCAGCGCAGGCGGGCCCGGCCACACGAGCACACAAGCACAGGAGCAGATAGGCAGACAAGCACGAAGCCCTGAATGATCATGAACCCGACGCCTCCGTTGCCACGCTCGATCTACATTGAGCCAACCACCCGCTGCAACCAGTTCTGCCGGCAGTGTCCACGCACGTGGCTGCCGCGCGAAGACGACCGGGACTTGAGCTACGACAACTTCCGCCGAATCGTCGATCAGTTTCCGGTGCTCGAACGCGTTGTGCTGCACGGGCTGGGCGAGCCGCTGTTGAACGAAGAACTGCCGCGCATGATCCGCCATCTCAAGGAACGAAGTGCCTATGTCCTCTTCAACTCGAATGGGGTTCTGCTGACCAGAGAACGCGCTCAGGCCTTAACGGATGCACGGCTCGACGAATATCGGCTCTCGATGGACGGAGCCACGCGCGAGACGTACGCGAAGATCCGCGGAGTTGACGCGTTCGACACCGTTCTGGGGAATGTGCGTGCGTGTATCGAAGCGCAACGGGACCGGGGGGCCTCCGGCCCTGCCGTGTCGCTCTGGTTCACGGCCATGCGCGGGAATCTCCACGAACTGCCGGCCATCGTCGATCTCGCAAGCCGCACCGGCATCAGGGAGATCTACCTGCAACGCCTCGTCTTCTTCGAGGAGGGGCTGGCGCAATCGGGGCAATCGCTGTTCCGGCGCGCGACGCTGGACGACCTGGCCCTGGTCGCCCGATGCGAAGAGGCGTGCCGCCATCGCGGCATCGTGTTCAAGGCCGCAGGCACCGCCACGCCCGTCGAGAGCCTGCAGCGCGACTTCGGGGAACGCCCCTGGTCGGGTTGCGGCCGGCCCTATTCGTCGACCTACATCACCACGGGCGGCAACGTGCTGTCGTGCTGCTTCGCCCCGTTTGGCCACCGCAGCGCCCGTGAGTACTTCGAGGAGCGCGTCCTGGGCAACCTCTTCGAGGAGTCGCTCGAGGAAGTCTGGCTGGGGCCGCGGTATCAGGCGTTTCGACGCGCCTTCGAGAGCGACCAGCCTCCCGCACACTGTTCGCAGTGCGGCGTGAACTGGAGTTACTAGGGTGACTCTGGCGCGTCCATCCGTCTGCGTGATCATCCCCGCGCTGGACGAGGAGCAGAGCATCGGGGCCGTGATCGAGGCGATCCCTCGGGACGTGGTCGATGAAGTCATCGTCATCGACGGAGGGTCACGGGACGCCACCAGAGAGGTCGCCCGCCAGCGGGGAGCCCGAGTGGTGAGCGAGCCCCGGCGGGGCTACGGACGCGCCTGCGCCCGGGGGGTATCCGAATCACAGGGCGAGATCGTGGTGTTTCTCGACGCCGACGGGGCCGGCGACCCGCAGGACATCCGGGCGCTGGTCGCTCCCATCGCGCAGGGGCGTGCCGATCTGGTGCTCGGGTCGCGACTGGTCCCGGGCCGCGTCTCGGCGGTGCGTGCCGCCGCCATGCCTCTCCACCAGCGCATGGGAAACAGGTTCGCGGCGCTTCTCATCCGTGTTGTTCACGGCGTGCCCCTGACCGATCTGAGCCCCTTCCGGGCGATCCGCCGTTCAACGCTGCTCGCCCTCGCGATCGAGGATCTGACGTTCGGCTGGCCGACCGAGATGATCGTCAGAGCAGCGCGGGCAGCGGTCCGCATCATCGAGGTACCCGTCGCCTCCAGACCCCGCAGCGGAGGCCGATCGAAGGTGAGCGGCACGCTTCGTGGCACAACGCTGGCGACCGTGCGCATTCTCGGCGCGATTCTCGGCTCCAGGCGAACCGCCGGGCCAAAGGCGGCTGGCGGTCCGGAGCCAGACGCAGCGATGCACGGGACGGCCACCGTTGTGATCATGGCGAAGCAGCCGGTGCCGGGCAGGACCAAGACGCGCCTGTGCCCGCCACTCACGTCTGCTGAAGCCGCCGAACTGGCTGAGGCCCTGTTGAGGGACACTGTCGGCCTGGTCCTGGGCCTGCGCGGCATCGAGTTGGCCATCGCCGTCTCCCCGGTAAGTGCTGTCGATCAGATGCGACATCTCCTGCCGAGCGGCGCACGCTTCCTCGCCGTCGAGGGCGCCAACATCGGCGAATGCCTGTCGGGTGCCATGGGCCAGCTGTTTTCGGAAGGGCTTGGACGTGTGGTGGCGCTCAACGCCGACAGCCCGACACTACCCGCGGCATACCTCGAGCGGGCCGCGGACTTGCTCGAATCGAACGACGTGGTGCTCGGACCCGCCGAAGATGGAGGCTACTACCTGATCGGCCTTCGCCGGCCGCAGCCCGGACTCTTCGAGGGAATCGCGTGGAGCACGGATCAGGTGGCCGCGCAGACCCTCGCGCGCGCGGCGGAGCTGGGGCTGACGATGGCCTCGCTTCCCGAGTGGTACGACGTGGACACCCCGGCCGAACTCGAGCGCCTGCGAGAGGAACTGGTCGCGCAACCCCTCGGGATTGCGCCCTGCACGCGCGCCTTTCTGGCGCGGCACTGATCCGGCCAGGCCCATCGGCGGACGTTCGCGAACGGGTCCTTCACCGACACTTCACCGGCGGGGATCTTGCTATTGGACGCCGCTGCCGTTAGGATGCACCCGGTAGTTGAGCGAGGCCCCCATGAGCAGCCCCAGCGCCTGCGTCAGCCGGTTTGCCGGTCTGGCTGCAGGCAAGGAAGAGGAGCAGAAGCGGTACTTCCGCGAGAAGCGGTTGTACGCACTGCAGATCGAGTCGACCGACGCCTGCCGGCAAGGGTGCCTCTACTGCTACTCCGGGTCCACCCCGACGGAGCACAGCGGCCTCACCTCCCCCGAGATCCGCGATCTGCTCGACGATGCGGCGAGCCTGGAGATCCGCGCGATCGACTGGCTGGGCGGCGATCCACTGGAGAGGCGCGACTGGCTCGAACTCATGCTCCACGCGCGGATGCGCGGCCTCCTGAACAACGTCTGGACGAGCGGGCTTCCTCTACGGGAGCCGGATGTCGCCCGCAAGGTGTTCGACGTGACCGATGGCGGCTTCGTCTCGGTGCACGTGGATTCCATCGATCCCCAGGTCTACGCCAGGCTCCATCGTGGCGGCGACGTGCAGAACATCACCCGGATCATCGAAGGCGTTGACGCGCTGCTCGCGCTCGGCAAGAGCCCCGATCAGATGATCAACTGCATCACGTTCACGGCGCTGCAGCCCGCTGAGGACGCCATCGCCACGATGAAGTGGTGGATGCAGGAAAAGGGCATGCGCACGTGCTTGACGATGTTCAACCCTGCGGGAAAGGGTGAACAGTTGCGAAGGCTGGCGCCGGACCCTCGCGAGACGCGGCTGGTCTACGAAGCGCGCGACGCGATCAACTACGGCGACGGCGGGCCGTCTCTCTCGGCCATGGACACGGACAAGTTCTATTGCGGAACCATGGCCACCGTCACTTACGCCGGAGACGTCACGCCCTGCTCCGTGATCCGCCAGGGTGTGGACAATCTTCGTCGCACTCCCTTTCGCCGCATCGTGGACGCCCACCTCGGTGATCTGGTCCACGCCACGCTGCACGATGTTCACGACATGCCGGCGCCCTGCGACTGCTGCTCGAACAACTCGCACTGCTGGGGCTGCAGGGCGAGCGCGTACCACTACGGCGGCGACGCGAACGGCCTGGACCCTAAGTGCTGGCTCATCACACCTATCAAGGTGATCGAAGCCTGAGGCTTCACTCCGAACGCCCGGCACGACAGCGTTCGACGACAACAGCGCGAACCCCGCGTGCAAGCTCGTCCAATCCATCAAGTGACCCCGACGGCCGGGGTGTGAAGGGAGAACGTATGGGTACACGACGACTCGACGTCGGCATCGAAAACGTCACGGAGGTCTACGCCGGACCCGGAGGCATCCTGTGGGAGATGCTGATGGGCGAGGAGATTCATGTAGGAGGCGCCAGCGAAACGGATGTCCTCGCGCGCAAGGCGGGAATCACGGCGTCGACGACCGTGCTGGACGTGTGCAGCGCCCTCGGCGGTCCCGCGCGGCACCTGGCCCGTACGGTTGGCTGCACGGTGACCGGCCTCGATGCCACCCCGAAGATGCACGACGAAGCGGTCCGTCGCACCAGGGAGGCCGGGCTCGACGGAAAAGCCACCTTTGTCCTGGGCAACGCGCTCGACATTCCCGCTCGTGCCGCCTCGTTCGATGTGGTCTGGGGCCAGGACGCCTGGTGCTACATCACGGACAAGGAGCGGCTGCTGCGCGAGTGCGCGCGCGTCGTCCGGCCGGGCGGAACCGTGGCGTTCACGGACTGGCTCGAGACGGGCCCCCTGATCGATGCGCTCTGGACGGCCCTGCACGCGTTCATGGCGTTTCCCTACATGGAGACACTCGGCGGGTACGCGCAGTTGGCGGAAGCCGCGGGCCTTCGCGTGGTCGAGCAAGAGGACCTGAGCCCGGACTTCGCACGCCACGTGCAGTTGTATCTCGATGCGCTGCAGAAGACCCACCGGACTGCCGTCGTTGCCGGCTACGGCCAGCCGATGTACGACGAAGTCGAACGGGGACTGATTCTCTGGCGGGATGCGTCAGCGGCAGGTCAGGTGGGCCGCGGGAGGATCATCGCGCGAAAGTCGTAACCATACCGATCGACAGCTTATCCGTTCCCCGGCGGCATGCGCGGCGATGCTCCGGCTGACTTCGCTAAGTCGAGAAATCGGCGGACGCGGCCAAGCGATGTGGCCGGAGTGATCGGGCTGGCGGGCGACAGGAGGAAGCCGCGGGCATGCCGGCCTGCCCGCACCTGGCGCGCGACCTCGCCCTCCAGCGCGGCATCGGATCCCTGTTCGATCACACCCACGGGGTCGATGTTGGCGAACAGACTCACGCGATCGCCGATGCGCCGCGCGATGGCATCGATGTCGTTCACGTACCCCTTCATGCTGCACTCCACGCTGAGCGCATCCGCGCCGATCGACGCGATCTGATCCAGGCGATCCATCACCGATCCAAAGTAGATCACGATGGCCTTCAGGCCGGCCCGGTGAATCTCGTCGACCAGGGTCCTCATATAGGGCAGGCTGAACCGCTCGTAGTGCGCGACGGAGATCATGTCGGCCGTCGCCGTCGCATCGTCGATGATGACGGCGTCGCCGCCTGTTGTCGCGAGGCGGCGGATGACCTCGATATTCTGCTCGGTGACTTTCGCGCAGACGTAGTCCACCAGCGCCGGGTTGTCGACCAGCATCGCGAAGGTATTGGTCTGCCCCAGGTACGATCCGCAGGAGTACAGCGCGCCGGCCACGCTGCCCGCGATGATGAAGTGGTCCTGTCCCAACCGCCTGACCGCCGTGTCAACGTAGTCGTCGATGCCCGATAGCCGTTGTGCCGCCGCCGGGACTGCGCAAATCTGTTCGTCTGCGTCGCGGCGGTCGAACACGCACTGCTGTTCGTTGGCGGCGTAGTCGGCCGCGTGTCCGCTCACGGTGTCGGCAAGTCTGTCGATCCGACCGGCGCGCTCGCGGTACACCTGCCCGTCCCGCTCGAATACGCGGGATTGCGCCCGGGCTTCCCTGGAGGGCGCCTCGAACACCTGGACCGTCTCGAAGGGCGCCGCGCGGAGCATGGCCACCAGCACGTCGACATGATCCTCGGGCGCCGCCTCACGCCACCGATGGAGAGTCCAGGCGGGCTGCCCGGTCAGTTCGGCGAAGTGATCCGCCTGGTAGTACGTGCTGTAGAGCGCGGTGACCGGGAAGCGATCAACGGGCCGCCCCTCGAGTGCGGCATACACGCGCGCCTTGCCGGACATGTCGATCATGAATGCCTGCACATCGCCGGGTTCGACTTCACGAAGTACGACTTGTAGTTGGCGGCCTTCGGGTCCATGCAGCCCTCGAGGTTCAGCAGTTCGATCTTCCGGAAGTCGATCGGCGCGGTCTCGGCCTGCAGGGCGATGTAGCCGCCGGTCAGCAGCGTGCCGTCCACCTTCACCGCGGGATCGACCGGATTGACGTTCCCGCCGCCGATCTGGGGTTTCGAATACTCGAGGACCGTCTGCCCCTCGACGATGTGGCGTATGCGCTCGCCGCCGAGCACCTCCACTTCGACGCGCACCCACTGATCGCCATCGTAGGTCTTCGCCGTCGAATTCACGCAGTGGGCGGTGTAGAGGCTTCCGTTCATGACGACATGCGTGCCCGGCGTGCACAGGTTGGCTGTCGGCCGCGGCTTGCCGTCGCCCAGGCCGCCGAGCAACTGCGCTTCGAGCGAGATCGGGAAGTCCTGGTCCACGAGCATCGTGCGCGGGTCCGGTGCGTGCAGCATCAGGCCGTTGTTGCGCATCGCCCAGCCGGCGCCGCCTTTCAGTTGCTCCCCGACGAAGCGATACTCGGCCACGAGGCGGTAGTACGAGAACGGCGTCTTGTAGAAGAGGTGCCCGAACTCGCCGTTGAAGATCGTCCACTTGTCATAGCGGATCTTCAACAGCCCGTCCTCGACGCGCACGGTGTCGTTCAGGTTCTCGCCGAGCGGGTGCTTCGTGAACTTGGGTGTCCAGCCGTCGAGGTTGCGCCCGTTGAAGAGCGGAATCCAGTCCTCCGCGTCCTGGGCGGCGGTCGTCGCCGGGGCCCGGCTTGGCACAGCCTGGGGCCCCCTGGCAGCCGGAGCCTGCTGCGCTTCAGCCACGACAATCGAGCACGCAAGCACGACGAGCGCGAGCCACCTGCTGGACATGATTTCCCTCCTACGAAGCAGACGCTCCCGGGCGTCCCGGCATCGGGACACTATCTTCGTCGACCTCGGCCTGGGCTGTCGAGATAGCCTCCCCCGGAGTTGTTCTCGGGCGCGGGAGGCGGATCGCCCAGAGTGTGCCGGCTGGCAATCGGTGGCTGGCGATCGGTGGCTTGCTATTGGAGACGGGCGCCGCTACGATAAGCCGCCCGTCAAAGGAGACAGGCCCCCAGATGAGCAGCCCCGGCTCGTGTGTCGGCTGGCGTGTCGGTTGGCGGCGCGGGCTTCTCTCCCGCTATTCGAGGTCAACCCGGTGGGCCACCGCGGCCTCACCTCCCCTGAAAGTGCGTGAACTGCTCGGCAACGTCGCCAGCCCGGACATTCGCGCCTAGGCGGCCACCCTCTCAGGAAACAAACCGACATCCGTGACGTCCCGAAGGAGCGTCGTCCATGTTCACTCGGACTGCTGCACGAATCTGGGTCGTGCTCGCCATCGTCCTACTCGCGGCTGTCGATCTGACCGGCGTCCCGGCTGAACGGGATCAGACGAAGCCCGCGGCGCCCATCCCCGAAGTTATTCGACTTCCGCCTGGCACGCAGTTGAACAGAATGCGGCAGGGACCCAGCCGGACGGAGGTGGCCCTCGCACCAGATGGCACATCCGTCGTCTTCAGCGCGACCCCGGACGGAACCATGGCGAAGGCGATGCTCTACCGGCGTCCTCTGGACC
>Ga0315276_10003099_pt1 | contig 15223 bp, 14 predicted proteins | sample YL17G05_0_MG_FD_204542 | JGI IMG/M metagenome (GOLD analysis project Ga0315276, IMG submission 204542) | Sediment microbial communities from Yellowstone Lake, YNP, Wyoming, USA - YL17G05_0 | ecosystem: Environmental > Aquatic > Freshwater > Lake > Sediment | place: USA: Wyoming | collected...
CTCCTGTACCAGGTGGAGGCGGACCAATAACAAATGTTATCAGTGGTTGCTGAAAACCCTGTGTGAGCGTAAAATTCCCCGAGCTTATTATCTCAGTGGCAGTCTCTCCAATGGTTTGAGAGTAGTTATAGCCATCTCCCACAGCAACACCTGCTGCAGGGACAAGCACCTGGTGTGACAAATGCTGCGAAATGGCATCCGCAATAAAAAAAACCATCACCAAAACTATTATAATCACCCTTCTGCACATTTCCTGAGAACTAATAATCATCAAAAATAAAATATTTTTCCACAAATTATTAACACCCAAGATTATATTTGTTAACAATGACTTATAATTCAGACAGTAAGCCAATTTGATTTTGGCAAATTTCTTTCCCTTATTGAGTTATATTTAGTTATTTTATACCCGGTTTTTACTTAACTGAGCTAAAGCCGGACCTCTACAATATGACCCTGCAAATAAGATGAAAGTAGCAATTAGTGCTAGGATGCTTAAAGCATTTCCTGATGATGGAATCTCCAGATTCACCAATGAAGTGGTGAAAAGGATAATAAAGAACAATCCCGGCCACCGGTTTGCACTGATATTTGACAGGGAACAGGAAGGTGTTACTATCTTTTCTCCAAATACGGAGCAATATTTATTAAAACCCGCTGCCCGTCACCCACTGCAATGGTATATCTGGCACGAATGGCAGTTACCCGGATTGCTGAAAAAAACAGGTGCAGATATTTTTTTGTCACCTGATGGTATTCTTTCGCTCAGATCAGGAGTACCGTCAATAGCTGTAATTCACGATTTGAATTTCTACCATCGCCCTTACGATATTCCAAAACATATAAGTCTTTATTACAGGTACTTTTTCAGGAAGTTTGCACAAAAAGCCGTCAGGATAATAACCGTATCAGATTTCTGCAAGAGAGACATATCATCATGCCTCAAGATTGATCCTGGCTTAATAGATATCGCATATAATGGCGTATCTGAGTATTTCACACCTGCCGAAATTCATGTGACAGATAAATTCAGGAAGGAACTGACTGGGGGAAATCCGTACTTTCTTTTCGTCGGCAGATTCTCCCCGAGAAAGAATATTGCAGGGGTCATAAATGGCTATAACAGGTTCCGGGGCAGTACAGATTTGCGTCATAAGCTGGTGCTTACCGGCAGGAAATTGTTTCTCAACAGGAAGACTGACAGTATAATCAGATCCTCACCATGGTCAGGTGACATTATTCTGACAGGACCCCGGCATGACGAAGAGTTAAGGTTACTGTATGCCTCTGCAACCGCTCTTGTTTTTGTCTCATGGTTTGAAGGGTTTGGCATTCCTGCAGCTGAAGCGATGAGATGTGGCACTCCTGTAATCCTTTCCAATACAACATCCCTTCCAGAAGTTGGAGGAGAGGCAGCACTCTATTCAGACCCCGGAGATATTGAAGAGATCTGCTTGGCCATGGTAAAAATTGCAACCGACGGGGATCTGAGACAATCCCTTGCCATGAAAGGAGAGACAGAATCGAAGAAATTTACATGGGATAAGACTGCTGAAATAGTCTGGCAATCAATCGAAAAAGCTGCCGGCATCAGAAAATAAATATTACATGCTGAAATCATATCTCTATAATAATCTTGTTGAAGCCGGCTGTGATGAAGCCGGAAGAGGTTGTCTGGCCGGCCCTGTTGTTGCGGCTGCAGTGATACTTCCTAAAAACTTTAAGCACCCTGTATTAAATGATTCAAAAAAACTCACTGCCAGACAAAGGCTTTTACTCAAAGATGAGATCATTGGCTCGGCGATTGCCTGGAAAGTGGCTTTCATTGATAACCATGAAATTGATGAGCTTAATATCCTGAGAGCTTCTGTCAAAGCCATGCACCTTGCTATAGAAGGGCTGGATAAACAGCCTGAATTTCTTCTGATCGATGGCAACAAGTTCTTCCCTTACAGGAATATTAAGCATAAAACTATAGTGAAGGGAGATGGAATATATTTTTCAATAGCTGCGGCATCAGTGCTTGCAAAAACATTCCGCGATGAGTACATGGACAAGATCGGAATTGAGTTCCCGGGTTACGGCTGGGCAAAGAATAAAGGCTATCCTACATCATTTCACAGGGAAGCCATCATCAGACTCGGAATTACACCTTATCACAGAAAATCATTTCATCTCTTCGACACCCAGATGGATTTTGAATTCTGAGCCCCTCATTAAAACTCATACAGATTAAGTTTCCTGAGAATAAGATTCATTAAAATCAATTTACTTATGCACCTTTTCAATGAAATTAATAAAAATGATTTTCTCCACCTTTTTATTCTTCAGAAAAAACTATATTTGGCCGCTACTACAATCTTATATCATAACTTAAATTCTATGAAAAAACTTATTACACTGCTATTTATTGTTATAATCGGTTTTGGCTTAAGAGCCAGAGCTGATGAGGGTATGTGGCTATTGCCGCTTATCGAAAAGCTTAATATCGGCAAGATGACCGAGCTTGGGCTCAAGCTCTCAGCTGAAGATATTTACAGTCTCAATAAGGCCTGTCTGAAAGATGCTGTAGTTATCATTCCCGGCTGTACCGGGGAGATAGTATCTTCGCAGGGGCTGCTTCTTACAAACCATCATTGCGGATACGATGCTATACAGGCCCATAGTACCGTTGAACACGATTACCTTAAAGACGGATTCTGGGCGATGAAGAAGGAAGAGGAGCTTCCTAATCCTTATATGTTTGCAAATTTCCTGACAAGGATTGAAGATGTGACCGGTGAGGTACTGGCTGCCGTTAAGCCTGGAATGAGTGAAACAGATAGAAGAAATGCAGTAGATGAGATCAGCGCGACTATCCAGACCAGAGTGACCCAGGGGACCACCCTCACTGCAGAAGTAGTAAACTTCTATGGTGGCAACTATTATTATGTTCTTGTTTATGAGAGCTATGAAGACGTTCGACTGGTTGGTGCGCCGCCATCATCGGTTGGCAAGTTTGGTTTTGATACTGATAACTGGGAATGGCCCCGTCATACCGGTGATTTCAGCGTTTTCAGAGTCTATTCGGGTCCTGACGGAAAACCTGCTGCCTATTCAAAAAATAATATCCCGCTCAAACCCAAGTACTATCTCAATGTCTCTATAAAGGATCTCAATAAAGGTGATTTTGCAATGATCATGGGCTATCCCGGAAGAACTCTGAGATATTATACATCGTGGGAAGTGGACGAATTGCTGAAAATAACACATCCCAACAGGATAAAGATCCGTGGCGTCAAACAGGATATCTGGATGGCTGATATGCAGGCTGATCAGAAAGTAAATATTCAATATGCTTCAAAATATTCGGGTTCTTCCAACTATTGGAAGTATTCGATAGGTCAAAAAGCAGGCCTTGAAAGGCTAAATGTGAAAGCAAAAAAACAGGAGCTTGAAGAGCAGTTTAACAAATGGGTCAATGCCGATCAGGCACGAAAAGCAAAATACGGGGAAGCACTGAATCTGATAAAAGCAGCTATTGAGGGGAGAGCCGAATATTCAAATGTCCGGCAGTATATAAGCGAATGCTTCTCCCAGGGATGCGAACTGCTTGGCATGGATTATATTGCAACTGATCTGATCGCCACTATTGATTCGGGTGACCAGAAAAAAATCAAAGATCTGACTATCACTTTCAAAAATAATATCGGGGAATTATACAAGGACTATAATGCACCTACAGACAAGAAAGCCATGAAAGCCTTATTAAAGCTTTACAGGGCTGATATTCCGGTTAAATACCAGCCTGATTTTTATGTAAATATTGTTGATAAAAAATTCAAGGGTGACATCGACAAATTTGTCGATTATATGTTCGAAAAATCAATCTTTTGCGATCAGTCGAAATTGATGGCCTTCCTCGACAAACCGGTTCGTAAAACTCTTGAAAATGATCCTGCTCATCTTACTCAGACTTCAATAAATAAGATTAACGATGAAGTAAGGTCTGTCTATAACAATTTTAACACCAATCTCAATCTTGGCCGCAGATTATGGATTGCAGCGATTCTGGAGATGGCTCCCGAAAAAGCGTTATATCCCGATGCCAATTCCACAATGCGTCTTACATATGGTACTATACTCGATTATGATCCCAGGGATGGTGTGACTTATAAATATTTCACAACAAGCAAGGGAATATCAGAGAAATACAAGCCGGGAGATTATGAATTCGATGTACCTGCAAGACTTATCGATCTTTTTAATAAGAAACAATTCGGAAGATACGGATCTCTAAAAGGTTATATGCCGGTCTGCTTCACGACAAATAATGATATTACAGGAGGTAATTCAGGAAGCCCGGTTATGAATGCAAATGGTGAGCTTATCGGACTTGCTTTCGATGGCAACTGGGAAGCTATGAGCGGAGATGTTGCATTTGAACCCGATTTGCAGAGATGTATTGTCGTTGATATCCGTTACGTCCTGTGGATAATGGATGTTTATGCCGGAGCTGGCCATCTTGTCAATGAAATGACACTTGTCCAATAACTAATTTTAATGTTACACTTTTATGCCCCCTTACTCTTAAAAGATAAGGGGGTATTTGTTAATTAATAAAACATTAACCATTTTTATGAAAAAACAATTCTGGTGTCTGCCCTATTAACCAGGAAGTGATAAAGCGATAAATGATTCCGGTTTTTCTGACTAACTTTGTCCAAATTCGACAATATGCATTTTGATATTATTGAGATCATTGCAGCTTTCATGGTGCTCTTTGCCATTATTGATATCCCGGGTTCAATACCAATAATTCTCGATATAAAATCCAAGACAGGGGATATTGAGCCTGGCAAGGCTTCGATAGTAGCTTTCATCATTTTTCTTGCTTTCCTCTTTATTGGCAGTCCATTGCTCGGCATCTTCGGAATTGACGTTTCGTCCTTTGCCATTGCAGGATCGTTTGTAATTTTTCTCATCGGTCTGGAAATGGTGCTGGGTATCGAAATTTTCAAACACGACTCAAAGGGAGGGGGATCAATAGTTCCTATAGCATTCCCTCTTATTGCCGGTGCCGGATCAATAACCACAATTCTTTCAATTAATGCTGAATACCATACAATAAACATCCTCATTGCTTTGATCCTGAATATGATAATTGTTTACCTGGTCCTCCGGCTGACGTCACTCTTCGAAAAGATTCTCGGACCAGGAGGGCTTCATATACTGAAAAAAGTGTTTGGCATTATTCTTCTGTCGATAGCAATAAAGCTCTTTATCTCCAATACCGGAATAGTCCTTCCTCATGCCAGGTGAAATAACTATATATACCGACGGAGCTGCAAGCGGTAATCCCGGGCCGGGTGGTTACGGGGTCATTTTAATCTCAGGTAAACACAGGCTTGAGAAATCGGCAGGATATAAGCTTACCACCAATAACAGGATGGAGTTGATGGCTGTCATAGCAGGACTCGAGGCACTTAAGATACCCGGCAGTAAAGTGATTATTTATACCGATTCAAGATATGTTGCCGATGCAGTTGAAAAGGGCTGGCTTTTCCAATGGGAATCAAAAGCGTTTAAAAAGAAAAAGAATCCCGATCTCTGGTTAAGATTCCTTAAAGCGTTCCGGCAACATAATGTAAGGTTTGTATGGATAAAAGGACACTCCACCATTCCCGAAAATGAAAAATGCGACCAGATGGCTGTTGCTGCCTATAAAAAAGCGGAACTGCTGGAAGATGAAGGATATATTGCCGGCGATAAAAACGGAGATCTGTTCACAGATTGACCAGGGTTGTTAAAAGTCTCTTTTGCTTTTAAGAAAATATTAGTGCAATTTTGTAAAAACCTCACCAATGCAAAGGCTGTACATTAAACCAACAAACATTTCACCGGAGATTAATTTTTTGCCGGATGAAAATATCTTTATAATCAGGGGAAACTCAAGTCCTGAAGATGTTCGCGCATTGTATTATCCTGTAATTGAGTGGATTAAAATATTTATTGATGATGCCATTGAAGGAGAGTACAGGATGTTTACCGGAGAGAATCCTATGAGGTTCCAGACCGACCTGGAATATTTTAATTCATCTTCTGCCAAGTTTTATTACGACATCTTTATGGAGCTCAAAAGACTGCTTGCCGCAAATATTCCTGTTGTTGTTGAGTGGTATTATGACAGTGAAGATCTTGATCAGAAAGATGCCGGTACAGATATAGCATCCCTTGCAGGGATGGAATTTATATTTATCGCAAAGAATAAATAGCTTCGATGAGAGGCCAGAAAGAACTTTACGAGCTTCTCGGTAAGCTCTCTATCGATTATGAATACCACGAACATCCTCCGGTTGCCACAATAGAGGATGCAAAGATACACTGGAGAGACTTTAACTCAGGAAGATGTAAGAATATTTTCTTCCGTAATCATAAAGGAGACAAGCATTACCTGGTTATCCTTGAACATCTCAGGCAGCTTAATATCAGAGACCTTGAAAAGCGTCTGAAACAGGGGAAGCTGACTTTTGCTTCTGATCAACGTTTAAAGAAATACCTGGGTGTTGAACCCGGGTCAGTCTCTCCATTCGGTCTGATAAATGATAAGGAGCATCATGTTCACCTCTTCATAGATGAGAAGCTGAACGATTTCGAACGACTTTCATTTCATCCCAATATCAATACGGCTTCACTGGTTATCTCTAAACCTGATTTTCTTAAATTCCTGGCACATGCTGACAACACCTATGAGTTCATAAGACTTTATGACTGACCTGTAAAGAAGAGTTTTGTATACAAAATTAAATTTGAGAATCCGTGAAATTATCGCTTACCCCATCCTTTATATGCAGGCTGCTTCCACTCCTCCGGAGGTTCATATTTACTCATCGAAGCCCAGCGGATACCCCTCTTTTCTATCTCCAGAGCCTGAGGCACATTGAAATCCTCAGGTGCATGGCCGAGTGAAGAATAGAAGACCCTGCCTTTCCCAAATACTTTTTTCCACGTCACTGGCATTACGTTTCCACCTATCCATGAGTCATTCTGATCGCTGAAAGTTGTTGTGGCAAGTACTTTAACATTCGGATCGACGAGCATGTAGTACTGCTCAGAGTGCATATCAAAATCTGACAAACCTTTCGTCACAGGATCTTCATGATCAACAATGTTTACCCTGTAATCAATTATTCCTCCCGGATGAGCTACCCATTGTCCTCCTACCATATACTGGTAATCGGTATTATTCCTGAAAGAGTCACCTATACCTCCATGCCATCCTGCAAGACCTGTCCCGTTTTTTACAGCTTCAAGCAAAGCCCTCTCCTGGTTGCCTTCTATAGTCCCTATTCCCCATACCTGGATTATAAGATCAAAATCATTTTTCAAATCACTGTCAACATAAACCTGAAGAGTATCTGAAACAGTCACCAGGGCTCCTTCCGATTTCATCCATGGAACAAATATATCGCGGCATTTGTCAGGCTGATGGCCGGTATAACCACCCCAGACAAACAACACTTTCTTACCTTCCAGGAGCGATCTGTCATTGGGATAAAAACCTTTGCTGTAAATTGAAGGAGCTATTACTGCGGCAGCAGCAGCAGTAATACTTTTAGAGATAAATGACCGACGTGTTATCATAGAAAATAGATTTGAGGCTAAGATAATAATTTAAATTTTTCAATTCTTATTTAAGGTAAAACCTTCGCTTGCCTGTCTTCAAAATATACCATATTTATTACTGGTAACAATCTGACCTGAGATTTAGAATGTTTCTAAATTAATGTTTCGCAGCATCAAACTAATCAATTTTTCGTCCTTAATTTGCAACGCTTAAGAAAACAGAACCGGCTATGAAAAGTTTTTTGATCCTGATTACAATCCTTTTGCTGATTACAACAGGTGCTTTTGGACAGACATCTGAAAAGAAACGTTACCAGGCAACTAAAATAAATTCAGCTATTATTATTGACGGGCTGATTAATGAAAAGGCCTGGGAACAGGGCGAATGGACAGATGATTTCACCCAGTTTGAACCATATAACGGGAAGGAGCCTTCACAGAAAACCGAGTTCAAGATCCTTTTTGATGAAGACAATCTTTATATGGGAATTAAATGTTATGATACAAGCCCCGATAGCATTGTAAAAAGGTTAACACGCAGGGACGATGCTGACGGCGATATGGTTGGGATAGCTTTTGACAGCTACCATGATCTCAGAACCGGATTTCTTTTCGGCGTGAGCGCAGGCGGAGTCAAATACGACCAGATGCTTACAAATGATGGAGAGAATGAAGATTCATCATGGGATCCTAACTGGTGGGTCAAAACTTCTGTCAATATTGAAGGCTGGTTTGCTGAATTAAAAATACCATTCAGCCAGCTGCGTTTTGAAAAGAATTCAGGCGATGTATGGGGACTGGAAGTACTCAGATCAATTTATCGTAAGAACGAAATGAGCTTCTGGCAGCATATTCCTAAGGATGCCCCGGGAATAGTCCATATGTTCGGAGAAATGTCAGGTATTGAAAGTGTAAAGCCAAGAAAGATTTTCGACGTTACACCATATGGCGTTGCCAAAGCTGAAACTTTTAAAGGAGAAGCAGGTAATCCTTTTCTGGAAAAAGGCAGGCTTTTTAAGGCCAATGGCGGAATCGATGCCAAAATAGGGGTTACTAACAATATTACCATGGACCTTTCCATCAATCCCGACTTCGGGCAGGTGGAAGCTGACCCTTCAGTGGTAAACCTGACCGCCTATGAAACTTTTTTTACTGAAAAACGGCCATTTTTTATTGAGGGGAATAATATAATCAATTTTGGAATCGGTATTGGCGACGGAGGAGTTGGTAATGATAATCTTTTCTATTCCAGGAGAATAGGCAGAAGACCACAGGGTAGCAGCTATAACTACTATGGTCATGATGATACACTGGAAGGTTATTCCAGATCACCAATAAATACTTCAATTATTGGTGCTGCTAAGCTGACCGGAAAGACACAAAACGGTCTTTCCATTGGTTTTCTCGATGCATTAACTGCAAAAGAAATGGCAGAAATTGATACCGGCGGTTACCGTTCATTGCAGACAGTGGAGCCTCTGACAAATTATATGGCAGCAAGAGTCCAGAAAGACTTTAAGGAAGGGAATACCATTATCGGTGGTATGATCACAATGGTGAACAGGGATATGAAAAATATCCCCCTCCTGGGTAATGAAACCGACAACCTTATTAACAGGATCCCCAGTACAGCTATCACTGGAGGATTTGACTTCACCCAGTATTTCATGAAGAAAAACTATATGCTGAACATGAATGCCGCATTCAGCAGCATTAGCGGGACTGAGCTGGCTATGGTCAGGGCACAGCGCTCCTCTGCAAGATATTTTCAGCGCCCTGGAAGTTATATCTCGCTCGACTCCTCCCGCACATCACTTTCAGGAAATGGCGGGAGAATACAGTTTATGAAAAACGGAAGCGGTCACTGGAATTATCTGGCAGCTTTTTTATGGAAAACTCCAGGACTTGAGCTGAATGATATGGGATACATGAGAGAGTCCGACCAGCTTTTTTCAGTCCTTGCTGTCAGCTACAGGTTATGGGAACCAAAATCTTTTTACAAAAGTGTTAATATCAGCTCCAACCTGTACTCTTTTTGGGATTTTTCAGGGAACCATCTGGTTGACGGGTTTAACTTAAACGGGAATATAAGCTTTAAAAACTACTGGTTTGCCGGTGGAGGATCAGAAACGAATTTTAATGTCGTAAGTAACACTATGCTCTGGGGGGGTCCGATTATGAAAATGCCCGGATCTGTTTTTTCGTGGTTTAATTTGAGCACTGACACACGTAAGAAACTGGTATTGCAGGTGGAAGTCAGAAACTCAAGCACCTTTAAGACCAAAACAAGGTCGTTCAATCTCACCCCGGAACTGACTTATAAACCAATTAACACACTTGCAATTACTCTTATCCCTTCATTTATGAAATCTTTCGATGAGCTTCAGTACGTCGACCAGGCAAGCTGCGAGGGAAAGGACAGGTATATATTTGCCAGTATCGACCAGAAAACACTGAGCATGTCGATAAGGGTTAATTTCAACCTTACTCCTGATCTGACGTTACAGTACTGGGGACAGCCATTTGTGGCATCAGGGAAATATAATGATTTCAAATATATTACCGACCCGATGAATGCGGAATACAATCAGAGATTTTCAGTCTATAATCCGGGAAACCAGATTGAACTGGTTAATGATGACACATACAATATTGATGAGAATGCTGATGGAACTCCGGATTACAGCATTGAAAAACCTGATTTTAATGTTCAGGAATTTCTTTCCAACTTTGTCATCAGGTGGGAATATAACCCAGGATCTTCAATCTATCTGGTATGGAGCCAGACACGTTCCGGATTCAACTCAACAGGAATGATGGATTTTACCAACGATCTTGGAGATCTGTTCAGAGAAAAGCCCCATAATGTATTCCTTATCAAATTCAGCTACCGCTTCGGATTAAGATAAACCTGTCGCATACAGGTAATATTCCTTAAAGGGGGAGAAGGGCGCTGAAAGCATGTAACATCGCCCTTTTCTCATTCAGGGTGTTCCTGTCTCCTCCTGGCATTCCCTTACTTAAAAAAATATATCTTCAGAGGTACAATTACATTTACTGCTTTTTCAATAATTAATGCCTTCTTTTCTTATATTTGCCGCTTCATAAAACAAGTTTATTTCTGCCTATGAATCTTTATTTGTTAATCATATAACTTAAAATATCATGAAAATATCTGTCCTACTGATACTTATAAGCCTTGTAATAACCTCGTTCGCACAGGATAAACCCGCTTATAAAATATACACAGGAGAAGGAAAAAGATCCGACTATGATGAGATCGTAAAAGACATTATTAAGAAAGATGTTGTTTTCTTCGGAGAGCTGCATGATAATCCGATCGCTCACTGGCTTGAACTCGAAATTACCAGAAGCCTTTTTGATGCAAAAGGGAAAAGCCTTATCCTGGCTGCTGAAATGTTCGAGGCTGATAATCAGATACTGATAGATGAATATTTTTCCGGCATTATCAAGGAATCCTCTTTTGAAAGTGAAGCCCGGCTATGGAAAAACTATGGAACGGACTATAAACCACTGATGAATTTTGCCAAAGTGAACGGGTTGAAGTTTGTTGCATCAAATATACCCCGCAGGTATGCATCTGTTGTAGCTTCAGGAGGATTTGAAGCGCTTCAGAAGGTCTCTCCGGAAGGGCTGAAATTCATTGCGCCCCTTCCTGTTGAATATGATCCGGAACTCAAGTGTTACAAGGATATGCTTTCAATGGGTGGAGAACAGATGGACCATGCAAGCCCTAACCTTCCTAAAGCACAGGCAATAAAGGATGCAACAATGGCAAATTCAATTATTAAATACTGGCAAAAAGGTGTTACCATAATTCATTATAACGGAAGCTATCATTCCGACAGACACCAGGGAATATTATGGTACCTGAATAAGTATAATCCTGAAATAAAACCCGTTACTATCGCAACTGTTATGCAGGATGATATTTCCAGACTTGATGAAAAAAACAAGGATGCAGCTGATTTCGTTGTTGTTATACCATCAACAATGACAAGAACTTATAAGTAGAAAGTCTATAAAGTCGTTAGAGTCATTCAAAGTCCAAAGTCTGCAAACCTTAAATTACTTCTATACCACAATTTGAAAGACATTTCAGGTCTCCTCTTTTTCAGACTTCATAGACTTTATTGACTTATTGCTTCGTCGTAAAATGAGCAACATTCTGTGAATACACGTATGCTGTATTTATCAACGTGTAAGCTTTATAATAATAAAGGGTATTTGGATCAAGGTCGTTAAACCCGACCTGAAAGACCCCGGTGCCAGCGGGCGTCGTGTAACCTTTTGTCACTGATGGTGAAAAGATTATGCTCTTGGAGAGTTCAATACCATACTCTATTATTTTCATATTACCAAGGTAAAGTATCTCACCTCTCAGTGTTGCAGATGTGGAGCCGATACTTGTATCAGCAGCTTCAAGAGTGTTTAATATTGGCAATATTCCGGGATCTTCGGAGCAAGCAGAAAGTCCAAGGGTAGTTAAAAACAGAAATAAGAGGAGGCGTAAAGACGATCTTCCCCGAGTTATACTTTTAGCATTATTACCTGGTTTTATTTTCATATTCCACTGATATCTAATCACTGTCAATGCAATTTATATATTATAACCCAAAGAAACAATACCATCATATCCTCAGCCCTGCTCCGTTTGTCTTACGTCGTGCATCGTTAGTCGTGTGTCGTGCGTCGCCCTAATAATGGCACTGTTTTTGCACACTTAAACAAAGAGACGTCTCTTATTTGATATAGTATAATGAAGGTTGTCTGTAGAGTATTAACAACTAAAACTATTTCAGATGAAGAGAAAAAATGAAAAGGTTCCGGGATTTGATGAGATCATTTTCGAGAACCGCAACAAGGAATACGGAGCTTTTGATCTCCGGAAACACTACCTGCCCGCCACATGTTTCTCCATTCTAGGTGCGGTGTCATTAGTCACAATACTTGTTTTTATCATCTCTTTCACGGTCGAAAGAGACGTAAAAGCCAGAACAGGGAAAGATCTGGTAGTAATAATTAAACCCGATCCGTTCATTCAGGATCCGAATAAACTGAAATTGCCGGAGCCGGTTAAATTAAAAGTCGATAATAACCTGGAAAGATATCTTGCACCCATAATAGTTGAAAAAGTTGACTCTACGGATAAAACTCTGGCTGCTGCTTCAGCACTCGATTCTATAAAAGACAAACCGGTTGACCCTGATATTGTGGTTGTTACCAATCCCGATCCCGTGGTTCCTGTCGAACCGGAACCAGCCATTTATGTCGAAGAGATGCCTTCATTCCCCGGAGGTGATGAAGCTTTACTGAAGTTCATCTCAAGAACCATAAAATATCCTGAAGATGCAGTCGAAAACAATATGGAAGGAAAAGTTTTACTGAGGTTTGTGGTATCATCCGATGGCTCGGTTAAACGAGTCGAAATAATTAAAGGTGTTCACCCTGTACTCGACCAGGAAGCCATAAGGGTAGTATCGCTTCTTCCAAAATGGAAGCCTGGTAAACAGAATGGTAAAGCCGTTCCTGTATGGTTTTCAGTCCCGGTAACATTCAGACTTACAAGAAATTGAGAAAGAATATGGCCATTGTGAAAACATACTGCTCCTGAATGAAATACTATTAAAAATAGAACATGATATTTGATTTCAAATTATTCATGTAATTCATTTTATTGCACGTTTTCCCTATATTTGAACCGGACATATAGTCCGGTTTTTTTGTACCGTTAAAATATGAAAGACAGAATTATAAGGATAAGAAACAAGCAGATTGAAGATTCGTTCCCTTTATTCAGGAATAAAAAGGTACATCTCATAATAATGAGTCTGCCGTTTTATGCATGCTCTGTCTGGATTCCCCCATTTTTAAGATTTATTGTCATAAGCAAAAGAACTAAAGATCTAAGTGATAATGTAATTGAAGGAATAATGGCTCATGAGCTTTGCCACCAGGAACGTTATCTTGAAATGGGGACTCTCCGTTACCTTAAATTTGCAATTGGATTCATAACCTCACGCAGAGCCAAGGCAAATGAAGAAAAGGCTACTGACAGGCTTACTATCGAAAAAGGTTACGGCAGACAATTATTTGAGCTTTCAGAGATCCAGTATATTGACAAAAAGCATGAAAGGATTAATGAGTATTACCTTTCCCTTGAAGAGATAAGATCCTATTCCGAGAGAATCGGTAAATGGTGAATCATCGGTAAATCAGAAAAAAATATTACTTTTCCATCAGTTTTACTGTAAAGCTCAGCTGGCGACTGATGTTAGTTGCGCGTACCTAATTGCAGATGAAATAGTTTAAGCGTATGTGGCGTAAGAGAATATACCCTGTACTGACTGTTCCCGCTTTTGGCACTCTTTACCTTTTTACGGCTATAATGATAACCATCGGTATACCTTTCCTGTTTCTCAGGATGAAAACAATTGTCTTGTTCCTGATGCAGTTCTGGGCCAGGACAATCTTTTTTCTTATCGGGAAAAAGCTCCATATTAAAGGAGCAGAAAAAATAAATAAAGATGGAAGATATATTCTTATAGCCAACCACTCAAGCTTGTTCGATATAATAGCTATTGTATCGTTTTTCCCGGGCTTGACGTGGTTTGGGCATGAACGGCTTACGAAGATACCTGTATTCAGACAGGTTCTCAAACTGACCGATTATGTACCCATGAGAAAGACCAGCATAAGAAACACCAAGGTGATGATCAATCAGCTTATCGAAAAATCAAAGGGTCATACAATTGCGATCTTCCCTGAAGGTACCAGGACCCTCAACGGGAAGGTCAATGATTTCTACAGAGGATTCGTTATCCTGCTCAGAAACGTTGAGATTGATGTGCTTCCTGTTACACTTAACGGGTTTTATGATTTAAAGCCAAAAAACAGGTTTTATATTGGCTTTGACTCCAGGCTGGAAGTAATTATTCATGAACCAGTTCTGCGGAAAGTACTCATAAATAAGGATGACTCTGAAATTGTCAACACAGTTAAAAGCATAATCGAATCATCTGTAAAATTACAATATGATCATAATGAATTTTCTTAAACAATAAACTAAAAAAAATATACAGGAAAATTATGAGTCAGGAAAAGAAATGGGTCTTCATCATTAATCCGGTTGCCGGCAACGGCTTTGCAATGAAAGTAGCCGGGGAGCTTAAAAACAAGCTTCATAATTACAACATCGAGGCTGATATGGTATTTACAGAGAGAAAGGGACATGCCACTGAGCTTTCAGAAAAGTATGCCTCAATGGGCTATACGTATATCATCGGTGTCGGGGGTGATGGTACCTTTAACGAAATTGCTGTCCCGCTCGTACATAATAAGAATGTCACGACAGGATTGATTTCAGGAGGAACAGGCAATGACTTTATACAGATACTTGGCTTTCCTAACCATTTCGAAGATCAGCACTGGGATATTTTCTTCAAAAGAAATGTAATCCAGATGGATGTTGGAAAATGCAACGGGATGATATTCCTGAATGGTATGGGTCTTGGGTTTGATGCCCAGGTGGCTTCAGAAAACTATACTGAACCAGGTGAGGTAAAACGGGGAGGAAAAAATAAATATATCTGGCATA